>JAABUX010006081.1_pt1 | contig 14545 bp, 15 predicted proteins | sample 5561851 | NCBI WGS metagenome assembly JAABUX01 (sample SAMN10711883, study PRJNA513361) | rock metagenome | isolation source: Antarctica rocks | place: Antarctica: Victoria Land, Richard Nunatak red sandstone | collected 2016-01-03 | reverse complement strand
CACGCTTCGCCTCATTGGTCAATATCCCCCATCGCCGCGATTTTGCCCCTCCATCCACGAAAGCTGGGTCCAGCAGGGTAGTTGACGGCCAGAATCGTCGATGCTATACTGGCCTCAACTTGCGAACATGTATTCGCATAGCGAACATAGCACGAGGAGGTGTCGTGATGCCGTGGCAAGAAGGTGACGAGGACGTGGCGCAGGTGGCGCAGTCGGCGATCGATGGCGTGGGAGAGCAACATACCCTAAGCAGGCGAGACGTGCTGGCCGCTGCTGGCCTCGGTACCCTTGGCATGGTCGGCTCCGGTCTACTCGAGCGTGCCCGCCCAGCGTTGGCCGCCACGCGCATACACGCGTCGGGCAGCCTCAAGATCGGGTTCGTCAGCCCGCTCACCGGCCCGGCCGCCGGCTTCGGTGAGCCCGACGGCTATGTGCTCAGCCTGGCCCGCAAGGCGCTCCAGAACGGGATCGAGGTCGGCGGCACGCACTACAGCGTGGAGATCGTCGCGAAAGACAGCCAGTCGGGGCCGCGTAGCGCGCAGGTCGCCAACGACCTCATCAACAGCGACGGGGTCGACCTGCTGCTGACGACCTCGACCCCGGAAACGGTTAACCCGGTGTCCAACGCCGCGGAGGCCTCGGGCGTGCCCTGCATCTCCACGGTGGTACCCTGGGAGGCGTGGTACTTCGGCCGCCAGGCCAACCCGGCCAAGCCTGTGCCGTTCAAATACACCTACCACTTCTGCTTTGGGGTCGCGCAGTTCTACAACGCCTACACGCACCTGTGGCCCGAAGCGCGCAGCAACAAGAAGGTCGGCGTGATGTGGCCGAACGACGCCGACGGCAACGCCATCCGCGCCAGCCTCGGCCCGGCGCTGCGCAAGGCCGGCTATACCATCGTCGATCCCGGCCCGTACCAGGATGGGACCAACGACTACTCGGCGCAGATCGCCAAATTTAAGGCCGAGAACTGCGAGATCTTCAACACCTTCCCCATCCCTCCGGACTTCGCCACATTCTGGCGGCAGGCCGCGCAGCAGGGCTACAAACCCAAGATCGCGCAGATCGCGAAGACGGGACTCTTCCCCTCACAGGTACTCGCACTCGGCTCCATCGGCGTCAATCTCGCCGGGGCCGCCTACTGGGGACCCACGTGGCCCTATCAGTCCTCGCTCACCGGCGTGACCTCGCCGCGGCTCGCCAGCGGCTACGAGCAGGCCACCGGCCGGCAGTGGAACGTGCAGCTCGGTCCGAGCCTCGCGCTCTTCGACGCCGCTATCGCCGCGCTCAAAGCCAGTGGCAACCCCAAGGATAAGCAGAAGGTCGCCGCCGCCATCGGGCGCCTGTCCGTCGATACGCCGGTCGGCCACCTGGCATGGGGCAAGGGCAGCCTGCCGTCCAATGTCGTGGCCACGCCCATCATCGGTGGCCAGTGGCGCAAAGTGTCGGGCAGCAAATACCCGCTCGACTTTGTGATCTGTGAGCACTCGTCGGACACCCGCGTTCCGATCGCGTCGACGTTGATCTCCTACTCTTAGGCAGTACGAGGCAGTACGAGGCAGTACGGGAGCGCACCGTCGCCCCGAGGCAGCGTGGCCTACGATGTCCGCTGCCTCGGCCTCGGAGCGGCGCCTTAACTCGCCCTATGCGAGATACATACGAGAGGGCCAAGTGCAGGTGTCTACTCCTCTGTTGGAAGCGGCCGGCGTCGGCCAACGTTTTGGGGCCTTGGCGGTGCTCGACGGGGTCAATTTCACCCTCGCGGGCGGTGAGTCGGTCGGCATCGTCGGTCCCAACGGCGCGGGCAAAACCACGTTGCTCAATATCCTGGCCGGGTCGTTGCGGCCGAGCAGCGGCACGGTGCATTTTCGCGCCGTCGACATCACGGGGCTGCGCGCCGACCGCCGCTGCCGCCTGGGCATCGCGCGGGCGCACCAGATCCCGCGTCCGTTCGGCGGTATGACGGTGTTCGAGAACGTGCTGGTGGGGATCAGTCGCCACGGTCCGGCACGCTACGAGCGCGGCACGGAGGTCCTCGAACTGTGCGGGTTGATCCACCTCGCCAATCGGCAGGCCGCCAGCCTCGGCCTACTCGACCGCAAGAGGTTGGAACTGGCCCGCGCGCTGGCCACCGATCCGGCGGTCTTGCTGCTCGACGAGATCGGCGGCGGCCTCACGGATGCCGAGGCCACCGAGCTGCTCCACACCATCAAGGAAGTGCGACGGCAGGATGTCGCCATCGTCTGGATCGAACACATCGTCCACGTCCTGCTGCAAGCCATCGACCGGCTTGTCTGCCTCGACGTGGGGCGCATCATCGCCGACGGCGCACCGGAGATCGTCATCAACGACGCCGCGGTCGTCGACGCCTACCTGGGAGGCAATCGCGTATGACGCTACTCACCGTCGAGTCGCTGGAATCCCGCCACGGACTGCTCACCGCCGTTCGCCAGGTGTCGCTCACCCTCAACGAGGGAGAGACGGTCGCCTTGGTCGGCGCGAACGGCGCCGGCAAAACAACCCTGCTGCGCACGCTCGTCGGCGCGCACCGTGCCACGAGCGGCCGGGTCATCTTCGACGGGTCCGATGTGACGGCGATGCCCGCGCATCAGCGCGTGCGCCTCGGCATCGCGCTGGCGCCCGAGGGTCGGAAACTCTTCCCGAGCCTGACGGTCGAGGAGAACCTGCTGACCGCGGGCGGGCGGGCGCGGCCAGGCCCATGGACGGTCGAGCGGGTGCTCGACGCGTTCCCACTACTTCGTCCACTGCGCAACAGACCGGCGGCAGCGCTCTCGGGCGGCCAACAGCAGGCCGCCGCCATCGGCCGGGCGCTCATGAGTAACCCACGCCTCTTGCTGCTCGACGAGGTGTCGCTGGGACTGGCGCCCATCGCGGTCGATAGCGTCTACGCCTCGCTGACCACGTTGATCGAGAGCGGCACTACTATGTTACTGGTCGAGCAAGACCTGGCCCGCGCGATGAGAGTCGCGGGACGCGTGGTCTGCATGCTGGAGGGCCGCGTCGTGCTCGAAGGAGCGGCCGGCCAACTAACCCGCGAACAAATCACGGCGGCCTATTTTGGGCTGCGCCGTGCGGCTGTATCGGAGAGTGCCTGATGGTTTGGGTCAATACGATCCTGCAGGGCGTGCTGCTCGGCGGCCTCTACGCCCTCCTTGCGTGTGGTCTCTCGCTGATGTTCGGCGTGATGCGCATCATCAACCTCGCGCACGGCGACCTCGTCGTGCTCGGCGCCTACCTGATCTGGACGGTCGTCCAGCACACTGCTCTGTCTCCTTTCCTGGCGGCCCTGTTGGTACTGCCGCTGATGCTGGCGCTGGGCTACGCGCTGCACGTGCTGCTGCTCGAACGCAGTCTGCGCGCCGGCCCCCTTGTCCCGCTGCTGACGACGTTCGGCCTCGCCATCGTCATCCAGAACATGCTGCTCCAGGTGTTCTCACCGGACGTGCAGTCCCTGGGCGGCAGCGTCGGCGACCTCGCCACGGCGAGTTGGCAGATCACCGACCAACTCTCGATCCCGGCGCTGGGCGTCCTGACCCTCGTCGTCGCGATCGCCACCCTGGGCGCCCTCCAGCTCCTCCTCTCACGCACCAGGCTTGGTCGCGAGATGCGCGCGACGGCCCAGGACCCCGATACGGCGCAACTCGTGGGCATCAACGCGCGTGACGTGTACGCGCGCGCCACCGCCGTCGCGGTCGCCACGGCCGCGCTGGCCGGCCTGTTCCTGGCCATCCGCTCGACCGTCGACCCCTCCGCCGGACCGACGCAACTGATCTTCGCCTTCGAGGCGGTCGTGATCGGCGGCTTTGGTTCGCTGTGGGGCACCCTCGTCGGCGGTGTTGTGCTCGGCGTCTCGCAGGCTATCGGCGAACAGATCAACCCTCAATACTCGGTCCTGGCGGGGCACCTCGTCTTCCTGGCCGTCCTCGCCTCGCGCGGCGGTGGCCTGCTCTCTCTCCCTGTGCGACGGAGACTACGGGGGGCTCGGGCATGACCACGCTAGAAGAACAGAGTATCACCCCCCAAGCGGCACAGCGCGCCCGCGCTCAGTATCGTATCCAGCGGTGGACACCCCTCTCCGCGGCCGCCACGGGCACGGTCGTCGCGCTCATCGTCGCGCTCGCCTTCGTACCGGCCGTCCTGGGGACGAACGTGACGCAGCAACTAACGTCACTGTTGATCCTGATCATCCTGGCCGTGATGTGGAACGCCCTGGCCGGGTACAGCGGGCTCGTGTCGGTCGGCCAGCAGGCCTATATCGGCCTCGGCGCCTACGGTACCATTTACCTGACCCAACAGGGCGTCCAGCCGTACGTGGCCATGGCGCTTGCCGCCCTCGCCGCCGGCGTCGTCGCACTGCCTACCTCGCTGCTGGTGCTGCGCCTGCGCGCCGGCCAGTTCGCCATCGGCACCTGGGTCGTGGCCGAGGTGTTTGCCCTGCTGATTGGACTCGACCAGTCGCTGGGCGGCGGGACGGGCATCTCGCTGACCACGCTCAATGTGTACAGCTCGTCGGACCGCCAGTCCTACACGTACTGGCTAACGCTGGGTAGCGCCGTGGTACTGCTTGCCGCGGTCTTCTTCCTCCTGCGCGGCCGGTTGGGAACGTCGCTACAAGCGATCCGCGACGACGAGGAGGCCGCGGCCTCGGTTGGCGTGCCGGTGATGCGTACCAAGCGCATCGTCTTCGTGCTCGCCGCGGCCGGCTGCGGGGCTGCCGGGGCGTTGACCCTGGCGAACACATTGTTCATCCAGACACAGTCCGTCTTCGGCGTCCAGTGGTCGGCATACATGATTTTCATCGTGCTGGTCGGTGGCCTCGGCACCTTCGAAGGTCCCATCATCGGCGCGATCGCGTTCTATCTCATCCAGAACACCTTTGCCGACTTCGGCGCCTGGTACCTGGTGGGCCTCGGGGCCACCGCCATCGGCTTCGCGCTGTTCCTACCGCGTGGGCTCTGGGGTACGGTCCAGGCACGCTGGCAACTCCGTCTGTTGCCGCTCGGCCACGTGCTGCACGTGGTCGACTCCGCGGCGCTCGCCCCGGTGGGTCGCGTATCCTGGTGGAAGGGCCTGCGCACACCTCGCCATGATTAACTTAACACATACATGTCATGGGCGATGAGACGAAACGCGGCCACCCAACACGCCAATCAGACCGTCCGCGCGTGGAAGGAGGGCCGGCCGGCGCATAGCAGTGCAATAGTGGATGAACGGGAGACGGACGGATGCGGATGCACACAAAGGTCGTGATAATCGGCGCTGGCCCGGCGGGGCTACTCTTGGGCCATCTCTTACACCGGCAGGGCATAGACTCGGTCATCCTCGAACGTCACGACCGTGCCTACGTCGAGCGACGTGTCCGAGCAGGCGTCCTCGAACAGGGTACCGTCGATCTACTCAACGAGGCCGGGCTGGGCGACCGCATGCGGCGCGAAGGTCTGGTGCACCACGGCTTCAACCTCCAGTTCGAGGGCGAACGCCATCGTATCGCCCTGACCGAGCTGACCCAGGGACGCTCCGTCACCGTCTACGGGCAACAGGAGGTGGTGAAGGACCTCATCGCCGCGCGTCTGGAGTCGGGCGCCCCCCTCCTCTTCGATGTCGACGAGGTCAGCCTGCACGCTATCGATGGGCCACACCCGCGCGTGCGCTTCCGCTCCGACGGCCAGAACCAAGAGCTCGTGTGCGACTTCATCGCCGGCTGCGATGGGTTTCACGGCGTCTGCCGCCCGTCGTTCCCCGCCGGTGTCCTACGGATGTACGAGCGGACCTATCCCTTCTCGTGGCTGGGTATCCTCGCCTCCGCGCCGGTCTCGTCCGACGAGTTGATCTATGCCCTCCACGACCGCGGCTTCGCGCTCTACAGCATGCGCTCGCCCACGGTGGGCCGGCTCTACGTGCAGTGCCCCAACGACGATCGTCTTGAGAACTGGTCCGACGACCGCATCTGGTCGGAGCTCACGACGCGCTTGGCGACGCACGACGGCTGGCGGCTGCTCGACGGGCCGATCCTGGAGCGGGGCATCACGCAGATGCGCAGCGTGGTGGCCGAGCCGATGCAGCATGGCTGCCTCTTCCTGGCCGGCGACGCCGCGCACGTCGTTCCGCCGACCGGGGCCAAGGGCATGAACTTGGCGGTGGCCGACATCAAAGTGCTCGGCGAAGCCCTGGCCGCCTGGTACCTCCAGGGGCGGGCCGACCTGATGGACCAGTACTCCGCGACCTGCCTGCGGCGCGTCTGGCGCGCCGAACACTTCTCGTGGTGGATGACCTCGATGCTGCACCGCTTCCCCGACGACGACGCTTTCCAGACCCAGCTACAGCTCTCACAACTGCGCTACACCGTGAGTTCACGCGCGGCCGCGACCAGCGTGGCCGAGAACTACGTGGGCCTGGCGCACGTGTAGAGGGGAGAGACGATGGACGAACCACGCTACGAGGAGGGTATGCGCGTGCGCCGCGCGGTGCTGGGCGACGCGCATGTCGACCGCGCTGAGGCGCACAAGACCGCGTTCGATGCGCCGTTCCAACAATTCATCGTCGAGACGGCGTGGGCCGGCGTCTGGGCGCGTCCCGACCTCGACCGCCGCACGCGCAGCCTCGTCACGATCGCCGTGCTCGCCGCCCTCGGACGGCACGAGGAACTGGCCCTGCACCTGCGCGCGAGCGCCAACACGGGGGCGACGCCGGAGGAGGTACGCGAGGCCCTCTTACACGTCGCCGTCTACGCCGGCGTCCCGGCCGCCAACAGCGCGATGGCCATTGCCAAAGATGTCCTGGCCGTACGCGCCCCCCAACAGCCAACCACCCACGAGGAGGCACTCTGATGATGACGACGATCGGCGAGATCGTGCGCGGCGATAGCGCGGTTTTCCCGCCCTATCTCTACGAGGCGTACCGCTCGACAATCCAACGCGCCCCCAGCCAGCCGCTGGTGGAGGCGCCGCTCACGCTCTCGGAACTCACTGGACCAGGGCCTGCCATCAGCGCGGTCACACCCGACGACGCGGACCTCACCCGCAACGCCGGGACGGGGAGCGAGGCCATTGGACAGCGCATCATCGTGACCGGACGCGTCCTCGACGAGGCCGGGAACCCTGTCCCATACACGCTCCTCGAGATATGGCAGGCCAACGCGGCCGGGCGCTACATCCACCGCAACGATCAGTGGCCCGGGCCACTCGATCCAAACTTCCTGGGCATCGGCCGCTGCCTGACCGACGATCGCGGCGTCTACCGCTTCCTCACCATTCGCCCCGGGGCCTACCCCTGGAAGAACCACCCCAACGCCTGGCGTCCCGCCCACATCCACTTCTCGCTGCTCGGTCCGTCCCTCGTCTCGCGCCTCGTCACGCAGATGTACTTCCCGGGTGACCCGTTGCACGCGCTCGACCCTATCCTCGGCGCGGTCCCGACGGCGATGTGGCCGCGTCTCATCGCCCAGTACGACCACGAGGTGACGCAAGCGGCGTGGGCGCTGGGCTGGCGCTGGGATATCGTGCTGCGCGGCCGCACCGCGACGCCGTTCGAGGCGCCGCGGGCCGAGGAGGGCGGACGATGACGCCGCCCACCACGATGGCGACGGCGGCCCTTGCCCCGTCGCAGACTGTCGGCCCGTACTTCCACGACGCTCTGATGCGCGCGGATGCCCGGCGCAACGTGCTGGCGCCACCGGAGGTCGCTGGAGAGCGCGTCCGTATCGAAGGGCGGGTGCTCGACGCGGCCGGCGTCGGCGTGCCCGACGCGCTCATCGAGATATGGCAGGCCAACAGCCGCGGTCGCTACAACCACCCCGCCGATACCCGCGAGGCGCTGGCCCTCGATCCAGGCTTCAGCGGCTACGGGCGCGTGGCCACGGACGACGACGGCCGCTATTGGTTCGAGACCATCAAGCCCGGCGCGACGCCCTTCGCCCTCGCCGCCGGTACCGTGCCCATGCCGATGCAGGCGCCGCATCTCGCGGTCGTCATCTTCGCCCGCGGTTTGCTCAACCACCTCACGACGCGCCTGTATTTCGCGGACGAACCGGCCAACGGGTCGGACTCCGTGCTCGGACGGGCGCCGGTCGAGCGGCGTGAGAGCCTGCTGGCACGGCCACGGACCGTCGATGGGCGCACACTCTATCGGTGGGACATCGTTCTGCAAGGGACGGGCGAAACCGTGTTCTTCAACGTATGAGAGGACGGGGCGCATGACTGCTTTCCTGACGCTACCCGAGGCCATCACCCTCCACGTACACGATGGCGATACTGTCTCTCTAGAGGGCTTTACCCATCTGATCCCCTTCGCGGCGGGCCACGAGATCATCCGCCAGGGCAAGCGCGACCTAACCCTGGTGCGGATGACCCCCGACCTCATCTACGACCAGATGATCGGTGCGGGCTGCGCACGCAGACTTGTGTTCTCGTGGGGCGGCAACCCCGGCGTGGGTTCGCTGCATCGCCTGCGCGATGCGGTCGAGCGGGGCTGGCCAAGACCACTGGAGATCGAGGAGCACAGCCACGCGGCCATGGCGGCAGCCTACGCGGCCGGGGCATCGGGGCTGCCCTGCGCGCTGCTGCGCGGCTACATCGGCTCCGACCTCGTCGGCAAACACCCGCATATCCGCCATGTCACGTGCCCCTTCACGGGCGAACAGTTGGCCGCGGTCCCGGCCCTGCGGCCAGACGTCGCGATCATCCACGCCCAGCGCGCGGACCGCGAGGGCAACGTGTTGGTCGAGGGTATCGTGGGCGTACAAAAAGAGACCGTGTTGGCGGCGCGCCGCTCCATCGTCACCGTCGAGGAGGTCGTCGCCGACCTCCGGGTAGCCAGCCCCAACGCGGTGGTGTTGCCCCACTGGACGGTCAGCGCGGTGGTCGAGGCGCCACGCGGTGCGCACCCATCCTACGCCCAGGGTTACTACGGACGCGACAACGCCTTTTATAAGGACTGGGACTCCATCTCGCGCGGACGCGACACGTTCACGGCCTGGATGGACGAGCATGTGTTGAAGACGACGACGCGACCCGCAATGCAAGACATCACCGTTCAACCGGTCAGCGTCCCATGAGTGAGCGCAACCACCGGACGGCGCGCGCACAGGCGCGCGGCGATGGGGTGGATATGATGATCATCGCGGCCGCACGCGCCCTGGCCAACGACGACGTCTGTTTCGTCGGCATTGGGGCGCCCTCGGCCGCCTGCAACCTCGCGCGGCTCACGCACGCCCCCGACATCGTGCTCATCTACGAAAGCGGCACTATCGGCGCCCGGCCAGACGTCCTGCCACTCTCGATCGGCGACCCCGAACTGTGCGAGACGGCGCTCACGACCGTCTCCGTCCCCGAGATGTTCGCCTACTGGTTGCAAGGCGGCCGTATCTCGGTCGGTTTCCTGGGCGGCGCGCAGATCGATCGGTTCGCCAACATCAACTCCAGCGTCGTGGGCGACTACGCCCACCCCGCGGTGCGCCTGCCCGGCGGCGGCGGCGCGCCGGAGATTGCCAGCCACTCCTCCCAGGTCTATGTCGTCATGGCACAGACACGGCGCTCGTTCGTGGAGCGCGTCGACTTCATCACCTCATTCGGGCACGGCGAGGGTGGCGACCACCGGCGACGACTCGGCCTGCGCACGCAGGGGCCGACCCTGGTCATCACCGACCTATGCATGATGCGCCCCGACCCCGAGACAAAGGAACTGACCGTCGTCTCCATGCACGAAGGGGTGACCCGCACGCAGGTCATCGCGCACACTGGTTGGACTCCGCGCTTCGCCACGATGGTCGAGCAGACGCCGCCGCCAAGCGTGCGTGAACTCACCGCACTGCTCGACCTACAGGCGCGCACGGCGCAAGCCCACGGAGCGTCCGCTCCATGAGTGATACCGCCGCCGACATGCTGTATTCGACGCCGGCGATGGCGGCGGCCTTCGCGCCGCGGTCCCACTTGCGACAGATGCTGGCCTTCGAGGCAGCCCTGGCCCGCGCGGAGGCACGCGCCGGCATCATCCCACCGGCGGCGGCCCAGGCCATCGCCGCCGCGTGCCAGACCCTCGACGTCGACCTTGACGTCGAGGCGATCTACCGCGACGCGGCCGTGGCCGGCACACCGGCCATCTCGCTGGTGCGCGCGCTCACCGCGCGGGTAGCGGACGGGGGTCGTGACTATGTGCACTGGGGCGCGACCAGCCAGGATGCCATCGACACAGCGACCGTCCTGCAGATGCGCGACGGCCTGACGCTACTCGACGCCGATCTGCTGCGGCTCGGCGCGGCCTGCGCGGCCCTGGCCGGCGGCCATCGCCACACGCTGATGGCTGGGCGCACGCTGCTCCAGCAGGCGCTCCCCATGCCCTTCGGCCTCAAGGCAGCGCGCTGGCTGGGCGCGGCGATGCGACAGGTGCGCGCGCTGCGCGCCCAGCAAGCGGCGCTCGCCCTGCAATTCGGCGGCGCGGTCGGCACCCTCGCCGCCCTGGGCACTCAGGGCTTGCAGGTCGCCGCACTGCTCGCGGCGGACCTGGGCTTGCTCCTACCCGATCTCCCCTGGCACGCCGAGCGCGACCGCGTGGCCAGCGTCGCCGCTGTCCTGGGTATCACTGCCGGGACGACGGCCAAGATCGCCCAGGACATCACCCTGCTGGCCCAGAGCGAGGTCAGCGAAGTGGCGGAGGCCAGCGCGCCCGGCAAGGGCGGCTCGTCGGCCATGCCGCAGAAGCGCAACCCGGTGGACGCGACGCTGGCACTGGCCGCGGCGCGCCTGGCCCTCGGCCAGGCAGCGGTGCTCTTGCCAGGCATGGTGCAGGAACACGAGCGCGCGACCGGAGGATGGCAGGCGGAGTGGGTGGCGGCGCCCGCCCTCTTCCGCTACACAGCCGGCGCGGTGGCGCACGTCGAGCGGTGCGTGGCAGGGCTGGAGGTCGATACCGAACGCATGGCGGCCAACCTGGCGCAAGACGGCGGCTTGTCCATGGCCGAGTCCCTGGCCATGGCGCTGGCGCCGCACCTGGGCCGTCCCACGGCGCAGGCCGTGGTGCGAGAGGTCTGCGCGCGCGCGGCCCACGACAAGCTATCGCTGCGCCAGGCCGCCCTGGGCGACCCACGGGTCCGTGCGCTCCTCACGCCCGAGGGGCTCGGGGAGGCGCTCGACCCGGCCCGCTACCTCGGTAGCGCCAGCGCTCTGATCGACCGCGCGCTGGAGGATTACCACCGCGTGCGAGAGGGGCAAGACTGATGGAGCAAGAGACGCCGGTATCCGGGTTCATCACGTCGGACGACGGGACGCGCCTGGCCTATCGCCTCGACGGCCCCACGCGGGCGCCGGCCCTGGTGCTGGTCAACTCGCTCGGCGCCGACCTGCGGCTATGGGGACCGCAGATTGCCGCGCTGAGCGCGTCCTTCCATATCGTCCGCTACGACACACGCGGCCATGGGCGCTCCGATGCGCCCGCCGGACCGTACACTATCGATCGCCTGGGACTCGATCTGCTGGCGCTGCTCGACCGCCTGGACCTCGCGTCGGCCCACCTGTGCGGCATCTCGCTCGGCGGCCTGACCGTACAGTGGGTCGCCGCACACCGGCCCGGGCGCGTGGGGCACGTCGTGTTGGCGAACACGGCCTCACGCATCGGTACCGCGGAGGGCTGGCAGGCACGCATCGACGCCGTGCGCGCGGGTGGTATGGCTGCCGTGCGCGAGGCTGTCGTGACACGCTTCCTCAGCGCGGGATTCCGCGCGGCGCATCCCCGGGAGACGCACGCCGTCGGCGCGATGCTCCAGGACACCGATCCCACGGGCTACATGGCGGCCTGCGCCGCTTTGCGCGACACCGATCTATCCGCCGTCACCCCGTCGATCGACCGGCCGGCGCTGATAGTGGCGGGTGCATCGGACGAAGCCACACCGCCCGCCCAGTCCGAAGAGCTACGCGCCGCCATCGCCGGGAGCGTCGTACAGGTGCTGCCACGAACCGGCCATCTCTCCAACGTCGAGCAGCCGGCGGTCTTTAATGCGTTGCTGCTCGATTTTCTTGCCCCGGGCACGGCCCACTTCCCCGACGAAATGATCCACTGAGAGGAGACTATGATGACTGGGACGACAGAAGCATGGATTGTCGAGGCCGTGCGCACGCCGATCGGGAAACAGGGCGGCGCGCTCAGCGCCGTACGCCCCGACGACCTGGCCGCCCTCACCCTCCAGGCGCTGATGGAGCGCGCGGGGGTCCCACCGTCCGAGGTCGAGGACGTGTCCATGGGCTGCGCGAACGGGGCCGGCGAGGACAACCGCGACGTCGCCCGCATGGCCTTGCTGCTGGCGGGCTTCCCCGTCGAGGTCGGCGGCACGACGGTGAACCGGCTGTGCGGCTCGGGGCTAGACGCCGTCGCGCACGCGGCGCGTGCGCTGATGCTGGGCGAGGCCCAGGTCTACGTGGGCGCGGGCGTCGAATCGATGAGTCGCGCGCCGTGGGCGATGCCCAAGGCCGAGCGCGGCTTCCCGACCGGGCACGTCACAATGTACGACACAACGCTGGGCTGGCGTTTCGTCAACCCGAAGATGGAGGCCCTGGGCCACACCGATGCACTCGGCATCACGGCCGAGAACGTGGCGAACGGGTTGCACCGCGTGCGCCCGGGCCACGGCGAGGAGGACCGCGACTCCGTGGCCGAGACTCACCGCATCAGCCGCGAGGACCAAGATCGGTTCGCGCTGCTGAGCCACCAGAAGGCGATTCGCGCCCTCGACGCCGGGCGCTTCGACGACGAGATAGTGCCTGTCCCGGTGCGCACACGCCATGGGGAGACGGTCGTGGTCGGCGACGAAGGGCCACGCCGCGACACGTCGCTGGAACAACTGGCGGCGCTCAAGCCCGCGTTCCGGCCCGGTGGGAGCGTGACGGCAGGCAACTCCAGCGGGCTGAACGACGGCGCCGCGGCCGTCCTGCTGGTGTCCGAAGACTACGCCCGCGCGCACGGCCTGCATCCACTGGCCCGCATCCGTAGCATGGCCGTGGCTGGTGTCTCGCCGCACGTGATGGGTATTGGCCCGGTCCCGGCCACGCGCAAGGCACTCGAACGGGCGGGTCTGACCCTCGACGACATCGGGCTGATCGAGCTCAACGAGGCGTTCGCCGCCCAGGTGCTCGGCATACTCGACGCCTGGGGCCTAGATATGGACGACCCCCGGCTCAACCCCAACGGCGGAGCCATTGCGCTCGGGCACCCGTTGGGCTGCTCGGGCGCTCGCCTGCTGGTCAGCCTGGTCCACGAAATGAAGAGGCGGACGGATGTGCGGTTTGGTCTGGCCACGATGTGCATCGGCGTGGGCCAGGGTATCGCGATGGTGGTCGAGCGCGTCGACGGGCCACGGCGCTAAGCATGTGCTCAGAAATCTGGCCCGGTCTTGTTAGGCGTGATTCGCCCGAGAAATCGTGCCGAACTTATGGTCAGGCGCTTAGTATTACAACGTTAGGACGAGCCTGCGACTAAAGTCGCATGGCAAACCACGGACACTGAAGTGTCTCAAGACGCGCCGTCCCACGACTTTAGTCGTCGCTCTTTGCCATGCGACTTCAGTCGCAGGCGGATCCTAACGTTGTCGTATTAGCATGAGCAGCGCGACGACCATGAGGGCGCAGCCCGCGCCGCTGACCCAGAGGCCGACGGCAAACTGCGGCAATTTGGGCTGCGCGCTCAATTGGTACTCCGTGAGCGCCGTGGTGTTGGCGTTGATGTAGGCCGTGACGTCCAGGTAGAAGGCCACACACGTCCCGCACGCCACTAGCGCCGCGCCCAGGCTGAGCCAGTGGACGCCGTCAGCGCGCGCCGCCTGGTTGCGGGAAAGGACGACGAGCAGGGCGCACGTGGGGATCAGCAGCAGCCACGGCCGCGCGTCGAGCAGCTTGACGCCGAGACCGTTGCGTACCTCCGCGAAGCCCGCGGCGTCGAACCCGGACACAGAGATCGTATTGAGCAGGCCGCGGACGGTCAGCCAGGGCAAGAACAGCCCCGCGCAGGCCACGGCGGCGCCGATCACCACCAGCATGGCAGCGGACGATGTTCCCGCAGCTTGTTGCGTGTCCCCCTGCCACCCCACGTTCGGCAGCACGATGGGCGAAGGCTGGGACTGGTCGCCCTGACCCGCCCCGTCTACCTTCACCGACCACTCGCGCGGGGCATTCCCCTCCGGCGTGTCCTACATGGCAATGTCCTCCTCGACATCAGCCATCCCCATGGCAATAGGTGTATTGAGGCGAACTCCAGCGGCGATCCATGTCTAACGGTGTGGCTTCAGCAGTATCGACATGTGCGCCGTCGCCAGGCTATCCCTTCCGCGCACGGTGACCGATAGGGCTGCTTGCACCGGCCGCGCCGGCCGGTACGCGATGGGAAGCCGCCCGGTCAGGCGTCCTTGCCGGCCCGTCGTGCTGCGCATAGTCGCGGCATACAGCACGACCACGCGGACCACGCGCTGGCGGTGCTTGCCCTTGCCGACCAGCACCGTCCGCCGCCCGAAGACCTGCAGAGTGACGGTGACATGGGCGTTGGCAAC
>JAABUX010006080.1_pt1 | contig 14548 bp, 11 predicted proteins | sample 5561851 | NCBI WGS metagenome assembly JAABUX01 (sample SAMN10711883, study PRJNA513361) | rock metagenome | isolation source: Antarctica rocks | place: Antarctica: Victoria Land, Richard Nunatak red sandstone | collected 2016-01-03 | reverse complement strand
TTGAGCACCTCCCGCATGTCGTTGACCCGTGGCCGGCCGACTCTGTTGACGGGGATCAAGGGCTCGATAATCGCCCATTGTTGGTCCGTCATGTCGGAGGGGTAGGGCTTACGCATAGGGGCATGCTCCGTCGTCGGTGTGTCCTGCGAATCTCCTCAGTGACGAAGAGTTTACGAACATCCAGGATTCCGGGATAGCCTCTCAGTGCTCATGGCGGTCGGGTCCTGATGAGGAGAGGGGGAGATGGCCCGGCACGGCACCGGGGCCGCGAGGCATCCCGCCGGCTTCGGCTTGCGGTCGTCCCGGCGGGGAAGGTGCGAGCAAGGAGGATGGGCGTGGGCGACGGCCGCCGCGACGGCGATCCGGCGGCCCGTTCAAGGCCGGGGGAGATGCTCGACGAGCCTGCGGCGAAGCTCCGAGCGATCGAGGTCATCCACGCGGATCATCGCATAATTCTCGACGCCCGCACCCTTCGCGAGGAAGAGGAAATAACTGTTCCACCACCCTTCGGAGAAAAGTTCGATCACATTCCGGGTGTCCCAGAACAGGAGGTTGCAGATGGCCGAGCCGTGGTCGGCCACGACGGTCTCGGCCTCCCCCGCCAAGGCCGCGTACTGCTCCTGGGACGTCTCGCGGGCCAGGACGGTCTTGGCACCGAGTTCGGCCATGATCTCGGCCGTCGTCTCGCTCGGGTAGGCCCGCTCGTTCTTGTACTCGCTCTTCTCGCCCTTGGCGGGAGAGGTACAAGATCGAGCCGGGCCGGGGCCGGGCCGGGGCCGGGGCGGGTCGATCCGGAACGCCCGCCGATAAGCCGCCACCTGGTCGGCGGTGAAGAACCAGAAGTGATGCGTCTTCCGCAGGACCAGCGCCTCGTGGACGAGGACCGGCCGCTCCACGACCATCGTCTCCAGGCCCAGCCGGGCCAGGTCGCGGCGGACGTAGGGCCGCTCCATCAGGTGTCTCGGCATCAGCAGCGGGGGCCGGATCGGGAGGGAGGTCGCCAGCGTCATCAGGTACTCGCCGACCCAGTCCCCATAGGTGTTGGGGAACTGGGTCTGCACGACGGTCCCCCGCGGGATCGAGGCCTTCGCCCTCGGGAACGGCGGCGAGATGAGGTCTTCGAGCACCGGCTTGCGGATGCTGTACCGCTCGTGGAGCGTGCCGCCGGCCCAGGCCATGCCCCGGGGCGTGTAGAGGAGGTCGCGGACCTCCTCTTGCCCTCGCCGCGGGATGCGATAGACCTCGAGCGGCTGGTAGTGCTCGGTCCCGGCCTGGCGGGGGATGTCGCCGACGAACGGGGCGTGCTCGCGCGGCGCGATCCGCATCTCGGCCGCGGTGATGGGTCGGAAGCTCCCAGTCGCCTCCATCGTGTTGAGGAGGTAGTTGCCGAGCTTGAAGCCGAACCAGTCTTTGATTCTCAAGTACTACAGTTTTAGATCATCCGTTCACTATGGGATTTTGCGAGAAATGGGCAGCAATCGAGCGTTGAAGACCGCCGGGCTTGTCGAAAACTCCCAGATTTCTTGACCTGAACGGATGATCTACAACTGTAGTACAAGGGGTCGCTCGCGGCGTGGGGGCGGTCATCCGGGCGGGAGGCGACCCCGACCGGCCACGGGAAGCCCTACTCTTTGCGATTCCCGGGGCGGAGTCAAGTGGCCCGGCAAGGGGGGACGAGTGACGATATCCTGGTTTTATGGCGTTCGATATTTCCCCTCGATCCCCAGCCAGAGCCCCGTCGCGCTCGCGGGGTCGCGGGCGATCTCGCCCGGGGTGCCCTGGGCGACGACCCGGCCGCCGCCGTCGCCGCCTTCGGGGCCCATGTCGACCACCCAGTCGGCCGTGCGGATGACGTCGAGGTTGTGCTCGATGACGACCAGGGTGTTGCCCAGGTCGGCCAGCCGGTGGAGCACGACGAGGAGGCTGGCGACGTCGGAGAAGTGGAGGCCGGTCGTCGGCTCGTCGAGGATGTAGAGGGTCCGGCCGGTGGCGACCCGGCCGAGTTCGGACGCGAGCTTGACGCGCTGGGCCTCGCCGCCGGAGAGGGTGGTGCTCGACTGGCCGAGGGCCACGTAGCCCAGCCCGGCCTCGCGGAGGGCCTCCAGTGGGCGGGCGACCTTGGGGATGTTGTCGAACAGGGCTCGGGCGGCGTCGACCCGCATTTGGAGGACATCGCCGATCGACTTCCCCTTGAAGCGGGCTTCGAGCGTCTGCGGGTTGTAGCGAAGCCCCTCGCAAGCTTCGCAGCAGACGTAAAGATCGGGCAGGAAGTTCATCTCGATCTTGCGGACGCCCTGGCCCTGGCACGTCTCGCACCGGCCGCCTTTGACGTTGAAGCTGAACCGGCTGGCGGCATAGCCGCGGACCTTGGCCTCGCGGGTCCGGGCGAAGACCCGGCGGATCTCGTCGAAGACGCCGGTGTAGGTCGCCGGGGTCGAGCGCGGGCCCCGGCCGATGGGGGACTGGTCGATCTCGATCAGCTTGTCGACGGCTTCAAGGCCCTCGACGGCGGCGTGGGCCCCGGGGCGCGGGCCCTTCAGCTCCAGGCGGCGGCGGGCGACCCGGGCGAGGACGTCGTGGACCAGGGTGCTCTTGCCCGACCCGCTCACGCCGGTCACGCAGGTGAGCGTCCCCAGCGGGATCGAGGCGTCGACCGCCTTGAGGTTGTGCTCGGCCGCCCCGCGGATGACGATCCGGCCGGGGCTCCGCGCCAGCCGGCCGGGCGAGCCGAGGGGAGGTGGGGTCTCGCCCCGGAGGTGGCGGGCGGTGGCGGACCCGCCCGACTCGACCAGGGCCCCGGGCGGCCCCTGGGCCACGACGAGCCCGCCGTCGGGCCCCGCGCCGGGGCCGAGGTCGATCAGCCAGTCGGCGGCCCGGATCGTCGCCTCGTCGTGCTCGACGACGACGACGCTGTTGCCCCGGTCGCGGAGGTCGGCCAGGCTGGCCAGGAGCCGGCCGGTGTCGCGCGGGTGCAGGCCGGTCGTCGGCTCGTCGAGGACGTAGCAGACGCCGACGAGGCCCGAGCCGATCTGGGTGGCCAGCCGGACCCGCTGGAGCTCGCCGCCGGAGAGGGTGTCGGCCCCCCGGGCGAGCGTCAGGTAATTCAGACCCACCCGGTCGAGGAATGCCAGGCGGGCGTCGACCTCCTTCACCAGCGGCGGGCCGATCAGGTCGTGCGGCGATTCGAACCGGAGCGAGGCGAGGAAGGCGCGGGCGGCGTCGATCGTCAGGGCGGTGAGTTCGTGGATCGCCCGGCCCCCCACGGTCACCGCCCGCGCCTCGGGGCGGAGCCGCGCCCCCCGGCAGTCGGGGCAGGTCGCCTCGGAGCGGAACGCCTCCAGGGCCGAGCGTCGGGCGTCGGTCCTGGCCGAGGCGTAGGCCCGATCCAGGCCCTCCAGGATTCCCGGGTAGCCGCCCCGCTCGCCCTGGAAAAACGAACCCAACGCGGCCGGGGGCCAGCCGGCCAGCGGGGCGTTGCGGTCGAGCCCGTGCTCCCGCAGAAACGAACCCAACGCCGGGTCGTCCTCGGACGCCTCCCGCGCGGCGGCGGCGAGGGCCTCCCAGGCGGCGACGGCCCCGCCGTCGAGCGACCGGGCCCGGTCGGGGGCGACGAGGTCGGGGTCGGACGAGAAAAACGAACCCAACCCGCCGCAGGCCGGGCAGGCGCCGTGGGGGCTGTTGAAGGAGAAGGTCCGGGGCTCGACCTCGGCGAGGCTCGTGCCGCAACTCGGGCAGGCGTAATGGATGCTGGAGATCCGGTCGACCCAGTCCTCGCCGTCCTGGACCGAGAGGACGACGGTCCCCTCGCCGAGCTTGAGCGCCCGGTCGACGCTCTCGGCGATCCGGGCGCGGATGCCCTCGCGGACGACCAGGCGGTCGACGACGGCCTCGATGTCGTGGGCCTTGGTCCGGGCGAGCTTGGGGGGCTCGGCGTCGACTTCGAGGACCTGGCCGTCGACCCGCGCCCGCATCAGGCGGGCCTCGCGGATCGCGCGGAAGGCTTCGAGGTGCTGCCCCTTGCGGCCGCGGACGATCGGGGCCAGGACGAGGAGCTTGGTCCCCTCGCCGAGGCCGAGGACCATGTCGACGATCTGCTCGGGGGCCTGGCGGCGGATCGCCTCGCCGCACTTCGGGCAGTGCGGCGTGCCGGTCCGGGCGTAGAGCAGCCGGAGGTAGTCGTACGCCTCCGTGACCGTGGCGACGGTGCTCCTGGGGTTGGCCGAGCCCGACTTCTGGTCGATCGCCACCGTGGGAGGGAGCCCCTCGATCAGGTCGACGTCGGGCCGCTCCATCTGGTCGAGGAACTGGCGGGCGTAGCTCGAAAGCCCCTCGATGTACCGCCGCCGCCCCTCCGCGTGGATCGTGTCGAAGGCCAGGCTCGACTTGCCCGACCCGCTCACCCCCGTCAGGACGACGATCCGGTCGCGAGGGATGTCGACGTCCACGTCCCGGAGGTTGTGCACCCGGACCCCCCGGAGCCGGATGGCCGCGCCCGTCGCTACCTCGCCGACCGCCGGACTCGCCATGCATCCACCCCCCGCCCATCAACGCTTCGCCCGGGCTCGGCCGGATTGTCCCCGCTCTCGCCCCCCGCGTGAAGGCCTCCCCGGTCCCGAACGAACCCAACGGGCCCGATCGACCGCGAATCCGTCGACGGCCGGCGGCCTTATCCTTGATTATCATTCTTCGGGGACGCGGCGACCCGCCTTCTTCCCGGCAAGGCCAGGAGGTAGGCTGGTCCCACCACCCGTCCCCTCCTTTGATCCGGGAAATCGGCCGACCATGGCTTACAGCGACTTCGACCTCCGGACCGCCCGCGAGAGCTTCGGCCTGACGCTGGTCGAGGACGTCGACCTGTTCGACCGGGTGGCGGAGGTCGGGCCCGGCGACCGGCTCGTCCAGATCCTCGAGGAGTGGGCCCCGGCCGCCCTGGCCATGAACACCGAGAAGGCGCGCTCGGAGATGATCATCGCGCCGATCCTGATGGAAGTGGTCCGGCTCTCCGACCACCGGATCAACCTGTTCTCGGGGATCGCCTTCGACGTCGACCGCGACCGCGGCCTGAACGGGGCGTGCGACTACCTGATCGCCCGGTCGCCCGAGCGATTTTACCTGGACCGGCCCGTCATCGCCGTCGTCGAGGCCAAGCGAGAAGACATCGTCGGGGGTCTGGGCCAGTGCGTCGCGGCCCTGGTCGCCGCCCAGACTTTCAACGCCCGGGGGGCGGGCGGGCCCATCGGCCCGGTGCATGGGGCGGTCACGACCGGCAACATCTGGCGATTCTTGCGGCTCGACGGCACCACCGCCGCGATCGACCGCCAAGAATATCACCTCCATCAGATCGCCAAGATCCTTGGCATCCTGGTGGATGTCGCGGCGTGATCGGGCCGGACCGGCCGGCCGTCGGGACCCCGACTGCACCTCGTCCCGCGTGACCACCCGGCGCCTCGGGCAGGCCCGGGTCACGCCGGAGGGAGTGGTGGATTTCATCCACCCTACAGGGAAAGCCTCATCCGGAGTCGGGGCTCTTGACCGGCCCGCGATATAATGGCGGTGGCGGCGCTCGCTCCCCGATTCCATCGACTCCCGAGGTCATCATGGGGCCAAATTTCATGGGTAAGGTTCTCGTCTCCGCGAAGATCGAGAACCTCACCGACGCGTACATCGCGGAGAAAGGGGACATCCCGGCCGCGGAGGTGCGTTGCGTCGAGGTCGAGGATGCCTTGGTCGATACCGGGGCGACGATCTTATCGATGCCGACGCGGCTGATCCGCCAACTCGGCCTCGTCCCGGTCCGCAAGCGGCAGGCGAAGACCAGCGCCGGGATCGTGACCGTTCAGGTGTACGGGACGGCCCGCCTCACCATCCAGGGGCGCGAATGTCCGACCGACGTGATGGAAGTCCCGGACGATTGCCCGGTCCTGATCGGCCAGATCCCCCTGGAGCTGCTGGACTTCGTCGTCGACCCGGGCCAGCAACGTCTCATCGGCAACCCGGCCCACGGTGGAGAACACATCCTGGAGATGTACTGAACTGATCGGCCGTCAGGCCCCCGTCTGGACCTCGTCCCAGGTGACCACCCGGCGGTCGTCGACGGCCCGGCGGACGAGGAGGCCGACGGCCGTGGCGTCGCGGGCCTCGGCCAGGGTCAAGGGGGGAGGAGTGGGGCGGTCGGCCCGGATGGCCCCGAGGAAGGCCTGGAGGGCGAGGCGGGTGTCGGGCTGGGGGCCGGGGTGGAGGGCGTGGCGGGGGCGGGCCTTGTCGCGATAGGTGACGGAGCCGGTGGCGAAGTCGAGGCCGCCGAGCTGGCCCGTGACCCGCTGGGTGATCCCGGTGAAGGCGTCGTCGGCCGGGGCGATCCAGCTATGCGAGAAGGCGACGTGGAAGCCGTCGGCCCATTCGAGCTGGACCGCGTAGTCGTCGGTCACGTCGCGCATCGGCTGGGTGGCGGCGAAGAGGTCACGGCGGCCCTGGCCAAAGGCGCGGGCGGGGGGCTGTCCCTTGAGCCAGCCGAAGACGTCCCAGATGTGCACGGCCTGCTCGACCATCCAGTCGCCGGAGCGGGCCCGGCTGGCCAGCCAGTGGCCGTGCCCGTTCATCGGGCCGTTGCTGCTGATCCAGGCGGCGGTTCCGGAGATCAGCGGGCCGAGGTCGCCCCGCCGGGCCAGCGCAACCCCTTCGCGATAACGAGGATGGGACCGGCGCTGATAGCCGACGTGGACGACCAGCCCCGGCGCGCGGGCGGCCTCGGCGGCCACCAGGTCGCACTCGGCCAGGGTCGGCGCCAGCGGCTTCTCGCCGTAGAGGTGCTTGCCGGCGCGGAGGGCGTCGCGATAGGTCGAGGCGTGGAGGTCGCAGGGCAGGGCGACGGCCATGGCGTCGACGTCGGTGCGTCCGAGGATCTGGTCGACCCGCTCGTGGTCGTCGGGGCGAGTCCCCTTGGCCTTCTCCGCGATCCCCGAGCCGCGGAGGCGATGTCGAGGCTCGACGTCGCAGAGGGCGACGACCTCGACGCCCTCGATCTCCAGGAGGGCGCGGAGCAGCGCCGTGCCCCGGGTCCCCAGGCCGATCACCCCGACGCGGATCGGGGCGCCCGTCGCGCCGCCGTCCGCGACCCCCTGCGATAACGCCCAGCCGGCGCCGGCGGCGGCGGCGGCAGCGCCGGCGGAGCATCCCAGGAAGCGGCGGCGATTCAGGCGGATCGGGGGCATGTCGAGCCTCGCCGGGGGCGACTCAAGGGGCGATCGGGCGCTCTCCCTCAATAAGGTATACCACGGCAGGCCGTCGCGGCAATCGGCCGACCGGGCGACGGTCGGGCCCCGGCGAATCGGCCGGGCGCGTTATACTGGCCCTTTCGGGACTCGGGGCGTCGAGCGTGAGGGGGTCGCGGTTCTTCATGGCCAAGCACATCTTCGTGACCGGCGGCGTCGTCAGCTCGCTGGGCAAGGGGCTTACCTGCGCGTCGATCGGGATGCTCCTGGAGCATCGCGGCCTCCGGGTCCGGCTCCAGAAGTTCGACCCCTACATCAACGTCGACCCCGGGACGATGAGCCCGTACCAGCACGGCGAGGTCTACGTCCTCGACGACGGCGGCGAGACCGACCTCGACCTCGGCCACTATGAGCGGTTCACCGAGGCCACGCTGACCCGCGACTGCAACTACACGACGGGCAAGATCTACCTCTCGGTCATCAAGAAGGAGCGCGAGGGGAAGCACTACGAGGGCAAGACGGTCCAGGTGATCCCGCACGTCACCGACGAGATCAAGGCGGCCGTGCTCAAGCTCGTCGGCGACGACGTCGACGTCGTGATCACCGAGATCGGCGGGACCGTCGGCGACATCGAGGGGCTGCCGTTCCTGGAGGCGATCCGCCAGTTCGCCCTCGACGTCGGCCGCGAGAACTGCCTCTACATCCACCTGACGCTGGTCCCCTACCTCAAGGCCGCCGCCGAGTTGAAGACGAAGCCGACCCAGCACTCCGTCGGGGCCCTCCGCCAGATCGGCATCCAGCCCGACATCCTGATCTGCCGGACCGAGCACCCCATCAGCGCCGAGGATCGCGACAAGATCGCCCTGTTCTGCAACATCGAGCGCAAGGCGGTCATCGAGGAGCGCGACCGCGAGTTCAGCATTTATGAGGTCCCGCTCAGCCTGGTCAACAACGGCCTGGACGACCTGATCGTCCGCCGCTTGGGCCTGAAGGCCGGGCCGCTGGAGATCGGCGACTGGCGCGAGATGGTCGACCGGGTGATCCACCCCGATACCGAGGTGACGATCGCCGTCGTCGGCAAATATATGAAGCACCGCGACGCCTACAAGTCGGTCTACGAGTCGCTGGACCACGCCGGGATCGCCAACCGGGCGAGGGTGGTGGTCCGCCGGGTCGAGGCCGAGGAGATCGGCCGCGACGGCGCCGCGGGGGTCCTCTCGGGGGTCGACGGCCTGCTCGTGCCCGGCGGGTTCGGGATGCGGGGGATCGAGGGGAAGATCGAGGCGATCCGCTTCGCCCGGACTCGGAAGATCCCGTTCTTCGGGATCTGCCTGGGGATGCAGTGCGCGGCGATCGAGTTCGCCCGGGACGTGCTCGGGCTCGACGACGCAGACAGCACCGAGTTCAGCCAGTCGACCCAGAACCCGGTGATCGCGCTGATGGAGGAGCAGGCGGCCATCCGCGAGCGGGGCGGGACGATGCGGCTGGGCTCGTGCCCCTGCACGCTCTCGCCCGACACCCTGGCCCGCGCCGCCTACGGCGAGGGCCTGATCCACGAGCGGCACCGCCACCGCTACGAGTTCAACAACCAGTATCGCGCCGCCTTCGAGGAGGCCGGGTTCGTCGCGACCGGCCTGAGCCCCGACGGCTCGCTCGTGGAGATCCTCGAACTGCCCGACCACCCGTGGTTCCTGGCCGTGCAGTTCCACCCCGAGTTCAAGTCCAAGCCGACCAAGGCCCACCCGCTGTTCCGCGACTTCATCGCCGCCGCCCTCCGCCGCCGCGAGGGGAGCCGGGCGGAGTTCGAGGCCCGCTGACCGGGCCAATCGGGATCAACCCCAAGGAGTCGATATCATGGATCGTGCGAGCATCGGGGCGGATCGACGGTTCCTCTTGAGCGGGGTGAGCTGGGCGACTTATGAGGCATTGCTGGCGGACCTGGGGGATCATTCCCCACGGATCTCTTACAACGGCGGAGATCTTGAATTCCTGTCTCCCGGCGGCTTGCACGACCGTTTCAAGTTCCGAGTCGGCCGCCTGATCGTGGTCCTCACCGAGGAGCTTGACATCCCGATCGACGGTTGCGGCTCGGCGACGCTCCGGCGGGCCGGAGTTGAAAAAGGCCTGGAGCCCGACGAGGCGTTCTACATCCGCAACGAGCCCGCCGTCCGCGGCAAGCTCGACATGGACCTCGAAGTCGACCCGCCCCCCGACCTGGCGGTCGAGATCGACATCACCCGCAGCTCGGTCGACCGCGAGGGGATCTACGCCGCGCTGGGCGTCCCCGAGATCTGGCGGTATGACGGCAAGTCGCTCCGGGTCTTCCGGCTCGGGGCCGATGGGAAATACGAGCCGACGGCGACCAGCCCGAGCTTCCCTTATCTGCCGCTGGAGGAGTTCGCCCGGTTCATCCAGCCCGGACCCGGCGAGGACCAGTTGACATGGTCGAAGCGGTTCCGGGCCTGGATTCGCGAGCGGGTCGCCCCCCTGCATCGGGCCTGGCTTGCCGGGCCCGGGGCCGGCTGAGGTGAGTGCTCACTGCGTGCCGGGGTCGTTGTAGCTGAGGACGCCCGCGGTGTTGATCAGCCCCTGGAACAGGACGGTGACCTTGCCGCTGGAGGTGGTCCCCTTCTGGGGATGGCGGTCGGGGTGGTAGACGGCGTCCATGTAGCCGTAGCCCTGGCCGAACCCGGTGGCGCCGGTGTAGCCGGTGCCGCTGGCGGGGTCGGGCACCCAGGCCATGTGCGAGGGGAGCCCCTGCGCGTTGTAGGCGAGGAGGCTCGGGTTGGGGTTGGTCGACGAGTTGCCTTCGAGGTCGAGCACGACCGTCTCGCCGCTGTAGAGGACGTTCTGGGGCAACAACGCGGCCGTCCCGTAGAAGCGGGCGGCGGGCGAGAACGCCCCGCCAACGTCGGTCGCCGTGGCGATCACGACCTGGGCCTTGCCGTGGAGGAACTGGTTGGATCGGACGGCCTTCGTCACGATCTTGACCGTGGCCGCCTGGCCCGCGAAGTGGCCGGGGGTGACGGTATAGGTCCCGGTGAACTCGGCGGTGAAATACTGGCGGGCCACCTCGCCCGCGGTCGGCTGCGGGTTCGGGAGCGTGGTCGTGGTCCGGTCCGGGTTGGTGGTCGTGACCGTGGTCGGGTAGGCGAGCGCCCGGAACAGCGGGACCAGGCCGATGTCCGGCTGGAGCGGGCCGAGGTTCTCCTTCGGCGTGGTCGCCCCCGCGAACGACGGGGCGGCGGTGAGGTTGCCGACCGGCGGGATGACGCCCGAGGGGTACGGGATCGGCGTCGCCGAGAGCAGCTCGCGGCCTTCGAGCCCCTCGACGCCCGGGAGGTGGCGCCTCGTCGGCCGGGCCGGCGTGATCCGGGGATTCATGGGGACGGGGCTCCTTCCTGCCTGGATTCCGATCGCCGGTCTCGATCCGCCGGCCTACACCCGAAGCACGTGGGCCCGGCTTTCCTCGCTCCTGGCCCACCCCCTACCCTGACCCACAAGGGGGGAGGGAGTCGGATGAGGGGGAAGGAGTCGGATGCATCCCTCTCCCCCTGGTCCCCTCCCCCCTTGTGGGGGAGGGTCAGGGTTGGGGGGTCGCATCGCCGATGACCTCCGAGAAAACGTCGTCCACGCGCTCAGCCTAGTTGATGCCCTTGTCGACCACGTTGAGGATCGAGCTGGTATTAATCAGCCCTTGGAGCAGGAACACCACCTTGCCGCTGCCCAGCGTCCCCGCCCTGGCGTGGCGGTCGGGCGTGTAGACGACGCTCAGTTGGCCGCCGCCCTGGGTGAACCCCGAGGGCGCGGTGTAGGCGCCGGCGCTGGTGGCGTCGAAGGCCCAGGGCACCTGCGTCGGCAGCGCGAGGCCGCCGACGTTCGAGGTCACGGTCGGGCCGCCGGTCTGCACCGGCGTGGGCGTGGTGGAGGGGGGCTGGTTGGTGCCGCCCACGTCGATGATGAGGAGGTTGCCCGACTGCAAGTAGTTCTGGGTGAACAGCGAGACCAGGCCGGTGACCCGGCCGGTGCTCGGGTCGGCGGGCGTGGAGAGCAGGATCTGGGCCTTCCCCTTGAGGAATTGGTTGCTCCCCCCCTGGACCCGGCTGAAGGCGTGGACCGTGAGGGCCTGCCCCTGGAACCGGCCGGGGCCGACCGTGTACGACCCCTCGAACTTGGCGACGAAGTATTCGCGGGCGACCTCGGCCGGGGTCGGGTCGGTCGTCGGGCCGGGCGCGTCGAGGAGCGCGACCCTCGCCGCGTAGGGGGAATTCGACGGGCTCGCGGAGAAGGCGGCGGCCTGGAACTGCGGGACGAGGGCGAGGTCGGGCCTCAAGCCCCTCGGGAACGAGGGGAGCGGGGTCGGCGACCCGGCGAACGACGGCGAGACGTTGGGGCCGCCGAGCACCGGCGCCGCGGAGAGCAGCTCGCGCGACTCCAGCCCTTCGAAGCCGAGTCGTCGTCGCCGGGTCCGGGGCCGTCCGCCGGGCATCGTGTCGGGTTGCATGGGGACCTGGCTCCTCGCTTTGGGGCGCGGTCGGGGACCGGGCCGTCGCGATCCTCCGCCCGGGGCGTCAGTTAATGCTCTTCTCGATCGAGTTGAGGACCGAGCTGGTGTTGACCAGCCCCTGGAAGACGTAGGTGATCTTGCCCGACTGGATCGCCCCGCCCCTGGGAGACCCGTCCGGGGTGTAGACGATGTCCAGCACCCCCGCGCCCTGGTTGAACCCGGCCGGCGAGGTGAAGGCGCCCACGCCGTTGGGGTCGAGCGTCCAGGTCAGGTGCGTGGGCAGATCCAGGCCGCCGACCCTCGCGGTGGTCGCGGTCCGCTGCGGGCCGAGGTCGAAGATCAGCTCGTTGGACGTGTTCAGGGCGTTGTAGGGGACGTAGACCCCGAGCCCGCTGTAGGCGCCGAAGGTCGCGGCGGTCGTCGGGGTGTCGGGCGTCCCGGCCGGCGCGGGCTGGGGCGTGAAGACGAGGAGCTGCGCCCGCCCTTTGAGGAACTGGTTCGAGCTGGACTGCTTGCTAGAGGCGTGGACCGTGTATTGCTGGTTGCCGAACCGGCCCGGGGTGACGGTGTATCGGCCGACGGTGACGGCGGTGAAGTACTCGCGGGCGACCTCGGCCGGGGTCGGCACCGCGGGGCCGGGCGTCGACGCCGGCGCGACCTCGACGACGTTGCCGTTGGTCGAGCCCGGGTAGGCGATCGAGCCGGGGTAGACCTGCTGCTGGAGCCGGTTGATGAAGTTCGGGCTGCCGTCGGGGGCCAGCGGCCCGTGGAACGCGCCGTGGCCCGGCCCGGGGGGGCCGTAGGACGAGGGCGTGAGCGTGGGCCGGTTGGGAAGCGGGATGTTCGAGAGGGGCACGTCCGACATCAGCTCGCGAAGCTCCAGCCCCTCGACGACCGGGCGGCGGCGACGCCTGTCGGGCCGGGGGGGCGTCTCGTGGCGACGCATCGGCGTAGGCTCCTTCCTGGGGTCCCGTCCCGTGGCGGCCGGGCCGGGCTGTTCGGTCGATCGATCCGTCGATCGATCGGTGGTTCAGAAGATCCGCTCGCCGACGGCGGTGTTCAGGTCGAGCATCGCCCTCCGGTGCCGGATCAGGGCGTCGCGATAGGCGGCGACGACGGTGTTGAAGTCCTGCTGGGCCTGGACGAAGTCGGGCGAGGAGAGCGTCCCCTGGCGGAATTGCTGCTCGGCCGCGTCGCGGACCCGGCGGCTGGCCGGGACGATCTTCTCTTCCTGGTCGAGCACGGCCTTGCGGCTCAGCTCGAACTCGCGGGCCGCGTTGAGGACGTCCTGGGCCACCGTCCGCTCGATGGCCTTGACCTGGACCTCGGTCTGGGTGACGTTGATCTTGGCCCGGCGGATGTTGCCCTGGTTGCGGTTGAACAGCGGCACGTTGGCCGTCACGCCGAAGGTGTAGGAATAGGCGCTGTTGACCCCGAGGTACTGGTTGTTCTGGAACGTGTAGGGCTGCCAGGTGGCGTAGATGTCGGGGAAGGCGTTCCGCCTGGCCAGGGTGACGTCGGCGTTGGCCCGCCGGACGCCGATCCTGATGGCCTTGAGGTCGGGCCGGGCGTTCATGGCCCGGCCGACCAGGGCGTCGACCGGCTCGGGGACCTCCCGGACGTCGCGGAAGACGTCGCGGACCTGGAGCGAGGTGCTCTGCTCGGGCGCGGTGTTCAAGATCACCGAGAGGGCGAGCTGGCTCTTGGCCACCGCCTCGACCGCCTCGCGGACCTGGACCAGCGCCTGCTCCCTCTGGGCGAGGAAAACGTCCACCGACTGCTTGGTCTGCTCGCCCCGCTCTTCCAGGGCCTGGTAGTCGGCCAGGAGCTTGCCGATCCCCGCGAGGGCGACCCGGCTGAACTGGAGGGTCAGCCGGGCCGCGACGGCGTCGACATAGACGGTATAGAGGTTGTCGATCTGGTTGCGGATCGCGTCCTGGAGCTGGGCCTCGGTGACCCGGGTGGCCGCCTCGGCGGACTTGATCCGGGCCCTCCGCTTGCCGTTGACGTCGAAGGGGATGTTGAGGTTGACGTCGGTCTGGTTGGGGCCGCCCGGCCTCAGGAACGAGTAATGCCCGTAGGGGATGAGCTGCTGGTCGGCGTAGAAGATGGGGTTGGCCCGGAGGCTCGCCGTGAGGATGTCGGCCTGCGACATCGGGATCTCCAGCCGGGCGGCGACGAGGTCGAGGTTCTCGCGGACGAGCATCTCGATCGCCGCGTCGACCGTCAGGCCGTCCTCGGGCCCGTAGGCCTCCTGCCCGAGCGAGATCCCCAGGATGGACAGGTTGCCGTAGTTGGGCAGGGGCGCCGCGGCGGTGGACTGGATCCTCAGGCTGGCCTGATTGACCGAGCCCCCGGGCGGGCCGGGCGGGCCGGTCACCCCGGCCAGCGGCGCGTGGGTCCCGCGTGAGCCCGCCTTGCCGCTGACGGGCGCGACCGATGCCGGGCCGCCGTCCGAGAAGTTCGCCGCGCCGAGCGCCCGACCGAGCACGCTCGAGCTGCCGCCGGCCCGGCTCGGGTCGGCGACGTCGAACTGGGCCCCCTGGCCCCGGGCCCGGCCGCCCCACGCCAGCGACGAGGCCACCAGGGCGGGGAGCAAGACGAGCCAACTTCGGGACCGGCGACGCCGGGGTCGTGTTGCTTTCATGCTCGCCGGACTCCGCTCGACCGTCCCCCCGGGGGGAGCGTGCCAACCGTGGCACCGCGCCCCATCGAGACTCATTGCCTATGGGATCGGGCGAGGTCGGCCGACAAATCGAGCATTTCCGCGAAAACCCCGACAACCGCCGGGATCGGTCGAATCGGCAGTCTCGCTCGATCCACCAACGGC
>JAABUX010006078.1_pt1 | contig 14548 bp, 13 predicted proteins | sample 5561851 | NCBI WGS metagenome assembly JAABUX01 (sample SAMN10711883, study PRJNA513361) | rock metagenome | isolation source: Antarctica rocks | place: Antarctica: Victoria Land, Richard Nunatak red sandstone | collected 2016-01-03 | reverse complement strand
TATCATGCATAAGAGGATAGTCCTTTCAGAAATGTTTTAGTCTACTGAAATGAGTATCCTCTCTTTGAAGCCGTTTGGCACGTCCACAAATGATTTACTTGGTCTCAATGGGCTTGCCCCTGTCATGTCATGCTCAGTCGTTCTTCCCTTAATACGTATACATTTTCATTTGATAACCCCATATTGCATCTTCATAAGCAATATCCTCTGCAACGAATTATTCACTTGCTGCATGCTTAGCTGTCCCTGTGTAATAGCACTCTTTAAGCCTTCAATAGTACTTGCAACATCTTGAGCGTGGAATGCACCCTCCACAAGGTCGTTTCCTGCAATGATCGCCAGCACTGATGCTTGAGCGATTGACCATTGCGCCTGAATACCACCCATGTATAAGCCGTCTGTAATGATGACGCCATTGTAGCCCAATTCACCGCGTAACACGCCATTTATCATTTTAGGCGATAGCTCAGCAGGAAAATTTGGGTCTATAGAAGTATCAACCACATCGGTAGACATAATCATCGCAGGATGATTATGCTGAATCAAGGTTTTGTAGGGAAGCCAATCTACACTTTCCAAATCAGTTTTACTTTTATTGACAACGGGGAGTGCATCGTGTGGATCATAATTTTTACTATCTGGAAGCGATCCTAAACCAGGAAAGTGCTTCAGGGTGCCGATGATGCTATTATGTTGCAAACCATTGAGAAAAGCACCGGCATAGGTCGCAACCGTCTGAGGGTCATCGCTGAATTGTCTATCCTCTAGTAAGTTGCTCGTCGGTCCCACATCAATGACAGGTGCGAGGTCTGCATTTATACCTAGGCTTTGCATCCACTTTGCGGCCTGCACACCTTGCGCCTGTGCATTCTTAGGGTCTCCCGTAGCCGCCATTTGTGCGGCTGAGGGCATAGCACCATAAAAACTAGAGAGCTTGTTGACCTGACCACCCTCTTCATCTATAGCAATGAGAAGTGGTATCTTCGCATCTTGATTCGCTTGTACCGCGATTCGAGCCGCACTACTCACAGTATCGCTTGGCGGATCAAAGTTAGAGTTCTTAGCCTGATACAGGTAGCCTCCTACATACTGTTGCGAGACCATATATGGCAGAGCCGTATCAGGATAATCCGTGCCAATATACTCCACAATGATGAGCTGGCCCAATTTCTGCTCAAGCGTCATTCCATCTATTATTTGCTGTACCTTCGTCAGTTGTGTACGCAAAACGGCATTGGTCTGAGTTCCATTCGCATCAGCTTTCGTTCGAGTATGTGAAGTACGTACAGATGAGGACGTTCCATTCCCGAAAACATCGCTACACCCAGAAAAGAGGACCATCAAGCAACAGAGGACAATAATGACACGGCTATAGGAATATTCTATGCGAGGTGTTCGCAATGTATGCATAGTAGATATGCTCCACTTCACGTTTTAGCTTTTTTATCTCTCGATAGGGCAGTGTTTGCTCTTAGATAGAACGATGCCAGAGATGCAAAGTAACCTACTTATTATTCCCATTACCTGCGAAAGTGTATCGTATAATGTTGGCTAGAGCGATGCCACAACGCATCGCCTTAGTTAACAGGAGAATATACATATGCGTTTAGGACTACAGGTTCCTAACTTTACATGGTCAAATGGGCAGAGCGAACTTGGCGACACCTTTGGCCTGATAGCACAGCGTGCGGAACGCGCTGGCTTCTATAGCTTCTGGGTCATGGATCACTTCTTCCAGATTCGCAACGTTGGGCCAGCCGAGAACGAGATGCTTGAAGGATGGAGCGCACTCGCCTTTGCAGCAGGACGCACCAATCGCATCAAGCTCGGCACAATGGTAACGGGTGTCACCTACCGTTATCCGGGTCTGCTCGTGAAAACCGCGACAACGCTCGATGTCCTCTCTCATGGTCGCGCCTATTTTGGGATTGGTGCAGCCTGGAATGAGGAAGAACACGCAGGTCTGGGTGTGCCCTTCCCACCCACAGCCGAGCGTTTTGAGCGGCTAGAAGAGACGTTACAAATTGCTCACCAGATGTGGTCTGGCGAGGCAAAGCCATATGAGGGCAAACACTTTCAGCTTGCTCGCACACTCAACTCGCCACAGCCCGTACAAAAGCCGCATCCCCCAATCCTGATTGGTGGTACAGGTGAGAAAAAGACGCTACGCTTCGTCGCGCAGTATGCCGATGCCTGTAACCTCTTCGCACGTTTGGGTAAAGAGGAGTTGAAGCGCAAGCTTGGTATCCTGCAAGACCACTGCCAGACGGTGGGGCGGCCCTATGAGCAGATTGAGAAAACGACACTCGATGTCCTGCATATCACGCGCGATGGCAAAGACGGCACGATGTCGCCAGCAGCCGCCATCGACTACTTCGCGGACCTTGCCACACAGGGTATAGATCAAGCCCTGTTCAGCATGCCCAATGTTGCCGACATCGACGCCTTCGATATCCTGGCAACAGAGATTATTCCCGTCGTTGACAAAATTCAGGCGAGCGGTCGCTAACGCGCCCTCTAAACGACGTTGTGTAATGATATGGTTTCATCGTATTATTACACAACATTGTTTGTCGCATATATAGGTGAGGACGTATTGCATGACACCAGAGATGTTAAAACAGTTACGCACTGTTGCACGTAACCAGACCGAGGCAGTCGCCACGTTAACACAACGTATCTGCGAGGTGCCCGCACCAACAGGCGATGAGCGACAACGTGCGGAATTTGTAGCAGCACTCTGGCGTGAGCGTGGTTATACGCCTGAGATCGACGCGATTAGCAATGTCTACGTGCGCCGTGGCTCACGGAATTCTGGTCCTCTCTTGATGTTGCTGGCTCATATCGACACGGTTTTTCCCGCTACCACGCCGATTAACGTCACACGTAATGGCGATATTATGCATGGTCCTAGCATTGGCGATAATAGCGTGAGTGTTGCCGCCATGATAAGTCTCTTTACACTCTTCGACGAACTCAAGTTGGAGACTGATAGTGATATTATCGCCGTCGCTAACGTGGGCGAAGAAGGGTTAGGCAACTTGCGTGGTACACGTGCAGCCGTTGAGCGTTATTCCGACGAGTTAGGAGCGGTTATCGCCATCGACGGACGACTCGGTGCCATCGTCAATACCGCCGTCGGCTCACAACGCTGGCGTATCACTGTGAATGGACCCGGTGGACACTCGTTCGGCTCATTCGGTCAACCAAGCGCAATACACGGCCTGGGTCGCATCATCGCCGCCATCGCTGATCTTGAGGTTCCCAAAGAGCCTAAGACAACTTTCAATGTCGGCTTAATCGAGGGTGGGACCAGCGTGAATACTATCGCGGCAACTGCCTCGGCCATCATCGACTTGCGTTCAACCAATATTGCGGCCCTCAATCAGCTTGCTACGAAGGTACGTACAATCGTCGAGCAGAAAGCCGGACAGGGACTACAGACACAGATTGAGATACTCGGCGAACGTCCTGCTGGCGTGTTCGATCAAAGCGAACCACTGGCACAACTGGCAGGGACAACATTGAAATGGTTAGGCATCAAGCCGCTATATGTAGCCTCGAGTACAGATGCAAACATCCCCATCAGTATGCATATTCCCGCTATTTGCGTCGGCGTCACCTATGCTGGACACGCCCATACTATCGAAGAATACATTGAAGTTTCGCCCATCGGTGATGGATTAGCACAGTTACTCCGCCTTGTCATCGAAGCATGTACCCTGATTGTTCAACAATAAAACACAGGTTGCATGCTATGGAAATTTCATAGCATGCAACCTGTGTTTTGATCTCTATTATTTTAAGCCGTAAGCGGTGAATCTTCCACCATTATCAGCTACATACACCTGACCGTTGACCACAATTGGACTCTGCCAGTGTAGACCACCGATTGAGCCACCAGCCGAAGCCTGCGAACTGCTCCACAGCGTATTCCCTGTTGTTGGATCAGTTGCCAGCAGAACGTTCAGTCCCTGTATATAAAGAATGCCATTCGCCATAAATGGTGAACTCCCTTTATTTGCATTCTGATACGCAAATTGCAGCGAACTATGTCCGTTGGCATCGGTGACAACTTTGAATGCCGAGAAGCCACAGAAGTTTTCCACAAAGACCCATGTCGTGCCATTAGCATCATTCCACGCAACCGGATGGGTATCCACATCACAACCTTGTGGTAAGCCCAGGGCCTGCAATTCGCCACCAACATTATTGGGGCCACCCTTACCCGACAGGTTCTGCCGATTGAGCAACCGCAAGGTGTTATCCTTGCCTGCCTGCACAAGCATGTATGGCGTTGTACTGCCAGCTTGTTTGGGCAACATGAGCGGTGCAGCACTGGCAAGGTCCTGGTCATTGGCCTGCAACTGCGCGAAGTTTGCTGGAGTGTAGGTATCAACAACTTTTGTGAGATCAGGCGTCAACTCAATTTCAGTATCACCATAATTGTGTCCACCTGTATTAGCGTCGAATGTTCCATTACCCGTGCTGACAAAGACGTTGCCCGTAACAGGGTCAATAACGGCACCACCACGTCCCCAGATACCTGATTGTACAGCATTACACGCGGTAGCGTTCAACAGTTGTCGAATGTTGGAACACAGCGAGTTGAACACCGTCATCTTGCCCGAAGCGAGATTAACTGCTACAACGTGTCCTTCATAGTGACCACCATCACCAGGATAGCCACTTGTTACCATATACAAGTAGCCATTGCCAACGTTGATTGCCGATGACCCCTTCTCAACATTAGGCATCAACGTGATCGTTACAGGCCAACCGCCATTTGTAACTTCGGCACCTGTGCCAACGGCGTATTTATGTATCTTGCCATCGACGCCGTAACCATAGACAAATTGACCGGATGGGTCCAGTGCAGGCGAACTGGTGGTAAAGTTGACACCAGCAGTATCCGCACGCCATACTTGATTGCCCGTTGCCGCGTCTATCGCAAGTAGACTACCAGCAGTTGTAGTGACGAACAAGAGGTTCTTTACCCCATTAGCGGTGGTGACATTCGGCAGTTCAGCAGGCGCACCATCAACAATCGCAGGAAGAGCGTGTTGCCATTTGCGTGTGAGCATGCCAACATTCGCTGTCGTAATTGTCGTCTCGCTCGTATTGATACCACTACGTGAACCACCACCATCGAATGCAGGCCATGCAACCGCCTTATGCGTTGGTGGAACTGGTGCCGTCGTCGCGGTTGACACAGGCGTAGCGGTTGTGCCTGTTGTCGGTGTTGGCTTTGGTGCGGTTGCGCTCGGTTGCGGTGTAACAGTAACACCAGTTGTTGGCGTCGGCTGTACTGCTGCTGTCATACTCAGGGTAGCGGATTGCAGCGTTACATTGCCAAGAGCATCATAGCTATGCAAGACGGTAAACGATATCGTCAAGTTTTGACCAGCCGTGGCTGCTTTATACGTCAGCACATAGAAGCCATTGCTTGTCGCGCTGATATTTTTGAGTGTAGTATCTTTAAACTTTGCATTACTGCCGCTCATCGTCGCGGTGAGCATACCCTGCGCCTTCCACACACCAATATACAGCTTGAGTGTGCGGCTAGTGGTGTCGGCTGGAACAGTAATCTTGAAACCATTATGCACACCAGCAGTCCAGACGCCTGTTGTTGTATCGTGGATACGTGCCTGTGGTGTGCCATCTGTCCAACTATATTTTGTTGGGCTATTGTCAAAGCGTCTCACTGGAGCGTTACCTATGCGAGTGGCACTAATCTGTTGCGTTACACCCGTTTTGTGATTGACGCTTTTGACACTTTGCAATCCCCAGTGTGCCCAATCAGCGGTGCCCTGTTTTGTGAGACTTACAGCAGTCACAGAATGTACGAATTTACCCGATACAGTTGCGCTTGTTTCCCTTTGACCAAGTGCCGCTCGTACCGATGATAAGTTCAGTAACAGAGGAATGAGTAACGCTACACAAAGTAGTGCTATAGCAACAATAGCTATGCCTCGTCCTCTTGTCCAGAAATGAGGTCGTGTGTTCATCTTGTACTCCCTTAAATAGTAAGTAGCAATGAAAGAGTTCCCCCACGGATCTCTTTTTGAGGTTTCTCGCATCGCACATCGTGCCACAAATAAAGTCATTTGAAATACTGTGAAACATTATGAATTTCTGTGAATACCGGCGTGCGTACTTGATACTGATGCGATAGTAGCACAAGACTGGATGTGGATTTGCATGATATGAAAAAGCAGTAGCAGCAAAGTACCGAATTGGTTGCGGTTTCTCAACCACAGGTCATCTATATAATGGGAGCAAGGTACTAACGTGTCCGTTTTATAGATAAGTGTTGTTATCAGCCTGAAGAACGTATGAAGCAAACGGAACGGCGAGAGTCTCGCCGTTCCGTTTGCTTCATACGTTCTTCAAAAACGCTTTATGCGGCTATCCATACGCGCACATGTCCACCAGTCGCTTCATTGGTATCACCTGAAGCAATGTACTTTCCATCAGGAGACCAGGCAAGAGAAATGATAGGTGTGTGCTGGTCACTCCCATGCCCATTATAGGTATAGACATTTCCACCTGTAGTGGCATCCCACACTTGTACATCTATGCCACCAGAGGCAATACGCTTACCATCGGGCGACCATGCAACGGTAGATACACCAGCATTTCCCTGTCCTACATGACCATTGTAAGTATATATTGTTTTACCTGTAAGAGCGGTCCACACCTGCACAGTACCATTGCCCTCGGTTGAGACAATCATTTTGCTATCGGGCGACCATGCGAAGCTACCACCCGTATACGTTGTCACCATACTTCTGGTTGCTACATCCCACACCTGCACATTACCATCAACGGTGAGTGCAATGTATTTTCCATTAGGCGACCAATTTACTTGTTCGATATAATCAGAAGCGGTTGGGTTTGCGGTTGGTTGCAGTTTGTAAGCAAGATTCCCTGTTTGAGAGTCCCATACCTGAACCTCATAGCCATAGGCATTCCCATCGACAGACGAGGCAACCAGCTTGCCATCGGGCGACCATGCGGAGTCATAAACCATGTTGCCGCCACTCTGGGCATTTGTCTGTGCCTGTGGATTGGCATGAGTTGAGGGTATAGATGCTTGTTTTGACTTTGGCTGGTATTCAACGAGCAAACGACCAGTTGCCGCATCCCATATCTTCACCGTCTGGCTCGACCCTTGAATACGCTTGCCGTCCGGCGACCACGATAAAGAAAGCATGCTACCGGATGATTGCCCATAACTGAAAATATGCTTACCAGTTGTAGCATCACGTGCCGTTGCATCCAAACAGGTCGAACCGAGACGGGTGCCATCCGGCGACCATGCCAGGGCATGAATGCCATCGGCTTGACAAGTGTAGGTATAGAGCGTCTTATCTCCTACAGCCGTAGGTGTAGGAGGCAGAGGTGTTTGAGTAGGAATCCCATGAGGCCCACTGCCGACAACGGTAGAGTGTGATGGTCGCAGGTGTTGCACAATCGCGGTCCACGCCACAATGTTTAGGATGACAAAGACAACCGCAGCACTCACACCAACGCGTCGCCATAGTGTGCTTCTGCGTGGAGTACGTACTGAAAGTTTTTCCCTTGACGATGGACGATATTCGTTCGTCTGAAAATCTGTTTCTCGCATAGGTCCTCTTTTTATCGTAGTATTTTTATTACCTTGTTGTAATATATGCTGTGCTGCTACACGCACAGCCGTATCTGAATCGTGTGTAGCGGCCAGGAGCGATTCGTTAGGAGCCTGTTCGCCTAACGCGAAGATGGCCGCCTCGCGCACCTGCCACTCTTCATCGTACAATGCTGCCGTTAGTCGCTCCACTGGCATACGAGTTCCGAAATTCGCGAGGGCATGGATAGCGGTGACACGCACAGAGACATGCTCATCACTTAGTGCAGTGAGCAACGATTCCAGCGGTGCCAATGGCCCAAGCTGACCCAATGTGCGTACTGCACTTGCACGCACAAACCAGTCCTTATGGCGTAGTGCATCGTGTAAACGCTCCACATTCGCTACTGATAACTGTGTGCCGTTCAAGCCCAATTGCTGTAGTACTGTTGGCAGCAATGAAGCTGGTGCCAATACAGGAGTCGTTCGGGCAGCATGAGCGGAGTCCCGTTCCAGTGGATGCTGATTATTCTCCATAGATTCTCTATTGCTCATCTGGCCTTACTCCTTTGCATCATGAGTGCGCTACGCAACAATTTCGTGCCTCGGTGCAGGTTCGATTTGACGGTTCCCATTGGCTGATTGAGGAGTTCGGCAATCTCGCGATAGCTTAGCTCCTCGAAGTAGTAGAGATTGACCGCCTCACGATATTGTTCAGGCAGCGTCACGACGAGAGACTCAAGCTCACGTAGTGACTCTTGCCCTTCCAACACACTGTCAGGTTGGGAGGACACATTCTCCTCTAACACCGCACGTATGCTCCCATCTGTATCGTCAAGTGAAACATGTTCTAACTTCACTCGACGCATGCGGCTAACAAAGATGTTGTGCGTTATCTTGTACAGCCAGGGCTGTAGCTTGAGCGTTTGCACACGTTGTTGCGAATAGCTCGCGAGAGCATAGTATGCCTGCATGAATGCCTCCTGTACGATGTCTTCGGCATCCTGCGAACTGCCCGTTTGTCGTAATGCAAACGCATACAACCGATGCTGATAGTGCAACACTACCTGCTGAAAGTGACGATCTAGGTCAGCCGCTAGCAAAACTGGGAGATCGGCCTCACGAACATCCATACATTTCCTTCCGCGTTGTATACCACGCTTCTGCTCCGTAGAACGCAAAAAAACGCAGCGATGTTGCAAAGGAAATAATACTGTTGTGTCAGCAAGAGAGAATGCCCTTCTAGCCGCATGGCTGGAAGGGCATTCTCTCTTGCTGACACAATCTATATCTGATTGAAGCGAGGTTTGCGCTTCTCTAAGAAGGAGTGCATCCCTTCTCTGGCGTCGGGTAGTTGCGAGGTCGAGGCCATAACTTCTATCGCGTAGTCGTAGGCTTGCGGCTGTGGCATCTCTATCTGTGCGTAATAGGCTTGCTTGCCAATCTCTTTCGCGACAAGGCTACCGCGTGTCGCCGCCCCGATAAGACGTTTTGCCTCCTCCTCAAGCTGCTCAGGAGCGACAACACGGTTGACCAGCCCCCATTCAGCCGCCGTGTGCGCGTCTATCGCATCCCCTGTCAACAACATCTCCAATGCACGCTTGCGCCCAATGTTGCGACTGACCGCTACCATTGGCGTTGTGCAGAACCAGCCGCCCTTGCCACCAGGGGTTGCGAAGGCCGCGTTACTCGATGCAACCGCAAGATCACAGGTCGCGACGAGTTGACAGCCTGCCGCCGTTGCCAACGCATGAACGCGAGCTAGCACAGGTTGTGGCATTTCCTGAATCGTATCCATCAGCGCGGTACAAACCTTCAAAAGTTTACGCGTATCGGCAAGATCGCGGTCAACCACATCTGCGAAGTCATGACCAGCGCAGAATGCAGGACCATGTGCCGCTAAAATCACGCCTCGTGCTGTACTCTCGCCAACCTCGTTGAACGCCGCTATCAACTCACCCATATGCTTGAGCGAAAGCGCGTTGCGTCGCTCCGGTGCGTTCATCGTGATAGTGGCGATGTCGTCTTCATACTGTAAAGTAATCATTTCGTAATTCATAGTGTTCACTCCTTTGTTTAGGATAGCTTAGAGCAAGTCTGAGCCTGATGCAATATAGCAACGTGGATCAAAAAAAGGTGTATTCGCAGTAGAAAGGAATGTTTCCACATAGGCAATATGGAAACCTTGAGTAAGTAACATCGCTAAAGCAGGATGAGGTCCCGGTACATTGATAAACAATACGTTAGCACGCTTACTAGCCCAACTTACGGCTACAAGCACACACTCTGCCGCATCCTCTGGTGACTTGACGCCAAGAGGTCCAATTGTACATCCCTCTGGATACCAGAACGAGCCTGCACCTAAACGTACATATCCATAGCCAATGGTTTGCCCTTGCCGCTGGAACCAGAGCGGCACCGCCTGTTGCATGGCAATCCAATATTCATGGTCCTGTAGCCGTTCGCGTCCGCTCACTTGAGCATCCCAACGTATTAGTGTTGAATCATCAGGTGCAACTTCGACGATCTCTATATTAGAAGTCGAAAAATCAGGGTGAATTGGTCTTTCTAATCGAAGCACAAAGTGAGGCCATGCTGGACGCATACCTGCCCGAATATAGAGTGCGAGCGCACGATAATCGGTGGAACTCATTGTGCAGTGTGTTCGGTCATCCGAGGGTAAAACATAAGATAGTAACGTCTTACCAAACTGAGAGGATTGCGAATCTGGTCGCACAAACAAATCGGTAAGGTACGTTACTTCGCCTCGTGTGATGGCGGCAGCATAAGCCAGAACATGACCATCTTGTTCAGCAACATAGCTGACACCAGTCTGGAAGATATGCAGTAAATTGGAAGGCGTATTATCAAGCGGTGGCGGGTTAGAAACACCAAGCACGTCATTCAAATACACCACCTTATGCATTTGTGCAAGGTCTGTCTCTTGAGCCGGGCGAAAGGCTACCATATACCACCTCTTCGTGTACAACGCGATTTGATAATGTCGTGCTTGCAAGCACTGCTAAAATATGAATGTCAATCTTTATCACAGTGTACCATAATAAATTTTTGCATACTAAAAACTGCCATTTTCGCCTTCCTCAAAAAGAAGGGAAGAGAGAGACAGTTTTTGTTCGGTAGCGAGAGCATTCAACATAATCTGGGGAGCACAGGGGAGCATAATGACTGCAAAGAAATCAACCATTAAAGACCCACGTCCAATTCGTGAGAACGAGCAGAAAGTGTATATCGACCCCGATGAAAATATTACAATGGTACGTCAGAGGCTTGAGCATATCGAGTCACAGTACATTGCGCTGATCGTGCCACCACAGACGCATCTACGTGGTCAAGTTGTTTGGCGGCTGCTGTATGCGCGTGCGAAGGAACTGGGGAAAGAGGTCTCCATCATCAGCACCGACCCACAAATTCGTGCATTGGCTCGTTCTGTTCGCTTCGATGTTGCATCATAAAAGAAGATAGCCACATGACAGGGGCAAGCCCTGTCACTACTATACACCGTTTACGCCGCTTGCGCGTCTATAGTAGTGACAGGGCTTGCCCCTGTCATGCTCACATCCCCTCTTGTTTTTGCCATCTACAACACTTACATGATACGATGGCGGGAGAACAATTACAGCAAAGCCAGGAGTATACAGCCTATGTTTCCCGCGTTTGTACGTGCATACCCACCAAGTCAGCCTTCATCAGACATGGCCTATTGGTTTCCTTTCATACACGATGAACTGATGGTAGAGACTCATGGACAACAGGTACGCCTCATTCAAGGGAGCATCCAGGAAATGCAGGCGCATCTCCATCCGCAAGAAGCCCTCTTTATCGGCACATTCGAGGGTGTCCCATGTATGACGTGTGAAGTGGAAACGGATTTCGTTGTTCCGGCTGCTTGGAAAACGCTTTCACTACGGGAAACTTTTGGCCGACTCGACGAGCCAGCCTATAGCATCGTCGGCTATGCAATACAACTGCTTTACTGGCGGCGCACGAGTCGTTTCTGTCCCGTTACGGGCGATGCTACCCAGGACGAAACAGGTACATGGGGGCGTCATTGCCCTGTCTGTGGACATACCGCATATCCGCATGTCACACCTGCTATCCTCGCACTGGTGCATGATGGTGAGCGAATGTTGCTCACCCATAAGCCCGGTTGGGGTAAACGCTATAGCTGTATCGCTGGCTTCACCGAGCCAGGAGAGTCACTTGAGGAGTGCGTACAGCGTGAAGTCTTTGAAGAGGTGGGGCTAGAGGTTACGGATATACGCTACATTGGCAACCAGCCGTGGCCCTTTCCACATCAACTCATGGTCGGCTATACTGCACGCTATACGGGTGGTACACTACGTCTTCAGCAAGACGAACTAGACGACGCACTGTGGTTTGATGTAGATTCTCTACCCGATATGCCACCACCAATGAGCCTTGCCCATTCCATCATCAAAACATGGGTTAATGAAGTACAGCAAAAGAAAAAAGATTGCTGATTAGTAGTAGCAAGAGAGGACGGACACACAATGCGAACAAACCATGTGAAAGCAAAATTGCGGCGAGGTGAACCATCGTTAGGTGCATGGTTGAGCCTCCCCAGCCCACAGCAGGCACGACTTATGGCGCGTCTCGGCTTCGATTGGCTGGTCGTGGACGCCGAGCATAGCGCGTATAATCCTACGCTGATGGCGGATATGGTCGCGAGCATTGCCGATGCTGGCACCGCATGTGCTCCGTTTGTTCGCGTACCACACAACACCGTCGAGTGGTTCAAGTGGGCACTCGACGCTGGCGCATGGGGTGTGGTTGTACCAATGGTCAATACAGTTGCAGAGGCGCGGCAGGCCGTGAGTTGGTCAAAATATCCACCCGTCGGAGCGCGTAGCATTGGCGGCGTCTTTGGTCCGCTCGCCTTCGGTGTAACCGATTGGCCCAGCTACTCACGTATCGCTAATGATGAAATCATGGTGGCCCTACAAATCGAAAGTGTAGAGAGTATAAGCAATCTCGATGCTATTCTCAGTACACCAGGAGTGGATGTTGCATTTATAGGACCAAACGATCTACATGCTTCACTGGGCTTAACACCGAGTTCTGAAGGTGCTGAGCCTGAATTTATTGAGGCACTGAGACAGATTAAAGCAGGGACACAACAGCATAACGTGGCCCTCGGCATCTTTTGTAGTGATGGGAACGCAGCAGCTCGGCGTGTACGCGAAGGATTTCACATGGTCAGTGTTACCACCGATATTTCTAGCATGATAGCTGGCGTGACACAAAATCTCAAAAACGCGCACAATTACTCGGTGCAATAAGAACAGAGAAAAGAAAGGCAGAGAGAAACTATGCCCCAGAAAACAACAAGTCCGATTCGTTCATTTGGCGTCCTGACTGGCGGCGGTGATGTACCTGGGCTAAATGCTGCTATCAAAGCACTCGTCTACCGCGCGGAGCCGCAAGGAATACGAGTTACAGGTTTGCGTGAAGGCTGGGAAGGTATCACCTTTCTTGATCGCTCACGTCCGCTCGACAGCCTTACCTATAAAACCGAAGACTCGCAGACTTGGAAGAACTATATAATGCCCCTTTCGCGCTTGAACACAAACTCGATAGACCGACAGGGCGGTACGCTTCTCCAATCCACACGTACCAATCCCGCGAAAACGCGCGTTGCCGATCTACCAGAACACATGAAGCATCTGGGAGAAGGACATGCTGCTGAGGACCGTATCGACCTCACTAATGAAGTATTAGAAAACATGAAGTTTCTTGGACTTGATGGTCTGGTAGTCATTGGTGGTGACGACACGCTAAGCTATGGTGCCATACTTGCCAAGCAAGGTGTGCCTGTATGGGGCATTCCTAAGACAATGGATAACGATGTCGCTGGCACCGATTACTGTATCGGCTTTCAAACAGCCATTAGTCGCGCAGGAGAGTTTATTGGGCGTATTCGTTCAACGGCGCAGTCGCACAGCGAAACCATTCTGTTTCGCATGTTTGGTCGCGACGCAGGCTTTACCGCTCTTGAGACCGCCATCGTTGCCTGGACAGATCGTCTATTGATTCCAGAGGTGCCCGCCAACATCGACAGGCTAGCCGAACTCATCGCTGAGGACAGGCGCAGCAACCCACAGAACTACTCGATGGTCGTGCTTTCCGAGGGGGCGAATCTCGGTGTCCCCGTGCCAGAAGTTGGCGAAGCAGACGCCTACGGACACAAGAAAAAGGCCAACGTTGCCGAGTTTCTTGGTGAGCAGCTTGCAACACGTCTGCCCCATGTGCGCTTCATCCCAATCGACCTGACCTACTTCTTGCGGAGTGGCGAGCCAGAGGTATACGACAAACACATGGCGATCTTCTATGCCAATCTCATCATGAGCGCGGTAGAGCAAGGAACGCATAGCGTGATGGCCGCCCATCGTAACGGAGCCTATGTCTATACCGACATCCCAGGTAAAAACCTGCCCGCGCGCCGCGTAGACCCAGCCGACTATCACACCGAACGCTACCGCCCACGCTTCGAGCATATCACTGGAGAATATGTACCGCAGCAGCTATAGTCATCGTTTGTCAATAAACGTTTCGTAAGGACTGGTTTATCGCGTCCCGCTGGCGTCTCGATTGCCGACTAGGACGTGATAAAACGGTTCCTACAAAATGTGTTTTTCTCAACTCTGAGAACTTGAACCATATCGAGGTTTTGTTGAGCAGATACGTCAGCACGCCCAACGTGAGGAGTACCGCAATGATCCTCCGTCTTCATAAGCATCCCTTTTCCTCTTTTTTGCTCGGTCATAAGAGGCGTGTCAGAAATGACCGAAGGATGTCTCTCAAGATAGCTGGCTGTTCTATCCATGGTAGATGTCCAACGTAAGGAAGTTCAAGATAGCTGGCAGATGGTATACACTGAGCAAGATGCTGGGCTACTCT
>JAABUX010006077.1_pt1 | contig 14549 bp, 26 predicted proteins | sample 5561851 | NCBI WGS metagenome assembly JAABUX01 (sample SAMN10711883, study PRJNA513361) | rock metagenome | isolation source: Antarctica rocks | place: Antarctica: Victoria Land, Richard Nunatak red sandstone | collected 2016-01-03 | reverse complement strand
CGTTCGCCCTTGCATGCCGAGCATACTGTGAGGACCGGAGCCCGAATCAGTTGCATCATGCACTGGTACGGCATGCCTGTTGAATGCATGTGCATGCCATGGACATGATGGTGCATGTACTGTGCCATGCATGTGCCGCACTTGATTGTCTTGGCTACCTGTAGCTTGGCTGTCTGCCTGATCAGCTTGTGCTCCATGCAGCTGATGGTGGGCGCCATTGACCCAACGTTCGATGAGCAGGACTAGGCCGCACGAATCAGCGATGCATTGGAGTATTGGAACACAGAAGTACGGTTTCTCGTCGAGCTGTTTCTTCGTGCATCTGTGGTAATCTCTCTGTGCGGAGGGCAGACTCGCAGTCATCTAGAAGTTGGTGCAGTCCGCATTTTTCCTTCTGTTGCACGCAACAGTACCGTTGATCAAACGGGCTAAAGATCATGGAGACAAACATAGAGACAAACATAAGAGTGCCGCACTTGCACATCAATGCGTCCAACAGCACTGCTGGGGCAATAGCTCACCACTATACCTGCACTGATGGAGCCCCATGTGCGGGCACCTGTTGACTGCTGTGATGGTCGGGCGGTGCAAGGGTAGGTTCTGCCAGCTGCCTGCTCTGTGTAGTAATGCTGCGAGCCGCCATAGGCTAGCAGCGGGGACAATTGCATGGAGGTATGCACCCATGAAGCGGCGCACGCAGCCACGAAGGATTGTCACAGTTGATGGGAGATCTTCATGCTGATGGGCATGATGGCGCCATATCGCTGAGAATGCCGGTATGCAGAGTCATGTGCGCACCCTTTGAAGAACGTACGCGACATTGCAGCAAGCTGCCAGGGTTGGGACAACCTCGTTGCACTATCCATGCAGTCAGAGGATGCATAGCCAATGCAATATTTTGGTGTTGGCCATGCAATTCTGTTCGTCAACAGCTCCGTGTTAGCTCCGTGGTGGTTTGCCGCCGAACCTTCGGTCAGACACAATTGCATCGATATGATTGCTTCTTCCGCCCGAGCAGGGTTACGCAGACGACAAGGGCTGCTACGTGGCACGCGATACCTGTACATCGATGCGCAGCGCTCGAGTATCACTGTGACGCAGCGTGAACAGGTGTAACGCTTGCCCGCAGCATGCAGCAATGCCGTGTCTGCCAGGTGCCTTGAGTGAGGTCTTCACGCTACGCCGCTTCTGCGCAATTTGCGCTGCTCACAGGGCATGCAGTAACCATGTGCACTCTGTCCACACTGCGATTGCGCACAGTGTCAGAGAGCCAGTCACGAGGGCCGACAACGGCCTGCAGCGCGCGCGGGGTCGTTTTACAGGGCGAGCCCTGCTATGCTGGCTAAGTGGTATCCCCAACGATGCTATGCACCGCGAGAATTATACAAGCAAGTTCGCCGCATAGGAGGTCGTGTGCCGAAGACTGCGTTAACAGTGCAACCGAATTGCATAGCTTGTTGATGCCGCGGATCTGTATACACTTTTGGATTCTGCACTTCGTTCCCCTGCAATGACCCGTGAGTATCACGCGATGCATACGCAGAGACATTCCACCTTCGTTGGCAGCCGCGGAAACTTGTTCCTCGCTCGCCGTGGAAGCTAGCACTTTCGGAGGACCAGCTTCGCGGAGGCGTGACAACCAGACCTTGAGCAGAGTCTAGAGCCTCCATGGGGCTTGCATCGAAGATTTCAGCAGCTGTGGGCGCTCCAGGCCCTGCTGCACCAAGCGCTCCGCCTTTTCCCAGTGCACCAGCTTCAGGAGCAGGTGCGCCGCTTAACTACTCTGTACTGTCCGATTTTCGCTGCGTGGCCCCCGCGGTGCGCCATATCGTCATCCAGCTCTCGCTCACGGAAGTCGACCACGCTCTCTCGGACTGACTACGCACAGCGTCTGCCGCAGGGAATTTCACAGCTCCCACGAAGCCAGGCGGCTATCCCCAGCCTCAGACCCCACCGCAGAACGCAAGCATTCCTCCTCCGCAACAGGGACAGTTCTCGCCCCAGCAGAATCAGCAGGGCGCCTACGGCGGACAGTCGTCGGGCCAACCCGGCGCCTACGGCGCGCAGCCGCGCCCGGGCGCTCAGCAGGGCGGCGCCTACCCGCCCCCTGGTGGGCAGCAGGGCTTCGGTCAGCAACCCGGTGGCGGTTATGGCCAGCAGCCCGGTGGATATGGCGCTCAGCAGCGCCCGATGGGGCAGCCTCTGGGTGGCTACGGGGGGCAGCAGCAGCAGCCCATGGGCGGGGGCTACGGCGCTCAGCCCCAGCAGCAATATGGGGGACAGCAGGGTTTTCCGGGCCAGCAGCAGCCCGGGGCTTACGGCGCGCCCCAGCAGCAGGGCGCATATGGCGCTGCGCCCAGGCCTCAGCAGCAGCAGTATGCTCAGCAGCAGGTGCAACATCTTGTTGCTGTGCCGCTGTGCCCGCTGTGCGTAAATCAGTGACCACCACTTGTGACGTCTACAAGTCCGCAGGCCAATTGCGAAAGGGATCACTGACGGGCCTCCTCACTTGTTGGGTGTCATTCGGATACATTACACTGGCATCCTGCTTTCAGCAGGCACCGGCCGGCGGCGGCAACAGCGCCAACATCCAGCAGGGCCTGAGGACGAAGCTGGAGCAGATCATTGCTGCGAACCAGCTGCAGCACTTCTTCCCGCCGCAGCAGCTGCAGGCGGTGCTCAACCGCCTCAACACCGTCGACTTCAGGTACGACCATGCGGTGCCCACTATACCCGCACTATACACGGAGGTGTTGTGTTGCCCACAGCCCCATGAGCTCATCAGGCCAGATTCAGGCTACTAGCGCGAAGGCAGCAACAAGATTCGGACAACTGCCTGTCCTTCGATGATGTTGCTGCCTCGCTTGGCACCGCTGACATGCATGTGTGCACCCTCGTCTTGCAGACAGCTGGCGGCAAAGTGGAACATGCCCATGGAGCTGGCCACGGATCTGGCCTCGCTGGCGCTGTACGACATCGTGATCTACGCTGACGACAGCGGGTCGATGATCTTTGAGGAGGGCGGCGACCGCATCAACGACCTCAAGCTTATCCTTGGCCGCGTGGCAGAGGTAGACGACATTCTCGAGTTGCTAAATGCTATGCTAAGCGCATGCAGCAACCAAGTCACGGATCGCAAAAGCCTCGCATGTGGCCAGGTTTCGTGCATATGCGCTGTGCACCTGGCAACCAGGCGGCAAATTATTCACACCACTGCCCTGCAGGTCGCTACTCTGTTCGACGACGATGGTATCGTGGTCAGGTTCATGAACAGCATGACGGAGGGCAATGGCATCCGCGACGCTGCCTCGGCCAGCGCTCTCGTGCAAGAGGTATGCTCCTGGGGCTGCCATGCAGCCGGGCTGTCCTATGCCTTTTGTGCTGTATGCCTCTTCGGTCGTTCGGCTGTCTATCCCCGCTTGGCTTACATGCACCAAACATCTGCGTTGTTGGGTCTTACCAATTGATGCGCGCAGGTGCAATTTAATGGCCTCACCCCGCTCGGCACAAACCTGAACAAGAAGGTCATTCAGCCGTTCCTGGCTGCCGGTGTCAACGGCCACAACCTGGCGAAACCCATTCTGGTGCGTTCCAATGTCGCCGCATGTCTGCTTATAGCTCCTCGCCTCTTACAAGTCTGCTGCGTCATCTTGCCGCTCATGAAGCAAGACATCTGCTTGCACTGCACTGCAACGGTGGCAAGAGGTATAGTCGCTGACATTGTCGTGCGCTGGTCATGAGACGCACTGTCATGTGAGTACAGTGCCGACGCATTGCATGGAGCAGCTCCTAACAATTCTGCTGCGCGGCCTCAGGTCATCTCGATCACGGATGGTGAGCCGGCCGGCGAGCCCAACAACACCATCCTGCAGGTCATCAAGGGTGCGAAGAATTTGTGCGCCAACTCTCCGTACGGCCCAGGAGCCATCGCCTTCCAGATCGCACAGGTGCGCATGCCTAGCGCCTGAGCAGGGCAACAGCTATGGACCCAACCGCGGTGTGAGGTATGCGGTTGTCTTCGGGTGCTTCGATTCGTCCACAATGCTCACTCACCAGGTGCTCCATGTCTACTCTGTTGGTAAGGCATACCTTCTGACTGCTTCAAGACGCGCACAGGTGGGCAAGGATCAGAGGGCGCAGGCGTTCTTGGGCATGCTGGACAACGATCCGGTGGTCGGCAAGATGGTGGACGCAACGTCCTACTACGAGCTGGAGGCGGATGAGTACGCCAGAAAGGGCGTGGTACGAGCGTCCGACCTACTTCCACTCGAGAGTTCCTGGTCACTTTTGTTCGCAATAATGTTATGGTATCGCCGCACTGCGCCGTTACTGACACACCGCAATGCTGTGTGCAGGTCCTGACTCCCGAGCTGTGGCTTGTGAAGCTAATGGTCGGCGCCATCGATCCCACCTACGACGAGCAAGACGGATAGAGAAATGTCGGCAGGACCGTGAACTGATTGCCGTACTCGCTATCCAGCATCAGCAACCTTCTCGTTTTTCCACTGACCGTCAGCACACATGTCCAGTGTTTGTCACCAATGTTTCCCATAGGTTCCAAGGCTCAGCAGTTTCTTCCTTGGGTGTTGTCCTGTCCCGCCTGTAACTCTATGAGCAAGATTGCTCTCGGGACATGCCTGAGTACTGCTACACCTGCCACCCAGCACTGGTACTTGAGCGACCTGTCATTGCTGCTGCAAACAAGCGCATCCATCTTCACTGCAGTAACGAATTGCCATGTGGGCCTCTCGCGTGCCGCTTAGCAAGTCACTGCCAGCTGAGTGCAATGTCTGCACAAAACTTACGACGCTGGCGGTTTGCATGCTCGAGGCAGCTCCGCGCAGCAAAACCTCGGCGTGCATCTACTCAGTAAGACAATGCACCGTGCTGTGGCTGCCCAGCACAGGCATCATAGTAAGACAGGCCTGCCAAATGTCGCCTGATGAGCTATAGGCCAAGGGAACACAAGCGGACAACAGCTTGCGATCCGAAACACATGCAGATATGACAATGAGCAAGAAGGCAGCGATATGACCATGCAGAGGGGGGTCGCAGGGTGTGCCCGAGCTGTTGCGCTCTTGAGAACGCAGTTTGTACGACCAACGAGCGAAGCAGCCCGCAGCTATGCACATGCTGCCCGGCCACATGCTGCTGTTCCTTGCTTCACTCCGGCGCGAGCAGCAGCGCATGTGCGGACCCGCAGCTGGCGCGTTGGCAGTCAATTGATACACGCCAGCCCGACCGCGCCCCAGCCTTCTCAACCCGCGGATGGAGATCTTGATCACGACGTGGACGTCCTCATCGAAGGCACTCCGCTGTCTCTCGACCGGTGCGCAGCTGATGAGACTGGACCAGCAGCAGCAAGAGTCCGCTGCGTAGCCAAGGCTGTGTGCAGGGACGCTATTATCATCCACATGCGCGGCTTTGCAGCACCTCACACGACAAGATGCACAGTGGAGGTCGGCGTATGCACTACCAAGCACAGTTGAGCATGACCCACGCTTTCCGTGAATCCACCTGCAGGGCTGCACTCGAGTCTCTCGAGGAGGGCTTGCGGATGGACGCGGTGCGAGCCGTGCATGCGGCCCTGATGCTGGAGGCCGCAAAGCTTGGCATTGACAAGCCAGCACGTGCGACATTTAGCTGTGCCTTTGTCTTCTGCTGTCCGCCATGACGTCGCTGACTCCTGGCCTGCCTGTCAACGCATTTACGTTCTCTGCAAGCAGGAATGCAGTGAGGCCATGTTGGTCTGAAACCCGGGTGTAACCCCTTGTATCACGGACGGCGCAGCAGATGCACAGAGCATCTCTCCGCATGCCTGTTTGGCATCTGATAAGCAGTGCACGCCGGCGCGCAGGGCCAGCGGAGCTGTCGATCGTGCTCTGCGATGATGGCCACATCCGTGGGCTCAACGCTGAGTGGCGGCAGAAGGATGAGCCGACGGACGTGCTGTCGTTCCCCATGGACACGGATGACGTGCCGGCCGCCTACCCGGCGCGCATGCTCGGCGACGTGGTCATCTCCTTGGACACAGCTCAGCGACAGTCCGAAGAACGAGGGTGAGGGCTGCAACCATAGCCTGCTCACGCACGGGCTCTGTCTCATTCCAAAACAAGTCGCCGCATTACATTTCGAAGCATGATGCTCGGCAATCATCAGAAGCATGTGCCCCTGCGATCCAGCTAGCAGTGTTGCGGATGCTCCTCACTGGTGGGCGCATCCAGGAGCACGAGCGCATTCAGAGGCAAACAGACCCAGAACGAATTGGATTCACAGATACCAGTCACGCACTGCAGGCACGACTTGCTGGCGGAGTGTCGCATCCTCCTGCTGCACGGGCTGCTGCACTTGTTGGGCTGGGACCACGAGCTCGGTCCCGAGGAGGCGGACAGCATGGCAGCCGCGGAGCGTCAGCTGCTCGCGGAGCTCGGCTGGCAGGGCAGTGGGCTGATTAGCGCCGGCAATGCAGCCACGGATAGCAGCACGTCGGCGGCTGCCGCGGCTGACGGTGAGGTCAGTAACTCCCAGCCTCATCGATCATGCATGCATCGCCATGGTTGTGTGACATGTCCTTCCAATACAGAGAAAGCTGGCATGTCTTTGCCCACATGGTGCTACCAAGGATCCCTGTGTCCTAAGACTGTGTGCTCGCTACACAGCCGCAAAACACTTCAGGTCGGGCGAACAACGAGCCGTCCGTTGCTCTGCCGCCATCTGTACCTATATGACACAGCATTCACAGGCAGTTGACAATGCGCAGGCACAGCATTGATCGACGCACCGGCGGAGGCACCGCTGACGCCAGCTCGGACGGAGGCTGCAGCCGGTCCGCGGGCGTCCCGCGCGAGGCCGCGGGACATCCGGCTGGTGGCGCTGGACATGGACGGCACGCTGCTGGACAGCCGCAGCCGGGTGCTGCCGTCCAGCGCGGCGGCGCTGCGGGCCGCCCTCGCGGCGGGCGTGACGGTGATGCTGGCCACCGGGAAGGCGCGGCCCGCCGCCATGGCCGCGCTCGCGGAGGTCGGACTCGCCGGTGCGCGGGCGCAGCAGCTGACTGCCTCGATGGCGAGGTTACAACCTGCTGACATTGGTGGTATCTGCGATTGTGCTGCTTCTTGCTAGACAGAGCTTGTGCCGTGAAAGTACTGCCATGGTGGCAGACTTCGAGAGCAGCTGACTGCTGAGCACGGGATTGCCTGACCGCTGCTGGGCCCCTCTTGGCAGCCATGTGATACACGGTCACCAGAAGAGCTCTGTGGCGCAGGCGACGGCCTCGTGGTCTCCACCAGCGGGCCGGGCATCTTCCTACAGGGCCTGGCGGTGCACGGCGTCAGTGGCGAGCTGCTGCCGGGTGCTGCTCTGGACCGCGCCGTCGTGGCCGCGGCCTTCGACTACGCCGAGCGGACCGGCACCCCGCTGTGCGCGTTCCTCGGGGACACCTGCTCGACGCTGCGTCTGACGCCAGAGCTGGAGGTGCGGACCCACGCATGTGGCGCACTGATGACCTGTCCTGCGCCCTCTGGCGGTTCTTTGGTCTGGGCTGTACATGAAAAAGCATGGCACTTTGTGCTATCTGGTCAGCTAGGTCGACAGCCGGTCGTGCAGACATGTTGAATGCTGTGACGTCGGATAGAACGCCGTGTTATAGCTGCCGCACCCTGCAGGAGCTGCACGCTCGGTACTACGAGCCGCTGGCAGCTGTGAAGCCATCAGCCGATGCTCTGCTTGAAGACACGGTCAGAAAGCTGTTGTTCATGACGGACCCGGCTCTCGTGGATGGCGAAATTAAGCCGTTCTGGGAGGTGCGGGTTGCCTGCTCGAAGTGTCTCTGAGCTGGACATCGCTCGCTTGGCCCCCGCAAGGAGGCAGCACAGCTAAGTGCCTATCGACAGCATCGTCTCCGAGACCAAGATTGTGCGTGCTGCATATGTGCTGTCCCAACTGCTGCTCGGTATCACGACTTGCGCCGATGGGAATTCTTCTTGCCTCTGTTGCAGGCGGCACTGGTTTCTGCAGATGCGCAGACCATGCAGGCGGTGCCGAACATGCTCGAGATCGTGCCGAGAGGCGTCAACAAGGTGAGGGACTCCTAGCAGACCTCTTCGGATGCTTGACCTGCTGTCAGCGCGGTTTTGCGACTTTCGGCTTCTGCTGCTGAATAGTATGGCCGATGCGCCAATGAGCTCAGTGAGGCTTCACGCTTTTGACGCCACCTCTTGTCATGCAGTGGGTGGGCATGCAGCGCTTGTTGACAGACATGGATCTCACAAGCGACGCGGTGATGGCGGTGGGCGACGGCGGGAATGACTACGAGCTGGTCCTGAACTGCGGCCTTGGCATCGCCATGGCCAATGCTGTCCCAAAGGCGAGCACCCTCATCGCCGAGCAGCCTATGATCACGACACTGACGATGTGTCGTATGTCTGCATGCGCTATACTTCCTTGTCGAAGGACGATAGGCTCATGTGGTGCATGTGCTTGTAGGTGCTGGACGCTGCCGACTATGTCACGGCGTCCAACGACCAAGATGGCGTCGCAGAGGTTCTCGAGCGTTTCGTGCTGTGATCTCAGTCTCGGCACAGCGGCCGATCAGCAGCGCTATTGGTTGCGGAGTAGATACAGACAGTGCGTGATCCAAATAAGGCTTTGGGCAGGACGGTATCGGATGCTGTGGCGGTACTAGGCAGGCCTACAGGGGCGCGCATGGCGCTTGTTGATTCCCTCACACGGTGACTCCCTGGCAGAGACAGCTAATCGTGATCTGCATGCACGTGCTGCGGATGCATGTCAAGAAGTCCGGTCTGAATGGCTCAGCGTCGCAGGCGTGTCACTGCTAGGGCAAATCCGCTCAGCCGAGACAGCTGCTTTTCCTCTGGTCGCAGATGCTATGCAAGCTGTGCCCCAAGCCCTGCCCCCGAGATCGCCTGCCTTGCGAGCTCTGCGACTCTCTCTTTGGCATCAACGCACTGTCAGCGCCGAGCACAGCGATTGTTCCGCTGTCGGAGACGTCGGAGGTCGTGCAGCAATGCTGTTCGCATCGAGGCCGGACTTCCCGAGCGGGCTGAGGGTGAGACCCCTGTGCAGTTGATCTCATCAACGCCTGGTCGGCTACAGCCGATCTCACGCCCCACGGCGGTTGCGCAGGTCCTGCTCATCAGTGGGGAGGACGGCGCGAGGCAGCGGATGGCGGAGCAGTTGGCGGAACTCTCCTACGAGGGTGAGCTCGCCGACCCTGCCCCGGCTAGCCAGTACACGGCAAGGGGCCTCTGCTCCGACAGCTTGATGGCGCCTGGGAGATGGCAGGGAGCCGAGGATCCAATCAAAGAATCGAGCAGTGCTCTGGCCCTTGCAGCCTAGCGATATGCTCTCGTTGAGAGCTTTGACTCTGGTCACCTAGGCCGCTCGACTTTACGTTACTGCAGCCTCCGCGTGCTCGCAGCGTGGACAATGCGTGCTAGATATCTCCAACCCAGTCGCTGACCGATGCCACTTTTCGCAGTTGTCTCGGTGGCGGACGCGGAGGCAGCACGGGCGTCTGTGGCCGCCGCTGAACAGCCTTTCGACATCCTCCTCGCTGAGGTGTGTCCTCAGGACCCCTGCCGGGCGGCGCTGCTTGCGGCGCACCCGTGCTCAAGTGCCTTCTTGCTGGGGATTCACGGCGAGTCGAAGTACGATGCTAGGGGCGTCGCCTAGCGCCTGCACGCCGTGCGGCGATGGGACTGCCAAAATCGTCCGCATCAGCTTCACTGAGTTTCTGGAAGGCGGGCAGCCTTCCCGCGGTCCGTTTGCCGTGGGCGTGTGGCTGCACGTCTCTAGAATAGGTCCCCCGACGCCTGGGTGGTTGCCCGTCTCGACCTGGTCCAGCGAGGGTGGGCTTGAGGGGGCAGTACTGCGCCACTGCAGCTGGACGAGCATCATGCTTCGCGGGCTTTTTCTGTGGTAGCCGGTGCTGCCGGAGCTCGTCCGCGTCCGCGCAGTAACATCACCAACCCGTCTACGTTGGGTACGAAGGGAGTGAGTCAGAGAAAGCGATTGACGAGTAGCGCTCTGCAGCGTGCGGAGCTGTCGCTGCGCTGGTCGCCCCGCGATCACGTTTCAGGTCTCGTGTCTGTGGCTTATGGCACTCAGCTCGCGGTCACAGGCGAGATGTCTGGAGGTCACAGCGGCGACTAGCCAGCAGCTTTTGGCGAGCGCCAAGTCCGGCGGGCTGCCGCTCGTGCTCATGGGCGCTTCGACGGGGCCGGACGAGGTCATGAAGGGCATCGAGCTGGGCGCGGTCGACTTCCTGGAGATGCCCATCTCCCCCCTGAAGCTCCGGAACATCTGGCAGCACGTCGTGCGAAAGGTGACGGAACGGCCTGAATTCGTCGAGTTGCCGGCAAAGTATGCAGTGCCTGCACTTCCTTACCTCACGCAGACATCTCGCTGCGTCTCAAAGGCAGACGTCCTGCGTGCAGATGATGTGCGCGCCGCTGGCGGTGGAGACCAGCATCAAACAGGAGGCGTTTCTGGACAAGGTTCGCCCATTGCCCTCTGCGCTTCCATATTTTGGCTCGTCGAGGGCACATTCTTCCGTTGAGCGGTGCATTGCGCATCATGCGCTGCCGACAACTGCCATCTTGCTGCTGTCAGCGGGGGTAGCCAGTAGGGCTAGTGCTCCTCGTCCCGCATCTTGTGGTTGCCGGCTGTACTGCTAACCTCACCAGCACCCCTATATCGCACGCAGGCCATCAGCGACATGAGCACGCCGCATGCTGCGTCCCCAGCGGTCTCGGCGAACCCTGTCGGCAGCACGTTTACCAACCACTCCAGCAAGTGCTCCGAGACCGAGGCGTCCTCATACACAGAGGTGTGTACGGCACCTGGTCGGTGCAATTGTCGCATGAGTGCCTACCTCTTAGAGCACAGGTAAGAAATTTATGGTTTTGAAGTCGCCCCGGCTGACAGTGTCGGGAGCATTGCATCGCTGTGGGACAGCGCAGCCGCTGGTAATTGATTGGCCCCACCCAACCTATGCTTCCGAATCTTCTTTGCATCAGTCCGCTCAGAGTCGATGCCGCCGCAGGCCAAGCTCGAGGCGGTGGCCGAGTCGACGGGCGCGGTGCCATACCAGCACCCCCGGCTGTCGCGGAGCACTTCCCTCAGCTTCTCCTGCGACGGCAGCAAAGCCAGTGGCAGGTGCGTCTGGACATCAATCGTTCACTGCAGAGAGGTGCTTGGACCCTGGCCGGACGCGTCCGTCTCACGGCGGTAATGCTGTCCTATGTTGAGTGGCGTGTGATGACCTTGCAGATTGACTAATGCCATCGTGGAGGCGGTGGTATCTGCCTGTCCTGAGCCTGAACCCAGGCATCGAACAGGTGCCCATGCAGTATTCGCCTGTCTTGCCGCAGCGTGCTGCCTGCGCCGGCGGCCGGCTGCTTCACCGCCGCCATGCGAGCCTGCGCCAGCAGCCGGGCCAGCAAGCGGGCGCGGCTCAGCGCCGCCGTCCCCACAGCAGGTGCCGGCGCCCCGCGCACGCTGCGGTCGGCGCCTTCTCTGCCCGCCATGGGCACCGCGAAGGCGTGCGCCGCCGGCGGCATCCTGCCCGCGCCGTCCCTGCCGTCCATGGGCGACGGGCTGACGGCGCCTCCGCTGCCGGGCTGCGTGTGGGGCACCCCGGTGGCGGGGCAGCCCCTGGCAGCGCAGCACTGCTTCAGCCGCCCTGGACTCATGACTTGGCAGGTGTGAGTCGCACGGCCATCAGTGCTCCGGCAAGCGTTGTCAATAGGAGACTGCTGCACGTTAAATATGACGGGTTCACGTGGTGCCGCAAAGGGTCGAATGTTGACCGAGCAGCATCGTGGTGAGGTGAAGTTCTGTGCATGCAAGTGCTGCCTCCTCTGCTCAGGCTCTCTGTCAGCACATGTGCCAGCGCTCACGCGACCCCGCTGCGCCTGCAGTCGTCCGCGAGCGTCATGGTGCCGACGGGTCCGGCGGGCACCGCGATGCTGGGCTCCCCCAGCTGCGGCTCCCTCGCCGCCGTCGCGTCCACCGTCGATTTTGCGCGCAGCAGCTTGCAGGTTTGCAAACCCTGGCACCCCACTCGCTGCTCAGGCTGCAGTTTGCTTGCTGCATCGATCACCGCGCTTGGTGTGCTGAGCTGCATGGTATTTTCACGGGGCCTCGTGTGCAGCACATTGAACTCACGCTGTGTTTGGGCATCGCAATGCAGAGCACTGGGACAGCGCTCCGAGATCTGGAGTCGCCGCTCGCCGCACCTGCGCTGAAGCTGGACCTGTCTCTGGATGGCGCGTCCTGCGCCGAGCTGCTTGCCGAGCGCGACGCCTCTTTCAGCGGATCAGGCGACTCCATGCACTCGGACTTCACAGGTGTGCAGACCTCGGGCTTGCACTTTGTAGGTAGCTGCGGTGCTTAGGCAGTCCTTGTCTGACACGTGCATGTTCTAGCATGGGCAACGTTGTGGAAGTCCTGATCTTCGCACATCTGCAAGCTGTGAATTTTGCTGACGCGAGGTTTACTCAGGAGTCAGCGGCGGGTGCAGTCTTCCTTGACTGCAAGCTGTATCCCCGCTGAGGCAGGGCTGCTGCCCATGTCGGTCCAGAGTCTGCTGCTCACCGTGACGTGATTGCTGCCTGCCGCAGAGCTGCTGCTGCCGGAGGACCTGGAGCTGGACGCGATGTTCGGCGACTCCATCGCCGACGCGCTGCCGGAGCCGTGCATGCAGCGCCCGCCCATCGGCCTCAGCCTGCGCAAGTCGGACTCCTTCGTGGACCTGATCAACCAGCACCTGGCCGCCGCGCGACCGGCGCCCAGCGCAGCCTGCTGAGTGGCGGGCTCCCTGCCCGCTGATGCCCGCTGATGGCCCGCCGTCGCGCGTTGAGAGCAGCGAGCTCCCCTGGACGCAGTCGGGGCTCGCTGCCGGTGCGAGCGACGGGCGGGATACAGCAGCAGCGCTGCGGGCTTCGAGTTGCCGCCGCGTGTCAGCGGACGGGGTTACAGCATCACTGGTCAGCATCGTAGCATAACGTTGGGAGCGCAGCCGGCAATTGTGCCCCGCAGAGCCTCTTACAGGCCGCGTAGTAGCTCGGAGAGCGAGACAGGAACACAGCGACAGTCGCATCTCACGCTGTCACAGCGAACTGCCTGAGCGCGAGGCGCGAGCGCGAGTGTTGAGGAGCCGGACGCAGGGGGCGCCGAGAGTCGGTTGCGGGGCCAACGGGCCCGGACCGAGCCGCCTGCGAGTTTTGTGACTTCCCACAGCTAGAGAGTAGCAGCTCGCGCTGCACGTTCTTCATTTTTCTGGTCAGCACCGGCGTATACACCCGCAGAGAACGCGGCAGACAGCCGCCGCGGGTGGTGCCGGTTGTGGGCATGTCCCTTCACAGAGCGACAGCAGCTTCTGTAGACATCAGACTGAGTTATTCCGTCATGTCACCCCGGCGGGGGCTCCTTGCCGCCACATGATAATTCTTACAGCCCGGCTGCGGCGTGCAGCGTCCTCATGGGGCCCGGTCGGCCGGTCAGACCGGCCGCAGTGAGCATCGGGGGACTGCTGCTGCCGCCGAGGTTGGAATTTTTAATTTGCGGCGGGCAGGCATGGGTCGCCGTGCTCGCACATGCAGCACCCCGGCCCCTCTACCAGCTCGCGCGTAGCACAGCCAGTGGTTTTATTACATACGTGCCCAGGCGTCAGCCGTTGGCTGCGCCCTGACAGGCGCCGGCACGTGAAGTGCCAGCGGGGTAATCACCCCATACATGGCTTAGCGTGAGGCAGGTGGGCAGCACAATCCAGTGCAGTGGCGTGGGCAAAGCTGCAGCGGACCAGCTTGGACAGCGATTGGCATTTCAGTCGCAGTTTTCCGGGTGTCTTCCCATGCAGTATGCTTGCTGCTGTTGTGCGGCTCTACATGCTTCGAGAGCAATGGTCATTACCTTGCACTGCATCTGGAGTACGCTCTGGCATTTGGGGGGAGTTCAAGTGTGTCTCTCAGTCCTAGTTTCGCTTGCCGAAGCCATGCTGATGGTAGTTCGCCATAGACCGGAACTGGGTAGTTGTTCTGATGGCGGCTGGCTGGCTGGCTGGCTTGGCAGCTCTAGGCGCAGGGATGTGCTGAGAATCCGCAAGCGACAAGCACAATCACTCTCTTTTCGTCTTGTCGCCTTGTTCAGTCCCTGAGGGCTTCTCGATATGATGCAAAAATGCGTTGTTGAACCAACTGCTTGTATCTATCAGAACTCTTCTATGTAATGGATGGCAAGCTCCAACAGAAGCACGCAAAACCAATGACTTGGTGCCTACATGCAGCACTGTCGTGTGCATGACAACTAATTGTCCTAATTGACACAGCACGGTTGCACAGTGTTGAAACGTAATGCGATACTGCCACTGCAGCAAACTCCTTACTGCTGTGCTGGTCTGGGGCAAGCCAATCCTGCAAACAACCCTTTGTGGCCTAACGCAACGCAAGGCAACAGTCCATGGCCTCCCGTGGCGTAATTAACTCAAGTCATGTCTATAGCCTTTGGGCCAGGCCGGCAGGCGTCCA
>JAABUX010006076.1_pt1 | contig 14552 bp, 11 predicted proteins | sample 5561851 | NCBI WGS metagenome assembly JAABUX01 (sample SAMN10711883, study PRJNA513361) | rock metagenome | isolation source: Antarctica rocks | place: Antarctica: Victoria Land, Richard Nunatak red sandstone | collected 2016-01-03 | reverse complement strand
CGTCGGAAAGTTCGATGAGGCGGTGAAGCCGGTCACGTAGGCCTGGCCGGAGGGGTCGACCGCGATGCCGTAGGCCTGGTCGTCACTGCTCCCGCCAAGGTAGGTGCTGTAGACGAACGCGCCTCCCGCCGGATTCACCTTGGTCACGAACAGGTCGTAGACGCCGCCAAACGTGCGTTGCGGGGCGCCAGCCGTGGTCGGGAAATTGCTCGAGCTGGTGAGCCTTGTGACGTAGGCGTCGCCGGCCGCGTCCACGGCGATGCCCTCACCCTCGTCGTCGTCGGCCCCTCCGAGGTAGGTGCTGTAGAGGAGCGCGCTCCCCGCCGGGTTGACCCTGGCCACGAACGCGTCGTAGACGCCGCCGAACGTGCGCTGCGGGGCATTGGCCGTGGTCGGGAAGTCGCTCGAGGTCGTGTAGCCCGTGACGGAGGCGTCGCCCGCCGCGTCGACGGCGATGGCCTGGCCGGAGTCCCCGCTGACGCCGGTTCCGCCCAGGTACGTACCGTACACGAGGGAGGCGGGCCCGGAGGCGGCGGTGTTGACTTTGGCCACGAAGGCGTTGTTGTAGTAGCCATTGAGCGCCGGCTGCAGGCTGCCCGCCGTGGTCGGGAAGTCGCTCGAGGTCGTGAGCCCTGTCACGTAGGCGTCGCCCGCCGCGTCCACGGCGATGCCGTAGCCGTAGTCGTCGTTCGCGCCGCCGAGATAGCTGCTGTACAACAGCGCGGCGCCCGTCGCGCTGAGCTTGCTCACGAAGGCGTCATTGTTGCCGTGATTCGTCGTTTGGTAGGCGTTGGCGGTGGTCGGGAAGTCGGTCGAGGTGGTCTGGCCCGTCACATAGGCGTTCCCCGCCGGGTCGACGGCGATGCCGTAGCCGTAGTCGTCCCCGGTCCCGCCCAGGTAGGTGCTGTAGACGAGCGCGGTACCCGCCGCGTTGAGCTTGCTCACGAAGGCGTCGAGCGAGCCGAAGACGCCGCCGTGGTTGGTCCCCTGGAGGGCGCCCACGGTGGGAAAGTCCGTGGAGGTGGTGTTGCCGGTGACGTAGGCGTTCCCGGCCCCGTCGACGGCGACGCCGTAGCCCGCGTCGTTGCCACTCCCGCCGAGATAGGTGCTGTAGCTGAGCACGGGGTCGATCACCAGCGGCTTGCCGGGATCGTACGCCCCCACCTCGAAGCCAACCGTGGCGGACTGCGTGCCCGTCGCGCTCAGGGTGTAGCGCGCCGCGACGGCGTGCCGGCTCCCGTCGGCGTCCTGCTGGTAGACCGTCGGCGGGCGCTGCACCAGCGCGCCGACATCCGTGGCCACCACGAGATTGCCGTCGCCGCGCAGCCCCCGCGCGCCCTGCACCTGGAAGGCGATGGCGTGGGGGTCGGCGCCCGGCGCGACGCGCCAGTCGTACTCCAGCTGCGCCTGGTTGCCGTAGTAGACCAGATCCACGCCGGGGTAGACGTCGTGATAGGAGACCTGGGCGTAGGTGGGCAGCCCGGTGTGCCAGCCAGCGGGGTCGCTGCCGACGAGTAGTTGGCCACGCCGGGCAGTTGGTTCTGCCCGATCGCTTGCGCCGCCGTGTTGGCGCCCATGAAGTGCAGGCGCACCGCCGCCGCGCTGATCGGGACCGTTGCACTGAGGCCCGTGGTCGCCAGCAGGGCGGACCCGTGAGAGAGCGGGCGGCGGTGTCCGTGGGCGTGCCGGTTGACTAGCACCAGGGTAGCGTCGCCCGCTGTCAGGTAGAGGGCGAGGCCAGGGGCGCGGGACACAAACTGCACGGTGGGATCGACCTGTCCCTGGTTGGGCACGAAGCTGAGCGGGAGGCGGCCGTAGCCCTGGGTCAGCCCGGTGTCCGTCACGGCCGGCGCCGCGTTGAGGGCCGCGACCACCGTTGTGATGGGCGTGACGGTCGTCGCCGCCGCGGTCATCGTCGCCGTGTCCATCGGTATGGGCGTGCCCACGACCGTCGCCGTGGCTGTGACCGACAGGGGTGCTGCCGTGGCCGTGGTGGTGACCGATGCAAGAGCCGTGGCCGTGATCGCCGGGGAGGGCTGCGTGGACGTGATCGACGCGGACGCCGTCGTGCCCGAGAGAACGGTCGAGATGGGGATGGCCGGGATCGCTGTCCCTATCTGGGTTGCGGTGATGGCGGTGATGGCCATCACAGGCGTGGGCGACGCTCCGACGGTCGCGGTTATCGCCTCCGACAGGGGGGAGGCGCCTGCTGGCCCCGTCTGGTATCCGAGAGGTGCGGCCCGGACGGGGCGTTCCTGGCCGGTGTCACCCCGCCATTCCCCACCGGGACCATCGAGCGCACCGCCGCGACGCCCGCGCCGGACAACAGCATGCAGACCCAGACCATGAGCCATCCGACCGTGATCCCACGTATGCGCAGTACCATCACCACACCCCTCTCCCCGCCAGACATGTCGACGCCCCGCACCGGCCATCGACGGTCATGGCGGGGATGTATCTCCACGATACAGCGGACAGCGCGCGCCAGGCGCCATATTCCGCTCAATCTCGGTGCGCGCTTTCGCTCACATCTTGCGGTCTATCGCTCAGGGGCCGCGGCTGTTCGCGCTCAGGGCGCCGCGGCTGCTCGCGCTCCAGGACGATACCCAGGCGCTCGGCCTTGGCCCCCAGGGTAAAGGTGGTGGGCACGCCGAACTTGGCGCGCAGGGCGGACACGAGGCGCCCGACCGTGGCGACGCTCATGTGCTCCTCCCGCGCGATCTCCCCCTGGTTCAGCCCCGCCGCCAGGCCCGCCAGCACCGCCTCCTCCGCGGCGGTGAGCGCGGGCAACTCCTCCCCGGCTCCCACCATTCGGACGCGGGGGCGGACGGTCGCGTCCGCCTCGGTCCGCATTGCATCGGGCTGTGCCGGTGTGCCCGACGAGACGCCGAGCAAGCGCAACGTGACGAGCAGCGTGAGGCCAGCCCATTCCGGGGGCAGCCACACGAGGGGACGGTCGTAGGTTGTGCGCAACGCCTCGACGAATTCCTCGCTCGGGTGCGCGATGTGTACGGGCATGGGCTGGCCGTCCGTCCGGGTCGCGGCGAGCGCGGCGGTGGCGCGGCCTAGCGCGGTCGTCGCGGTGAGGCAATCGACGATCGCGATGTCTCCGGCCTGGAACCCGTTGGCGGCAAGGCGCAGTCCGTCCGCCGTGGTCACGCGGTGGAGGTGGACGGAGGCCTGTGCGCACAAGAAGTGCAGGCTGGCGCTCAGGTCCGGATCGTCCTCCCAGAGCGTTGCGCGGACGTCCCGTCGCGCGGCCCTATCGTCTCGCGCATCTTTTGTCACCCGTTTCCGCTCACGTTTCGTGAGCACCAGGCCCTCGACACGCGCGCGTTGTCGGCGATCGGGCTGACGCGGCTCCGTCTCCCGCGACCACCCTGGCGCGGGCGCTTTGTCCGTGTGAGATTGCTCCATCGGTCGACCTTGCTCATCCCCGTCCGCCTGGGCCGTCGTATCGCTGCCTTCCATCGTAGGAGCCATACCTTTCTACGCCGTGTCGGCGCCGCGTCGTCCTGGACAGGACCTCACTCGTCACTCGTCACTCGTCACTCGTCACTCGTCACTCGTCACTCGTCACTCATCGCGCGCCCAGTCGCGCGCGCGGTCCACGGCGCGCTTCCAGCCGCGGTAGCCGGCCGCGCGGCTCGCGTCGTCGGTGGTCGGCTCGAAGACGCGGTCCTGCGTCCACTGGCGGGCGATCTCCTCCTGGTCCGCCCAGTACCCGGCTTGTAGTCCCGCGAGGTACGCCGCACCGAGGGCCGTCGTTTCCGTCACCGCGGGCCGCACCACGCGCAACCCGGCGATGTCCGCCTGGAGCTGCAGGAACGCGTTGTTGACCACCATGCCCCCATCGACGCGCGCCTCCGTGATGGGCAACCCCGCGTCCGCGCGCATCACCTCCAGCACGTCGCGAGTCTGGTAGCAGACCGACTCCAGGGTGGCGCGCACGATGTGGGCGCGGCCCGTCCCCCGCGTCAGCCCGATCAAGGCGCCGCGGGCGTATTGGTCCCAGTAGGGGGCGCCCAGGCCGGCGAAGGCCGGGACCAGGTAGACGCCCCCGGTGTCCGGCACACTCGACGCCAGCGCCTCGGTCTCGGCCGCGCTGGCGATGATGCGCAACTCGTCGCGCAGCCATTGCACCGCGGCGCCGGTGACGAAGATGCTGCCCTCCAGCGCGTAGGTGACCGTCCCTCCCAGACCCCAGGCGATGGTCGTCAGCAGGCCGTCCGGCGACTGTTTGGGCTCCGTGCCCGTGTTCATCAGCATGAACGAACCGGTACCGTAGGTATTCTTGACCATGCCCGGCTCGAAGCAGGCCTGGCCAAACGTCGCAGCCTGCTGATCGCCGGCGACACCGCCAATGGGGATCGTGCCGTCGAGGACGTGCGCCGCCGTCTCGCCGAAGGCGAAGCTGCTGGGGCAGGCCTCGGGGAGCAAGGAGCGCGGAATGCGCAATTCCCGCAGGATGTCGTCGTCCCAGTCGAGGGTGTGGATGTTGAAGAGCATGGTGCGCGAGGCGTTGGAGAGGTCGGTGCGATGAATCTGCCCGTCGCTCAAGCGCCACATCAGGAACGCGTCGACCGTCCCGAACGCAAGTTCGCCGCGCTCGGCCCGTTCCCGCGCGCCAGGCACGTTGTCGAGAATCCAGGCGATCTTCGTACCCGAGAAATAGGCGTCGACGACGAGGCCGGTCCGTTCGCGGATGGTCTCGGCGAGGCCGCGTTCGCGCAGGGCGTCGCACAGGGCGGAGGTGCGCCGGTCCTGCCAGACGATGGCGTTGTGGATGGGCCGGCCCGTTTCGCGGTCCCACACGATGGTGGTCTCGCGCTGGTTGGTGATGCCGATGGCGGCCACCGCGGATGCTCCGACGCCGACGTGGGCCAGCGCCTGTCGCGCCACGGCCAGTTGGCTGCCCCAGAGGTCCTCCGGGTCGTGCTCCACCCAGCCAGGCCGCGGGTAGATCTGGCGGAACTCCTGCTGCCGGATGGCGGTCGGCCGGCCATCGTGGCCGAACAGGATCGCGCGCGAGCTCGTGGTTCCCTGGTCGAGCGCGAGGATATACGTGTCCGGGTTACTCATGCCTCTCTCCTCCAACCTCTCCTCGAAAAGTCGCCGTTGTCTCCTACTTTATCACTCGCTCATCGCGTGCGCGGCCAATAAGGGTGAAGGTATGCCCGCATACGATGACTGATGCGTGATAGGGCGCGCTGGCGGCGGCGCGAGGCTTCGACATCTCGGGGAGATAATCGCGCAAGTAGATACGGTTAAAAGCACTCAAAGTTTGCCAAAGTGTGCTAGAGTAAAGCAGAAGAAGGGGAAAAGACGATGGAACCTTTGTTGACGACGGACGAGGTGGCGGCGTGGTTACGGGTCGAGGTGGTGACAGTGCGGCGGCTGATCGGGCGCGGCGAACTGCTGGCCTATCGCATCGGCAACGAGTATCGCTTCAAGGCGGGCGACCTGTTGGCATTCCTGGAGCGGCAGCGCGTCGCGGATGGCGCCGATGAGGAGAAGTCATCCGCGTCCCTGGACGAGCGGTTCACCGAGCGGGCGAAAGCCGCGCTTGGGCGGGCGCGCTTGGGAGCGCATCGGAGCGGGCGGCACGACGTCGATGCGGAGGACCTGCTGCTGGGCTTGACGCACGACGAGGAGAACGTCGCGGCGCTGGCACTCGGCGCATTGGGTATCACCTTTGCCGACGTCCGCCGCACGCTGGAGCAGGGGATGAAGCAGAACCGCGCTACTGCCGCGCCTCATGGTGGCGTGGTCGACGCCGTGGGCTTGGCGACACAGCACGTGAGCGAGCGCGGGGCCAGCGTGCGGGGGATAGAGCTCACGACGCGCGCGCACAAAGTCCTGCAACTCGCCATGGATGAAGCGATGCGCATCGGTCGCCCTACGGTGGGCACGGGGCAACTACTGCTCGGCCTGATGCGTGAGGATGTCGGCGCGACGGCTCACGCGCTACGCACGCTCGGCGTCCCCGTGGACGAGGCGCGCGAACAGACGACGCGGATAGTGAAAGCGGGACAGACGGCGGGCGACTAGGGCAGGAAGTATAACAATAACATTTCCTCCCGTCGCGCGGCGCGGAAGTTGCGCTTATACACCTGCTTATCGATGGCGTATTTAGGTGGGAGCGGCGATGATGGGGCGGATTCAGGGGGTATTGCTCGACGTCGACGGCACGCTGGCATTGAGCAACGACGACCAGGCGCGGTCCTGGGTCGCGGCGTTCGCGGAACGTGCCGTTCGACCGGGTGCGGCCGCTGATAGGCATGGGCGGTGACAAGGTACTGGACACCGTGACGCCAGGGCTGAACGACAAGGAAGACCCCGGCAAGACGATCGCCGAGCGGCGCAAGGAGATCGTCATGGAACGCTACGTCCCCCACATCGCCCCCGCGCCCGGCGCGCGAGGGTTGGTGCAACGCATGCAAGGAGCCGGCCTGCGCGTGATCGTGGCCGCCTCGGCCAAGCCCGACGAGTTGGAGGCCATGCTCAAGGCCGTTGGGGTCGATGACCTGCTCCGAGAGCGCACCACGTCCGACGACGCGGTCCTGATGATCGGCGACACGCCCTACGATGTCGAGGCCGCCGCCAAGATCGGTGTCTCCACCATCGCCGTGCGTTGCGGCGGCTTCAGCGACGACGACCTCAAGGACGCCCGCGCCATCTACGACGATCCCGCCGATCTCGTGGCGCACTACGACGAGTCGCCCCTGTCGTCATAGGAGGGCGACAGTTCCTCGATCGTGCATTCGGGAGAGGTGAGAGGTGGGCCGAACTGGGCGCCGCTTTGTGCCCGTCATTGACGTAGCCGGTATTTTCCCGTACATTATGGGGGAATGGATCATAATGGAGGGAAGATAGTCATGCCGGTGCAGGTACGGAAGCTTGAGCGCATCGAGGCCAGGCTAAGCCCTGAGGCCAAGCAACTGATCGAGGAAGCCGCTCGGCTGCGCGGTAACTCTATGTCCGACTTCCTCGTCAACGCTGCTCAGGAGGCGGCGCGGCAGACGGTCAGGGAGCATCGGGTGATCACGATGTCGTCACGGGACAGCAACGCGTTCGTGCAGGCTATCCTCAATCCCCCCGAGCCGAACGACGCGCTGCGCGACGCCGTCCGGCACTATAGGAGTGTGATGGGTACGGAGCCCTAGCGCATCGTGGAGTCCGAGTACAGCGTCGAGCCGCTCGGTCCCCAGCATAACCGCGCCGCTTTCTCATGCGGCGTGGATGAACTGGACACGTACATCAAAAAGTACGCGAGCCAGGACCAGAGGCGGTACGTAGCGGCGGTCCACGTGTTACGCAGGGTACGTGAGCCGGTCATGATCCTTGGCTACTACACGCTCGGCGGTCACGCTGTCGAATACACCGGCCTGCCTCCGACCGTGGCCAAGAACTTGCCGCGGTATGATTTGCTCCCCGCATCGCTGATCGGGCGCCTAGCGGTTGACCAGCGTTTCAAGGGCCAGGGGTTCGGCAAGCTGCTGTTGATCCATGCCTTCGAGACGGTACTCCAGAGACAACCGGACATGGCGGCGACGGCGATTATTGTCGAGGCCAAGGACGACGGGTCACGCGCGTTCTACGAAAAGTATGGCTTCCTGCGCATGCCCGATCGCCCCTATCGCCTGATCATCCCCATGACGACCGTCAAGCGCAGTCTGGCCTAGGACGCGCGGCCTTTGAGTTCGGCGAGGGTGGTCTCGACAGTGACTAGCGGCACAATGTCGTCGAGCGGGGTAGCGAAGAGGGGCAGTTGCTCGCCGAAGAGTTGGGCGAAGTGCTCCGGCGGGATGGCCTTGATCAACCGGGCGCAGTAGGTGTCGGTCAGCTTGCGCACGTAGTGCTCCACGTCGTAGTCGTCGGCGAACTCCTCTACGAGCTTGCGCCGGCCGCGCGAGGCCTGGTAGTAGGCGATGCGGTCGCCCGGCGCCCACGCTGTCCGCTTGGCCGCCTTCATCACCTCGTAGGCCTCCTCCTTGCGCCCCGATTTCTGGTAGTCGTCGGGCGACTTGGTGAGCTTGGTGGAGACGCAGAGGTCGCGCACCGGCATCTCGCGCGCGCGAATCTGCCGCACCGTCTCCAGGTAGAGGTCGCGCGCCTCGGCCATACGGCCGCGCATCACAAGCGGCAGCATGGCGCGGAAAAACCGTTCACCATAGAACTCGTTGCGGCTGGAGCGGAACGACGAGCCCTTGACCGTCAGCGTGTCATCATAGCCCAGCAGGGCGTAGTTCTTCTCCATGTAGGAGTACATGCGCGCCCAGCGGCCGTCGTGCTCGATGTTGATGCCGGCTGGCAGCGTCTCGCCGACCTCGGCGATCAGGCGCCGCTCCTGGTCCTCGGTCCAGCCGTCGGGCGTCCCGAAGATAACGCCGTCGGTGTCGGCCTCGATCAGGTCCATGCCGCGCTCTTCCAGCGCCGTGAGCATGCGCAGCAAGATAGCGCGGCCGTGGCGCGTCACCTCGGCGGCGGCGGCGGCGTCCGCGAACAGGTTGACCGCGTTGCCGAGCGAGCCGTAGAACGAGTTGATCAGGATCTTGACCGCGCCCTGCAAGGCGTCGTGATAGGCGCGCTGGGGGTCGGCGGGCGCCAGCCGGCGCGCTTCGGCCTTGTGCAGCAGCCGCTGCTCCATCAGGTGGCGCAAAATGGTCAGCATGGCGTTGAGCTGGCGGTCGCTGCGCGGGGCCACGTCGAAGGTGAGCATGATCGAGGGGTACAACGAGGCCACGTCGGCCTTGACTACGTGCGAGAAGACGCCCGAACGGAACAGGGCCGAGGTCCCGCCCGCGTACTCGCGCCCGCCCTCGCCGCGCGGCACAGACTGGCGCGCGGCCACGTAGACGCGCACCATCAGCGGCTCGATCAGCCCCTGGCCCGTGCCGCTGGTAGCGATGCGGTCGTAGGGACGCGGCACCATCGAGGAGAGCATGAAGGAGGCGCCCATCAGGGCGCGCGAGAGGCCGTCGACCTCCTCCACGTCGTGCAGGGCGTAGCGGCGCACGCGCTCGGGATCGCGCTCATACTCCGCGGCGATGGCGGGGCCGTCGATATACTCGCGGTCCTCGCGCGCCACGCCGAAGTAGCGCGCGGCGTTCTTGAGCGTGTGGTTGCGCATGTGCCGCACCACGGCGTCGTAGCGTTGCACCGCGTGCAGCGTGTCCACGATCTCGCGCCCGACCAGGGCGTAGCGGCGGAATCGCTGGCTCTCCGCCCCCAGCTTGAGCGAATCGACGTAATCCTCGAACTCGCCGCCGTTGCGGCCCAACGCGAGGCGCACGTTGTTTTTGCGGGCCCGCGCGATCAGGAACGGAATGTCGAAGCCGAAGATGTTGTGGTTCTCGATCACATCGGGGTCGCGCTCGGCCACGATACGCACCAACTCGGCGATGAGGTCGCGCTCGGAGGAGCCGTCGATCACCCGCTCGAAGCCCTTGTTGTCGCGCACGGAAATCATGAAGATGCGGCCGCGCTCGGGCGAGAGGTCGGTCGTCTCCAGGTCGAACTGCAGGCGCACCACGTCGTCATAGGTCAGGCCCTTGAAGTAGGTGCGGCCGCTACTGATGAGATACTGCTCGACGTGGGCGCGGATGTAGATCTCGCCGCGCATCTCGCGCAAGGCCTCGACCTGCAGGCCGTCGTTGCGCTCGCTGTAGCCGCGCACCAGCGCGTCGTGCAGGTCGGCGATGCGGTGGGTGCGCACCAGCAGCTTGTAGTGGTTGTCGCCCTCCAGCACCTCGTAGCCGGCCTTGGCGTCGAGGGGCACGGGCTGGTCGCGACGCAGGGGTACGACGCTGGCGCCGAGCGGGGCCAGGATGTCCGGCGAGCGGGCCAGGAACCACGGCTCGTAGATGTCGTCCTCGCGCACCACGCGCCCCTCCACGCGCCGCCACACCGTGGCCGTGCCGTCGTTGCGCACGTCGAGCGAGACAATGCCGGTGGTGGGATCGACGCCGAACAGCAGCGTCCGCGGGTCGAGCACCGAGGCCGGCGACGGCGTGGCCGCGGTATCCGTCGTAGCGGAGGCCGCGGCCTGATCGAACGTAGCGGCGAGGTCGGTCGTGGTCATCGGCGTCTCCCCTACCTCTACCTATTTACGCTTTTTATCGGGGCTCCTCGGTAGGGAAGCAGCCTTTACGATCGTCGAAGGTATACATGACAAAGTTTACCAGTTGCTCGCCAGGTAAGCGAAGGGTTTGTGAGCCTTCGCGCCCCCGTTCGCACGGCATATGTTAGGCTTCGTGGTGAGGACGGCTTACGAAGACGAGGGCGCTGGTCATGATCGAAGATCTCAAACACGTATTTGCGTTGGCGGAGCAACGCCCGGAGCAAGAGCAACAGGCGCTCGCGGCGCTTTTGCTCGCGGAGATACAGGCCGAGGAGCGGTGGGCGAATCGTTTGCCGACCCACGGTCAGAGGCGCTGCTCGATCAGCTGGTTGCCGAGGCATTGGCCCAGGATGCCGCGGGGCACAGTGAAGAGACCGGTGAGCAGACGTTCTTGTGACATCGAAACGTACGGAACGGTTTCAGCAACTCTTCGCCCTGCTGCCTGTCATGGTGCAAGAAGAGGCTAATGACGCGTATCGGCGTTTCCAGGCCGACCCTGCGTACCCCGAGTTGCGTCTGAAACAGGTGTCGGCGCGCGGACCTGTTTATGCCGTTCGTGTAGGGTTGCACTATCGCGCCCTAGCTGTACGTAGACAGGACGATTGGCTCTGGTTCTGGATTGGTGCGCACGCTGAATATGACAAGCTCTTAACGCGGCTGTGAGGGCGAGGGCAACGAGCACGCCGAGGCCGAGGTTGCGCGTCCGCGGGCACTACTGGAGCATCGCTAGGCGCTGCCTATCTGCTCCCGTATCCAGTCGGTCATTAGCTCCAGGTAGCCGGGTGCGAACCCTTCCGGGTCCGCGATTTTGATGCCATGGTCGGCGTGCGCAAACACCCCGATCGTGACGGCGGGATTGCCCCCTTTGCGAAGCGCCTGCTCGAAAATCGCGGCGCTCTTGCCCGTGGGTAATTGCTGGTCACACTCGCCGAAGATGGCAAGTACCGGGCTCCTCACGCCCTCCAGGACCGTCGCCGGATCGTAGTCCGGGTCGCCCCGTAGAAAGAAGCCCCAGGGTTCCGCATCCGTTTTGAGGTCACGGGAACCTAATCCCTCGATGAACTGTAGTATATGCGTAACGTTGGTCCTGCATGCGGGCAAACACGCGGTTGCGCGATCGTGCGAGTGACAAATGGGAGGGTAAGGGCATGGCAGACAAACGGAAACAGGGGCAGGGGCGGATGGCGCGCGTCGCGGCGACCCTGGCTCTGGCAGCAGTCATCGGGACAACAGGTATGGCGCATGCCGCCGGCAGTGCCACGAGCGCCACGACGACGGTCGGACACATCGTACAGGGGCACGTGGCGCGGTCGCGCGTGGCCAAAGAGTTGGTCGGGAGGCAGGGCATCGCGATCGATGAGCGAACCGGCCGCGTCTTCGTGGTCGACGCCGGCTACGCCAGCCAGGGACGCGGCAACGTGGCCGTGCTCGACGCGCGTAGCGGGCGGCTGTTGCGCACGACGCCCGTTGGGCTGTACCCCGTTGCAGTCGTGGCGGACGAGCGGGACGGCCGTGTCTTCGTGCTCAACGGTGGCCTGAACCTGGACGTCCCCGGCACGGTCAGCGTGCTCGACGCACGCGATGGACGGCTGCTGCGCACGGTCGGGGTCGACAAGCACCCCCTCGCCGTCGCGGTCGACGAGGCGATGGGGCGGGTCTTCGTCGCCTCGATCGGCAACACGGGCAACGGCTACGCCGCCACCGTTGCCGTGCTCGACGCGGCCTGGGGGCGCGTCCTGCACACGGTCCCCGTCGGGAACTCGCCCGAGGCGGTCGCCGTCGACGCGCGGCTCGGGCGGGTCTACGTGGCCGGGGACTACCAACTCAAAACCCTCGACGCCGAGACCGGGGCCGTCTTACGGACAGTCACGGTAGGGAATCACCCCCACGACGCTCTCGTCGACGCACGAACCGGGCGCGTCTTCCTGGACGAGGCGGACGGCAGCATCGACGTGCTTGACGCGCGCACCGGCGTCCTCATACACGCCATCGCCGAGCCAACACCGGGTTGGCGATCACACGGCTTCGCCGTCGCGGTGGCGGTCGACGAGGCGGCGAATCGGTTGGTGGTCGGCACGGTCACGGCGTGGCCCACTTCGTCGACGGCCTGGGCCGATCCGAGCGGGCGCACCGGCGTCCTCGACGCGCTGACCGGTCGGCCGCTGCATGCCGTGGCCCTGCGCAGTCAGGCCGTGGCCGTGGCCATGGACGCGCCTGCCGGCCTTGCCTTCGTGCTCGAGACCGGCGCGACGAACAGCATAGGCGCCGCGCTGATCAGCGCGGGGGTCGACGTCCTCAACCCCACGAACGGCACAGTGTTGCGCCGCACCGCGCTCGACGCGTCCACGTCCTGGGGCGCGCTGGCCGTCGACCATTCCACTGGTCACGTGTTCGTGTCCGGATTCGACAGGATCGCTGTGCTCGATGCGACGAGCGGCGCCGTCTTGCGCGTCGTTCCGCTAGCCACTGGCCCAGGTGTGGGGCGCTGACCGAACGAAGGCAGCATTGATATCGCTTATGCATATGTGCTATGATATCGCTGCCTCCGTTGCAGCTGACAGGCCAACTGTGACGAGTGACTGCAGCGAATCGAGCGAAAGTAGACGTAGTGACTCACAGTGGTGATAGTCGGGATGCGCCTCGAACGTTCCAGCGCCATTGGAACTTCTACCGAACGGAGCATGGCAAGAAAGTTGTCAAAGAATATCTCCTTGCCCTCCCAGCTACTGATCGTGCGGCTATTGTCGCGGAGATGGAAGCTGTTCGCGTCGAGGGTTTGGAAACGGCACGCCATGTTCGTGACGAGATTTACGAGGTGCGGGTTACTACTCAAGACCTGATCTACCGGGTGTTTTCCGCTACCGAAGGACGCTTTAGCCACATCCTGTTGGCCCTGGAAGCATTCTCGAAGAAGACTCCGAAGGCGCCGCCTGGGAAAATCGACCTCGCGGAACGACGGCTTGCCGAATGGCGCGCAAGGTCCAAGCGGGATTGAATAACCCAGAGTTGCGACACGCTGGCCTGGTCCAAAGTGGCGGCTGCTAGACCTGTTGGGACTTGTGTAGATATAATGAGGCACGAACCCGGCGATGCTACGCGTGTTCGTGAATGGGAGGGCGACTATGGACGACCTGGATGAGTTGATCGAAGAGTCTACGCGATTAGACCCTGCATTCCCGCGCCTCCTGGATGAAGCACGGCAGCGCGTTGCCATCCGACGTATCTTCTCACGAAGCAAGGTTCGGTATGGGACGATGCAGTCGAATGCCTCGACGCGCGCGAACGCGTCGGCATCGCAGACGACACGAATCGATGCCGCGAAGGCCTGGAATCGCTAAAGGCCGGATCATCGTTCGTACCTCCAACGCGAAGACCTGCTGATAGCAAGCCCATACCCCTGCCAGTGCATCCCTCTCCCATGGATGGGAAAGGGATGACGCTATGCAGTGGGAGGCGCCCCGTTTAGGCCGTGTCGCGGCGGCCCTGGAGCACGCTCTTGCGGACGCTCTCCAGCACCATGGTCATCAGCGTGTCGCCGCCGCCGATGGCGCTGGCGATGCGCGCGTGCCCGTGCAGCACGGTGGAGTGGTCGCGGCTGAGTTCCTGGCCCACCTGCGTGGCCGTGAGCCCGGCGTCCTCGCGCAGCAGATACATGGCCACCTGACGGGCCTGGGCCACGGTCATCTCGCGGCTCTTGCCCAGCAGGATTTGCCGCGGCAGGCCGTAGTAGTCGCACACCGCCGCCAGGACGGCCTCGACCTGGGCGCGCCCGCGCGGCTGGCGCGCGGCGCGGTTGATCTCGCCGGCAACCTGACCGGCCACCGTGGCCGACGCGGGAATGCCGCGGGCCGCGGCCTCGGCGCCCAGTCGCGCCAGCGCGGCCTCCAGGTCGCGCACCGAGCCACGGATGCGCGCGGCCAGCACCGCCAGCGCATCGTCCGGCGCCAGCTGGCCCCACTGCTCCGCTTTCTGGCGCAGGATGCCCAGCCGCGTGGCCTCGTCGGGCGCGCCGAGCATGGCGATGAGGCTGGCGCCCAGACGCGAACGCAGGCGCTCGGGGATGCCGCGCATGGCGCCGGGGCGTTGCTCATCCACGATCACAATCTGGCGATTGAGCTCGCGCAGCGCGTCGAACGTATGGACCAACTCTTCGGCCGCCGTCTCGCGTCCGGCCATGACCGCGATGCCATCGATCAGCAGGGCGCCAGCGCGACGGTAGCGACGCCGGAAGGCCAGCATGTGCCCACGCCGCAGGTGGGTCGTGAAGTCCTGCGAGAAGGCGTCTCCGCTAACCACGATGACCTCGGCGCCGCCGAGGCGCGGCGCGAGGTAGGCGGCGATGGCGTTGAGCAGGTGCGTCTTGCCCAGGCCGGGTCCACCGCTCAGGTAGAGCGGGTTGTAGACGGTACCGGGGGTACGGGCCACGGTC
>JAABUX010006074.1_pt1 | contig 14560 bp, 11 predicted proteins | sample 5561851 | NCBI WGS metagenome assembly JAABUX01 (sample SAMN10711883, study PRJNA513361) | rock metagenome | isolation source: Antarctica rocks | place: Antarctica: Victoria Land, Richard Nunatak red sandstone | collected 2016-01-03 | reverse complement strand
GCCCAATCCCCCCACCAATCCCGCGATCAAATCCGACAGAATATCCCCGAACAAATTCGTCGTCACGATCACATCGAACTGCCACGGATTGAGCACCAACTGCATCGCGCAAGCATCCACGATCCGGTCATCCACCGCGACCCGCCCCTCATACTCCCGCGCCATCTCCAGCCCCGCCTCGAGAAACACCCCCGTCAGCGCCTTCAGCACGTTCGCCTTGTGCACGATCGTCACCTTCTTGCGCCCCAGCTTCACCGCATGCTCGAACGCATACCGAATGATCCGCTTGCTCCCGTCGCGCGTATTCACCCCCGACGAAATCGCCACCGCATGCGGATCGTCCCCCACCGGAATATAATGCTCGAACGCAACGTACAGCCCCTCGAGATTCTCCCGCACCAGGATCAGGTCGATATCCTCGAACCGCCCCCCCGGCACCAGCGTGTGCGCCGGCCGCAAATTCGCATACAGCTGAAACTCCTCCCGCAACCGCACATTGACCGACCGGAACCCGCCCCCCACCGGCGTCGTCAGCGGCCCTTTCAGCGCCAGCTTGTTGCGCCGGATACTATCGATCAGCGCCCCCGGCAGCGGGTCCCCCGCACTCTCGATCCCGGCGAGCCCGCCCTGTTGCACTTCCCAAGTGAACGGCGAGCCCAGTGCCTCGAGCACGCCGACGACCGCCTCGGTGATTTCCGGACCGATGCCGTCGCCGGGGACCAGGGTAGCGGGGATCGATGCCATTTTGACCTCAACGCTGATGCCGCTCGCGCCATTCTGCGAAGCGTTCGAGGTTAGTTTCGTCGGTCGGCGGATACAGGCCAAGCGTCTTCTGGCCGCCACGGACCTGCTCCATCACGAAATCCTCGAATGCGGTCATCTCCACCGTCTCATCGGCGATCTCGGATGCGATCGCGGCCGGAATCACGATCACGCCGTCTAAATCGCCGACCACGATATCGCCGGGAAAGACAGGCGCGTCGCCGCAGCCGATCGGCACGTTGATATCGATCGCCTGGTGCAGCGTCAGGTTCGTGGGCGCCGCGGGGCGCTGATGGAACGACGGCATCGCCAGCGCCCCGATCTCGGCAGCGTCGCGGAAGCCGCCGTCGGTCACGAGCCCGGCGCAGCCACGGACCATCAGCCGCGTTGCCAGGATCGCGCCGGCCGACGCCGCGCGCGCATCCTTGCGGCTGTCGATCACCAACACCGCGCCGGCCGGGCACTCCTCGACCGCCTTGCGCTGGGGATGGTCGTGGTTACGGAACACCGTGAGCGCATTGAGGTCCTCGCGCGCCGGGATGTAGCGCAGCGTGTACGCGGGCCCCACCATGCTGCCGCCTTGGGGCGGCGCGAGCGGGACCACGCCCTGGATCATCTGATGATGCAGGCCGCGCTTGAACAAGGCGGTCGCGATCGTGGCGGTGCTCACGTGTTTCAGCTTGTCGAGTGCGGTCATTCCGGCCTCTCTAATAGATGGACGGTTCAGGGACGGGCGCGCCGAACTCGGTGTGCAGGAAGTCGAAATCGCAGCCCTCGTCGGCCTGCTGGATGTGCTTGCTGAACATCCAGCCGTAGCCCCGCTCGTAGCGCGGCTCCGGCGGCCGCCACGCAGCCCGGCGCCGCTCGATCTCGGCGTCGTCCGCCTCCATCCGGATACTGCGCGCCTCGACGTCGACGGCCACGATGTCGCCGGTCTGCAGCAAGGCGAGCGGGCCGCCGACGAAGCTCTCGGGGGCTACGTGCAGCACGCAGGCGCCGTAGCTGGTGCCGCTCATGCGCGCGTCGGAGAGGCGGAGCATGTCGCGATAGCCCTGCTTGAGGAGCTTCTTAGGCATCGGCAGCATGCCCCATTCCGGCATCCCCGGGCCGCCTTGCGGGCCGGCGTTGCGCAGGACCAGGACGTGCTCGACGGTGATGTCCCAGCTTTCGTCGTCGATCGCCTGCTGGAGACTGGGATAGTCGTCGAACACGACGGCCGGGCCGCTGTGGCGGAGGAAGCGCTGATCCATGGCGGCGGGCTTGATGACGGCGCCGCTGGGGGCGAGGTTGCCCTTGAGCACGGCGAGCGAGCCCTCGCCATAGATCGGGTTATCAGTCGTGCGAATGACGTCGTCATTGTAGACGCAGGCGCCCTCTATGTTGACGCCAAGCGTGGCCCCAGTGCAGGTGAGGCAATCGAGGCTCAGATGCTCGCGGATGTTCTGCATCAGGGCGCGAACGCCGCCGGCGTAGAAGAAGTCTTCCATCAGGTATTGGTCGCCGCTCGGGCGGACATTGCCGATCACGGGAACGCGGCGGCTGTAGCGCTCGAAATCGTCGAGGCCGATGTCCTGGCCGGCGCGGCGGGCCATGGCGATCAGGTGGATGATGGCGTTGGTCGAGCACCCCATCGCCATGGCGACCGCGATGGCGTTCTCGAACGCCTCGCGGGTCAGGATGCGTTGCGGGGTGAGATCCTCCCAGACCATGTCCACGATGCGCCGCCCGCTTTCGGACGACAGCCGGATGTGGCCGGCATCGGCGGCCGGGATGGAGCTGCCGCCGGGCAACACCATGCCGGCCGCCTCGGCGATGGCGGTCATGGTGCTGGCCGTGCCCATGGTCATGCAGGTGCCGTAGGAGCGCGCGATGCCGCCCTCGACGCCGAGCCAGTCCTGGTCGGTGATCTTGCCGGCGCGCAATTCGTCCCAGTATTTCCAGCTGTCGCTGCCGGAACCGAGCACCTTGCCTTGCCAATTGCCGCGCAACATCGGGCCGGCGGGCAGGAAGATCGCCGGGATGTTCATGCTCGTGGCGCCGAGCAGCAAACCGGGCGTCGACTTGTCGCAGCCGCCCATCAGCACGGCGCCGTCGATCGGGTGGGCGCGGAGCAGCTCCTCGCATTCCATGGCGAGCATGTTGCGGTAGAGCATCGAGGTCGGCTTGAGGTAGCTCTCGCTCATCGAGAGCGCCGGCAGCTCGACGGGGAAGCCGCCGGCCATCAGCACGCCGCGCTTGACGTCGTCGACCCGGGTCTTGAAGTGCATGTGGCAGGGCTGCAGGTCGGACCAGGTGTTGATGATGCCGATGATCGGCTTGCCGGTCCATTCCTCGGGCGCGTAGCCCATCTGCATGGCGCGGCTGCGATGGCCGAAGCTGCGCAGGTCGGCCGGGCCGAACCAGCGCGCCGAACGCAGCGATCGCGGGTCGCGGCGCGACCGCGGCTCGGACGGGATGGCGCCGGGCTCGAGGCCCGGTGGCGACAGCGGGGTATCAGGCAAACGCTCGCTCCATGGTCCCGCCGGCGGGCCTTGCCGCTCGGCGGGCTAGAGCGGATCATAGGATGCAAAGCGGGGAGACGGCGAGAGATGCGGGTGCTGGTGATCGGGGCGGCGGGGATGATCGGCCGCAAGCTGATGGCGAAATTGGCCACCGGCGCGGCGCTGGGCCGGCCGGTCGAGCATCTGACGCTGGTCGACGTGGTGGCGCCGCAGTCGCCGGCCGGGTTCGCGGGCGCGGTCGACGCGCGAACCGCCGACCTGGCGCAGCCCGGCGAGGCGGCCACGCTCGTCGCCGGCCGGCCGGACGTGATCTTTCATCTGGCCGCGATCGTGTCGGGCGAGGCGGAGGCGGATTTCGAGAAGGGCTACGCCGTCAACCTGGACGGCACGCGGTCGCTGTTTGAGGCGATCCGGCAGCAGCCAGGCTACACGCCCCGGGTGGTGTTCACCTCGTCGGTCGCCGTGTTCGGGGCGCCGTTTCCGGAGACGATCGGCGACGAGTTCTTCACCACGCCGCTGACCAGCTACGGCACGCAGAAGGCGATCGCCGAGCTGCTGCTGTCGGATTACTCGCGGCGCGGCTTCCTCGACGGGGTCGGGATCCGGCTGCCGACGATCTGCGTGCGGCCGGGGACGCCGAACAAGGCGGCGTCCGGCTTCTTCTCGAACATCATCCGCGAGCCGCTGGTCGGGCGCGAGGCGGTGCTGCCGGTCTCGGACACGGTGCGGCACTGGTATGCCAGCCCCCGCGCGGCAGTCGGCTTCCTGCTGCATGCCGCGACGATGGAGACCGAGGCGCTGGGCGGGCGGCGCAACCTGTCGATGCCGGGGCTGTCGGCGACGGTGGGCGAGGAGATCGAGGCGTTGCGCCGGGTCGCCGGCGAGCGGGCGGTCAAGCTGATCCGGCGCGAGCCCGATGCCGCGATCGAACGAATCGTGGGCGGCTGGCCGCATCGATTCGACGCGCGGCGGGCGGAGGCGCTGGGGTTCACGGCGGAGAGCAGCTTCGCCGACGTCATCCGGGTCCACATCGAGGACGAGCTGGGCGGCGCGGTGCCGGTGGCGGCCTAGGCGATGCGGGTCGCGCTGATCGGGCAGCAGGCGTTCGGCAAGGCGGTGCTGGACGCGCTGCTGCAACGGGGGGACACGGTGGCGGCGGTGTTCTGCGCGCCGGAGAAGGGGCGGCCGGACCCGTTGCGGCTGGGCGGCGAGGCGGCTGACGTGCCGACCCATCAGTTCGCCAAGCTGACCAGTCCGGAGGCGATCGCGGCATTGCGCACGGCCGAGGCCGATATCGGGATCATGGCCTACGTGACGCAGTTCGTGTCGCAGGAATTTTGCACCGTCCCGCCGCATGGGACGATCCAGTTCCATCCGAGCCTGCTGCCGCTGCACCGGGGCGCTTCGGCGATGAGCTGGTCGATCGTGATGGGGCGGACGGAGACCGGGTTCAGCGTGTTCCGGCCGACCGACGGGCTCGATGAAGGGCCGGTCATCCTGCAGCGCCGGGTTCAGATCGAGGCAGAGGACACGCTGGGGACGCTGTATTTCGGCAAGGTGTTCCCGTTGGGGGTGGCCGGGCTGATCGAGGCGGCGGAGATGGTGCTGGCCGGCCGCGGCCCGGCGGTCGTGCAATACGAGCCGGACGCGGGCTACGAAGGCGTCATCGGCGATGTGGAAAGCCAGGTACATTGGGCGATGCACGTCGATCTCGTCTACAATCTGATCCGCGGCTGCGACCCGGCGCCGGCGGCCTGGACAACGCACGAGGGCAAGCGACTATATTTGTTCGATACACAGAAGCGGATCGCGCGCCGGTTTGCCGAGGTGAAGGGCAAGGCAATGGGACAGATGGTCGCGGTCGGCGACGGAGTCACCATCCAGGCGCAGGGCGGCACGATCACCGCGCGACGGGTGCGGTGGGACGGCGGCAAGAAGATCGCGGCCGAGGAGGCGGGGCTGGCGGTGGGGGCGGTGCTCGGAAACTAGCGCGTTTTCCGATTGGGTGGAATCACCCGATCGGAAGTAATGCTCGTCGAAACAGAGAGCTCCAGCACTACTTCCGAGCCAAGCGGCTCGGAAAGTGCTCTAGTTCCGGCGGCCGATCAGCGCGGTGCGCAGGCGCTGCGAGATGGCGTCGATGATCGCGACCGTGACCAGGACGATCAGGATCAGGAACGCGGCCTGTTGCCACTCGAGCACGCGGATCTGCTCGTAGAGGTGCAGCCCGATGCCGCCGGCGCCGACGATGCCGATGATGGTGGCCGAGCGGGTGTTGCTCTCGAAGAAATAGAGCAGCTGGCTGGCGAAGACCGGCAGGATTTGCGGCAGCAGGCCGAACCGGAGCGCGGCCCAGCGGCTGCCGCCTGAGGCCTGGACGGCTTCGACCGGGCGCTGGTCGGCGGCTTCGATGGCCTCGCTGATCAGCTTGGCCAGGGCGCCGATGTCGGCCGTCGCGATCGCCAGCAGCCCGGCGAACGGGCCCAGGCCGACCACGTTGATCCAGATCAGCGCCCAGATCAGCGCGTCGATGCTGCGCACCGTGTCGAGCCCGCGCCGGGTCAGGATGTGCATCAGCCAGTTCGGCACGACGTTGCGGGCGGCGAGAAAGCCGAGCGGCAGCGCGAACACGGCCGCGAGCAGGGTGCCGAGCAGCGCGATCGAGAGCGTCTGCAGCAAGGCGTCGAAGTAGAGCGTGAGATGGCCGCCGGGGCTGGGCGGGAGCATGAGGGCGACGATCGTGCCGAGCTGGAACAGGCCGGACCAGAGCCGATCGAACGAGATGTCGAGCAGCGGAAACGACGCGAAGAACAAGGCCGTGGCGGCGACGACCACGAGCGCGGTGACCAGGCCGCCGGCGCGCGGCGGCGGTTCGAGGCCGGTCGGCGCCAGGAACTCGGCGCGTAGGTCGCTCATCGTTTGGTCTCGAGCGCCAGCAGGCGGTGGCGCAAGCGCTCGGAGACGAAGTCGATGACCATGACGCAGAGCAGGATCATGATCAGCATGGCGCTGACGTCGCTGTAGTAGAACTTGCGGATGGCCACGAGCAGGTCCTGGCCGATGCCGCCGGCGCCGACGAAGCCGATCACGGCGGCGCCGCGGACGTTGATCTCGAACCGCAGCAGGGCATAGCTGGCGAAATTGCTCAGCACCTGCGGCATGACGCCGAATCGGACCTGAGCGAGCCAGCTCCCGCCGGTCGCGGCGACGCCTTCGAGCGGCTTGGGGTCGATATTGTCGATCACCTCGGCAAACAGCTTGCCGAGCGTGCCGCCGGTATGCAGCGTGATCGCGAGCACGCCGGGCAGCGGTCCGAGGCCGAAGGCGACGACGAAGACGAGCGCAAAGACGATGTCGGGCACGGTGCGCATGAATTCGAGCGCGCGGCGGACGGCGAAGCGAATGGCGGCGGCGCGCACGAGGTGAAAGCTGCTGAGGACGCCGCCGACGATGCCGATGCCGAGCCCGGCCGCGGTCGCGACATAGGCGATCAACAGGGTCTGGCCGAGCTCGCGGCTCCAGCGGCGCAGGCCCCAGAACCAGGACGCTGGATCGGTCCAGACGAAGTCGCCGGTGTCGAGATGGGCCAGGCGGCCGAAATAGCTGCCGAAATTGGGCAGGCCGGCCCAGAACTTGGCCGGGTTGACCTCGGCACCCACAGCGGCGAGCGCCATGGCCCCGAGGAGCAGCAGCAGGAAGATGGCGACGGACCGCCGCCGCCGGGCCAGGGCGGCGCGGTAGGCGTCGAGCAGAGGCTGGACCTGGGCCTCGGGCAGGATGGCGACGGTGTGGTTCATCGAGCGTTCGGACCCTCGCGGCCGGCTTGCCGCGAGGGTCCGGGCGATTAGCCATTCTGCTTGCGCAGCTTGTCGACGAACTGGATCAGTTTGATCGTGTCGTCGTAGGCGGCGTTATCGGTGGTCTGGAACGGCTTGTTCTTACCGTCGGAAAGCTTCTTGAAGGCGTCGGGCGCGTTCTTCTCGGCGTCGAGGAAGGCGGTCACGATGGCCTGCTTGAGATCGGCGGGCAGGCTGTCAAGGTAGGCGGTCGGGCCGTTGATAATGAGGTCGGACTTCAGGACGATGCGGAAGTCGTCGACCTTGGCCGGGCTGCCGTCGGCGTTCTTGATCATGCCCTTGTTGAGCATGCGGGTCAGATTGCTGTCGTCGGGCGCGTTCCAGAAGTTGGCGCAGACGTCGACCGTGCCTTGCCAGAGCGCGAGCACGGCGTTCTCGTGGCTGCCGGTGATGACCACTTTGCCGAAGAACTTCTCGGCATTAATGCCGAGCTTGTTGAGCGCGAACAGCGGCATGTTGTAGCCGGAAGTCGAGTTTGGATCGACCAGGCCGAGGTTCTTGCCCTTGAGGTCTTCGACTTTCTGATAGGGTGAGTCTTTCTTGACGTAGAAGACCGAGTAGTAGCCCTTGCTGCCGTCATTATTGACGTCGATCACGAACGCGGTGGTCTTCACGCCGGTGACGAGGGCGCGGGAGAAGGAGGCCGGGCCGTAGTAGCCGATATGGATGTTGCCGGCGCGCTGGCCCTCGATGACGGCGGCGTAGTCGTTGGCGATGCGCAGCGTGACTTTGGTGTCGAGCTGCTTGGACAGGTATTGCACGAAGGCGGCGTAGCGGTCGTTGACGCCCGAGGCGTTCTCGGCCGGCACGACGGCGTAGACGAGCTCGGGGTAGGCGCTCTTCCAGCTTTGGGCGGCTGCCGGGCGGGTCAGGGCGGTGCTGGCCGCGCCGGCGGTCAGGCCGGCGAGAAGGGTTCGACGGTCGATCATAGTTGCTCTCCTAGCAGGTTGATTTGATTAGGCGAGAGCCGCCGCGCTGGCGGCCGGGTCGGGCGTGGGGGGCGTCTTGTGCGTCGAGCACTTCGCCCGCCTCCAAGCCGTAGAGTTCGCGCGCGACGGCCTCGGTGAGCGCGCTCGGGGCGCCGTCGAACACGATGCGGCCGCCGGCCATGCCGACGAGCCGGTCGCAATAGCTGCGCGCCAAGTCGAGCGAGTGCAGGTTGCACAGAATGGTGAGGCCGAAATGCTTGTTGATCCGCTGCAACGCGTCCATCACGACCCGGCTGTTGCGCGGATCGAGCGAGGCCACCGGCTCGTCGGCCAGCACGATCTCGGGCTCCTGCAACAGGGCCCGGCAGATGGCGACGCGTTGCTGCTGGCCGCCGGAGAGATAATCAGCGCGCTGGGCCGCGAGCGGGGCGATGCCCATCCGGTCGAGCGCCGCCATGCCGAGCATCCGGTCCTCGCGGCTCCAAAGCTTGGTCGATGCGCGCCAGAACGGCGTGTGCGTCAGGCGCCCCATCAGCACGTTGTCGAGCACGTCGAGCCGGCCGATGAGGTTGAATTGCTGGAAGACCATGGCGCAGCGTCGGCGCCAGTCGCGCAGCTTGCGGCCTTGCAGCGCGGTCACGTCGAGTCCGTCCCAGAGCACGCGGCCGGAGCTGGGCTCGGACAAACGGTTGAGCGAGCGCAACAAGGTGGACTTGCCGGCCCCGGAGCGGCCGATGACGCCCACGAACTGCCCGCGCTCGATCGATAGGTTGATGCCGTCCAGCGCGTTGGTGGCGCCAAACGTCTTCGTCAGGTTTTCGACAACCAGCACGCGGCGTCGCCCTCCGTGATGCGGAGCGTCTATAAAGCGCGACGGTGCTTGCAGAAGATGAAGCTTGTGTGACGCCGGGGGCGACCGTTCGCCCGCTTGTCAGCCCGGCGGCGGGTTCGTGGCCTCGTGCCCACGCCGTGATACCGTGTGCGGCGGAGAATGATCATGACGACAATGGCTGGCCCATCGCGCGCATCGCTGCATCGAGACCGGTTGCTCGGGTGACCGGTGTGGCCCTGGCTGCGAGGGCGCTGTTCGCCGCGGCGGCGCTGCTGCCCGGCATCGCGAAGGCTGAAACGTGCCGGTTCGTGGGTGAGACGACCCGGGGCGGCACGCTCTCGGCGGCCACGCGGACGAGCGAGGCCGATGGCGTGCTGACCGTCGACGTGACCATCGAGTTCGCCATCTCGGCGCTGCTATCGGATGTCCGGTATTACGGCGAGGAGATCAGCGTCTGGCGGGGCGGGGTGCTGCAGAGCATCGGCGTCAACCAGCGCACGCTCGTCGATGGGAGCGTCAAACGGCAGCAATGGGACGTGTTTCGGCGCGCCGGCGTTCGCATGGAGGCGTTCCGGGTTCAGGCCAAGCGATTGGCGGAGTTCCAGCAGCACCATCCCGGCTTCGTCTCGCATTGGGCGGTGTCGAGCTTTGGGCAGCCGTGGCTGCAGGATTACCGCGCCGCGCCGCCGGAGCGCCGCCCGGACCTTGACCTGCCGGCGACGGGCGCGGTGCGGACGCCGCTTGCGCTGGCCTTTTACTGGAGCCGGTTCCTGCCGCCGGAGGGCGGCGCGGCAACGCTGATCCTCCCGGGCTTCAAGCGCGACGTGACGGCCGCCTTGCGCTTCGGTCCGGCGACATCGGGCGACGGATGGCGCCTATGGTCCTCACCGCTGGTCCACCCCGGTCTCGAGCGAACGCCGGCCTCGCTGGCCGCGGCATGGGTGTCGCCACAGGAATACCTGCTGCAACTAGGGTTCGACGTGCACACCGAATGGGCATCCGGGCGCGCGATCCTGCACACAGAGGGCTGCAAGGGCGTGCAAATCCGGCCTGAATGAGGCGGCGCACGCAATGAAGCGGTAACGCGAAGCTAGCCGTTGTTCGCGACCAGCCGCTTGCCAGACAGCACCCACGGCTTACCTTGGCCGCAGCACGAGCAGGAGCGCACCGGGTGCCGGAAACCGTCAAAGCCGACCCACTCTACGCAATGGTCTGGCGCTGCATCGGGCCGCCCCGCGGCGGCCGGGTCGTGGCGGTCGCGGGCGACCCGGTCGACAAGCAGGTGTTCTACTTCGGCGGGTGCGCCGGCGGCGTCTGGAAGACCAACGACGGCGGCACCTACTGGCGCAACGTGAGCGATGGCTACTTCACCACGGCGGCAATCGGCGCGTTGACCGTCGCCCCATCCGATCCCAACGTGATCTATGCCGGCACCGGCGAGACCGAGATCCGGATCGACGTCTCCTATGGCGACGGCATCTACAAATCCGACGATGCTGGCCGCACTTGGCGCCACGTCGGGCTGCGCGACACCAAGCATATCGGCCAGATTGAGGTGCATCCGCGCAATCCGGACATTGCCTTCGCCGCCGCGCTGGGAGACATCTTCAAGCCGCACGACAGCCGCGGCGTCTATCGCACCACCGACGGCGGCAATACCTGGGAACGGGTGCTGTTTCGCGACGCCGACACTGGTTGCACCGACCTCTCGATCGATCCGACCAACCCGCGCATCGTCTTCGCCGCCTTCTGGCAGACGCGTCGCAATTTTTGGAATTTAAGCTCTGGCGGACCCGGCAGCGGCCTATTCCGCTCGAGCGACGGCGGCGACACCTGGGAGGAGATCACCCGCAAGCCCGGCCTGCCGCCAGGCACCTGGGGCAAGGTCGGCGTGGCCGTCTCGCCGGTGCGGGCCGGCCGGGTCTGGGCGCTGCTCGAAGCGATGGACGAAACCTATGGCCTGTATCGCTCCGACGATGCCGGCGAGAGCTGGAACCTGGTCTCCAACAGCCGCGACCTGATGCATCGCCCCTGGTACTACACCCACGTCATCGCCGACCCGGCGCACGCCGACACCGTCTACGTCAACAACCTTCAAATGTGGCGCTCGACCGATGGCGGCGTCAGCTTCGCCGAAATCCTGACGCCCCATGGCGACAACCACGATCTCTGGATCGACCCGGCCGATAACCGCCGGATGATTCAGGGCAACGACGGTGGCGCGAACGTCTCTTTCAATGGCGGCGAGACCTGGAGCACGATCTACAACCAGAAAACCGCCCAGTTCTACCGCATCGCCACCGACAACCGCTTTCCCTACACCGTCTACGGCACACAGCAGGACAACACCGCCATCGCCGTACCGTCGGCCTCGATCTGGGGCGCGATCCCGCTGCTCGATTGCTTCTACCCCGGCTCCGGCGAGAGCGGCTTCATCGCCGTCAAGCCCGACGACGACAACATCGTCTTCCACGGCGCGGTCGGCTCGAGCCCCGGCGGCTCCGGCGCGCTGCAGCGATGGGACCGGCGCGAGAACCAGATCCAGCTCGTCAACGTCTGGCCCGAGGAGAGCACCGGCGTCGCCCCCACGGACCTGCGCTACCGTTTCGCCTGGACGTTCCCGATCGTGTTCTCGCCCCACGACCCGAACCTGCTTTACGCCGCCGGCAACCACGTCTTCCGCACCCGCGACGGCGGCGTGACCTGGGAGGAGATCTCCCCGGACCTCAGCCTGAACGACAAATCCCGCCAGGGCCATTCCGGCGGCGAGATCACCCGCGAGAGCGCCGGCGCAGAAATGCATGCAAGCTGCGCCTGCGTCGCCGAATCCGCGCATCGACGGGGCGAGATCTGGGCCAGCACCGACGACGGCCTCGTCCACGTCACGCGCGACGATGGCGCGAGCTGGACCGACGTGACGCCCGCCGCGATGCCCGCCCTCGCCTATGTCGGCGGCCTCGAGCTCTGCGCGCACGCCGCCGACACGGTCTATCTCGCCGCCACCTGCTACAAGCTTGGCGACTACCGCCCCTACTTGTTCAAGACCACCGATGGCGGCCGGACCTGGGAGAGCCTCGTCGGCGACTTCCCCGAAGACGAGATCACCCGCGTCCTCCGCGCCGACCCGGTGGCCCCCGGCCTGCTCTTCGTCGGCACCGAAACCGGCATCTTCATGACCATGGACGATGGCGCGACCTGGCGGCGGGTGCCGGGCCGTTTCCCCGTCACGCCGGTCTACGACATGAAGATCAAGGATTCCGACCTGGTCGTCGGCACCCACGGCCGCTCGTTCTGGATCCTGGACGACATCTCGCCACTGCGCGCGCTGTGCGACGGCCAGAGCCGGACCCGGCTGATCCCGCCGCGCCCAACGGTGCGCCACAAGCTGCATTTCGCAGCCCTTCGCGGCGCCCGGGCCGGCACCTCGACGGCGCTCGCCTTCGGCATCGGCGGCGGCGTAACGACGACGGAGCAGCCGGACCAGACCAAGCGGCGCGAGTTCCTCGACGTCGGCGAGAACCCGCCCCATGGCGCCATTCTCTATTACTGGCTGACGACCACCGGCCCGGTGACGCTCGGTGTGCAGGACGGCGCGGGCCGGGCGATCGTGCAGTTCCGCAGCGACGATGGCGCGCTCGCCCAGGCCAAGCGGCCGACGACGAAGCTCGGCCTCAATCGCTTCGTGTGGGATCTCAAGCACGAAGGGCCGACCCCGATCGACAAGGACCTCGCGGCCAAGACCGGCGCGTTGGCGGCCGAGGGGGACAATCCTGCCGGGCCTGTCGCTCTGCCCGGCGCTTACACGGTCAGTTTCAGCCAGGACGACGTCACCCACGCCGAACCCCTCACCATCTTGCCCGATCCGCGCCTGTCGACCACGCCGGCCGGCTATGCGGCCCAGTTCGACCTGCTCCGGTCCCTTACCGATGCGCTGTCTCGCCTGCACGAGGCGGTCAACCGCATCCGGCGGCTCAAGCGCGACCTCGCGCGCGTTCCGGCCGGCGCGGGACCCGAGGCTGAGAAGGCGCTGCAGTCGCTCGAGGCGGTCGAATCCGTGCTGGTCGACATCAAGCGCCGGTCGCCGCGCGATACCCTGCGCCATCCTGCCGGGCTGAACGACACGCTGGCGGATCTGCTGGCCGGCGTCGGCATCTCCGACACCGCGCCCACGGCCTCCCACTCGGCGGTGTCGGCGCAGGTCGTCGGCCAGGTGGACGCCCAGATCGGTCAGCTCGACACCATCGTCGCCAGCGAGATCGCCGCAATCAACCGCTCGCTCGCGAACGCGCCCTTCGTCTCGGACTGAAACCCGCCCCGATCAGGAGGACACGCCTTGCGCACACAGGTTGTCATCATCGGCGCGGGCCCGGCCGGGCTGCTGCTGGGCCGGTTGCTCGAGCGGCACGGCATCGACGCCGTGATCCTCGAGCGCCAATCGGGCGACTACGTGCTGGGCCGCATCCGCGCCGGCGTGCTCGAGCACGGGACGCGCGAACTCCTCAACGCCTGCGGCGTCGGCGACCGCATGGAAGCCGAAGGCCTGCCGCACACCGGGACCGAAATCTGCTTCGACAATGTCTCGCACCGCATCGATTTTCGCGCCCTGCTGGGACGCGAAGTGATGGTCTACGGCCAAACCGAGGTGACGCGCGACTTGATGCAAGCCCGCGCCGCCTCGGGCGGGACCACGATCTACGAGGCGCACGACGTCGCCCTGCACGACCTGGGCAGCCCGGCCCCGCGCGTCACCTACCGCAAGGGCGGCGCCTCCCCCGAGATCGCATGCGACTTTATCGCCGGTTGCGACGGTTTCCATGGCGTGAGCCGCCGGTCGATTCCGGCAGAGCGTCTAAGTGTTTTCGAGCGCGTCTACCCGTTCGGCTGGCTCGGCGTGCTGGCCGATGAGCCGCCGGCCGCGCCGGAGTTGATCTACGCCCACCATCCGCGCGGGTTCGCGCTCTGCTCGCTGCGTTCGGCGACGCGGAGCCGCTACTATATACAGTGTCCGTCCGACACCGACATCGGCGCCTGGACCGACGATCTGTTCTGGGACGAACTCCGCCGCCGCATTCCCGAAGGGGTCGCCGACACGCTGAAAACCGGTCCGTCGATCGAGAAGAGTATCGCGCCGCTGCGCAGCTTCGTCGCCGAGCCCATGCGTCACGGCCGGCTGTTCCTGGCCGGCGACGCCGCCCACATCGTCCCGCCCACCGGCGCGAAAGGCCTCAATCTGGCCGTCGGTGACGTGAACTACCTCGCAGCCGCGCTCGCCGAATACTACCGGGACCACTCTGAGGCTGCGATCGACGACTATTCTCGCCGGGCCCTGGCGCGTGTCTGGAAAGCCGAGCGCTTCTCCTGGTGGATGACGACGATGCTGCATCGTTTTCCGGCCGCCACTGCGTTCGAGGAACGCATGCAATACGCGGAATTCGACTATCTTCGCGCCTCGACTGCCGCCGCTACTGCGCTGGCTGAGAACTACACCGGACTGCCGATGTAATCTGTTTCCGAGGCCGCGCTGAAAGCGGTCCCCGAACCCCCGGCATCGGCCTAAGGCCCCGTCAGGAATCAACTGCTCCGGTTCATTCGTAGCGAGGCCGGATCGTGTAGTTCCACTCACCATGGAACTCGTTTCGGATGATGTTGATGGATGCCATGTCCTCGTCCGACACCACA
>JAABUX010006073.1_pt1 | contig 14562 bp, 10 predicted proteins | sample 5561851 | NCBI WGS metagenome assembly JAABUX01 (sample SAMN10711883, study PRJNA513361) | rock metagenome | isolation source: Antarctica rocks | place: Antarctica: Victoria Land, Richard Nunatak red sandstone | collected 2016-01-03 | reverse complement strand
AAGCTAATGGGCCGCGGGACCATCCCGATGCGGAGGCCGAAGCTTCCTTTCCCCATTGGCCTTGCGACCTTAGGGCACATTTGGTATTAGCTCGAGTTTCCTCGGGTTGTCCCAATCATCGGGGCAGGTTACCCACGTGTTACTCACCCGTTCGCGGCTTTGCCCCAGGCCGAAGCCTGGTTCGTCGCTCCACTTGCATGTGTTAGGCACGCCGCCAGCGTTCGTCCTGAGCCAGGATCAAACTCTCCGTGAAGAACTTCACAAAGAGTCGTCAGGAACCCCACCTCCGGTAACCGAAGATGGAACCTGGGCCGGTCTTGGCAACCGGCCCTTGCCCCACACGAGGGGAGCCCGAGTACACGGTGGGCTCCCGGGGGCAAGACGGGGTCAATCTTGGCACCGCCGTTCGAGATCCGCTTTGCGGATCGCCGAGCGACGGCGTCGAACCTGGACACACTCCTCGGCCAAGCGAATCGGCCGAGAGGTGCGCATGCTGTTGAGTTTTCAAAGACCGTCGCACCTCTCGAGGAAGGGATGCTTCCGACAGACGCGCCCGCAAGCACCGGAGTGGTGGCGGGCGGACAGATGACTATAGCGTCTGCCGGCCGTCGAGGGGGGGGAGCGACTCATTGCGGCCGCGAAACCCCTCGGGCTCATGGCGCCGTGAGCCGCTCGGGCTCAGGATAGGACGCCGACGGCCACCGTGCGCTGGCGGGGGCGATCGTCGAAGTCGATCAGAACCACCTGCTGCCAGGTGCCGAGCGCGAGGCGCCCGTCGAGCAGCGGGATCGTCTCCGAGGCTCCGATCAGGGCCGCGCGCAGATGTGCGTGTGCGTTGGTGTCACGATTGCGCTGGTTGTGCTCGTAACCAGCATCCGCCGGGATCAATCGGCGCAGGAGCGCCTGCAGGTCGTGGACGCCGCCCGGCTCGTACTCCATCGTCGTGACCGCAACCGTCGAGCCGGTGGCGAACACGGTCACGAGGCCCTCTTGCACGCCGGTGGTGCGCACGACGCGCAGGACACCGTCGGTGAGGTCCGCGATGTGGCCGTTCCCGGGCGTGTCCATGCGTAGCTGTCCGCCGTGGTAGGCCATCAAGACGCGATCAACGCGCCCGCACGCGCGCGAAGCGCCGCTTGCCGAGCTGCAGCACTTTGCCGTCGATCTCCTCGACCGGCAGATCCAGGGAGCCACCCCTGATCACCGTACCGTCGAGCTTGACCCCACCCTGGGCGAGGTGCCGCCGTGCGCCGGAGGTCGAGACCCCGAACGCGCGTGCGAGCAGGGCCGGCAGGTGCACCATCGCCTCCGATGCCGGCCATTCCACGGCCGGCATCATTGCAGGGGCCTCACGCCGCAGGTGGACTCGGTCAAATGCGGCCTGCGCCACCTCTGCGGCCCCCGCACCGTGCAGCAGGGCCACCAGAGCTCGCGCAAGCGCTCGCTTTGCGTCGCGAGGACTGAGCGCCGGCGGCGGCTCGGAGCCGAGCAGCAGCGTGTACCACGCCGGGAGCGCGGAATCGGGCGTGCTGAGCGTCTTGCCGTAGATCGCCTCAGGCGTCTCGGTCATGCCTATGTAGTTGCCCAGTGATTTCGACATCCGGTGCACGCCGTCGGTTCCGGGCAGGATCGGAGTGGTCAGGATCGTCTGCTCCGGGACGCCGTATGAGCGTTGCACGTCGCGGGCGAGCAGGAGGTTGAACGTCTGGTCGGTGCCACCGAGCTCCACGTCGGCGCGTACCGCAACCGAGTCATAGGCCTGCAGCAACGGGTAGAGGAGCTCCAGGATCGAGATCGGCGTGTGGCTCGCAATGCGCTTGGCGAAATGATCGCGTTCTATGATCCGGGCTACGGTCGTGGTGCGCGCCAGGGTGAACAGATCATCCATCCGCATGTCCAGCCACTCGCTGTTACGACGAACCTCGATCCTGTCGCGATCGAGAACCAATGCTGCCTGCTCTTGAAATGTGCGAGCGTGAGCGTCGATCTGCTCCGCTGAGAGAAGCGGCCGCGTCTCGGACCTGCCGCTCGGATCACCCACCCGGGCCGTGTAGTCGCCGATGATCAGGATCACCAGATGGCCCAGGTCCTGGAACTCACGCAGCTTTCGCAGGACTACCAGATGACCAAGATGAATATCTGGCGCGGTGGGGTCGATTCCGAGCTTTACCCGCAGCGGGCGCCCGAAAGCCAGCTTGCGCTCGAGCTCGCCCTGGGGCAGGTCGTCGATCACATCTCGCGCCAGCCAGAGCGCCGCCGCCGACGCCCCCGATGGCGTGGGTGGTGCGACTACCGAAGGCTCCATAAAGCCCAATGCTAGACTTACGAGCTCGGACGGGAGTCTCTAGACCTCGAGCTTCTCGCGGCGCGTGCTTACGGCAGCGCCGTTCTCGCGACCGCCGAGCTGCATGGCGCACCCCCTCAGCAGCATCGATCGCATGGCCGACGACGATCAAAATCCCACGCAGGGCGAACAGCTCATCGCACCGATCCAGTTCGCCCCCCGCAGCCGCCGCTGGCCACGGCTTGGGGGCCGGGGTGAGCGGCCACCTAAGCCGCGAGTGCGCAAGCTCCGCTTGATGCTGATCCTGCTCGGCCTGGGGGCGCTGGCTTCGAGCTCGACGGTGTTCGGGATGATGACGGCCGTCGCGTCTGACCTGCCCCAGCTCGAGAACAAGGCTCAGTATCGCAAGGCCGCCAACTCCATCCTCTACGACGACCACTGGCGCCCGATCGGTGTCTTCGCGCCGCCCAATCACGTGGTCATCGACCAGCAGAATGAAATTGCACAAACGATGACCGATGCGATCGTCGCAGTCGAGGACAAGCGCTTCTTCAGCGACCCGGGGGTCGACGTCCGCGGGATCGGGCGGGCGTTCGTCGCCGACGTGACCGGCGGCGCGCGGCAGGGCGCCTCGACTATCGCCCAGCAGTTCGTCAAGAACGCGCTGTCCGAGGAGGGGAATAGGACGGTGTTCGAGAAGCTGCGTGAGGCGGCGCTCGCCTACCACCTGACCCGCAGATGGTCAAAGGAGAAGATCCTCACCGAGTACTTGAACTCGATCTACTTCGGCAACGGTGCCTACGGCGTGGAGTCCGCCGCGCGTGTGTACTTCGGCAAGCTGCACGGATTCGACTCGACCTCGACCACGGCTTCCACCGCGGGCCAGCCGGGCCAGCGCACGAGCGGCTGCGGCGACGGCTCGCTGCCGAAGTGTGCCTCGGTGCTCGCCCCCTCAGAGGCCGCGCTGCTCGCCGGAATGGTCGCCTCACCGACCGCATTCGATCCCGTGGCCCATCCACGCGCGGCAACGGACAGACGCAATCTCGTGCTGAAGGACATGCTCGGGCAGCACTACATCGATGCCGCGCAGTACAACCAGGGCATCGCCACAAAGCTTCCGACCGCGGAGCAGATCCAGCAACCCTCGGAGCCGGCCGCGGCACCCTACTTCACGAGCTGGCTGCGCCCGCAGATCCTCGCGAAGGTCGGCCGCGGAGTCACCCCGGCCGCGGCCGACTACCGCGCTTACTACGGCGGGCTGAAGATTCGGACCTCGATCGACCTCGAGCTGCAGATCGCAGCTGAGCAGGCGATCAAGTCCGACCTCCCGCAAGGGCCCAATCTTCCCACCGCATCGCTCGTCGCGATCGACAACAAGACAGGCGAGGTCCGGGCGATGATCGGCGGCCAGGATTACAGCCAGACGCCGTTCAATCTCGCAACCGAGGGCTATCGCCAGCCGGGCTCCGCGTTCAAGCCGTTCACGCTAGCCGTCGCGCTGCGCTCTGGAAAGTACTCGCCGGACTCCCTGATCGACTCCGCGCCGCAGAACTTCATCGTTCCCAACAGTGCCGGCAAGGAGCACTTCGTCGTTCACAACTTCGGCAACACCTATTCAGGTCCGATCACGCTCACCCAAGCGACGACGATCTCCGACAACTCGGTCTACTCCCAGGTCGGCATCAACACCGGCACCACCAAGATCGCCCGGCTGGCCAAACGGATGGGGATCAGCTCGCCAGTCTCCGACAACTACGCGATGATCCTCGGCGGCTTGCGCCAAGGCGTGACACCGCTCGAGCTCGCCCATGCCTACGAGACGTTCGCGACGGGCGGACGGAGGGTCTTCGACCCGGTGCTCGGCACGCCCGACAAAGGCCCAACCGGAATCGCCGAGATCCAGTGTCCCGCCCACGTCTGCGGCGAAACGGGCAGTGACACGATCGACCACCCCGCCTTCCAGCGCGTCCTTCCCGCGAGCGTCGCCCAGACGGTGCACGACATTCTGACTACCGTCGTGCAATCCGGGACGGGCACGGCGGCCGCGATCTCGGGGGCGGACGTGGCCGGCAAGACCGGAACGACTTCCAATTACGGGGATGCGTGGTTCGTCGCCTGGACGCCCAAGATCACGACCGCCGTGTGGGTCGGGTTCCCGAACAAGCTCATCTCCATGAGCACGCTCTACAACGGCGGACCCGTCGAAGGTGGGACCTACCCCGCGATCATCTGGCACGACTTCATGGTCCAGGCGCTGCAGATCCTCGCCCGCGAGCAGCCGGCGGCGCATGGCGGAGGAACGACTACGACTACGACGGGGTCTGGGACCGGCTCCGGCGCGAGCACCCCGACCGCCACTGGTCCGAGCCCCGGCACCACCTCGACGGCAACGACCAGCACTGCCGCCGGCAGCGGGCGCAGCGCGGGTTCCGGCAACGGCGCAACGGGCGCCACGAGCGCAGGCGGCGGCGCGGGCGGAAGCGGTGGCGGTTCTGGTGGCTCTGGCGGTTCGGGCTCCGGAGGTGCCGGCGGCACGGGTGCCCCCGGCGCCGGGAGTGGCGGTGGCGGCGGCACGGGCACCCCCAGCCCCAGCCCCGGTGGTGGCGGTGGTGGAAATGGTGGTGGCGGCGGGGGCGGTGCCGGAAGTGGTAATGGGGGTGGCAGCTCTGGATCTCCGGGCGCCCAGAGCGGCGGGGCCGGGATCGGCAGCAAGTAGCCTCAGGCGCGGACCGGGCGCGACAAGAATCGGCTGTCCCGGGCGCTGAAGCGCCACGGGAGCTCAGTGGCCTTGGTGATCCCGATCCGGCGGCTGACCGCGACCTGTACGCTCCGCCACGCCCGCGGGCGGGCGGAGATCACGACCGGACCAAGCGCCAGGTCTGCGCCGTTGTGCGTCAGCTCGATCGCCAGCGCTTGCGTGAGCTTGCCGGGGCCGGAGCAGAGCGTCTCGATCCGCGCCAGCCGGCGGCGAGCCTGCATCTGATCGATGCCCGCAACTGGCGCCAGCGCCCTGATCAGCACCGCGGCACCGACGCCCTCGGGCTCGCTCACGGCGTTCAGCAGCGCGTGGATGCCATAGGAGCGGTACACGTACGCGAGGCCGGCCGGGCCGAACAGCGTACGCGTGCGGGGCGTCAGGCCGGCGAACGCGTGACAGGCGGGCTCGGAGTCGTGGTAGGCCTCCGTTTCAACGATCACTCCGGCGCAGCCCTGATGCGTGAGCACGCAGCCAACGAGGTCGCTGGCCACCTCGAGCACCGGGCGCTCGTAGAAGGCCGGTCTCACTGCCTCTCGCTCACTCTCACTCAGGTGGTTCGCTCGCCCGCGGCGATCACCGCTCGCGCGCGCGAGCACTGCTCTCGCACCCGTTGCAGGCTAGTTCCCCCTTCGGAGACCTTGGACTCCAGCCACGCGCCGTCTCGCAGCAGCGCGTAGAAGTCGTCGTCGTCCTCGAGCAGCGGCGACTGCGTGGCGAGCTCTGCTTTGGACAACTGGGAGAGCTGCTTGCCCTGTTCGCGTGCGATCCGCGCGAGCGCGGCGATGACGCCGTGAGCCTCCCGGAACGGAAGCCCGCGCCGCACGAGCAAATCGGCGGCATCCACCGCCGCGAGGAAGTCGTCCGCAGCCGCCGCAGCCATGCGCTCGCGCCTGAACGCGATCGAGCCCATCATCCCCTGCGCGGCCGCCAGGCACAGCTCGAGCGTGTCGGCTGCGTCGAACAGGTGCTCCTTGTCCTCCTGCATGTCCTTGTTGTAGGTCAGCGGGAGCCCGTGAAGCACGCCGTGCAGAGCGCCGAGGTGGGCAGCGATTCCAGGCGCCTTGGCCCGCAGCAGCTCGGCAGCGTCAGGATTCTTCTTCTGGGGCATGATCGAAGACCCCGACGCCCACGCATCGGAGAGCTCGCAAAACCCGAACTCCTCCGAGGACCAGAGCACGATCTCAGCGCCGAGCCGGGACAAATGAGTAGCGCAGGTAGCGGCCGCCGCCAGGTAGTCGAGCACGAAGTCGCGATTGGACACGGCGTCGATCGAGTTCTCGACGATCGTGGAGAAGCCGAGCTCACGCGCGAGCAGCCTGCGATCGGTGTCGAAGTTCACGCCGGCGAGCGCGCCGGTGCCGAGAGGCAGCGCCCCGGTGGCTCGCACCACGCCGGAGAAGCGCTCGCGGTCGCGCGCCAGCATCCATACGTACGCCAGCAAGTGGTGGCTCAGGTACACCGGCTGCGCGCGCTGTAGATGCGTGTAGCCGGGCATCGGCCAGTCCAGGTGGTCCTGGGCCAGCTCGAGCAGCGTGCCCGCGAGCGCTCCGATCGCGACGCTCGCGCGATCGGCATGCGCACGGACGAACATCGCCATGTCGGTCGCGACCTGGTCGTTGCGCGAGCGCGCGGTGTGGAGCTTGCCGCCGACCGCGCCGACGATCTCTGCGACGCGGCGCTCGATCGCCATGTGGATGTCCTCGTCGCGGTCGCTGACCGAGAACGAGCCGTCCTCGAACTCGCGCCGCACCTGGTCAAGGGCCCGCTGCAGCTCGTCGCGGTCCTCGGATGAGATGATTCCGCAGGCGGCGAGCATCGCGGCGTGCGCCCGGGACTGCTGTACATCGTATCGCCCCAGGCGCCGGTCAAAGCCGATCGAGTCGTTCAGCGCGCGGAAGAGCGCATCCTGGGGCTCGGAGAAGCGGGACATTGCCGGGTCGCCCTCAGACTCTCAGACTCTCAGACCCGCGGGCGCCCTCTACGACGTCACGCAGCGCGCACGCCACCCGCTCCACCTGACCGTCGGTCATCTGCGGGAAGAACGGCAGCGCGATCGATCGCCTGGCGACATCCTCGCAGACCGGGAGCTCCCCCTCCCGGTGCCCGAAACGCTCGCGGTAGTAGCTCATCAGGTGCACGGCTGGAAAATAGGGCTTGCTCGGGATCGCGCGGTGCGCGAGCGCGCGCACCGTGCCGTCGCGGTCGAGACCGTGGGGAAGCTGCACCACGAACACGAACCAGCCACGGCGGTTTCCACCGGCGTCGTGGCAGGGCAACTGCAGTCCCTCGACGCCATCGAGCGCCTCGCGATAGCGCTGCGCGACGCGCGCGCGGCCGGCGAGCATCGCGTCCAGACGCTCGAGCTGTGCGAGCCCGAGTGCACATGCGATGTCCGACAGGCGGTAGTTGAAGCCGAGACGATCGTGGTCGAGCCACTCCATGTCGGGGGCGCGACCCTGGTTTCGCTCGGAGTCGATGCGCTCCTTGACCGAGGCGTCGGCCGTGCTCACCATCCCCCCCTCCCCGGTCGTCATCTGCTTGTTGGCGTAGAAGCCGAATACGGCCGGATGTCCGCGCCCACCCACAGGCACACCATCGGCGTGGACGGCTCCCAGCGCCTCGCACGCATCCTCGACGATCGGGAGGCCCAGCGCCTCGAGCGCCGGCACGTCGGCCGGGTAGCCGAAGACGTGGACCGGCAGCAACGCCACCGTTCGCTCGCTGACCGCGGCGGCCACCGCTTCTGTGGAAATGTTCAGGGTGACTGGGTCGATGTCGGCGAATACGGGCCGGGCGCGCTCATACAGGGCCACATTGGCGCTCGCCACGAACGAGAACGGGCTCGTTATGACCTCGGCGCCGTCGCAGGCGCCGTCGCGGACGCCGACTGCCCGCAGCGCGAGGTGTAGCCCCGCCGTCCCGCTGGAGACCGCACTCGCATGCAGAGCTCCCACGCGCGCCGCGAACGCCTGCTCGAACGCCGGCAGCGCGGGTCCGAGCGACAGCTTGCCCGAGCGCAGCACCTCGAGCACGCGCTCCTCCTCGCGGGTCCCGAGGACCGGCTGGGCCAGCGGGATCGCCTCCAAGCCGGTCGCGGGCACCCGGCCCGCGACCGCTCTCACCCCTGTCACGACCCCTGCGCCGAGGTCGCCTCACCCCGGGACTTGCGTCTTGCAACCTGCATCCCGTACTCGAGCGAGTCCACGAGCGCCTGCCACGAAGCCTCGATGACGTTCTCGGAGACGCCGATCGAGCCCCACACCGCGTCGCCGTCGGAAGCGTCGAGCAGCACGCGCGTGACCGCGCCGGTGCCCTTGGTCTCGTCGAGGATCCGGACCTTGAAGTTGACGAGATCGATGTCGCGCAGATGGGGATGAATTTGGATCAACGCGTCGCGCAATGCCCGATCCAGGGCATTGACGGGACCGTTGCCCTCGGCGGTGCGCACGTATCGCTCACCGTCGATCCAAATCTTGATCGTCGCCTCGGTCTCAACCCGCCCGTCTGCGCGCTGCTCCACGATCGCGCGCCAGGACTCGAGGCGGAACAGCGGCTCGTGTTCGCCGGTCTCCTTGCGCAGCAGCAGCTCGAAGGATCCGTCTGCGGCCTCGAAGTGATAGCCGATGTGCTCGAGCGCCTTGACGCGCGCCACGACGCGAGCCGCGTCGTCGTCGTCGAGCGCGATGCCCGCGTCCGCGGCCCGTGCCTTTACGGTCCCTCTGCCCGCCAGTTCAGAGATCAGCACCTCACGGTGATTGCCGACCACAGCCGGATCGACGTGCTCAAAGGTCGCGGGGTCGGCGCTCACGCCGGCGGCGTGCAGTCCGCCCTTGTGAGCGAACGCATTGCGCCCCGCGAACGGCTGGTCGGGATCTGGGGTGAAGTTGAGCAGCTCGTCGATGAAGTGCGCGGTGGGGGTCAACGATGCGAGCTGGGGCGCGGTAACGCATTCGTAGCCGAGCTTGAGCTGGAGGTTCGCGATGATCGAGGCGAGGTTGGCGTTGCCGCAGCGCTCGCCGTAGCCGTTGATCGTGCCCTGGACGTGCGTCGCCCCCTGCGCCACGGCGGCCAGCGAGCAGGCAACTCCGCAGCCCGCGTCGTCGTGACAGTGGATCCCGATTCCGACCGCGTCTGGCGAAAGCGCGCTCACGACCTGTGCCATCGCCATCGTGATGGCGTCCGGGAGCGTGCCGCCGTTGGTGTCACAGCAGACGACCGTCTGCGCGCCGGCCTGCGCGGCGGCACGCAGGCACCGCAACGCGTAGCCGGGATCGTCGGCGAACCCGTCGAAGAAGTGCTCTGCGTCATAGATCACCCGCTTGTCCTGCCGTAGCAGGAATGCGATCGAATCGTCGATCATCGCCAGGTTCTCCTCGCGGTCGACCTTGACCACCTTCTCGAGGTGCAGGGCCGAAGTCTTGCCGACCAGCGTGCAGACGGGGGCGCAGCATCCGGCGAGCACGCGCAACGCGGGGTCCTCGTCGGCCCTCATTCCACGCCGGCGTGTCATCCCGAAAGCGGCGATCTCCGCGTGAGCGAAGCGCTCGCTTATCAGGAGATCGAAGAGCTCGAGCTCCTTTGGGTTGGACCCCGGGAAGCCCGCCTCGATCAGGTCGATGCCGAGATCGTCGAGACGGTGGGCGGCGCGCAGCCTCTCTCCGGCGGAGAGCGACATCCCCTCTCCCTGCATCCCGTCGCGGAGCGTCGCGTCGTAGAGCTCGATCTGCTTCATCGCGTCACGCGGACCCGGACCCGGACATCCGGGCCGCGTACCCGGACGGCACCTCGACGACGTCGAGCCACTCGACGTAGCGGGGATCGCGTCCGTGCAGCGCGTCGTCGAACACCCGCCCGATTTCAGTCGTGATCGGCCCCGGCCGTCCGTCGCCGATCCGATGGTCGTCGATCTCGCGCACGGGAACGAGCTCCGCCCCGGTGCCGGAGAGGAACACCTCGTCGGCGAGGTAGAGCTCCGCGCGGGCGAGGTCGCGCTCTATCACCTCCAGCCCGAGGTCGCGGGCGATCTGGACGATCGATCTCCGGACGATGCCGTCGAGAGCCGCAGCCGTCTGCGGTGGGGTCAGGATCCGGCCGTCGGTGACGACGAAGACGTTCTCTGCCGATCCTTCGGACACGAACCCGTGCGAGTCGAGCAGGATCGCCTCCTGATAGCCCGCCTTGGACGCTTCGACCTTCGCGAGCACACTGTTCAGGTAATGGCCACACGCCTTCGAATGCGGGAGCAAAGCGTCGTGCGGGATCCGCCGCCAGCTCGAGACCTTGGCCCTGATCCCTTCGCGCTTGCCGTCCTCGCCGAGGTACGCGCCCCACGGCCAGGCGGCGATCGACACCTCGACCGGTGAGTCCAGCGGGTAGAGGCCCATGTGGCCGTAGCCGCGGAAGACGATCGGGCGGATATAGCACTCGCGCAGCTCGTTGACGGCGATCAGCTCGTGGGTCGCGGCGCGCAGCTCCTCGAGCCTGTACGGGATCGGCATGTAGTAGAGCTCGGCCGACTTGAACAGCCGATCGAGGTGCTCTCGCTGGCGGAAAATCGCCGGTCCCTTCGACGTCTCGTAGGCGCGCTCGCCTTCGAATACGCCGGTGCCGTAATGCAGACCGTGCGTGAGAACGTGGACCTTGGCGTCCTCCCAGGCCACCAGCTCTCCATTGTGCCAGATGAGGGCCGCTTGTTCCACTTCCACGATGCTCCTTTACAGGTGTCTGAGAACTACCCGGGCGGCCTCTGCGGTGCTCGCGCTCCCCCCCAGGTCCGGTGTGCGCAGCCCCTCGGCCAGCGCCTGATCGACCGCCGATTCTATCGCCGCCGCCGGGGCTTCCATCGCGAGTCCGTGCCGGAGCATCATCGCGGCGGAGAGAAACATCGCCAGCGGGTTCGCCGCGCCGGTCCCGGCGATGTCCGGAGCCGAACCGTGGACGGGCTCGAACACGCCAGGCCCTGCGCCCGCCAGCGACGCGCTCGGGAGCATCCCGATCGATCCCGTGAGCATCGCGGCCTCGTCGCTGAGGATGTCACCGAACATGTTCTCGGTCAGTATCACGTCGAAGTGCCGCGGCGCACCGATCAGCCGCATCGCGGCGTTGTCGACCAGCAGGTGCTCGAGCTCGATATGTGGAAATTCGGCCCTGTGCACGCCACGCACGACCTCCCGCCACAGCCGCGAGGTCTCGAGCACATTGGCCTTGTCGACGCTCGTAACGCGCGAGCGGGCGGAGCGGAAGGCGACCCGCGCGATCCGCTCGATCTCCGCACGCGTGTAGACGCACGCGTCGGACGCGTAGTCCTCGGTGCGGACCTTCTCGCCGAAGTAGATCCCGCCGGTCAGCTCGCGCACGACGAGCATGTCCGTGCGCTCGATTAGCTCGCGCTTGAGCGGGCTGCAGTCATACAGAGCCGGGAGCGGCTTCACCGGGCGCAGGTTCGCGAACAGGCCAAGGCCCTTGCGCAGCGCGAGGAGGCCCTGCTCCGGGCGCGGCGCCGCGGGGTCGGTGCTGTCCCACTCAGGCCCCCCGACGGCTGCCAGCAGAACGGCGTCGGCGCTCCGGCAGGCCGTGAGCGTCGCCTCCGTCAGCGCCGTGCCGTGGGCATCGATCGACGCGCCGCCGAACAGGTGCTCCTCGAGCTCCAGCTCGGCGCCCGCGGCTTTCAGGAGCTCGACGGCCGGCGCGATGATCTCTGGGCCGATCCCGTCACCGGGCAGGATAATGATTCGCGCGGCCATGGCGACACGTCACCGTATCCGATCCGCGAGGGAGCGAGTAGGCGGGCTACTCGTACTGACGGGGACGATCGCGATCGTCAGCTCGGTGGCTTCGATCGTCCGCTACGTCCACCTGCAGAGTGGGCTCGATCTCGGAATCTTCGACCAGGTCGTGTGGCACTACAGCCGCTTCGAGGCTCCCTTCAGCTCGATCAGGGGCGAGAACCTGCTCGGCGACCACTTCCACCCGCTGGTCGCCGTGCTCGCGCCTCTGTACTGGGTGTGGTCTGACCCCAGGATGCTGCTGATCGCCCAGAGCGTGCTGGTGGCGGCCTCGATCATCCCGGTCTTTCTTTTCGCGGCGCCCCGTGTGGGCCGCGCGGGCGCGTACCTTCTAGCCGGCGCCTACGGGGTGTTCTGGGGGCTCCAGGTAGGCGTGCTGTTCGACTTCCACGAGGTCGCGTTCGCGCCCCTCTTGATCGCGCTGGCGATCCTGCTCGCCGACCGCCGGCGCTGGGGGTGGTTCTGGCTCGTGACCGCGCTGCTGCTGCTGGTCAAGGAGGACCTGTCGATCTTCGTGGCCTTCTTCGGCATCTACCTGCTGACACGGCGCGAGATACGCCACGGAGTGGCGCTCGTAGTGGTCGGGATCGCCTGGTACGAGCTCACAACCCGTGTCTTGATCCCCCATTTCGCCAGCGGTAGTCCATACGCGTATTGGACCTATTACGAGCTGGGCAAGAACGCGCCCGACGTGATCTGGGCGCTGGTCCGGGCGCCATGGAAGCTCTTTACGATCGGGTTCTCGCCGGCGCAGAAGGCACACACGATTGCGGGCCTGCTGGCACCCTTCGTATTCCTGAGCCTGTGGTCACGGCTGTTCATCCTGGCGGTTCCCCTGCTGGCCGAGCGCTTCCTGTCCACCAACCAGACGCTCTGGAGCACTCACTACCACTACTCGCTGGCAATCGCCCCGGTGCTCGCGATGGGTGGCGCCTGCGGGCTGGCCCATGTCCTGCGCCTGCTCCCGAAGCGCCGGCGGCGCGTCCTCGCGATCTTCGGCACCGGTGCGATGCTCGTCGCCAGCCTCGCCATCACGAGGCTCCGCACTGCGGACAGCGCTCTCAGCCAGATCACCACGCCCTCGTTCTATGACGCCCCCTCCTACGCTGGCCGGGCCTACCGGGCGCTGCGCCACGTGCCGGCCACCGCCTCGCTGGCGACCGTCGACTCGCTGCTCGCACACACCAGTCAGCGCCAGCGCCTGCAGCAGATCGACCCTGGAACCGTCGGCAAGGACCAGTATCTATTGGTCGACGCGCTGCAACCAGAGTGCTGCGGGACCAGCGGCAGCGGCAGCTACTACGTGCTTGGAAAGGTCCTCGACAACGAGTTGCCGATCGTGACTCCTGTCTACTATGACCAGGGCTGGCTCGTCGCGCGCCGGCACCCAGGCGGACAGCGGGCCTCGAGCGGCGTGCTCGTCCCGATGCGGGGACCCACCGCGCTCGGGGTAGACAGGCTTTGGGTGCGCTGGTATGGCGAGCTCGGGGTGACCGACAAGCGGCTCTTCGGTTGCCTTACGCGATGGGCCAAGCACGACCCGGGCGCCGGCGCCTGCTTCGAGGGCGCGAACGCCCCATTCCAAGGGGCGCAGAGCGCCCTGGTCAGAGCGATCCACACCGCCCAGCCGGCCCTGCATGCGGATTGCGCCGGGCTCGCCAGCGCTGCACTGCAGGACTCGCGCCGGCTTGCGCTCGATCTCCGCCGGGTCGCCAGCGCGGGGGCATCGCCTGACCGGGGGGGCCTGCGACCAGCATTGATCGCCGAGGCCGTCGACGAGCGCGACCAGGACCTCTCTGGCCAGCTCGACCGCTTCGTGATCCTCTGTTCGCCGCGCTGAGGGGCGCTTTCGTGATCGTCTGTAGCCCGCGGCAAACGGAGCCGAGATCGCTGGGTCAGGGCACCCCTCATCCCCTCACCCCACCCATGTTCAGCCGCACGTACTCGAGCACCACCGGCTCGCCCACCCGCGCGAGGACCCGGTCCACGAACGGCTTTTTCAGCTCCTCGGGCAGCGGGTCGAGGTGGCGAACAAGGCACACGGTCTGGACAAACGCCCGCGAATCGGACAGCGTCACCGTCTTGGGCGCCAGCCAGCAGGAGACCGCGGTGAAGCCCGCGCGCTCCAGCCGCTGCGTCGTAACCGCAGCCGTCGCGTAGTTCCACGGCCGCCGCCAGTCCGCGAACCAGCGCTTGAAGGGCTCCTCGGCCGCGACGGCGTCGGCGTCGATCCGGAAGGCGTCGATGTTCCCGATCCCACCGCACTGCGCGACCAGCCTCCCGCCTGGCTTGATCGAACTGTGCAGCGCTCGGAAGAGGGCGTCGTGATCGGGGATCCAGTGAAACGTGGCGTTGGAGAAGACGACGTCGACCGGCTCGGGCAGATCCAGATCGATCAGGTCCTGACACAGCACGGTGGCCCGCTCGACAAGGGCGCTTCGCGCGTGCGCCACCATCGAAGCGGACGCGTCGACGGCGTACACGCGACCCCGGGGCACGCGCTGCACCAGCTCGAGGGTCACCCGACCCGATCCGCAGCCGGCGTCGAGCACCACCTCATCGCCGGTCAGCTCCAAGCGCTCCAACTGCTCGCGCGCCCAGACAAGCTGCGGCCCAGAGATGCGGTCATAGGTGCCGGCATCCCAATCGCGCAGAGTTGAGCCGGTGCCGAGCTCGGAGACCGACCCCGACCGCGAGGCCGGCCGCGACGGCGAGCCGGAGTCCGCCTCGCTCAC
>JAABUX010006071.1_pt1 | contig 14565 bp, 15 predicted proteins | sample 5561851 | NCBI WGS metagenome assembly JAABUX01 (sample SAMN10711883, study PRJNA513361) | rock metagenome | isolation source: Antarctica rocks | place: Antarctica: Victoria Land, Richard Nunatak red sandstone | collected 2016-01-03 | reverse complement strand
CGGCTCCGACGTGGTTCGGCTGGGCCGGTGGTTCCGGCGCTACGTCAACCGCTGGGGCGGCATCCCGAGCGCTGCAGGGCACAGCATCGACTCCGGGGCGTGCCGAAAAGTAAAGTGACTTTAGTTTTGCACGTTACTGTACCGGCGTCACGAGCAAGTTAAGGAAAGAATCGGGAGGGCTGAAACGACTGTCATCTACTGTTAGCGCTTCTACGTGAATCCTGAGCGTCATTGGAGTTGGCTGGGTAGGCGTCGTCATTCCAAACAAAACGGCAACCGTTCCACCGTTCGGAGGAACGTTTGTGACCCCGCATTGTAATCTGTAGTCTCCTTGAGATGAACATGACCCTCCAGCTTGCAACTTGAGTTCTGAGATTAGGATGATCGGATCGGTATATGTATTTGGATTAACGTAAATGAACATTGTAGCGTTTAATAATGGCGCATTTCCATTATTTGTTATCTTGATGTAGTAGACTGACTTTTTATTCTCGCGCGAGGCTGGAAGCACATTATACGTCGTGCCGTTTAGAGACTCTGTAAAGTTGTCCGGAAACGGGAGTCCATAGTAGTTGATCGCAGGAGAAAAACTTAGTTTCGGCCGAGCTTGCTCGCGAATCATGCGCGCCCTTGCTTCGCTCGAATTAAGACCAAGTTGTTGCCTAGTCGCATTGAGCGTATCCGCTTGGAGTAGAGACTGTCTCGATTCGAGTTTTATTTGGTTCCGTGAGATTACTCCGAGCTGCTTCAGATTGGCGATTTGATCATTCGAAGCGGCGGTCAAACTTCTCAGGCCATCGTTTGCTTTTGATAAGTCTTTTTTGTTCTTCCGATGAAAGCGTCCGCGAGTCGGACAGGACTTTTTGCGTTGCAATCTCTACTTTTTGGAGCGCGCCAAGAGTTCTTTCAAGGTCTTTGAGATAGTTTACATTGGCTTGTAATGTTGCATTTGCTGCTTCTTGACTTGAGTTTACATCAGCTAGTAACTTGTTAGAAGAAGTGACCAAATTCTTCTGAATATTCGTTGCTCTATCGAATGCGGCTGAATTGCTTCTGTCTTGTTTTGCTTGTCGATCAAATACCCACAATGAGACTACCACAGCTATTACTGCCACGAGTAGGTTTGAAACACCAGCAATATCCGCGAATTCAAGTCCGGTAGAGTTACGGATAAACCGAACTAAGCGAAAACTCCACCGCATGTCCGACAGCCTACGAGCGCGCTTCTGGCTATAGAATCCGTTACGCTTTCGACGACGCCACCCGTTCGAACTAGGCAAATGCGGCTTCCTCCCTCGATACTAGTTACGCTTCTAAATCTAAAGTGACTTTACTTTGAGAAGTTGCAAGCTCCAAGAGCGCTGCCCAATGCCGACGATGCGGCGTCACTTTTCCGGAACGGATGAGCGCTCCCCAGCCGCGAGAAGCTCCAATAGCTCGCGCTATCATCAATACTGAAAATTTAGTTAACCCTGGCCGAATGTCATGCTCAAAGTCAACATCATCGAGCGAGCCATCGTCGATCCACGCCTGTTGCTCCCGACGCATCCCGAGACGATGCGACCTTCTGCTTTGCGATCGACGCCTCTGAGCGGCTTACAGGTTCACCGCCGCGCTGTTTCTCCCGAACGCGAGCCGCCGCAGCTCCGGCGATGATCCGAGCCGTCATGCGGCGTAACTCCTCGGCATCATGCTCCGGGCGGCACGCCTCGCAAACATGAGGTCGCCGGCGCTTTGCGATCGGGACGCCGCAATGCTCGCAGCTCCGAGCGATGGGAACCGGACGCTTGGCGGCGACGATCGTCGTCTCTCGGACACGAAGCGTCGTCGATCGCCGAGGGCGGCTTTCCGTTACCACCCCGATCGGCCCGCCGTCATCGACGGTAATCGGGCCATAGACCGGCGCTCCGAGAGCTTGGGCCTGTGCGGCTGAGAGCGGCGCCCGAACACGGCCGAGAAAGGGCGTGCGATCGAGCGATGACGATCCGAACGCTGGAAGTGGGGTTGCTTCGAGCGCGGACACGACACGCGAAACGACGTGCCCGACCGACTGCTCGAACCGAATCTGTCGAGCTAATTCCGTTGCGAGCGCAGGAGCGAGCCGCACGTCCCCGGCGACCAGCTCCACGAAGTCTTCGTGGGAGAAGCTACGGCCCGACAGAATGTCGATCACGACGCGATCGGCGTCCGGTCGCAACGCTTCGAGCACGTCGAGCGAGAACGAAGCCCGGCCTTCGACGTCCGCGTGAACGATGCCGAGCCCTGGATCGAGCCCTACGGAGGCGAGCGCGATCGTCACCTCGGCTTCGAGGACCGCATACGCAAAGTTTAGCATGGCGTTCGCAGGCGTGACCGCTCGGCGGTTGCCGCGCGCGATCGGTGACTGCCGTTGTCCAAAGCGAAGCCAATGGGTCGGGACGCGATCAAGCGACCTTTTCGCAAACCGAACGCTGAGCTGGGCGACCTCGCGCCAATATGTCACAGCCGCGTCGGACTCAGCGATGAGCATCGGAGCGATAGCATCGGTCGCGAGGATGCGATCCCTACATGACTCGACGGCTCGGGTTGAAGCCTGCGGAACGTCAAGCGAGCGAAGAACGGAGGCTTGTCCGGTCAGCTTGGTTGCGAGAAGCAGGGCCGCGACGACGACCCCGGCGGGGCTCCACGGTGCGACTGCCTGGGCACGTCGAAGCTTGACGTCGTCGAGCCGACGCGGACCGATCGCCGCGAGAACGACTCCGGAGCGATCGAGCAGGACGAGCGACGAGCTTTGCATCGCAACAATCCAACGAACGGCGTCGAGCGAGACGTGGCCTCCCGTTTCGACGACGACGACGATTCGCCGAGGGCGCTCAGCCTTCGAAAGCCGGGTTATTCTCCGAGCGTCGAGGATGCCATCCGAGAGGACGAGGTGCCCGCGTGAGACGGTAACGCTGACGCCGTAGCCCCAGAGCGCAATTACGCCATCGCGCGCAACGAGCGGCTCGTCGAGTTCATTCACCGGCGAGCTGCGCTAAAAGCTTTTCCGCAAGTGCGACGGGCCACGCGAGCGTTACGACGTATTCGAGATCGGGCATGGTCGGATTCGACGCCTCATACTGCCGAGCCGCCCAGATTACGACGCCAGGAGCGCACCGGACAGTGTGGCGCAATCCGCTCGGGAGAACGTCCTCTAGAAGTGCGAATAGCGGGTGCTTCGAGAAGTCGCTAAGCAGCGCTCCAATCGGAGTTGGTTTAGAAGCGTTGCGATCGGAACACTTCGAGAGCTGGCGTTTTAACTCAAACATTTGACGCATCGCAAATAGCGATTGTAGAAACGCTCCTATGAGACGCCTTGCTTGCTCGATCGCAGCGGGGTCGAGCGTCGTCGGATCGCAGTTTATTGCGTCTCGAATCTCCGGCAGCCGATCGACGACTTCTGTGACGCGGAAGCCATGCGGCGCGCCATCGATGCCCGTTTTTCTCTCTTCCGAACTTCTTGATACGGTTCCGGTGGCGCATAGTTCAAGGGTGTCGACAAGCGAGCGTTCATACGGCGAGCGAGCCTCTTTACGAAGCTGGTCCGTTTTTAGATACGCGGCGTCCAACTGCTTTTCATCATCGACGCTCGGATCATTCGGGATTGGCCGCATAACGAAGGCGAGTATCTCGGCGGGAACGGTCGCGCACGCATCTTTCCATTCAGTTAATAAGCGCCGCGTTTGCTGGGGATCGACGCGTTCCGCTACCAACCACCGCCAAATATCTCGCAGTTCAATCTCCGTCAATCCGTGCGTGTAACGTAGCGCGTTCGTGCGTTCGATCTCCGTTTCAATCTCTGGGGGCGACGTGTAGCTCGAACCGCGCTTTCCTTCCGTCGAAATTCGAATCGGCTTTAGCTCCGGGCGGCGCTTTTTTATTTCGTCACGCTGCGCTCTCGTCGCAGAGGGAGTCGCATAAGTTTCCACATCTCTATTATACTCGTATTTATCCCCTTGTGCAAGCCGATTGTGTTCGAGGCGCTTGATTGCGTCATCGCGGCTCGGAGACGGCCAACGACATCGAGCGTGAGCACTTCTAGCGCAGCTCGAACACACCCAGGGTTGGTCTCCATCGCGCTATTCGCGGCGGCGAATACTTATAGCGTGTCTAGCGCAGCTCGATCACAACCAGGTTTGGTCGCCATCGCCTTATTTGCGGCGGCGAATACTTCTAGCGTGAGTACTCCCATCTATCTCCCACGGAGAACGAGCATGATAGTTCCTAACGCCGCTGTAGAACCAAAGCCGCTTGCGAGCGAGCGCGTCTATCTCCGGCTCAATGCCGATGAGATTGAGTTCGCACTAGCCGAATACCAGCGGCGCGGGCTCTCATCCTCATCTGCGTTCTTTCGACTTCTCATCGAAGAAGAGATGGCCCGCGTCGGAGTAACGCGTTGAGTCCCGCCGAGCGCTATGCGCTGAGCGACACCGCTTTGACGCCGACCGATCGCGCCGACTTCGTGCGATGCTCGGCATTCCAAGCCGATTACCTTTTTCGAGCCGCACTTGCCGAGCGCACGACAATAGCTCGTTACATCGGCCGACTCGTTTGCGATGCGATGCCGCGAGCGCCCTTGAAGGGCACAGCGGCGTGCTAGAGATGCAAGTCGGCTTAGCCGACATCATCAAGACGCACCAGCATCGACGTAAGCATGCGACCGAGGACGACATTGAGCCCCTCGTCGAGCTGCTCAAACACGACCCTCGAAGCCTCGCTCCGGTGAGCCTGTATGCGATTGGCGAGACGAAATACGGGCTCATCGGCGGACACGCTCGCGTCGAAGCTGCCAAGCGAGCAGGGCTTTCGACAATCAAAGCTATTGTCGGCTCAGCGCCTCGTACCGAAGAGGAGGCATTACTTAATTGCTTTACCGATAATGTGTCTCACGGTAGGTCGCCAACGCGAGAAGAACGCCACGACATGATTGACACGTTCTTCGCGCTGTTCCCGCAAGCGACGAACGTCGAGGCCGCCCGCGTCTGCGGCGTGTCGCTTCGGACCGTTTGCTCGCATAACGCTCGCCCAAAGGGCGGACGTACTTCGACGCTGAGCAACTCGACACCTGCTAAGTGTCAAGTTCGCTTCGTGAAAGCCGTTCAGGAGCTGCGAGAAGCTGGAAGCGCGATCGAAGCCTTCTCGCCAGAGTTTTTGGACGCGATTCGAGAGGTGCAACGCTTTAGGGGCGACGACGCGCCGCTGAGCACCGACGCGCTCGCTGACGAGCTTTGGCAAGCGTGGGAAGCGATATGCGAACGCCTGGATCAAGGCAATGACGCCATTCCGGAAGCGTTCTTAAACGTAATAGGCGAGGCCTCGGAAATTGCGCTGAAGCTTCAAAAGTAAAGTCACTTTAGAACAATGAGAGCCGCCCGTTAGCGCGAGCGACTCTCTGATACCTACTGCCAAAGTCAACTCGGCTAAGGGGCAAATAATATGTTCGGGACGCTTTCCGGGATACCTGTTCATTCTAAACCATCGAACGCGTGCGTGCAAGTTGCGCGATGCGGCTTCGTGTTTATCGCAGCGTCGACTGACGTCGGCTCGCAACGCAACGCCTGCGTTCACGACGCTATTCGCCAAGCCGTTGGCGATGCGCGTCTCATCCTCCATTCCGACACGCAGTTCTCAAGTCCGAAACGTCGTGACAAGCTGTGGCCGCAAGTGCTTAACCGCACCGGCGTCGTCGTTCTGGTCCCAGCGCATGAGGGTTCGATCGACGCCGCGACGCTTCAATACGCTCTCGACGCCTATTCCAAGAGACGCGACGTACTCGCCGTCGACCAGAGCCTGAATATCACGCGCAACTTCCGGCTTCGAGTCGAGGACGACCGGAGGCCGCTCATCGCCGCGACGCTGAGCTTTGGTGACGTGGCGTGGTAGCGCTGAGCGTTCTCGCGGGACTGCGACTGCGCCCATACCAGCAACTCGCTGTTGACATGATCTTGGCGAAGATCGGCGAGCACCCAAAGGCATATTTCGCGATGCCGACGGGCTCCGGGAAGTCGATCGTTTTCGCTTCGGTCGCGAAGTCGATGCTCGATCGCGGCCGGGTGCTAGTCCTCGCCCATCGCATCGAAATCGTCGAACAGCTTGCCGCAACGCTGCGAACCGTCACGGATGCTTCGGTCGCAACGCTCGCCGAGGGGAAGCTCTCGGACCCGAACGCACGGGTCCTCGTCGCGATGGTTCAGAGTCTTAAACCAAGTCGGCTCCGAGCTTGGCTCAGTAGCGGCCCGGTCGCGGCGCTGTTCATCGACGAAGCTCACCATGTCGCCCCGAAGAACAGCTACGCTCGGATCGTAGAGACGCTAAGCGCAACGCATCCGGCCGCGATCGTCCTCGGTGCTACGGCTACGCCCTTCCGGCTCGGCAAAGGGCGGATGCAGGACGTACTTCCTCGCTGCCTAGTCTCAAAGACGATCGGCGACATGATTGCGCTCGACGTGCTCGCACAGCTCACGCCGGTTGTCGTTAAGCTTCCTCTCGGACTCGCGAAGCTGCGGACCGTCAAGGGAGATTACGAGTCACGCGAGCTGTCGTCCCGGATGCTTCGCGTGACGCGCGAGACGGTGGCTCGCACCCTGCCGCACATCGCTGGGCGTCGGACGATCGTGTTCGCCGTCAGTTGCGATCATGCGCGAGAGCTGACGAATGCTTACCGAGAGGCGAAGGCTTCGGCGTTCTACGTTGACGGCGCGACTCCGAAGGCCGAGCGCGAAGCCTCGATTGAAGCGTGGCGCTCCGAACCAGGAGGCGTTCTCGTCAACGTCGGGATCGCCACCGAAGGGTTCGATGAGCCCACGGTGTCGGCTGTCGTCATCGCAGCTCCGACGCAGAGCGCCGGGCTGTACCTTCAGCGTGTCGGGCGTGGAACGCGCAAGAGCGCTGGGAAGGCCGACTGCGTTGTTATCGACGTCACGGGGTCAAAGGCTCCCGATGAACGGCAAGCGCTGTTCGACAATGTGTTCGTCGAAGGCCCGGCGGGGCGCGGGCTGGGTCGAGAGCAACAGCCGGGGCCGCGCAGCTTCCTCGCCATCCCGATCGAGGACGATAAGAACGGCTGGATCGAGCCTGAGCCTGGGCTCTATGCGTTGCCGATCGGGCGCGGCGGGTTTTGGCTCGCATGGCGTGACCCGGTGTCGGGTCTTTGGTCGGCAAGGTTGCGAAACTTCGCCGGTCGGATCGTCGAGCGCTTCGACGACGAGGTGCTCCCCGAGCTGACGGAGCTGATCGGAGCGTCCGTTCGTGACATGGGCGTGAATCCGTTGACGAGCAAGAACGCGCCGTGGCGTCGGGACCGAGCTTCCGATGCTCAGCTCCAAAAGCTCGAACAGCTCGGCATCATTCTCAACGATCCACTTCGTTGGACGGCGGGCAAAGCTTCGGCGCTGATTGCTCGCACGATGATCGCCAATTCGATCGCCCGCCATGGGATCGGCTCAAATGGCTAAGCCCGTGTCCGCAAAGGCTGGACCGTACACTCCATCGCGAGGCCAATTCGCCGGAAAAACGTTCACATCGTATCGGCAATATCAAAATGCGAACGCAAAGGCGAAAGGCTTTTCCTCCGCTTCGACGCGGCTGGCATCTCCGAAGAAAGCCGCATCATCGAAGGCTTCGGTCGGAACGCAATCCCGTGCGACGAACGCGTTACTCGAATTACGGCGGCACCCTGAGCTGACTGTTTCGCAAGTCGCGAAGAAGGCTGGAACGACGCCTGCGGCCGTGCGGCGATACGCGGACGGAAATCTCGAGCGGAGCGGCTCCCGGATTCGGGTCAGGAGAAACGACTCACTCGCTACTGCGATGACGGTTCATACGACCGAGGGCGCGAAGACGGAGCTGGTCAAGGGCGCGAAGCAACGGAGCCTTGTCGGGCAGCACAGCGCAACGCTAAGTAAGGTGCTCGCTCAGCCGTCGCGCAAGAACCTTGCGGAGCTGCGATCCTATCGTGGGCGCTCCGTGAAGCTCGCGGACGGATCGCGTGTCGAGCTGGTCTGGAATCCCGATGACGTCTCTCGGCTTGGACGTCTCGGGAAGCTGCATCACGGAAGCCCATATGACTTCGGGCCTGTGTTTCATGCTGACTTTGAGGCGGCATGATCCGCTCACTTGCGATCCGCCGGGCAGAGCGACGAGCTATGCTCGGAGGGGCGCGTCGCTGCGCCTGCTGTTGGTTCGAGGACGTCCTCGCGCTCGAAGCCGGAAGCCCCGTCCTCTGTGCGGCTTGCAACGCGATCATAGCGGGGCGCTCGTCAATCGAACGACACCATGTCGCAGGACGACGCAACGGCTCGGTCACGATTGACATAGGCACGAATCCGCATCGCATCCTTTCCGAACGCCAACGCCTATGGCCGAAGGAGACGCTCGAAAATAGATTCGGCTCGACGCAGCTCAGGATCGCTGGCCACTTGCGCGGCTTCGCCGACGTGCTCGTTACGATGATCCCAGAGCTGCCGACGTGGTTGCACCTTCACGCCCAATGCGGAACCGAGCTGCTCGTCGCTGTAGCCGAGGCGTTCGAATCCGAAAGTAAAGTCACTTTAGTTTCTGATTTCCCCCAGGAGCCTTTTCAATGAACGATCGGATCGAAGCTGCGACGCGCGGCTATTGCGAGCTTAGCGATCCGAAGCCACCCCGCAAGGCTCGTCAGCGGTCGCCGCTGCCGGAGCTGGCGTTCGTCTTCGATTGTGAGACAACGGCGAACGACCATTCGCAACGGCTCACGTTCGGTGCATGGGCTCTCTACGAAAAGCTTCCCGATCGTGAAGCATACGATTTGAAGCCGATCGGACGGGGCGTCTTCTACGCAGACGGCCCGGGTACACCGTCCAACAACGGAGCCCGTCTCCGAGAGGCGGTGCGAGAGATTGAAACAGCCGAAGGATGCAATATTCACGTTAGCTCACAAACAGAGTTTCTTGAAGGCTTCTATCGCTACGCTTTCAAGCTTCGGGCGCTCGTCGTCGGATTCAATCTTCCGTTCGACTTAGCGCGCATCGCTCGCCAGGCCGGAACCGCAAGAAAGCAAGGTGGCAAAGCTCATTCGCTTTTGCTCTGGCCGAGGGTAAAGCACGGTCGCATCGTCCGTTCGAAATCAGGGCGCGTCGAGCAGCATCCATTTCGTCCCGCTGTCATCGTTCGTTCTCTCGGCCCAGCAAAGGCGTCGATACAGTTTACCCTTTCAGGCGACACGGGCCAAGTAAGGACAATTCTCGAATGGGCGCATAGAAAAGCCGCGAGGATCGAGAGGGGCTTCGAGGCTCCACCGTGGGAGAGCAAGCCAGAGGATCAGCTCAACTTCACAGAGCGCAGCGCGAGACGACTCATCGAAGCGGGCAAGGGTGGGCGCGAAGAAGCCGAGGCGGCGATTCGACGAGAGTATGGCGATTGGAAGGCCTACAAAGGCCGGTTTCTCGACCTCTCGACTTTGGCCCGCGCGCTGACGGATCGGCCATACAGCTTGCGATCGGCCGCAAAGGCCTGGGGCGTTGCGCCGAAGGGCGAGCCGGGCGCGCATCCCGGGTTCGACTACGACAGCGACTATGTTAAGTATTGCCTGCAAGACGTGGTGACGACAGGCGAGCTTCTCGGCGCGTTACTCGACGAGTTTAATCGTCATCCGATTCCGCTTGACGCAGATCGAGCGTTCTCGTCGGCCAGCATCGGCAAGGCTTATCTCGACGCTATGGGCGTTACCCCACCGCTAGAACGATGGCTCGACTTTCCCCGCGATGCACTCGGGATCGCGCAGTCCGCGTTCTACGGCGGTCGGACGAGCGTTCGCATCCGGAAGGCATTTGTGCCGGTGCAATACCTGGACTTTCTTTCGGACTACCCAACGGTCAACGCGCTTCTCGGGAACATCGAAACACTTCGCGCTGCGGACGTCACATGGGACGGCTGTACGGCCGAAGCGCAGGGGCTGATCGCAACGCTCGACCCGGAGACGCTGTTCGACCCGAAGACATGGCCGATGCTCAACTTCTTCGCCGAAATCGTACTCGACGGCTCAGGCGTCTTTCCGGTTCGAGCTGCCTACGATGATGCCGAGACAGGCGACCGACTCATCGGCATGGTGCGAGCGACGAGCAATGCGCCCGCGTGGTATCACGGGTGCGACCTTGCCGCGTCGATTGCAATGACGAATGAGCGGCCAACGATCCTTCGCGCCTATCGCGTCGTCCCGAAGCGCAACGCGAATGGAACCATCAAAACGGTGCCGGGCTTGCGAGCCGTAGACTTTGCAGGCTACGCCACGATCGACCCGGCTCTCGAAGACGTATTCGCGCGCGTTATCGAACAACGCCAAGCCGCCAAGCGTGATGAAACGCTTTCGAGCGAAGAACGCAAGCGGCTCGACAAGGGGCTGAAAGTCATCGCGAATGCGACGGCTTATGGTATTTACGCCGAGGTCAATGCGCAGGACGAAGGAGACGTGACGACTGTGCTCGTCCGCGACGGAGGCGAACCGTTTGAAATCGTGACCGATGCGCCAGAGCTACCCGGACGATTCTATTTCGCGCCGATCGCAACGGCCATCACCGCAGCAGCGCGGCTCTTACTCGCGATGCTCGAACGAGAAATCGTCTCGCGCGGCGGATGCTACGCGCTCGAAGACACGGACTCATGCGCGATCGTGGCTACGCCATTCGGCGGTCGGGTCCCCGTTCCAAACGGCCCGTTACCGTGGAATGACTTCGATCGCGCGGACTACGCCGGGCCGCACAACGATGCCGATGGCGCAATCCACGCTTTGTCTTTCGCCGAGGTCGATATGATTACGGCGCGGTTCGCGAGCTTGTCGCCTTACAATCGCGCAATTGTGCCAGGCTCTGTGCTCAAGATCGAAGACGTCAACGTGCGACCGGACGGATCGAGGAGGCAGCTCTGGGCGTACGCTGTCAGCTCAAAGCGGTATGCCATGTTTGAGTTCGACGAAGGCGGAAATCCGCAGCTCCGCATCGCGACGAAACTGCCGACAGAGAGAGGCGACGGTACCGAGGATGACGGCACGAGCACGCAGTTTACCGAGTCGGGCCTCGGGGGAATCGTTTGGCCCGAAGGGGCAAGCGTCGAGGCGCTTTGGCTGTACCTCATCGAACGAAGCCTCGGTCGCGATCCAACAGCCCCGTCTTGGCTGGCCGAGCCGGTCGTTGCAAAGATGCCGTTGTCTTCACAGGAAGCGCTCAAGGCGTTTACCGATCACGACATGGGCGAGCCCTATGAATTGAGCGCCAAGCCCTATGGATTCGGTTTGACGGCTCGACTTGCGTCCGGGATGAATAGTTGCGTTACGGCGCTGACACCCGAGGCTTGGAATCGGCTCGTTACGACCAAAGCTACGCAGCTTCGCGCGTATGCGGAAGACGAGCGAGCGCCATACGTCGCAGCGCTTGACGAGCTGGGCGGTAAGGTCATCGTACCGTTGCTCGACGGACGACGCTCTCGATCATTCGATAGCGCAAAGGCTCGCTACACGCGCGTCGATCGTACGAACCCAAGCGGCACGTTCGAGGCCTTTGTGACTGCTCTCGCAGCTCGGCTTCCGGGAGCAACGGCCGATGACGCGCTCGCGTTCTTGCACGGAGACGTCGCGCCCGGAATGTCGGGAGCAGAGGCAATACGCCGAGCCGAAAAGCTCCTGAGCCAAAAACGTCCGGAACAGAGCGAGGACCGTAGTTGGACGTCTCATCCGAGACTGTTCGCGCCGATGTGTGACTCGTCGGCATGGCTTGCCAGAGGTGACGAGTCGCCCTGGTTTGATATGCGAACCGGCGGAGCTGTCGTCTTATCGACCGAGTACGGAAGCCTTGCGCGAGTTAGTCCCGAAGGATTCGCTCCCTCTGGGCACCATACGAGAGAAGCAAAGGCGCAAACCTTCGAAAGCCTTGCTTTGAACTACGACGCGCACCCTGAAGCAAAGAGCGCGACTGCTTCGGGCGAAGCGTGTGGTTTCGCGAACGTTGAGTATCGCGGGCCACTATACCGCCGAACCGTTACGATCGTCGGCGTCGCCGTGATTGGCAAAGAATCATCGTCATTTACGAACGCAGTATCGCAAGCATTCAACCTGGACGAGCAGGACGAAGGAAGCGCGGTTCTTCGACCCGCTGATAGGAAGCGCTCGCCGATCGCAGAGCGGCTCACGGAGCTGCCGCTAAAAGCTGTCGCGCGCAAAGCTCGGGTTCCGATCGAGCTAGTCCGCTCAGTCCGAGACGGCAAGACAATCGCGAGCACCGTCAGCGCCGGGCGGGTGGCGGAGGCGGCTCAGCTCTTGAGCCGCGAACGTTCGACGCAGAAGCCGCGAACCGAGCGTCGTAAGCGCTGGGAACAGCGCGAGATCGAGAGCAAGGCGCGCGAGCATTACGAGCAGCGCGTCGAAGACGAGATCGAATGCTGGCGAGCGCTCGATGACGTCGGAGGGGCAATCGTCCCCGACCTCGATCGGGTGCGGCTGAGCTGGCGGATCGCGTCGGAATTTAAGACGTTACCGCGACAGCACCGGACGACATGGGACGCGCCGACGAACCGATTGAAGGCTCGCGGAAATCTCGACGAGCTAGTCAGAGCGCTGCTAACGCGAGGCGTCGAGGCGACTCGATTGAGCGCCCTTACGTTCTACGCTGAAAAGCGTCGGCCATCATTGGCTGATTCGCGCCGAATCAATCGGAATTAACGGCTAAGTGAATAATCTGTGCGCTTAGACACTATAACTACCTACTCATGATCGCCGAGGAAATAGCATAATGAAAAGTCTATCATTGCCCCGGGTAGCGTCGTGGCTTCTACTTGCTTCATTAAGCTTTCTCGCGGCTCACGGAACGGCTCTTGCCGACGACCCGTTAGGAACCGCTTTTGACAACGGTTCCTCGTTCAATGCAATCCCGATCCAATGTTCAAAGAGCACGGTAACTGACACCGGCCCTCCCCTCGTCAAAGATTCAACGGGGGTGCATCATGAAACAGCCAGGCCGTTTTCTTTGGGAGGGGCTTCTGGAGTAATTAGTTTCGCAAACAACGTCTCCCTCGATATTCACTCGGAAAATCGCGTATGGAATCTCGCAAGAATTGGAGACTCCGTTCAAGTCTGTCTTATCGCATTGCCCGCACGAACAGCTTCTTGCAATCCGCAGATAGACATGCGCGGCAGACGTTACTACGTCTACGATTATCGCATACAGGGAGCATTCATCGAAACGACCGGAGCCCACGCTTGCGGCGGAGCTTGAAAGATAAAGTCACTTTACTTTGTCGGTTGATTGATTAGATATGTCAATCTAGTGTCACCCGCCATAAATAGCGTGACTAATAAACGGCGGCGTGATAAAATTGGACATGCCGCTTCCTCCGGCTCCTCCTCTCTCGATGAAGCTCGAATTCGTCGTGAGTTAATGCAAATTCTTAGAACCCCGACCGCTTCGCAACGTGCCGTTCGGCGGGCAACCGTGCTGGTCGAAGCAGCGGACGGAACTTCGAACGCTGAAATCGCTCGCAAGACGAAGATGTCGCGCCAGCATGTCATAGCGACGTTAACGCGATGCGATCGAGCGCCCTTACGTTATTCGGCGAGAAAGCGGGCCGACGTTGGCGGAGTCGTGACAAGCGATCGCTCGGCGATTCAGCTAGTCGGCTCGAAACGTAACGAAGCGATAATAATTTATCTATCCGTTCCCGAACGCCTTTTCAATGCTTGGAAGATGTAAGCGAGCCATTAACCAAAACAATGGAAACGGTTGCTCTGATCCGCAAGCGCTACAAGTCAATTTTTCATATTGGAATAGAATTACGCAGTTGTCTTTTGTAACGGAAAGTAGGTTCTCACAAATTGAGCAAGTTAGCACGTCCTCAAAAATTTTATTGATCCAAGAGAAAGCAACATCGTCGTTAGCATTTGTAAACAAAGAGCAAAACATGCTTATTGTTCCAAGTTTGACGTACTCAGTGTAATTATGCGAAAGCGTCGTCATCGTATCTAACAAAGCGAGCTGAAGTAGTAGAAGATACGATAAGATCATTGCGACGGGAAAATATACACCTTCATAAATATGCGTGGTGTTCGGGCTAAGAAATATAAAATTGAGGTTCATGTCTTCGGTCTCGATACCACTCCGATTCGTCACGAGGTGAGAGGCCTTATCGAATGGACCCGCTAATCCGTTCGGGTGGCGGTGATCAAAGACCGCGTTATAAATTACTTCTCCGCTAAAAAGTGGTGTTGTAATTCGACCAACTGCAGCATCAATTAATTCTCGCCTCCGAGCTTTTGAAAGATTGTGATCGCCGTCTTTTAGAAGGGTTGAAGGTGACTGTTTTAGTCGCTCATAAAAATCGTCCGGGTCAGCACATATCCAAGTTGCAAACATCATGCTATATTTCAACGGTTTCCTAATACTACTGTGTCATAAAACGCCGAAGAATAAAAGACCTTACGCAGATCGCGATTGCAAACAGGTTGGGCAACGCGTAAGGATTGGCGCAAGTGCGGCGATAAGCTCAGCGCGGCGAGAAGCGATCGACGCGGGAACATGACGTTCAACG
>JAABUX010006069.1_pt1 | contig 14568 bp, 15 predicted proteins | sample 5561851 | NCBI WGS metagenome assembly JAABUX01 (sample SAMN10711883, study PRJNA513361) | rock metagenome | isolation source: Antarctica rocks | place: Antarctica: Victoria Land, Richard Nunatak red sandstone | collected 2016-01-03 | reverse complement strand
AGAGCGGAGGATTGGGTTTTTAGGGAGGGGGCGGAGGGGTTTGTTGGTGTCGGTGTTGGTGATGTTAGGAGGGGGGAGAGGAGATCAACGGTGGAGGCGACGAGCGCTGACAGGGTTGGGAGAAGGTTTTCAGGGAGGCGGTGGGGATGGGAGGTTAGGAGGGTGGAGATTTTTTCGGCACGTTGGGTTTGGCGGTGGAAGGCTGGAGGGGAAGTGGGGTGTTAGTTCTGGGGTTGGATGGAAGGGGATGGGAGAGGGAGGATGTACCGTCGTCCATTATACTTGCTTCGTCTGCAGCTCTTAACGTGTGAAGCTGCTTGTCGGTAGCCCCGAACATTTCATGCTCGAATATATGCACATCGATCAGTTTGCCGAGGATGCTGTACACGAGGAACGTTCTCTGTTTATCGAAGACGTCTTCCCAGGTTGAGGTGTCGGTGCAGACGGAGATGTAGTTTGCGTATTCCATTAGTTGCGGGGAGCTGTGGCATACATTTGTGAGGTTGAGTGGGGATTGTGATGATCCTGGGATGGAAGTGGGTGGAGGGAAGTAGGTGGATGCCCAGTGCCAGGCTGTGGCTTTCAGGTTCAGGTAGCGTTGTTTGTATTCTTCGTCCTTGTCTGCTAGGTCTGTTGGCGATGAGTCGGGGGAGGCGATGTCGATGAATGCATCTTCTCGTTTCTCCGAGTCAAGCTGATGGTCGTTGTTTTCGATGTTACGTGTATGCTGATCCATGAAGTTATCCTTTTCCTGGTTGTGGAAGTCGTCGATGAGGGACACTGTTGTTGCTTCCTCCAATACTGCCATAGATCCGTTCATCAGCTCGTCAACGTTGGAGTCCTCCGCGGTATCCATCATACATTGTTCTGCTTCATCTACCTCCAGTACCTCCACTTGATCTTGTTTCTCTGCTTCATCAGGGAACTGGTCGACTTCAATGCTCAGTCGATCGAGAAGTTGTTCCGAGGGACTGCTCTCCATCCTTGACTCCTGGGAGTCTTGCGGGGAATTGCCCTTGTAGCACGAGACTCCATCCTCACGACTAGGGCGATAATCAAATCGTACTGCCTTGGATGACTTCTGCTTCTTGGATGCTGGTGCATCATTCTGTAACTGTGGACAGTGTATGGCTGATGCATTGCGATTTTTCATAGAGATGCGGACTTCCTTGAATTTTTGATGACGCCACGGAGGAGGACGCTTGCTGCCTGATCTGGTCTGCATCTTTTTTCTAGCAAGAGCCATGGAAATACACTCGAAGTGCATATGCGTACGTGTGAAAAACGAGAGCTGAAAGAAGGCTGTTGATTCATGACTTCCATCATCAATCGATTATGATATAGAGCGCTTTTGGAGATGGAAAAGGGCGGACGCCTGAAAGCAGGACATGTCTGGCTGACAATGAAAGAGATTCAACGAATTGAGAAGCTGTTCATTATGGTATCTTTCCGCATTTGTGATGCCCGCATCCAGACATAACACGACGATGACAGTCACAAAGATCATAGCAGGAAATCCGACAGGTTGGTCAGGTAAATGAGACCTTTTGAGGACATCAGGGCTGTAACAATGGAAAGATAATGATAGAGAAAAATGCTTCACGTTCGAGCTGATACCGGGTATATGTTAACATGAGTATTTTAAATGTAATGGAAGATGTCATGTCTTGTGTCGGAATTACCATTGGAATGTGAGTCCCCCTTTCAAAGATCCCCTACAAACGGGATGCGGCTCGTTCCTGTGGCCTGTTGCGGCGTCATCACGCCCTCATCAGCTGTACTGGCATTGAATCAATACATAAGATTGGTGTAGAGCTACGAGTAGTGCTTACCTACAGATGAGCGATACATTCGATCTCGACATCTGTCCGCATTGGGAGCTCTTTGACAGCTACGCAGGTGCGACACTGGGCCGGTGGAGTTAGCTTGACCAACTCTCATTGAGCTCTAGCTGTAGTATCACTTACTGGCTTGGGATCTTGAAAGACTTTCTCGTAGACAGCTATCCGTAAATCTGGAGTCAGCGTTGAAATTCGATAATGGGGATTGAGTACAGTCTAGAGACTGTAAAGGAAGGGCACGAGAGAAGAAATGTCCCCAAAGAGGCATCATGATTCTAGACTATTATATGCATCGATAGTGAGGATCACAGTCAAACGTACTGTTCATGGCAGCGAAATTCTCCATGGTCGTCAGAAAGACGCCCACTCTCACCACATTCTGAAGGCTCGATCCAGCTGCTTCAAGTACAGCCGCGAGATTCTTCAAGTATTGAGCCTACGATCGTTAGCGAGTCTTACTACAGTGCGAAACATAGTCTAGTTTGAGCAGTAGGTAGCTTACAGTGCGGTCGGCAATTCCACCTTCGACCATGGCCTTGCTCTCGGGGTTGATCGCTACTTGACCCGAACAATAGACCATTCCATGGCAGATGATGGCTTGGGAGTAGACGGGAAGAGGGGGCGGAGCTTTGTCTGTTTTGACAACTTGTCTTGTAGGCATGATGGTGATTCTAGGATTTTCCTTCAACGCTGGGAGGTTGATGGGATCGTTCAATGGCGCAATTGTTGAAAACTATGGAGGGCCACAGGGCCTACATGCAGGGCAAGTGGATACCGCAATTATACTGCCAAGTCTACTGTGGACTCCAAGATACCAGTCAAGGATCGTGAATCATCTCTTTATACTGTTTTGAAAACTAGATAATGGATGCCCCCAGGCAAATTCAGTGCAACTAGTCCAGTATCAACCATCACTTCAACTATGATAGCCCATGCAGTAGCACTCTTGAAGCACGAGTATTCTCATGCCCATTCCCTCGACACGATCCCAGTCTCCAATACCGATTTTCGGAATTTTTTATCGACTAGGGACTGCGAGTAACACCGAGTCATCGCAACGGTCTTATCAAAGATCCATCTAATAATCAACTCTAGGTAAGCTTAGTGAGCCGAGTGCAACGTATGTAGTCTGCAATCAGATTTGCAAAGGCACGATGGGGGTGCCAGAGCGCATCAACAGAGGAGCATGGCATTTCACCACTCGAATTCGCCCTGGGCTCGGTGAAAGATATATCTAATCTTGATCAGTACAAGATTGCTTGTAAGGATTCGAAATGTAAACCTACTCCTTGCCTCCAGTGGTCAGTACGCCATCTTTGAGCGTGCACTTCCACTTGTTCTTGACTCGCGCTACTTTGTCGTAGGTGCAGAGCATAATTTGGTTGGGCCGACCTTCATCCTGCTCCTCTTCAATAACGTTGTCATCTGGGTCATCAAGATCGGAATTGATGGCGTCTTCGTCCTCGTCGTCATCAAACAGCTCATCCTTAACGATGGTCTTATCTTCCTCATCTTCGTCATCACCTCCATCGAGTTGTGGGATTTTGGGCATAAGCACCAGGTTCGCGGTCTGAGCTGCCGCTAGAGCAGAGTGTGAGTTACCAGGTCCACCAACAACCTTTGGCTTTTTAGTCGAATTGAATCTCGGCTGTTCAGAAACCGGCATCATCAAGCCGCCTCCTTCCATGGAACGATTCATTTGCTCGACTCGCTCTCTGATGGTCATGTCCGACTGAGCGGAGTACTTCGAAGCATCGAGACGTCTATGAGCGACTATTCCGTCCCAGTCATCCGCACCGTCCATCTGGGTGTTATTGACAGCGGGTCGCTGTTGGGCCTCACGGAGGTTCTGAAATTGTTGTGCTTGCTGGCGTCTCTTCATCTCTGCTTGTTCCTGCCTTTGCTGATCTGTCATTTGTGGAGGTAGCTGGATATTCATGGGGTTTCGCTGAGATTGGGCTCCTTGAGCTCCCAAGGCTGCTTGGGCTTGAAGCTGACTTATCTGTTGGCTAGCACCAGCACCAAACTTCTGATGGAGGTTTTGCGCGGCACGTTGTTGCGCGGTCGGACTGGCATAATAGGGCGGCATACCCGCATTCTGATAGCCTTGTGATTCAAATCCTGGTTCACTCTTGATACGAACTCCATTGGGTCCATTGCTTGGGACTGGAGTGGAAGACGACGGAGGACCATTGGACGGTTGGGGGCGAGGAACGTTCGAAGGGACCGTTGGATTGGCCATGGGCTGAGGCGCTGGCGGAGGCTCCCATGGGAACGTCCCGACCTTGAGGGAGGTAAGTTTGGTCTGCCATGTCTGTCGCAGCAGTGTGGTTAGCAGCGACTTCTTTGATAACCTCGGAAGTGTTGATATGTATCGGCATCCAATGGGAGCTGCTCGGCAAAAGGTGTGACAGAGTGCTAAAAAAGCACTAGGCAGAATTCGAAGTGGGGCGCAGCAATAGAATGAGTCAAATGCTGGGCATCCCCCAAAAAGCTGATGAAAATCTCATGCCCCGCCTCCCTACCCCAAAATTCGAAGGGCATGCCGCACCGTCAATATCGCGCCAAATGCATCACGAAAACAAAGTGTAACAAAGGAATATGTGCTTTGAAAAACAACTCCTGCTTGCGCGTTTGACAAGATCGAAACATGGATGCGATAATTGAGTCTTGCTGTACGGCGGGCAGAGGAAAAAGGCATACGGACCTTGCGAATGTCATCCAACGTCTGCTGGTTGACACCATCCTCTTCGAAGGTGGTTGCGCAGTTCTCAATCACGTCGTCCATGATCTTCTGGTACACGGTACCCTATAGTGCGCAGCTCCATTCAGCATGTACTTGCCATTGGAAGAAACCAATGTGTATGCGCTCAGAGCTGGCAAAAGCGAACTAACCACAAGCTGGTTCGACATCTTGACGGTGACACAGCCGCACCGGCAGGAGACTGATTCAAGTGCGATGAGGAAGAAGCTGCGGTGACCTTGTGAGAGAATATGGAAGATGAAATGTGGAGGTAGTCACTGAGAGAGTTGGAAGGGTATTGAAGGTGGTCCTTCGTTTCTGCGACAGTGTCTCGCAGACACCCCGGACGACTTCGCTATCATTCGCGTACTCTGTTTCGTTCTTCCTTCCCTATCAAGTGTGCCTTGTCCGAAGTTGGAATAGAATGGTGATTGAATGCACCACTGGGCTGGCTGTAAGTATGCTAACGTTAAGTTTGGGTTTGCTAAGAAATGTTGAAGACCGCTTTTCGCCAAGCCTTGATTACTTAAGCGGCCGTCCGCGGTTTGGTTTGTGTACAACATAGAGGAATGTGTATTGTCACCTAAACATGTCATTTTTATTGCAAGATTTTGAATAAGAAGGCTATTTTACAAGATTACCATTGGCATTGGCAAGGAGCTTCCCTCAATGAGGCGCATGAACAAAGAAGGCATTATTGCGTGACAGGACGTTACAGACGATGTCATGATAGACATTATACAATGCTTGACCCTAACGAATTGTCATCTGCTTGACCATGTCGCCGCCTTTGCCAGTCACGCCGCCCTCTCGTGATATTGCCGAAGCAGAACCAGGCTTTTTCTCAAATATTTTCCAGAATTTGAGACTCTCATCCGCAGCTAATACAGTCGTTAGTGAATTATTATAGCATGTAGCTTGATGGAAGCTCACCTGCTGTAGCAAGCATCTGACCGTCAGGGCTCAAGCAGCTGTGAAGTACTCTAGTCTCATGTGCTGGAATCTCGACATTTCGGACCAGGGTGGGATAGCTCCAGATGCTGAGAGAATTGTCCGGGGAACCACTTGAGCTGACGATCTCACGGTAATGATTGCTCCACCGAAGACTTGTCACCTGGGACCCGGTGTCGATGCTGTTTGTCCGTGCACCTGTAGTAGTGTTCCAGAAGTGAATGTGTCTATCGTACGAGCCTCCACCTGTGGCGAGGAGGTTTGGTTGCCATGGGCACCAGCTAAGGGCTTTGACTGCGGCACGGTGATTGGTCTTTTGAAATTTTGGAGCATCTAGAGATCGGGCATCCCAGATCGACACGAGGTTGTCATTGCCGCCGGTTGCAAGCTGGGAACCATCGGATCGCCATTCAAGACCGCAGACCTCAGACGTATGGGAGATTAGCTCGGCCACCTTGTGTTCTGCAACCCTGACATCGTGGTTGTAAACCAAGCCACTTCGCGCCCCAGTCGAGAGGATGTGCTTGTTCCAGCCCATGACACCAACGCGAGTGTCGTGACCGTGCATGCTCCGAAGCTTGGTGCCTTCTTCCACATCCCAGATCTGGACTTCCCCTGTGCCGAGACCAACACCTACGTATGCACCGTCTCCACTCCACTTGACACTACTAACGTAGGTATCTGGCGAAGTCTCAAGCAAGCTGCTGACCGTGCCAGATTCTGCGGACCATACATACACATTGCGTTCAAGACCAATCGCGACTTGATTGCCCGAGCTCCAATCAAGGAGATTGAGATAGTAGTCATCGACAAGACCGGGTGCATCCAGGACCCTCTCAGGGGCTGTCAATACCCTGCGGCGAAATTGAGCGGAACTTGCATTGGCAGGTTTTAAAGGACGATTGTATTGTGATCGGAGGTCGATTGGCTTCGAAGACTCCGGTGGTGCTGGCTTGAAGGCAAGGATGCGGGTATTGAGTGAGACACCGCAAGCAGTGGCAAGAGATGATTCGTACGCCAGAGTATTTGGAACAGGCTTTGTGTATGAAGTAGTTTCGTCGCTGTCTTCTAAGTTAAGGCCTTCAAGTGCGATAGTGGCATCGTCTTCTGCACTATGTCCACCGAGATCAAAGGCGCTGGCAGCATTCGCCAAGATCGTTGAGCCTTCTCCGTTACAGGTCTTAGGTCGTTGACTGTCAGCATCAAGCTTCCCAGAGCCAGCTGTTTTTATACCCTCGCTTGCTGTTCTATCTGCAATGAAACGGTCTCCGGCTCCGACGCGAATGGTTGTCTTGCCGGATCTCGTTCGGAGAGGACCCTTCTTTCGGCTTGCGCTCTTCGATGGTGTTTGGCCAACGCTGGTACCAGTGCCAGTCAGAGTCCAGTCCGAGACACCAAGCTCAAGGTGCTTAGGAGATTTCTTAGCTTTGGCGATGTTTGATTTCGGCGAGTCTCGACATATTGTTTTCGATACCGACCGCGAGAAGTAAGAAGACATATTGCCATATGTTGATTGAGAGACTATGCGATTGTTATCTGCCGTCTGTCGAGGAGGTGTGAATGGAGAGGAGTGGCTCGACGCATTGGTGGCTAGACTTGTTGTTCGTGTGCGTGGCGACGGTGTGAGAGGCATACGTCCACCAGCAGTGCGTGTAGAGAAAATACCATGATGGCTTTTCAAGGGCGTTGATACTGAGGCAGTAGCCATTGTGTAGTATCAGCGGTGTGGTCGAATGGACAACTGAATGTATCGACCAGTGTCTGGGATAGAAGACAGATAGTCTTCAGGTTAGTATTGTTCGATTAACCAGCGAGGTGATTGTCGAGCGTCGCTGTATATCTTTGGGCTAGTACGATTCCCCAAGAGTCTCAATTGAATGGATCCTGGAAGAGTTTGGGTTAGTAATGAATGATGGTATAGCCGGTAGAAATCTGTTAATCGGTCCTCTGCAGACTCTCTTTCAATCGGTGGGTCGATCAACCAAATGCTTGAAGATCTAATGGATTGGAAGAGTTTTCGTGCGAGAGGTAATGATGTTTGCAATTGATGCAAGGAGGAAGAGAGATGTAGATGTATGGGGGAATGATGAAGAAATATTGACGGTTCGAAAGATCAGTAAACATAGGAAAGTGCTTAGCGCCAACTGTTGTACCGACAACGACGGGACCCCTGACTAAGTTAGGGTAGCACTAAGCCCAGTGAGGCAACCCGCAGATCAGCCGTCATCATCTTGGTGGTTTTGGCTGCCACTGAGGAGCAATTAATTCGTTGCTCGCATCATAACCTATGGTGGGGGGCATCGGTAGCTGCCAATGCTGATGCATTGACCGGCCCTGATATCTCCCTCGACGGTAAGAGTATAGGTATCAGCTCACAGACGTTTCGTCAGATGCTCGAATCATACGGCCAACATGAACCAGCAATCGGGTGGCAGTCTCCCGCGCGGTCAAAACCACTCGGGGTCTTGGAACCGCTTCGGCCAAAGTGCAAGGACTCCAGATTCAGCTTCGTCTTCCAACAACACCTACCTAATGCCAACTAGTCCGTCCAAAAATCCGCGTACGTCTCATGGGAGCTACAAGCCAAAGATTGCTCGAACGGGTGGACAGCGGCCCGCGTGCTTGGTTAATGCTTCTGTAACCTACTGCGGCAAACATCAGATCTATGCATTTGGAGGCTTCGATCAGTTCACTGACGAAGGTGCGTCTAATCCGAAAGACGATTGGCTCGCTATACAACAGCAGCATTCCGGACGCAATGCTGAAAATATATAGTCTACAATCATGTGCTGAAACTAGATTTGGAAAGTCTGCAATGGACTCTTGTGGACAATTATGGGGATATACCAGGTGTGAGAATGGGTGAGTGTTGAAACCCCCAAGGTCTAAATGGTCAGCTCATTACAATCGCAGGTCATACCGCTTGCCTATGGCAGGCCTCCAAGCTCCTTGTTTACGGCGGTGAAAATGAGCATCGGGAATACCTTTCAGACCTTGTAATCTACGACATCAATACTTCTCACTGGACGCAACCAGAAATACACGGCCCTATACCCAAAGGAAGAGCACGCCACGCTGCGGCAGTCTATGATGATAAGTTATTCGTTGTCGGAGGCCTTGCAGGAACTGATACGTATACTCTGGACGAGATTTGCTACCTTGACCTTAAGACCTGGACATGGTCTCGATCATGGAGCTTTGTTGCACGCTTTGACCACTCGACGTGGATATGGGGGGGCCGAATATGGGTATATGGTGGCCTTGGGCCAGACATGGAACGGACAGGCGAGTTGTTATCGCTAGATCTCAAGAGTAGTCCTGCATTTAGATCAGTCTCAACGCATGGCATGTCCGAGTCCACGACGGAAAGAGCGGGACCCAGCCCCCGATCACATTTTGGGCAGTACCATCAACAGCAGCACATTGCGGCAGGATCAAGTGTCTATACCGCAAACTCTAGCAGCGTGCAAGTCCGAAACTCATCCCTTGTCGCAAAACCTGTCGCTCCTGGAGCAATATCTTCCACAAAGTTTTTATCTGGACCCAACGTTCCTTCTCCAGCTTTAGGAACTCATTTTTACGCCTACTCTTCCGGAGCTCTTCTGGACTTCGTTACACCAGCAGGCTCCACCCGCCCATCCGACTGCAATCTTTCCGCTTTGGAGCTCAGTGATCAACAGTGGCAGAAGTTAGCTGACGGACCAGAGATTTTCGATCCGTTGTATCGTTGGCACTACTGTGCGATAAATGAAGATGGCACAAAAGCATGGCTTTTGGGCTGTACATTGGAGCCCTCCGAAAATGGTGCTGCAAATTTCGAGGAATATCTTAGCGATGTAATTGCACTTGATCTATGCGAATTTGGCTTACTGGGCAATGATGTGACTTGGGAGCCGGGTACTGAGAAATCCAGATTGCCAGTGTCTGATACACATACCGTGTCAAAGCCAAACAAGCTTGGTGCAGACCTTGCGACTATGTTCGATAAACCACCAGAGGCAGGTAGCGGTAGTGACTTCATCATCACTGCCAGTAAGGAGGAGGTTGTAGACGAAGACACTATGTCCGCGACGTCTTCTACAACAGCCACGTCTGTAGCATCTGGGTTTCTAGATGCCTCGGTCCGGACTTCAGTCCCAATCCATGTTCACAAATTGATTCTGCAAGCTCGTTGGCCGCACTTCAACCGAGTATACAATTCTCAGATGTCCGAATTTCATACGAAAAGGCTCCATATCGATGAGCCTTACGGCGTTGTCAGAGCATTTCTCTACTACCTATACACCGACAGTATCGACAGACATCCTGAATACTGCTCAAGCCTAGTGCAGGTGGCAGGACTTCTTGTCATGTCTGATGCTTACGACTTGCCGGAACTGCGCCTACAGTGCGTTCGCCGTCTCAGCCGAGAGCTAGATGTTGAGCATGCAGCCGTGATCTGGGAACGAGCAGGGACTGCCAATGAAGAATGGCTACGGAGGCGGGCGGCCAACTACTGCCTGACCCATTGGGGAAGAGTTGTAAGAACAGAGGGATTCCGAAGGTTGAGCCGCCGTAGCATGATTGAGTTGCATGAGGTGATTGACGTGGATGGTAGAGTCATTGGCGGAGAGGAATTGGAAGTAGTAGGTGGTTTTGGCGGCGGAAAGTTTGGTGTTGGCGGATCAGGCAGTGAGACCGCCATGAAAAGGGCTCGGGCACAAGAAGGTCGTGCGAGTGACGAGATGGACGACAATGAGACCCAAGATGGCGTAGGGATGGAACTGGGCTGACTCATGTCTTTTCAAAGCAAGGCGTTGGTGGTCTTGATTTCATGTGTGGAGAATATTTCTTTCTCAGCATTTACCAGCATTGCATGGCTCGATTCTCACGTTCGCAGATACCACAATAGCTCATCACTTATGCATAAGATCTTGCTCCGAGAGGTAGATACTCAAGGATCAAAATTTGGAGAACAGCTCTAGGAGGGAATGGACAGCATCGCAAGGCCATCGCAAGGCCAGCCTTATCATAGAATACTTCATGGTGTCCGCTCCCAAGCCCCAGCTCTACCTACACATAGAGTAGTTTCGGCATGGTCAAGGGGTGTAGAATCGTGATGATCCAAGGGCTCGTTGACTCCATCTATGCCTTGGCGTCATCCAGAGGTGTTCTTCCAATGTCCCTCGGTCAGAGCTAATCCATTTAAGGTTAAGGCAAGGTCCCGCAATACGAAGACGAAAATCGAGGAGAAGTGGATGACAGGAAACGTCTGACAACGGTTGACAACCAAAACATATCGATTACTACATTGATTTATCATCCACCTTTACCCTAGAACATCCCTTTCCTTACGACCTACCTACTGCACATCTCACAGGATCTGCTGCCGTCTTGCGCCCCCAGCCAGCTCACCAGATCCTCCTAATCCGCTACCAACCCGTTTCAGATTCAGCGCTGAGGCCTTGGCCTGTACCTGATCTTTTAAACCACCACTATATCTCCGTACGAAGGGGGCGCAATATTGTTGACCAACAGTCATTAGAGCTGGGAAAGATTCTGAACATCTTGCCTGATAAATCAACATCTGTCACTACGGCCTACCAAAGACTCGAGCGCATCAATTAGGAGCCGAGCTCATCAAGGCTGTCCTTGTCCTCCTCAATACCATTTGCTTTCCAGGACTCATACATAACCGAACGCCAAAATTCGCGGCCACGAGGCAAGAGCTTCCCTTCTAGGAGTTCAGCTCTCTGACAGCACGTACGAGTACCAACCTTACGCTGGCGGATATCGCGAGCGTGAAGGCTTGGGCCTCTACCCAGCGGGGCGTGGTCAGGCAGTTACCTCAAAGATGTATAGGCCCAACTCCCTCTGGACGTGGGCGTTTGTGGGTGTGACCTGCATCCAAGCACTCATCGTTCTAGCCTTCGAATCGTAAGTTCACCATACTCCGACCTACGACGTAATCTCCATTTGTGTCTCGTCCTTGATACAATAGTTATTGTTTCTCATCATGGTCGCTAATGCTCTCGTGAAGATACGTATTTGCACTGTTCCAAACACGCCGAATAGGAACCCCTCCCCCAGGCTTTGACGGAAACCCCGAACAAACCATTCCAACATTCCTTACTCTATACATATTCGGTTTTGTTTATCAGCTGATTCTGGTCTACGATGCACTGCGGTTGAAAAACACGATTCAGATCATCGGTTTATGCCTCTATAACATGGGCTTATTGATATACGCGGCCGTTCAAATAAGTCAAATTCATGACGCTATTCGTGGACTAACAGCAAAATACATCCATACCAACGTGTGGAGCGAGATCAACCCTTTCTTGATCGCGATTCCTTGCGTGATTGCGGTGGGCACGGTTGCCATGTCCTTTGTGGCTCGAAAACTGTACAACGAATTTGCGTGGACCATCTACAAGCATATCAGTGCCGACTTGAAAATGAAGAGACGATATCTGACATATCAGGTATACGATACCCATATTGAGACCTTGGATGTATACTGACCCATACTTGCAGATTTATATCGCCCTGCTCAAGTTCGACTTTTTCTTGTTCCTTGGCTTCACTATCCAGTTTGTCGTGGTTGTTGTAGGGAAGAAGGATGTCGAATTTGCACTAACGATAGCCGCAATGCCTGTCACAATTCTGATACTAATTTTGGCTGGTTATATCACGCGAAAAGAGAGTACGATAGGCATGATTGGGATCATTGTGAGTTTTCCAACTACAATGAAACTGAGAACTGCATACACTAATGTGATCTCTTGCAGACCCTCTACTTTGGTGGTTTGGCCTACTTTATCTTCAAGCTTGAGAGGATGTACGAAGAAAGCACTGGTCGAGCTATACATTACATCTCTGTCCGCAAATCACTCACAACTTTTGCTGTCATTACGATTGTCCTGATAGTCATCACTATTATCAACGCGATCATGTGCGCAGCCAACTTTCGAAAAGGACTCAAACCATACATTGCAAGTCGGAAGGTGGAGAACGATGACGAGAAACCAAACATGATGGAAATGCCGAACCTTTCGCACGGGCCTGTACCAAGCCGTATGACGATTGATTAGAGGAAGTCGCTTTGAAGGCTGATGGGGGTCCTAATTACTGGTACATACTCGGCCCTACAAAAGAGGATATGGAGCGTTGCTAGTTCTAGTGTGCGTTCGATACCCATGACGGAGTTGGGGAGCAAGGGTCAACCGGTTCACTGCACGGTTGCTGCTCATTTTCAGCATATTCGAACTATTTTCCACATATTAACGACGGTAGCATCAACCGGCGTTTATAAAGATAGAAGATACCTAAAGCAAAATATTTGACGACTTTCATCTTTGGCACAAGGCTATGCTGCGAGTGATGCTTTCATTCAACAGCGCTTGAATTCCCCTTCGCCAGTAGGAGCTTAAGTTCAGTTTCTATGCTGCCAAGGCTGTCAAGGCTGCAAGTGTCACGTATCGCGGGTAGAATAGATTAGAACTAGATAGCGTAAAGTAAAGTAGTCGAAGCTTTGAGTGTTCACGCGCTGCGTCGCTGCGATTGAGTGCAAAGTATAGAGCATTCATTCGAGAGCCTCCGTCTTCCCTCCCTAGACCAATATCTGCTGCCCTCATTAAGAACCCTTATCAGCGTATCCTTCTGGTGTTTATTGGGTGTACTCAATACAACAATGCGTCCCGGTTAGCAGACATGCTATAGCCCATCGAAGAGGGGAATAAAAGCGATTCACGCTAATTCTATGATATACAGATGAGCAAATCCTAGAGTCGCTAGCTAGGGGTGATCAAATGGATTAGTATGGCTCCGAACATCGTTTCTTTCCATTCCATGCTTACATTGTGTGTAGTACAGAATGGCCTGGACTACTCGAGCGCATCCTGCCCAAATTAGAGCACGTACGTCAAGCCCCCAGGAGCTATTCGCCCAGGGATATTAATTGTACAGATTGCGTACAGTGACTTTCCTCCGCCCCGGATACCCATACAAGAGTTTATACCGTCATCGCAGGAGGAAGAAAATATATCTGCTAAGCAAGAACCTTCGATAAAGTCAGAGTCCTACGAAGAGCATCCACCTACTACGAAGGAAGAAAGCTCAGACAGAGACAATCTTGACGACAAGCAAAACATCCCCATACAAGATACACAATCCACAGTCAAGTCCGAATTCGCCAGGAATTCGCCTACCTTGCACACCATCGCCCTACCCCCAAACACCCTCCCCCCACCCCTCCTCTCCCTCCTCCATACCATCCAGTCCATCCTCTCTACTAGCTTCCCCACCTCCCCACCCCACACAATCCAGCGACTCGCCGAACTCATCCTCCACCCAACGCGCCACTACCGCACCCTCCCCTCCTACCTCCGCGCCCTCGACCGCATCGTCTCCGTCGCCAGCCCCGCCTCCATCTTCCCTCTCCCCGATCTAATATCCACCACGAGCCTAAACGGCCGCATGCTCAACGGCGCATCCAGCCCCAGCCCCGACCCCACCAGCGAAGAAAACTTCATCGGCGGCGCGGAACTGACTGAGATCCCGTGGTTGCGAAATCAGAATGCGGCAGGCAGCCCTTCACCCACGGCCTCGCTTGGAAACGGCACCGCCAGCGATCTACGCACCGAGAGCAAAAGCCTCATCGACGGACCGAACGGCGCCGGGAGCGTGGAAACCGTAACGGTGTCCGTAAACGGCGCTCCGAACTCTTCCTCACGCTCAGACGACAGCAGCAGCAGCAGCGGCCACGGCATCACGCAAGGCGAGCTCCTACGCCAAGAGCAAGAAGCCGGCATCGTGCCCGTGCCCTCCTCGCCACAGAACGGACGCGTCACGAGAAGTAGCGCCGCCTCGGCCGCAGCCGCGTCGCGAGCCGTCGGTCTGGACTTTGATGAAGAGGGGGAGATGGCGGGTGGGGAACTGGAACCGGAACCGGTGCATGCGCGTGGCCCGGGGCGCATTGGGATGGAGGATTTGGGGCCGCAGGCTCCGAGTAGTGGGTTGGCGGGGGGGTTGGAGTTGGATGGTGGGATGGGG
>JAABUX010006068.1_pt1 | contig 14571 bp, 24 predicted proteins | sample 5561851 | NCBI WGS metagenome assembly JAABUX01 (sample SAMN10711883, study PRJNA513361) | rock metagenome | isolation source: Antarctica rocks | place: Antarctica: Victoria Land, Richard Nunatak red sandstone | collected 2016-01-03 | reverse complement strand
CGACGCGGGGGTCGTCAGCTTGTCCGTCTCGCCGCGCAGCGTCGCCTCCTGCGTTGCGATTGGGTCCAAAGCCCCCCTCAGACAAGCATCAGTGCATCCAGCAGCCTTATTTGTGTCGCACGACAATGGACCCCAGGCACTGCTGATCACACTTGTAAACCTGATCCCACAGTGGGCAGCTTTCAAGCCATAGTGTCAAGACAGGCTGCTCCAACAGCGCACCGTGAGGAAGTGGGAGGCCGTCTCGAAGGTGATCTTTAGGAACGGCGACGCGCTGCTCTCGATGCCCAGCCGGCTGCACGCCCGGTAGCCTCCCTGCAGACGTAATCACGCAAGTGGTGCCGAGAAGATGACATGCAGATGGTTGAATGTCATTGGTTCACTGGAACTCCCACAACTAGGACCACCTCGTGGAGGCTTTGCTTCAGCAGGCGCCTGTGCCTGTGCTCAGAAGCAGGACCCTGAGCTCCACACCCCGAACATCACATGCTCTGGGGCTCACAGTCGACCGAGTGGAAGCCCCTGAAGCAAAGGACGTATGGGAGGCTGAGATCACAGTTCAGCAGGCTAGCGCAGCATATCAGCGAACCCGCGGAGTCGCAGACCACACAACAATGCGAACCTTGAGGAGCATTGTGCGTCTGGCTGCACACTTGCACATGCGATGCAAAGTCTCATGTTAGACATTTAGCAGACAACAGAGCAGACCATACGCTATGGCATGGTGTCCGACTTGGAGGTTTATCTCGTGGTCAGGGTTGAGGTTGCTGCTTGAGCTATGGGTAGAAGGTTGGGGCAACCGTCAGGGTCAAGGTCATGGGCAAGCGTCAGAGCAATTTGTGTTTATACCTGGTGCATCATGTAGTCGCCGATGAGGCCGAGGTGCCGCTTGTCCACGCCAATGCCATACACACCAAACACCTGCACGCGTTGCAACGTGAATAGTGGAAAGAGGTCGATGCAGTTTCGAGGCGGCTTGCGGGCGCATCGCTGAGCACAAAACATGCTAACAAACAGTTTCAAGACAGGCAACAGATAAGTCGAGGACCTCAAGACATAGTTCAGGTTTGCTTTCATGGGTCTGCGTGTTGCACATCTATTCATTTGGCAACACGACCCTCCCGACCTGTCAACAGAGAGAGGTGCCAGGCCATGCATGGTCACGACAGTGACGCCGCGATGGCGCAACGCACCTTGACGACCTCCGCGACGACGGTGGCGCGGGCGGCCTCGACGCCCAGCGTGGCCAGGATGGCGCCCACGTCGTTGCTGGTGATGGCGTTCGCATCGAGCAGATCCTGCACACATGGGCCCCGTCTCATCGAGCTCAAATTGTCAAGACACCGAGCCCCTGCTATCTGAAGATCACTCTGCACCAATCTTCAGGGCACCCCTGTGTTCCCTGCAATTACTTCATAGTCTGGATGCTTGCTTGAGAAAGCAAGCACCTCGCAATCGTCTCAGGGACAGCATAATCGATGCTGGACTGCATCTCGGCTCGTGGCGGCAGTCACTGTGCACAAAAGCTAACCACTCCCTTGATGTGCAGTGCCTGACTGCCAATCAGTGCAGTCTCTGCATGACAAGGGCAAGTTAGCATATTGGGAGCACCAGTGGATACGCACAGCACGGACACAGTCTAGCAGGGGATCATAAAACATGACAGTAAGTCATATCGACCCCTTGGTGACACAGGAGCACCCACTGCTTGACCTCGTGCTTGTTGCCGGAGGCTCAAGCTAATGGCATTTCGCTGACTGAGGCTGCTACCTCCACGGCCGCTGCTTAGCACACAATATTATCAAACGGCGAGCGCGCCGGTAAGTGCTCATTTTAGCTATCAGCTTGATGTCGATGAGGTAAGTGACGGATGAAGGTGCCAGCCGAGAACGATGCTCCTCATGCGTGACAGCATGGGACGGCGCACAGCATAAGGGATCTTTGGTACTGGGAGGGGATGCTCGAGTCCCAGACTAGAGCGCGCCTGGTGCCGCCAGACGCCCGGGAAGTTGATGCCCTCCGCCTCCACCCGCGGTGGGCTGCCGTCCACGACCGTCGCCCGCAGGATGCCTACGGAGGCATGACAGGTGTCGAAAGGCATGCGCAAGCGCTGTGGCTGTATCGCGACACAGTAGTACGCTTTGTGTAGACAACAACAGGTGAGTGCAATTCAGAACATGGGACTTGTTACAGGCCTGATCGCTACCACAAGCTGCCAAGGACTGTGGACCGCACGACTGTCCGGACAGCGCATTGAGCGGCATCCAGTGATAGCTGCTATGGCGCTGATCTTTCATGATCAAATAATCTTGCACGGGAATGATGGCTAGCGCAAGGCTCACCCGGCGTCGCGCGCAGCATGGTGTCCGCCGCCACCTGCTGCGCAATCTCCGACATGAGCAGCTTGGGCGTGCCCAGCGGCAGCGTCAGCGACGCCTGCAGCGTCCCCTCCGCCTCCGAACACTCCGTCGCGATGTCCAGGCCGCCCTTCTTGCCTGCAACATCGGGCAAGTTTGAGATAGGCCTGCCACAATATAGGGTACATCTTACGTTGGGGTTGGGATTGTATTTTAAGGAGATCGATCAGCACTCCGGGCACATTTGCTCTCACGTCGGCTCGGGCAGCATCCGCCAGCCTTGAGAGACCGCCTGAGAGCACTGCAGCACGGCATGACCACGTGTTCCAGCCCGAATCCGAGCTCCTCGAGACCCTAGGCGGCAGTATGGGTAAGCCATGCAAGCGCACGCTTCTCCTTTTTCGCCGGAGCTTCGTCCTTGGGCGCTGAACCCTTGCCAGAGGCGCCCTCGCCAGTCAAGTCCTCCCCGGGACCTTCCTCCTCCTCTTCGCCACCCGCATCCTGTGTGCACAGCGCGGCCTGAATACTGTTTCCTGGCGAGAAGGTTAGGCCAAGCAGCTCACGAGTGCACTGGTGGAGACAGACGCGGCTTGTCCTGAGGCATGACTCTGGCTGCTGAACGCGTCAGGACACCCCTGACGTCCTACCCATCACAGATGCGTGGCGAAGACAGGCTAGCTGTGAGGGTGACAACAAACGAGGCGCAGGCGCACCTCGTTGTCCAGAGCTCTTGCGAGAACAGCTGACAGACTCAGGCCTGGCATGTCCTCAGGGTCAACCCTGGCATGAACGACAATGCACAAGTACAGTGACTCTGACCTTGCGCCGTTAAAAGTGGACAGTTATATGAGTGACGGCAACAACCTTTGGGCGCACCTCGTCGTCCAGGGCATCGTCCGCCTTCGCCGCGGCGGCCCTGATGCGCCTGTCCTCGTCGTCGCCGTCGTCGTAGGTCGCCGCCTCGCCGTGGCCGCCGGAGAAGCGCAGCTTCCCCTCCGCGTTCTCCTCGTCCAGCTCCGCGTTCTCGTCCACGTCCACCTGCAGGGCGAAAGAGTGCTCAGCAAAATTGAGATAGGGGATCCCGCCAAGTTTCTGCTGCATAGGGACCTGCGCATCTGGCGCTCTTCCCAGGTCACATAGTAGCAGAGCGTCGTTAGTCAATTGTCAGGGCAGGGTTGAATAAGCCCTGTAACCTACCGCACGCACATGCAAGCAGGTTCATCAACGTTATAGGTGCCGCAGGATCGGATGACTGCCCACCATTCTAGCATTACAACGGCACACGCGCGTGACGTGGGCAACCCCTGCGTGTGCCTATGCTTGATCCTACCTGCAGGCTCTCGTACGGTCTGCTATACTGGAGGTCATTTGAGAGCACACCTTCTCGCTGAGACGTTTGCTGTCGGCCTCGCCCTCGTCGCGCCCGCCGGCGGCGATCGGCGCCGACCCCTCGCCGATCTTGGACAGCGGCAACTGGCTGACGGCGGCGGAACCCAGCTTCGCCAGTTGCGCCTTGACCGCGGACTGCAAGCACAGAATTCCGGGTGCGAAGCTTAGACCTGAGATGAAATCAGTGTATACGCACGCTCGTGTGTAGCAGAGCCTGAACGGGATCTGACAAAAGGCAGGGACGTGCCGCTTCCACCCTGTACCACAGCCATGCGTGAGGACAGCACGAGTCGCAAGGCGGCTGACATGCGAGCTGAGAGCGCTGGCATGTTTGAGCCAAAGCGTCCCGCGCACACCGTCAGCTGCACGTGCTACACGGCGCTGTCCCTGGGCAGAAGGTGTGCACGTGGGCAGAAAGGGATTGCACACTGCGCTGCTTGGTTTCAGTAAGCAAGACCCTCGCCAGAACCTGTTGCCATTGCAATTTGATCTGGGTAGCGAGCGCCCATCAGAAGTACAGACCACTGTCACTGTCGCGCTGACTGCATACTGCATGGCTGGCCCATGCGAAGGCAGCGTTCGTGCTCAAGGACGACAGATCGAGCTGGTCTCGGTCAGGGTGAGACATCGCCTGTTCAGCGATTGGAAATTTCTTCAGCTTGGCGCTACACAGCACCATCTGTAATGGTCCTGACCAGAAAGCAGCTCGTTCATCCGTCTCTTTGAGCACGAACCATGCCGCCTTCACCTGGTCAGCCCGCGCACGCACAGCAGCAGAACAGCGAGGTGCAGAACTCTTGCATGCGGGGATCGCAGAATCCGGAGGGGCATCAGCTGCTATACCTGCCCCGCAGACCCTCCAGGGCAGAGGAGAGCCTTATCGGGCCCAGAGGTTTCCGGGGTTTGCAGCGCAGAAGGAAGATCGATGTTGACATCGCGTCACACCTGAAACAGCGGTACGAAGTCCTTCTCGAAGGCCGCAGCGACCTGCGGGAAGCTCAGCTGCGCTGCCTTCTCCACCGCGTCCGCGGCGAACAGGCGCAGGCGGACGCGGTAGCGCACGCCCAGGCCGCCCGGGTGGCCCTCCGCCGCCGCGACCGCCGCCTCGCTCACCGCCATGTCTGCGAACACAAACGTAGGGTGTGTATTAGGCTTATTGGGCCTGGGTCAGGGTGAGAGTCGGGGATCAGGTCACATCCCGTGATCAAGCATGCATTAATTTCAAGCATAGCTGACTGGACGCTACTGGACAATGGTCCGTTGTCAAGAGAAGTTAGACCCCAAAGCTGGCAGCGGAGCGCCCCAGGTTGCGTGGCAAGGCAAAGTTCGAGATGAATCTGCCAAACAAACCTGTATATGACCACGTGGAGCGCACAGCTTGCAAAAACCAGCGACCCTGACGGGATTTGGTGGCACTGCAAAGGCCACAACAGTATGCCCCGTTTAGGGGAAGTGGCGAAGCCCGTGCAATGCTCCGCGTACCGGTCACGATCTCGCCGAGGCTGATGCGGCGCAGGCGGCGCGCCAGGACCTGCATGTCCGCGAGCGGGTCCGCCGAGCCGCGGGCGGGGGGCAGCACCATGACGGGCGTCTTGATGGTCTGCGCCGCCGTCATCAGGAGCTCCCTGCACGGTCATCGAGCATGATGAGAGCGACTGCGCTGACTGCAGGACTGAGCAGTGCAGGGCTGCAGCTCCCCTCCAATATGCAGACACACGGCTGCTGCCATCTCGCTGCAGTGCAGTGATGGCAAGCGTCAGCCTGATGGCGAACTCGCAGAAACTCCTTGTTAACGAGAAGCAATGCTGCAGTGGCGACCGCACAGCACCGTGGCATGCCAGGCCAACCCCACAGTCGAGGTAATGCAAGCAGCAGCACCACAAATTGTGGCCAAGGTTCTCAACTGTCTGGCTGGCCCTTCATGTGACCGTGCTGTGCAAACACGACCTGTGGCCACGCATGCAACAAGTGGCCGCACAATGCATTTGTGTTGCTGAACCAACCGACGTTGACGGAAGCAATTGACACGGGGACGCACAGCAGAAACAGTCTTGACAAACATCACGTCCTTCATTCGCACCTCAGCCGGGGGATGCCGAGGGTGACATTCGCCTCGCCGCGGCCGGCCATGTGGAACGTGTTCAGCGTCATCTGCGTGCTGGGCTCGCCCACGGACTGCGCCGCCAGCACGCCCACCGCCTCGCCCGGCGCCGCCAGCGACCTGCCGCGGTGCAGCCGTGTAGCGTTAGGGTTAGGGTTGGGATTAGGGTTCATAGGACTCAGTCGCTGTTGAGGTTCGGGTTAGGGATACAACGAGAGTAAGAGTTTGGGTTAGGATAAAGAATACGGCTATGGTCAGGTTCTACAATCACAAACATGGTCTTGGAGGATGGTTTATTCCAAGCAAGATTAAGACTTAGACAAGCCTAGAGCCCATAGAACATGGTGGTTGCGGTAGGCTTCATGGTCGAGCCCGGGTATAGGATGGGCGTCGTGAATCTGAGCTCATGGTCAGGCTGACCAGGGTACTGCGTGATTCATGGCCAGCAGATGCTCAATGGTGCAGACAGCAGGTGGTGATCGACCACCGAGCATCGGCAGCCATGATAAATGCGCAGTACCTAGAGAGCAGCAAGCAGAGTCAGTAATTAGTGGCAGTCAGTCTCACGGTCATGGCGATGCCAATGCAAGCGCCGACGCAGCACTGGTGGAGCAACCTGTGCGCAGGAGAGGCGGAGGACCGTCTCGTACCGCATGTACTTGAGCTCCATGAGCTGCTGGAACCCCCGCCTGCTGAGCGGGTCCAACCTCCCCGACTCCTTGTTGCTCTTCTCATCCTGCCGGTGGCAGCACAGGGCAAGTTTTTAGCAGGTGCAAGTAGCTGCAACCCGTTGCCTGATAGACTGAGGGTTGTGGCAGGAGTGCGCCAGACCATCCGCAGGGCTACCTTGGCGTATCAAGGTGGGTTCTGCACAGCCATTCCAACGCACTGCAGTTATTTCACCTCGGCGTGAGATCAAAACCTCACACCTTGAAGCCTGTGGTGACAGCAGACAGCCGACAATGGCTACACCTTGACCTAAGCAATGACGCTGATCCTAACGTAAACGCTATGCATATCCTGTAATCCCCACCAAGCCCTACCCATGACCCTCACCCTAACCCTAGGCGTAATCATACAGCTGAGAAGGTACCTGGGGGCGCAGCAGACCGTCAGGGTTGTCACGAACGTAGGCGCTGAGGGCGTCGTGGAACTCCTCGCCGCTGACGCCCAGCAGCCCCGTCGGCTTGCGCGCCAGCAGCGGCAGCTTCTCGTCCGCTGCGCCGCGCCCGCCGCGCAGCTGCTTCTGCCGTCGCCTGGAGGGCGCAGCGCATCATGTTGTCACTCATCGAAGTCGCTCATCATGCTCTGGCGGGTCAACAACAACGGACCAGGATGCAAAGCTACAAAGCGGAGGCTGAGAGGGTCTAAAGCCTTCAGCTGAATGTATGCACCGTGAGACTGGCATTTTTGAAGAGCAGAGGAGTTGGTTGCGATCTGGATGCAACAGCTCCCAGTGCTTCGAAGGCACAGACAGCGACAAACTGCTGTATCCAAGCTGGAGACGCACTTCATGGCGGTCCGAGCCTTCGTCTCGTCTGCGACGAGGCCCATTCGCTCGGAAGCCGCGGCAGCCGTTGCAAAGTCCAGCTTCTGTGCAAACCTGGCGACCCAAAACCCAATTTCCCTTCAGCATCGGATGTGCTCCTGTACAGATTATTTCATGTGCGTGCGTCGCAACTTACTAGGTTTTGACAGAGACGTGCTGAAGTTCGCATGCAGTGTTTGCGATGGGTCAGAGCTGATGCACAGCCGCAGCTGCAGATGCACTCTGTGCAACATCGGCGCACCTGTAGGCGTTGCGGGCGAGGAAGGTGAAGGCTCGCAGGTAGCCCACCGACATGACGTCCACGCCGTCCTCCCCGTACTGGAACTGCGGAGCAGAAGCAGCCTTTGGGGAGTATGACGAGTATAACGAGTGGCAAGCGTCCCTCGCAGGCTAGCAAGTATATGGCAGGGCAAGAGTGCAGGCAGCATGCCATGACTCATGTCGTCCGTGGCGAACAGGGTGCTGTGACTTGCTGACGATAAGGATGCAGATGCCGCGGCATCCGTGCCATGAAGACTCAGTTGAGGTGTCACCTGGCCGAGTGCCGTACATCTGGACCCATACAGCCTTCATGCCTCATCGCTGTGACGCCACTTTCAAGACACAGATTTGATGATGTGAAATACTACCCCTGAGCAGTGCTGCCGTGCCGCCTAACAGCGCTCACCTGGACGATGGAGCCGTCGGCGTCGTCGCGCACGGTGGAGTCGTAGTGCACCCGCAGCGGCTCCAGGTTCTTGACCAGGCACCGCTGCAGGTACCCTGATCGGCTGGTCTTGACCGTCGTGTCCACCAGCCCGTCCCGCCCCGCCATGCAGTGGAAGTAGTACTCCTGTATTCATATGGACAGCACAAGAGAGTTTTCAGTGTCAGGCTTAGACCAGGATCTGCACGACACTGGCCCGCTGCGTGTTTGACCCCAGCACATCTTTGCGGCAGCTGCAAGACAGCGCCCCCATCCATGGCCTCATCTGGTCCATCTGCAGCTGGCTTTCCGAAGCATGAGAGCGCTACCGACTGCCGTGGTGATCCTGTATGACTGTTGCGGCCACTGCCGAGGACCATCAGAGCGCGTGGCGACGCCCTTGAGCTCGCACTCAGCCAGCTACAGATGACACGGACGAGGACTGGAGACGTGGCACACATGTGTTGCGCTCGATATGGCAAACACTGAGTTCGCAAAGTCATGGGCTTGCGTCGTCGTGGAGCATCCACGGACCGTAAGAAGCCTCACGGCTGGCGTGCTGCTTCTGTCGACTGACTCATCGTGCCTATGCTGACAGGTACGTACACCCGATTGTAACCCTGCGGTCACGCCGAGCAAGTCTGCAACGCAGTTCAGACGGAAAACAGCGCTGACCTGGGGCCGCAGGCCGCTGAGGAAGCGGTCGCCGATGAAGCCGCCGGAGCGGGCGCCCGCGTCGAAGGGCGCGAAGCAGGGCAGCGTCTTGCCGGATGCCATGCGCGGCACCCGCCGCCCCTCCAGCTCCTGCGCGCAATCATTGCTCAATGTCATGAAATCGTGTCATGTCATGCTGAAGTGATAGTAGAGAGCCGGCTATGTTTCCGTGATCATGTCGCATACGAACCAAACAAAGGCCAGCATGGGCGCTGTTGTGACCAAGCACCTGGCTTTCGACAGATGCATGCAGACAGTGTTCTATCTACACAGACGGCATCAACACACGCTCTTGTGCAGTCCTGCTGTTGCGCGTGCCTATAAACATGGTCCTGGTCAAGTTTGAGCTCGGCAACTCATAGTTACGGTGTATTTTGGCAGCAAACGGGTCCATTACCGAGAGTCGGGACAGCGACGGCTCCGCACCTGCTGGCCCAGCAGGCAGCTGATCTGCGAGAAGTTGACCTGCGACCCCTTGGCGCCGGTGCCCGTCATCAGCGCCATGCAATTGTGCAGGAACGGCTTCAGCTGCCCGCCCGGCAGGCACGCCTGCGCATTGGGACGCGCAGCTCTGTCACACAAACCCAGCAACATTGCAAAGGTCGGAATCTGACCCACGATGAGCGACAAATGTGTGCTGTTGCTGCAACACCGCATCGCCCGTATGAAGAGTCCGCGATCTGGACCATGTGTAACAGGCTGCATCCAGCTGGTATGGCCCTGAAGGATCGCACTGCACATGGTCCAAGATCGGTTATATTCATATGAAGCCATAGCTGGTGCTGACTGCGAAGCACAACGTGCTGCAACACCCGGCGCAGCGTTGGGAGCTGCCACATGGCAAGCAGGAACCGGGTGCATCTCGATATGTGACAGGGTAGCAACACGTCCGTGATGTCTCGAGGTGCATCATGAAAGCCAGGTGCTGCATTGGCTTGGAAGCCAGTGCGATGTACAACAGGCTGTAGTCTCAGATGCAGGTGGCGTAAATCCAGTTGTTGTTCCCACGGTCCTCTGTGGACACCGGCATCTCGGCAACGGTATCACATAGCACTGACGGCTGGTAGGGCGCACAAAGGAAACCTGGGGAAACACAACCAGACTGACGCCAGCTGCATCGAACGCTTATAGCCTTTCGCTCACCACACTGCGGCGCTGCAGCTATGGCGTTCTCCCAACCCTTGGGCCCTCCCCTGAGCCGCCCACACCTTGACGACCTCCGAGCTGATCGGGTTGATGGCGCTGCACGCGGCGCGGTCGTAGCCGACGCCGAAGCCGCGGTCGCTGCGGTAGCGCCGGCTGAGCGCCGCCTCCACCTCCGCCTCCCGCCGCCGTAGCTCGTCGTCCGGCATGTCCTGCAACAGGTTTTCAACAGGTTTTCAAGGATCACGCAGTCAGCCGAAGGTCGGAGGCCTTACATACATCAACATGACTGGCGCGTGTACACAGGCAGCTGGCAATTGGTATGGCTCATTGCAGGGATGAAAGGCTAACTTTCACCACGCACACGATGGCTGAGCTGGGAAACGCTGCAACAATCTACCTGGGCTGCGTGAACGCTGATGGACATTTGTCGGTCACTGGGCAGGCAAGCCTCACTGTGGCTTGATGACAGTGCGTGCGACACGCACCGCTGCGTCGGCGATGCCGGCCGCCGCGGCCGACGCCCGCAAGACCGTCGCCTCGGAGCGCCGCAGCAACGCCGCGCGCTCCTCCTCGGCCCGGTGCTGCAGCAGCACATCGCTGCGGCACAGCAGGGGTTGCGTGCAGGTCAGGAGCATGGTTGATCTGAGCTGATACGGCATGACACAAGTGTGCAGAGTCTACACTCGGAGACAAGACAAGGTTGATGCCTACACACTACAGTAGCCACTGCATCAGCCAACTCGAGCTCCGCTCCAACCCCAACGCCGCCAGCAATGCACAAGCATCATTCGTGGCAGAGGCGAATCAAGCACAAATCAGCGCCTGGTGGCGTGCACAAGTTGCGCAAGCACAAAAGGCGTACTGCTGCAACAGGGATCACGGCAACCACGACATGTGCTTCGTCCATTGCCAGCGGCGTTGCGCAGGATCGAGGCTGGCGTGACATCTTTGACTGATATGCAGCGAGGATTTGCAATGACCAATCTGGCGCTACTGCCTGTCTCGTCAAGCCTCCTGTCACGTTGAAAGACAGAAGGCGGCTACATAACAGAGCTCAATCTAAAGCCCAAGGGAGATGGATGCCGGTGCGATGCAAGGAACTTGTCACATTCTGACGCCCAACCAGGGCTTGCAGATAACTTCACATAGTTCGTAGGGACGGAGCATCTGTCACCAACTGTCAGCTATGACTCGCGCTCACCTGATGCCGCACGTGAAGCCGTGGTGCTGCAGGAAGTACGTCAGCAGCCGGCTGAAGCAGGACAGCAGCCGCCCCGCCACCTGGTTCCCGTACAGCTCCTGCCGAGCACGACGCTTTACCACCTTCGAATGAGCTACGTCCAGCTGGTGTCATCCTGCGTTTTGTAGTTGCCGTACTTGCACTGCTGGCGAAGCCAGCAACGATCCCGCCAAGCCAGCAGCACCCACAGTTAGACCAAGATGTGGGCCCCCTCACTTGACAGAACGATTGCAGCGTCGCCAGCAACACAAGCACAGGGGAGCCTTCAGGTGCTCCAGGACGTGCTCAGCTCTGTCCCGTCCATGAGACGATCAAACCAAGGAGCGTCTGCGCGTCTGCAGCGGCAAGCTCCAGGCAACATACCTGCTGGGCCCCCCAGCGGTGCATGTTTTTCCAATGAAGCTGCATAGTGCATGAAACCCGCCCATGACCTTTGCCGGTTTGCCACAAAACCGTCGTGACATCACTCCCAATCAGCGTCTGCGCTGCTGTCTGAAAGGCTGTGAATGCTGCTGCTGCCGACACCGACACCACGTGCTGTTGCTCGACAACACGGCGCCGTCACGAGAGATCAGCGTGCATTTGCCATCAGCGCCCACAGGCGCTCTTGCGAAAGCCCATTGGGGACGGAACCAGGCTTGAGGAGCGCCTGGTCAGGAGCTTCTGGAAATGCACGTGCACCGCTCATGATGGCGTGGTGCAATCCTCAGACCAAGAAAACTTTGCCGCTGATCAGCCTCAGTGTGAATCCCGACATACCCCGCCACCAGCACCTATACCCTACCCGAAACCCTAGCCGCAAGCGCACCTGCATGCTGTGCACGATGCCGTACTGCCCGAACTGCGCCTTGTCCAGCACGCCGGCCACCAGCTCCCCGTGCTGCACCTCCACGACGCCCTCCCCGGAGTCGCGGCCGAAGGCGTCCGGCGAGGTTTTCGTCTTGGCGGTCAGGCTGACCGGCGGCAGGCCGCGCGTGATGTGCCCCAGCACCGCCGTGATCACCTGCACTCACCGCACCGCTCATGCGAGAGCTTGATACAGGGTACTTCGTCTCCCCTAAACAGGACTTGCCCACCACACCATGACTAAGACTAAGTGGCCAGCTTGTGCCATCCATACGAATTTCCTGTAGAGTGTGAAACTGCTGAAACTCGTCAAACCCACGGCAAAGCAGTCCCATGCGCGTGACGAGCTGTAGCTCGGCACCCGCCGCTCATCAGCAGCCCACCGCAGCGCTGCCGCACAACTCGGCTGCCGAGGTGGTTCGAGCGGGTTTGCACGGCAACCTGCAGCCTTTTGCAAAACGAGCCGCAGGACGAGGGACGGCAGTCGGGCGGCAGCAAGAAGTGACCAGGACTGGATCACTCATGTTTTGCTGGCACAAGCATCCAGACTGCTTCTGCATCGCCGCAGCCTGCCAGCCCCGAACCGCGACATTGCTGTGCGACTGAACAGACCAGGTAGGGTTCATGCAGCAGTGCCAGCAACATGGCCGGCAAGCTGCAGCACCACGAAGCGAGCTCATTCAACTAGCCTAGTATATGAGAGGCTAGGCTGAAGGTGGGCAGGCAAAGTGCTGCGCAGCATCTGATGCTGGAAGCCGCCTGCTTGCCGGATCCACAGCTGCTCCGGGCTACGAACCAGTCAATGGCCTCATCAAACTCAATCGAGGTTCGCAGCACCAGCTCTGCCGAGCCCCACCGCAGCAAGGCACGATATATCTGAGAGACCCACTTAGGCCGTGCAGCAGCGCCAGGGAGAGGCTCGCACAAGGGCTGGCGCAACGAATAGCAGTCGGAAATGGACGAGCCTCGTGTGTCACAAGCCAGGCTGACAGGTGGTCACGCATCCGATTGCAAGCAGCTGAGCTGCAGAACGCTTGCCTGCCGATCCACAGCCATTAGGCCCAAACATTCCAACAGATGCACTCGTCTGACGCAGCTAGCTCCCGTAGCTGCAGCTCAGCCAGGCCAACCCTGGCGGCGCTGCCGCACGGTTGAATTGGTGCTCAACTCGCGGGCATGCAGCGGCGCCGATATCGAGCTGGCTGAGCTGTAGAACACAGAATGCAGCCGCATGTTGAAATGAGCTCAGCAGCGCAGCGGGAGCTCAGACTGAACATGGCTGGGCGCTGTGACGCCACACCCATGCAGAGAGAGCCACTTGCTTGCCGGACCATAGCTGCTCCAGTTTGAGCACACCAGCCGAATGCCCTTGGCGAGAACGCACTGGCATCCGTCCGTACAGCTGAGCCGACCCTGGATCCCGGAGCTGCCGCGCGATTGACTCGAGGATCCAAGCTGCTCTCGCGCGGCAGCGCCGAGGGAAAGGTGGCCGAGATGCTACGCATGAAGGCTAGCCGGACCGATCATCTTGCTCGTAAGGAGCAGAAGCTGGGCTACTGTTGATCGTGCACTCACCCGTTTGCGATCCTGCCCTATACCCCGCATGTAATACTGGCCGCATCCCTAACCCTGCCCGAATCGAAATCCTTACCGTTGCCCTAATCGCAACCCAAATCGCACCACGTGTTCCGAAAACGCACCTGTTTGCCGGTCCACAGCTGCTCCGGCTTGAGCACCGTCGGCACGGGCAGCGGGAAGGCGAAGCCGTCGGTCATGCCCGGCCGGCTGGGGCTGCACGCCGCGTACACGATCTGCGCGAACTGCGCCCGCCTGCGGTGCAACACAGACAGCAGTCAGGGGGTGTCGCACAGCCAAGCGCGTATTGGCTGCAGCAGCTCATCCCTCAAGCTTGCTTAGACCTGACGCATCATACCGGGGTGCCACACGATGACTGAAGACCATCACACTAACTCATAGTGCATCTGTACTCATCACAAGAGCAGCAAACCCATTCCTGCGATGAGTCTTCCTGCATAAAGTTTTTATGCCAGGACGGCTGGTTTTTCTCGCCGGAACCTGATACCCTTTAACACCCTAAACCCTGAGTACGCCCTGGAATATGCACTGCCACCAAGTTTGTCAAAGTTACACTCAGCCATAATGAGCGCACGTGAGGAAGGTGTCCCGTTTGGTGAGCAGCACGCCGCCCGCCACGTGGTCCTGGATGAGGCCCCGGATGGGCGCCCCGTCCGTCGGCACCACGTACTGCTCGTCGGCCTGGACCACATTGTAGCCCTCCGCTCGGCCCAGGTGATCCTGCGACAGGGTTCAGGGTGTCAGCATGCTTGCGTCTGGTCGGGTCGAACCCGTGATAACAGACGAGCGGCACAGGCTCTGCTTTGAAGCTTAGGATATGAGCCTCGATCGTGTAGAGTCCGGGCAGTTTGGTGGCTGTGTGTACTCCTGTGCTGAAATGTAAGCAACCCTCTGCCGGCATGAGAATCTCAGTGCATAGCACAAGGCGGCCGTGAACGCCCATGACAG
>JAABUX010006067.1_pt1 | contig 14573 bp, 8 predicted proteins | sample 5561851 | NCBI WGS metagenome assembly JAABUX01 (sample SAMN10711883, study PRJNA513361) | rock metagenome | isolation source: Antarctica rocks | place: Antarctica: Victoria Land, Richard Nunatak red sandstone | collected 2016-01-03 | reverse complement strand
GTCCACGCCACGGACTATTCCGGCCACCGCGCGCAGGCCCTGGCCGCCACGGTCACCGACTGGATCGCTGACCCGCGCGTGCCCGGTCGCCAGATCGGCGGGGTCGCTGAGCAGACCGACGCCTATGCCCGCCCCGTGCGACGCAGCGCGGTGCGCACCCGCAAGAAGAACAGCCAGTGGGGCGTGGGCGTCTTGATCTCCCATCGGTAGTGATGGCGGCTTTTTGTCATGTTGCGCGGCCATCGCCGTTACAGCACAGCCTGATCACCACGGTCCGTGGCCATCACTCAGTGCCGGAAGGATTTCCCGGTCGAGTCACAACTTGCAACGCCACGCGATCACCGCGGTCTCTATCGATACCAAGGACAAGGCAGGCGAGACAGACGTTCGCCAAGGAGTAGAGGCATGGAACGTATGGACGGATTGACACCGCACCACGACCGCGTTGGTCGGGAATACGACGAGAACGACGAGGCCGCGCGCCTCGACCGCGAGGATCCCATCGAGTACGCCATCACGACGCGCTACCTACAACGCTACGTCCCCGATGGCGCGACCGTGGCCGACATCGGCGTCGGCGGCGGGCAGTACAGCGAGTTGCTCGCTCGTCGCGGCTGCCGCGTTCACCTCGTCGACGTCTCGCGGCGCCTGCTCGATACGACGGTCAGCCGCCTCAGCGCCGCCGAACTGGGGGAGCGGATCGCGGGCGTCCAGCGCGCCTCGGCGACCGACCTGTCGCACCTGCCCGACGCCGCCTGCGATGTCGTGCTGCTGCTCGGCCCGCTCTACCACCTCCTGACAACCGAGGAACGGCGGCGCGCGGTGACGGAGGCGGCGCGCATCCTACGGCCCGACGGCATGGTCTTCGCCGCCGGCGTCAACCTGCTGACGTTTCTGCGGGACATCATCCACAACGACCCGGAGGAGTTCGCCCAGCGCCGCGACTTTTTCCTCGGCCCGCTCCTGCGCGACGGCAACCTCACGAAGCCTGATGGACAGCCGGCCACGATGCACCTTACAACCGTCGGAGAGTTGCGGGCCGACCTCGGCGTGGCGTTCGAGGAACTGGTCCTGACCGGCGTGGAGTCGTTCGCCAGCAAGAGCGCCGAGGCGCGGGCCTATCTGCGGGCCTCGCCCGAGGCAAAGGGGGTGCTGCTCGACCTCGTGGAGCGCACGGGCACGACCCTGGAGGGCCTTGGGGCCACCAGCCACTACCTCTACATCGGCCGGCGCAAGCAGTCCTGATGCGACCATCTCTATCAGCGATGCCAGGGAGGCATACATGGAACAATTGACCTTCAGGCGCTACCAGGACGCGGACCATGACGCCGCCTGGTTCGTCTTCGCCGCGGGCACGGCGCAACTCGGGTTCCAGAATGGTCCCTGGGACGACGATATGCACCACATCCCCGCCGTCTATCTGGAGCCGGGGGGCGAGTTCATCGTCGGCCACGATGACGGGCGCATCGTGGCCGTTGCCGCGTACCGGCGCGAGGCGGACGGACGAGCATCGGTGCATCGGGTGGCGGTGCATCCCGACGCGCAGGGACGCGGCGTCGGGCGGGCGATCATGGCCGAGCTGGAGACGAGGGCCCAACGGGCGGGCATCTCCGTCCTCCACCTGGACACGTCGATTGGCCAGATCGCCGCACAGAGGCTCTACACGAGGTGTGGCTACGAGGAGGTCGGCCGCATCGTCCAGAGCGGTGTCGAGTGCATCCTGTACGAGAAGCATATCGCAACAAATAACGAGGGAGAGATCGATGGAACCTTCCGATGAGACAGAGATGCTATGGAGCGAGGCCGATTTGCGGCACTTCATCGCGCGCGGGCACATCCACATCCCGTTGCGGGACGAGATAGGAGAGACGATCCTGGACCTCATCCCGGCGGACACTGACGAACCGTTCCTCGCCGTCGAGCTGGGCGTGGGCGGCGGGTGGCTGAGCGAGGCTATCCTGGAGCAGTTCCCGGCGGCGCGCGTGCTGGGACTCGACGGCTCCCCCACGATGCTGCGGGAGACGGACGACCGGCTGCGCCCGTTCGCCGGGCGGTTCGAGCCACGGCCGTTCCGGCTCGAGGACCGCTCCTGGCTAGAGGGGATCGGCCGCGACGCGCGCTGCTTCGTCAGCTCGCTGGTCATCCACCACCTCAATGCGGACGGCAAGCGGACGCTCTACCGCGACCTGCACGAGCACCTCGAGAACGGCGGCGCCGCGCTGATTGCCGACCTCGTCGCGCCGTGCGGTGAGCGGGAGCGGCGCTACATGGCCCGGCGGTGGGACGCGGAGGTGGAACGCCAGTCTCTCGCCATGACTGGCTCCCTCGACGCGTACCGGGAGTTCGTCGCCGATCAATCCAACTGGTACGCGTATCCCGACCCCATGGACATGCCGTCGACCGTGCGAGAGCACCTGGCATGGCTGGCGGAGGCGGGCTTCAGCGGGGCCGACGTGTTCTGGCTGTGGGCCGGCCACGCCATCTACGGCGGCTACAAGAAGCCTGCCGCCCGATAACCCTCACCCACGGAAGCGCCTGCTTGATCCGCTTGTCGCGGTCCCATCATTCTTGGCGCTGCTATCACGCGGGACGCTGAGTGTCCGCTGTTTAACGGAGTGTCGCGGCTTGAATGCCCACGTAGGCATTGCTGGAGTTTTGCGTCAGGTTGAATTGTACGGTGAGCCTTTGCCCGGCGGAGCTTGCCCTGTAGGTAAGAGTATAGGAGCCCAGGGAAAACCCGCTGGTATCACTGATCGTGGCACGCCAATGGTGTAGTTTGCGCTAACCGGCTCCCACCTGCTCCTTGCGTATCGTCTCCGACCGATTGCCACTTCGACGGACTGTCTGGAGTGCTGTGAACTACTAGACACACGATTATCCCAAGATCTCGATGCCGCTGCTCTTAGCATTATCGGTCACCGTGCTGTAACTGATCGTGATATTACCGCTGCTGTTGGCCGTGGTCGTGAACGATTTGACGATCGCTTTATTGGCCCCACCTGCTGAGGCGTAGATGTCAAAGTTGGTCAAGACCGGAGTCCCGTTAATGCTGACGTTGAAAACGCGGCTGCCTGCTTTGCTCCAGTAGATCTCGGCGAAGTGCAGCCGCACCGTGTACGTGACGCCCACGTTCAAATTGTTGATGGTGTAGGTAAAACTATTGCCGAACCGCTCGCTCTGATAGACGGCCTGTGGTGCGGGAGTAGCTGCCGCTACACCGCTGGTGTCTACCGTGTTGGTGTTGTTGTAGATAGAGCTGCCGCTGACGGTGTAGGCGCTGTTCGCGGCCCCGGTATCCGCCACGAACGATCCCGAGGCGGTGCCACCCGAGTTGATCGCCAGGATCAGCCTGGGGGTCGGCGTCGGCGGGACAGGCGTGTTGGTCGGGGTATTGGTCGGGGTATTGGTGGCGGTCGGCGGGACGGGCGTCCTGGTTGGGGTGTTGGTGGCCGTGGGCGGGACAGGCGTGTTGGTCGGGGTAGTGGTGGGCGTGTTCGTCCGCGTCGCCGTCGCCGTCGCCGTGGGCGGGGCAGGCGTCTGTGTGTAGGTCGCCGTGTTCGTCGCCGTTGGTGTACTTGTACCGGTGGCGGTCGGCGGGACGGGCGTTCTGGTTGGGGTGTTGGTGGCCGTGGGCGGGACAGGCGTGTTGGTCGGGGTGTTGGTGGCCGTGGGCGGGACAGGCGTGTTGGTCGGGGTGTTAGTGGCCGTGGGTGGGACGGGCGTGTTGGTTGGAGTGTTGGTGTTCGTCCGCGTCGCCGTTGCCGTAGGCGACACAGGCGTGCTGGTCGCGGACGGCGCGGGCGTGCTGGTGGCCACGGGCAGCGTGGGCGTGCTGGTCAGAGTAGTAGTGGGTGTATTAGTTCGCGTCGCCGTGGCCGTGGCTGCCGGCGTAGTGGAAGTCGCGATCGCGGTCGTTGGGGTCGGCGTGGCGGTGGGCGTGGTCGATGAGGCCGGTGTGGTGGTTTGGGTAGTGGTGGTCACTGGTGAAACGGTCGTCGTGGCCGGCGCGACGGTCCCTATGGCCGTCCCTGGGGCGGTCCCTGTGGCCGTCGCCGTGGCCGTGGGCGAACTGATCGCGCCAGGGGGCGTGGTACCGGTTGCCGTGGTGGCGCCGGTCGCCGTAGTGGTGGTCGATGGGACGGGCGTGCTGGTCGAGGTACTGGTGGTAGTGGTCGCGATGGGCGTAGTGGCCGTATTGGTGGCGACAGCCGTGCCGGTCGTCGTAGTGGCCGTGTTGGTGGCTGTGGCGAGGCTAGGCGTGCCCGTCGCCGTGGCGGGGCTAGGCGTGGTTGCGCTGGGCGTGCCGGTCGTGGTTGCACTGGGCGTGTCGCTAGCCGTGGCCATGGTTGGGATAGGCGTATTGGTCGGCGCGGACGTGGGGGGTGAGGCAGGTGTCGGGATGTCGTACCCGGTGCCCGTTTGCGGGTTGATCTGCGTGTGCGTCGTGTCGGTAAAGGTGGCTCCCCCGGCATAGAACGACGTCAGCCCTGGATAGTGGTAGGTAATGGAGACGCCGATGTGGTCGCCATTGTTTCGCAGTGTGTAGAAATAAGCGCACGATCCATCGGCAGGGGTGATAGGGCCAGGCGTCGACAATAATGCTCCGTGCTGGAAGGTATAGATACAGCCAGGATTCGGGCTCTCGTCCTTGAACAAGGTGATCTGTCGCAGGTTGTTCAGGTCCATGTTGTTCCCGCGCAGAGTCTCAGTGATCGTGTTCACGATCAGCGTGTCGGGGTTCGTCGCGCTGCTGCCCGGAGGAGGCGCCGAGCCGTAGGCGCCCATCAGGCGCGCGCCCTGACGTGACGCGTACATCACGCTGTCTTGCGACGATAGGAGCTGCCCGATGTCGATCACGGCCAGGAGCAGCAGCATGAGCAAGGGCGCGATGAGGGCAAACTCGACCATCGATTGCCCTTGCTCTCGCTCCCGTTCGTGCTCCCGACGCCGACCGACCCGGCGCACCTGCTGGCGCATCATGACTCCTTATAACTCCTCTTTCTCAGACGACCCGTGTAACATCGAACAGGTCCGGCGTGGTTGATCAGCGACGAGGACACATCCCCGTGCGGCAACTGGCAACTGACAACTGACAACTGGCAACTGGCAACTGGCAACTGGCTTACTGCGTGAGGTGCGGCGGCGTATCGACCACGGACACTTCCCACGTCGTGCGGTTGGTGATGCGGCCCGTGCCTTGATTGGTGTATTGCACGTACCAGAAGTCCTGGTTGGGATTGAGCGGATGCCCTTGCCCATCGGTGGGATTGTAGGTCGCATCGTCGTAGTTATCTGGGATCTTGGTGAACAGGTAGACCCAGCGGCCGTTGTAAGGCCGGTAGTTGGGGTTGTTCACGCAGTCTCTCTGGGCCTGCCAGCACAGGTTGTAGTTCTCGTAGGTGATTGGCGCGTTTCCGGGCGGGGAACCCGCGGAGCCCCCCGCCGTTGCAGTCGCCGTTGCCTGCTCCGCGATCCACGGCGCTACCGGCCCCGTATTGGGCTGGTTGGCCCACGGGGTGGCATAATCGGGCGGGTTAAAGCAACTCGTGTTGGCGTGCAGCGGGTCGAACGGATTGTCTTCGGCGACGGATTGTCCGTACGCCGCCGAGTTAGGGGGCGAGATGCCAAGGGCAACCGACTGGTCGGGCGACGGACACTGCGAGGGGCTGGAATAGAAGGGATAGTTCGACCCCAGCAGGCCCAAGGACGTCACGTTGCTGAACTGCGCCGTGGCAGTGCTGCTAGGGTCGGCCGAGGTAACGGCCAGCCCCGCCAATAGCGGGCCGGTGAGGGTCCAGGATCCAGGTATGTTAGTCCAGCCTAGATTGCCATTGGTTAATGTGGACACCGTGAGCACGCCGTTCGCCCTGCTGATCCGGATCGATATCGATCTGGATTGGTCCGGCACGTAGGAACTGTAGGACTCGGTTGTTGTGATGCCGTTTGTGGAGCGATACTGTACACCAACCTGCTTGTTCGGCGTCACGGCGACGAAGAGATTGGCGGCGACGGCGTCCGTACTGGTGCGCAGCATCAGCCCCGCTTTAGCCGACGTGCTGGTGTAGTTCTGCCAAGACACGGTAGCGGTCATGCTGCCATCGCCCTGCATCGTCTGCCAGACATAGTGGAAGCTATCGGTAGACCCTCCGCTAGCGTTTGGAATGCCGATATCAGGACCGGGCCCGCTCACAGTGTACGTCGACGATTTGTTGTCATATGATTGGCTGCCCATAGGGCTTGGGATCGGGTTGCCGATGTCCGCGCAGCTCCAGCCCGCCACGCAAGGAACGACCGTGCTCGTGGCAACCGCGAGGATACCTGCCTGTACGGACGAGACACCCTGATGCACGAGGTGCAGGGCTGCGACTCGCATCGTCGGCTCATGCGCTTCGCGGGGAGCTGCGGCCGCCACGAGCTGTATCGGCGGCATGATGATATCGATGCCTGGATCGATAGGCGTTTTGGTCGGCGTCGGCGTGAACGTTGGCGGAACCAACGTCGGCGTGTTCGTCGGGGGCCGAGGTGTTGGCGTGTTCGTCGCCGTGGGCGCCGGGGTGAAGGTTTGGGTTGGCGTGCTGGTCGGCGCGGGCGTCGACGTGTTGGTCGGCGTCGAGGTGATCGTCGACGTGTTGGTATTCGTCGGCGTCGGCGTGTTGGTGCTGGTCGGTGGGACCGGCGTGTTTGTCGCCGTAGGGATCGCGGCCTGAGTTGCCGTTTGCTGGGCCGCCTGGGTCGCCGTCTGCTGCGCCATCGCTGTCTGCGTTCCGGGCGGCGTGGTAGCGGTGTTGGTCGGCGTGCTGGTGCTCGTCGCCGTGTTGGTCGGGGTGTTGGTGCTCGTCGCCGTGTTCGTATTGGTCGGCGTGTTCGTCGGCGTACTGGTCGGGCCGGGCGTGGAAGTCTGCGTCGCCGTGCCGGTCGCCGTGGGCGTGCTCGTATTGGTGGGGGTCTGCGTCGCCGTGCCGGTCGCCGTGGGCGTATTGGTCGGGCTCGGCGTCGCCGTATTTGTCGCCGTGGGCGGGACAAGTGTGGCACTCGGCGTCGGCGTGGCTGTGGAGAAGTCGATGCCGTGCGCCGGGAACGAGGTGATGAGGGAGGTGCTGCCGTTGTTCTGCATCGTCGTGCTGCGGTCGGGATGTCCCGGCAACCGGATGATGTTGCCGTTGCCGTCGAGCGTCTGGGTAAACCACTCGAACGGCGCGTAGGAGCCGTCGGGCCGCACGATCTGGATGCTGCTGCCGCCGGCGAGGTTGCCTGGGTTGAACATCTTGACTACAAGCCACTTACCCTTGTACTTCGGCGCCACCTTGGCCAGGTAAATGAGTGTCTTACCCGCCGCCTTGACGAACAGGGAGACGCGCCCGACCCCGCCCACCTCGGGCTGCGGACCGTCGAGCGCACTCGTCGGGGGGTCGCAGTTTGTATCGCCGCTTGTGCAGACGGTTGACTCGGACGATTGTCGTATGGTGATCGCGCGCAGGGCGAAATTGTTAACCTGGTCCCCCTCGCAACTCTGATATCCGGTCACGACCGGTGCCGTGCGATTCACCGGATCGAGGCAGGTATTGACGTTGACGATGTAGCTGGCGCCGGGCACAGTTGCAACCTTGGCCAGCGTATACCACTGGTCCGTATAGTGATCGATGTTTGTGCCGCACGATTGGCCCGCTACCCCCGGAGGAGGCGCGATGATGATATTGCTGATGGCAGCGGTTGAATAAAGAGGATTGTACTTGCTAGGGTCTTGAAAGACCGGGTCCTGCCCGCTGGAAAGCAGTCCTCCATGGGCTGGATCGACGTGGACCCTATTGCCGTTGCGATCGACCCAGGTCAGGCTATAGTACGTGACGTCATTGTACGGTTGCGTCGGAGGCTTTAGGTAGTCATAAAGGTGGTCATCGCTATAATTTGTGCTGTTACTCCCAGGGTCCACGGACCCAGCTGTCTTATCAGTCGTCGCCGGAAGGCCATAATCCGCCAAATATGTCTGGTCGCCATAACTATCGTTCACGCACGTCCCTGCGTCGTACACCTGGATATACGTGTCGTCGGAGATTGGGACCGTGGACGTGGGGATGGTAACTTTGTAGTCATAGCCGTTGAACGACCGTATGGCGGGGGTGTACGGGTTTGTCGAGGCGACCGCGGACGTGGGGTCGCGCCAGGGATTGGGGATGAGAGGGGTGGTCGTGGTGAGCGGCAAAAAGGGAGGATCGGACAACACGTCGATGGGCGAGTAGGGGTCGCCTGTCTTGGTAAATTGGTCCGGCCCGTTGATGGATAGCTCCATGCCCTGGGACAATGGAGCCGTGCCGGTTATCGTCCCACCCGACCCATTGGGCATCGGCCCATACGTATTGATGAGGGCGGTGGGGTCGCCCAGGGTGCTGCTGGGGTTCTCCATAGGCACGGAGGGGCTGTAGCGCGCCGTTGAGTGGCGGGCCAGCGAGACGGAGCGGAAGCCCAGGATCGACCCCAGCAGTAGCGGGAAGCCTGGCTCGCGCACGTCCACGGTCACCTGCTGGGACCCCGAGGCGTCGAGCGAGGTGGTGACGCTCGGCTGGTCGTTGGCCGGCAGATGGAGATTGCGCGCGACCATGTCCTGCGCGGCCGCCGCGGCCTCCACCTGGCCGCCCGTGCCCGCCGCGACCGCCGCGGAGAGGGCCGCCTCGTCGGCCCCGCGCTGCAGGCGCGTCCCCTCGACGAAGACGCGCGAACTGTCGATGCCCAGGCAGACGCCGGCCAGCAAGACGACCAGGGCAAGAGCCAGGATGACCGCGACCTGGCCGCGGCCAACCGTTTGGCGCGCCCGCCGCCCACGGATGCTCCCAAGAAACATATGTCGTGTCATCGCGCTATCCTCTCGCTCCTCAGCTAGCATGTCGCCGTCGTCGATCCGGGAGCGCATTGCGGCTCGATGCGCAGGATACTGGTCTCGCGGATGGTCACTCCGCCCCCGAAGATGGGCAGGACGTAGTGGAAATGGTAGGTCGCCGAGACCCCCAGCGGGTCGGGCGGATCGATCACGTTGCGCGCGCAGGGCGGCCACGAGGTCGGGCCGGTCGGCAGTGGCATGGTGGTACAGGGAGGCGGCACGGCGTTACCGGGGTACATCCAACTCCCGTCCGGCTTGCATGTCCCCACGTCGTGCGCGTTCGGGTTGTCGGCCAGGGTCGTGTCCATGCCGCCGGCGCCGTCGTCGGCGCGGAAGATCGTCACCTGACCGAGGTCGGCGGGGTTGGCGCTGGCGCTCTTGAGCGAACTGATCAGCGCGGCGCAGATCTGGCTGTTGGCGTCCGTCTCCCTGGCGTGGATCGAGCCGGTGCGCGTCGCGTTGCGCACGGCGAAGGTGAGGGCGGAGCGCTGCGCCGAGAAGATGCCGTATTCGATCAGCCCGAAGAGCAGGAAAAAGAAGAGGGGGCTGACCAGCGCAAACTCGACCATGGCCTGGCCTCGCCCCCTGGCGCGGCGCGGCCCCGTCGTCGGCCACTGTTGTAGACAACTATAGCGCCTATCGCGCGCGGTTGCTTTCACGACCCCAGCTCCATCCCCAGCTCCATCCGGTACAGTGCGGGCACGACCTCACTATCCTGTGCCACTATCAGCCGCCATGTAGAGACAGGCAATAGCCCAAATGGATCAGTGGCGAGTGGCGAGTGGCGGCAGGCGCGCGCCATGGGACGGCAGTGTCTGATTCTTCTCGCTCCGTCGTTGTAGTAAGTGTCTGTCTTGATGTGTAACGGCCGGGGGCCGTCGAGCAGGGGCTGTGAAAAGTCGTTAGCGCACAGAAGGTCTGGGGTCATCTGGGAGCGCGGGCGTCTCGCCCGTCCCCGGGTCCGACGCGGGGACGGGCAAGCTGCCCGCGCTCCCAGTACTTCTGCGCGCTAACGAAAAGTCGTCGGCGCCACGATGAAAGGGTCGTCTCTGAAGGCGCGGGCAGCGTAGCGAGCGTCCCGCGCTCCCAGGCCAACGATTGACAGACCCTGGGGCATGGAGCAGGAGGACCAGCGTGAGCGATGAAGGAGCGGGAGGGCCGGCGTGAGCACGACATCTAACGTCTCGGCGTTGTCCTTTACAGGCGAGAGAGGCGAGTATGACGTGGCGGACGACGAGGCGGCGTTGGTCCAAGCGGCCCAGGACGACCCCACGGCCTTCGGGGCGCTGTATCATCGCTACCGCCAGCGCGTCTACGCCTACCTGCGCGCGCGCACCAGCGATGCGGAGGACGCGGCGGACCTGACGCAACACGTCTTCCTGCGGGCGTTGGACGCCCTGCCCCGCTATCGCCCGCGCCAGGTCCCCTTCGCGGCCTGGATCTTCCGCATCGCGCGCAACGCCGCGACCGACTTCCACCGACAGCGCCGCGCGACTCTCACCTGGGACCTCCTGCCGGAAGCACTGCAGCCGCTGACCGGGTACGACCCGGACGCCGGGATCCTGCGGCAGGAGGACATGGCCCGGCTGCGGACACTGCTGCGCGCGCTCGATGCGGAGACACGCGAGTTGCTGATGTTGCGCTTCACGGGCCGCCTCACCATCGCCGAGATCGCGGCGGTCGTCGGAAAGTCCGACGCCGCCACGCAGAAAAAGCTCTTTCGGACGATCCAAACCTTACAGGAGCGCTACCATGGGCACAGTTGATGACCACTACCCCGACCTCCTCGGGCCGCGCGCCGCTCCCGAGCGCCGGCGCCTGGTGGCCGACCTCGATCAGGTGTGCGCGGCGTCCCGGTTGGACGCGGATCGCGACAGGGCCATTGCCCGTCTGCTGTACGACCGCGCAAGCACGCGGAACCGCCAAATGGCGGCGCGGGGCAACCGCGGCCGCGTGCTGGCCGCCCCGTTCCACCGTCATCGCGCCCTGATCGCCGTCGCCACGCTGGCCGCGGTCATCTTCCTGGGTGGAACGCTCGCCGCTCTGCGCGGCCATGCCAGCGTTGACCGGGGCCGCCCGCTGTCGTCGTCCCTGACCAGCACCGCGGCCGCCAGCCTGAGCGCGGGGCATACCGCAACAACTATCGCCATCCTCGCTCAACCGTCTCTCGCCACCAGCACGCTAGTGAGCGGGGCGTCCAGTACGCTGGTGAGCGGGGCGTCCAGTACGCTGGTGAGCGGGCCATCGCACTCGCCCACACCGGCGAACGGAATGGCACGCTCGCCCGCTACGACGGCGACACCCGTCTCCACGCCGGCACTGGTGTACTCGCCATCACCAACCTCCTAATTACAGGCCCGTGGCGCGGCGCGCCTTCTATTGGCAATTTGGCGCTGGCGCCACCAGGGGCGCGGGCATCCCTCCCGCCGCGGCTGGGCCAAGCGGGAGGGATGCCCGCGCTCCCAGTTGTCCCCCACCTTTTGCGCGCCAACGACAATTCGTAGGCGCGCAGAAGTACTGGGAGCGCGGGCAGCGTGCCCGCTGGGTCTGGGCGGGCAAGCTGCCCGCGCTCCCAGTCGTCCCAGTACTTCCGCCCGCCAGCGACAATTCACAGACCCTGCGACCATTGGTCACAAGCTGAAGATGTGATCGACACCGTCTTTTCATCCGACAACGGAGCGCGAACAACCTATGAGTACGGCACTATGAGTACGACACGTATGCCCCCAATCCCGTCCCCAGCCCAGTCAAGCACGATCACGACCTCGCCGCCGCGCCGAGCTCGCCCAACCACGAACATGGGACCTACCGCGCCAACACCAACGGACGTGCCGTCGCTATCCGACGAGGGCGTGGGCGTGCCGTCGCTGTCCGGCGAGGGTGTGGGCGCGGGCTCACCGTCGCTGTCCGGCGAGGGTGTGGGCATGGGGACACGTCCGTCCGGGCTTGAGTGGGGACTCTACGGTTTCATTGTCCTCGCCGGCGCCCTGATGCGCTTCTGGGATCTGGGGTCGCGCGCCCTGCACCACGACGAGAGCCTGCACGCGACCTACTCGTGGTACCTGTGGGAGCGGCTGACCGGCACAAATCTCGCCTCCAATCCGGAGTATCACTACGACCCCATGATGCACGGACCCTACCAGTTCCACGGCAACGCCCTGATGTATCTGATCTTTGGACCCAGCGAGGGGGCCGCGCGCCTCAACGCCGCCCTCTGCGGCACGGTCTTGATCGCCCTCCCCTTCCTGCTGCGGCGGCAATTCGGGCGCGTCTCCGCGCTGATCCTCTCCGCCCTGCTGGCCTTCTCGCCCGCCTTCCTCTACTACTCCCGCTTCACCCGCGAGGACATCTACTTCGCCCTCTTCACCGCCGTCTTCTTCATCGGCCTCCTGCGCTGGCTCGACGCGCGCGGCCGCCCCAACAGCCACCGCTGGCTCTATATGACCGCCGCCGGCTTCGCCCTCTGCTGGGCCACCAAGGAGGGCACCTTCTTCATCCTCCTGCCCATCCTGCTCGGCTTCCTGCTGCTCGTCGTCGCCGCCGGCTACGCCTACCAGTTCCTGACCCCCAGGCGCTCGATGAGAGCGCCGCATGACCGCCAGAGCGCGCGCGGTGGGCGCGGGCAGGCCGTGGCCCCGGCGCAACAGCCCGCCCAGCCCCCCGCCCACCCCCTCGTCCAGGCCCTCGGCGACTTCAGCCGCGCCAACCTGCCCGCCCTTATCGGCGCCGTCCGCGGCGTGCCCGCCCTGGCCTGGCTCGCCTGCCTCGCCATCATCGCCGCCATCACCGTCGTGCTCTTCTGGCCCGTCGGCGACCCCGTCTCGTGGGGCTTCATCCCCTTCGCCAACCCCAACGCCACGACCACCCTGCACACCGGCGCGACCGTGACATATAGCACCGACGGCTTCTTCGGCGGCGTCCAGTACTGGTTCCTGCAGCAGGGCGAGGCGCGTGGTACCCAGCCCTGGTACTACTACTTCCTGGTCATCCCTCTCTACGAGCAGGTCGGCGTCGTCTTCGGCGCCGCCGGCCTCGTCTACTATGTCCTGCACCGCCGCACCCGGTTGTCGTTGATCAGTGGCGGCCTCTTCGTCGTCTTCACGCTGTTGACCCTCTTCCTCGGCCCCACGCTGCCCAAGGCGCTCTACGAGTTGCTGGCCCTGCTGATGATCGTCAGCGGCGTGGTCCTGCTGCTCTCGCGCCCGCGCTCCCCCCTCATCAACTTCCTCTTGTGGTGGACGGTCACGACCTGGGGCCTGTACACCTTCGCGGGTGAGAAGATGCCCTGGCTGACCGTGCACATCATGCTGCCGACCTACATGGTGGCCGCGCTCTACCTGGGCCACCTCTTCACCGCCCGCTGCCTGAGCGTCAGGTGGATCGTGGCCCTGGTCGGCCTCGCCCTGACCGCGGCGATCTCGTTCCGTAGCTCGGTTGCCCTGGCCTACGCCGACGGCGCCAACCCCACCGAGATGCTGATCTATGTCCAGACCGCGCAGGACGTACCGGCCGCCTCGGCCGTGGTCCACGCGCTCCCCCAACAAGGGACACAACAGCGCGTCTGGATGGATAGGCGCGAGACCTGGCCATGGGTGTGGTACCTGCGCGACGAACCCTACGCGCTTGGCGGCAACGGCGCCGACGCGGCCACGGACGCCGACGCGGGCGCCGTGCTCGGAGCGGTGCAGTCCCGCTACGACGCCCTCCTGGTGGGCTGGCCCACGCACGACTATCTGCGCGACCACGGCCGGCTGCGGGGCCTCGCGGGCTACACGGCCTACGGGTTCAAGTTGCGCTGGTGGTTCCCCGAAGGGGACTATAAGGCATGGGAAACCACGGGCGTGCAGGGCTTCCTGGGCCAGGCGATCCAACCCTCGTCCTGGGGGCGCCTGGTCGCGTGGTGGGCCGCGCGCACGCCGTTCAACCAGGCCGACTTCGACAACTGGGCCAACGTCGAGTCGTTCTACGTCTACATCCGCAACGATCTTGTGCCGCGCGCCGTCCCGCGGACGGACTTCTGGGCCGCGGCGCGCCGGCGCGCCGTGACCACCAGCGTCTCCGCCTCGTCCGTCGCGACGAACGATGTCCCGGGGGCCCGCACGACCCCCGTGCATCCCCTGCTGTCCATCGCTGGCGCGACGGCGCCACGGCCGCTCTCGGTCGTGCGCGCCGTGGCCGTAGGTAAGGGCGGCGCCATCTACGTGACCGACTCGGTCGCGCAACGCGTCGCCAGGTTCGACGCGGCCGGCCACGAGGTAGCTGTCTGGGGCTCGGCCGGCGCGGGTCCCGGCGATTTCGGCAACGCATCCCAGGGGCCGATGGGCATCGCCGTCGGCCCCAAAGGGCAGGTCTACGTCGCGGATACCTGGAACCATCGCGTGCAGGAGTTCACCCGCGACGGGAGGTTCGTGCGCGCCTTTGGCCGGCCCAACCCCGCGACGGGCATGGCGGCGGATTCGTTGTTCGGGCCGCGACAGCTCACCGTGGCCCCCAACGGCAACATCTACGTGGCCGACACGGGCAACGAGCGCATCGCGGTCTACAGCCCAACGGGCCGGCGTCTGTTCAACATCGGAGCCGGCTCGCACGGACCGGAAACGGCGCTGGGCCGCTTCGACGAGCCCTCGGGCGTCGCGGTCGACGCCCATGGCGTCGTCTACGTGGCCGACTACTGGGACCGGCGCATCCAGCGCTTCACGCT
>JAABUX010006064.1_pt1 | contig 14582 bp, 26 predicted proteins | sample 5561851 | NCBI WGS metagenome assembly JAABUX01 (sample SAMN10711883, study PRJNA513361) | rock metagenome | isolation source: Antarctica rocks | place: Antarctica: Victoria Land, Richard Nunatak red sandstone | collected 2016-01-03 | reverse complement strand
TGAACCTGCTTGAAGACTGCTACCTGATTGCCGCCCGCCCGGATTGGTGCTACGGTCGATCTAGTCAGCATGCTTGCTGTGCTGTGTGGACTAGCATTACCTCCTGCACCGGCCTGACGCCAGACTCTAACGAGCGCCACCTTCGCTAGCGTCTCACCACAAGCGCTGTGCTAGCATGTCCGGCAAGAAACGCAGCGTCAAGTCGCGCGCCGGATCAAAGCCAGTCGGCCCACGGGTATGCTTTCCCCCCGCCCGACCCCACCTGTGGTGCTCACATTCCGTGACAATCCATGGGCCGGGCGGATGTCCAACTGTACAAGTCACCCCACGGGTACCCACAGACCCAACAGCACGCAAATTGACGCTACCGTGCTGTGACGGCAGGAGTTGATTGCCGCGCTGGATGTTGAGTCCCAGGCCTTGTCGAGCACCCATGTGCTGGTTGCACACCAACTGAAGCGACTGAAGGTGAGCTACGGCGTGTGTCACATCCCGTCATGCTGCAACTGCTCATACACGGAGGCTTGTCATAGCCGCGTGCATGTTGGGCCATCTCGCGCCTGTGCAATTGGCTTTCCGCTGCTAGTGCTCCCTTCGGAGCGGCGTGTAAGATCTGGAGCCACTGTCATGCTCTGACCATCGGACCTTCGCGCAGGTGGAGGCCCTGCTCTTACAGCGCATGCTCGACAGTGTCGAGGGTCGAGAGCCTGCGGAGCCGGACAGCAACGATGCACCCGCAGCCGCAGCAACAGACACAGCGGCCAGGGTGTCCTCCGCGCCGCAGCGCTCAAAGCCGGTCGAGGGCGCAAACGCTGCAGCGGAGAACGCAGCATGCGGAAGGGACGGCGGCCGAGCAGCGAGCGTTCATGACGACGTGTTCGCTCAGGCGGCCGAGGGCCTTATGGCAGGCGTGTCAGAATCCGATGGCGACGGGGAGGGTGACAGCTCTGCAGAGGACGCCGGTGGCAGCGATGCTGAGGACATCGATGGCGAGGCTCAGCCAGCGCCCGCAGCGAAGCGTCGGCGGGGTGCCGCGACGGCCAAGCGCGGCGAAAGGTCAGTGGCGGACAGCCAGGCTGGCCGTCGGGACGACGCCCAAGCGGAATGTGTTGGCACGCGCAGTAAACGAGGCGCAAAAGCGGGTAGCAGTGGGGTAGCTGTTGTTGGTAAGCGCAGTGACAGGCGGAAGGCAGCGGCCGCTGTCGTCGCCAGCCAGGATGAGACGGAAGCAGCAGCCTCGCCGGCAGATGGCAGCAAAGCGCAGCAGCGCCCGACTGTGGTCAGGAGAGCAACGCGCGGCAGGGGCGGCGACAGGCGCGGCGGCAGGGGCGCTGGCGGCCGGGACAGCAGCAGCAGTGCGTCAGCTGCGCCGCGTCGCGTTCGAAGGCTGCCTGATGCATGAACAGGCTCTCTTAGGCGAGTGGTGCTTTGACAAGGATCATTGTGGCCGGGGAGAGCCAACACCAGTCGCGAGGCATGTGTCGAGCACCGCACCCACCAGCATCGCTGCCGGGCCTTTGCACAACCTGAGTTGCAGACTGGGATCGCCTAGAAGGCGTTGCTGAAGTGATCGCACATGAAGCGTTACGCCTAATTTCTGTTTGACCTCTAGACTCGCCGCAACGCAGAATATACCTGCATACTGTGTGTGGCATGCCCTGAGGGTCCAGGTGCCCATCGGCACACGGCTGGGTGGATGATCAGACATGTTCCAGCGCAGCAAACGGCATATTACCAGCCGTGCTGCTGTGAGTAGAGTGAGGCACCGCTACGGATCCGGCACAGTGATCGAGTCTCCTCCGTGACAACTATGGTAACTTTCTCCGAGATCGGGCATCGGCTTGCAGCCGCCAACAAGCCTCTTCCTCGCGATGCGAAAGGCGAATTGGTCGAGCCGACCTCCAAGCTGCAGCAGCTGAAGCACCACATTGCCACGCCATGGTTTTGGGGAACGTGCGTGCGTAGTGTTGAGCGTGTCAAGTTGCGGCGATCCGTGCTGATGTCGTCTGGCGCCGCCCCACCCTGGCTGACACGTCGTCTGTCTGTCTGGTACTCCAGGTGGTGCATCTTCGTCGTCATCTTCATCGTCATGATCAGTCTGCAGCTGTGGCTGCAATGGTTCTGGCTCCTGCTCTACGCGGCGCTCATCATCCCCTTCGCCCCATGGCAGAGCATTCCCATGCGCTTCTACAGGTGATCCGCCCTGCGCGCTGCGCCTGTGGTGTGTTCTCGCAAAGCTCAGATGCCATGCTCATCCTCTGTAGACGTCGTGATCTCAGTCTTTCTGCTACAACACAGTGTGGATCTGCGCCGTAAGTGTTCGGCATGTAGAGGCATGACGCTGGTCAGACTGTCTGCAGGGGCGGCCTAAACGATGATGCGACCTCCACAAAGGCGATGCTATTGCTGGCCGCGTCAGCATCCATCTCGTGGGTGTTCGCCAAGTCCATTCAGAATGCTTCTCTGGTGCGTCGCGTTCCAATGGCGTCTGTTTAAACGGGGTCAAATGCGGGGACAAATGGTCTGTTGTGCAGGATCTGAGGCAAGCCTTCTGAACTCAGCTGGTGCCGTGATGTGCGTTGCAGCTTGGCGCAGAGAATGGGATTGTCGGCTGCGTAGCGTATGGTGAGGTTTTGCCAAGTCGGACGGCATGCTGAGCGCTTGATACCTAGCCTGCGTGCCACCAACTAAAACCAGCCTGCACCTTGCACGCAGTACTGCGTCAGTCGTTGATTCCCGCGACGTGTCTGCTTTTGGCTTGCCATCGGCTGACATCTGCGGGCTGACCTGAGCTCGCGCCGCGCAGCATCATACTACACAGCTTTCTTCAGTGTTGCCTTCGTGGTTTACTTCCTGCGCAAGAAGGGTGAGTCTTCCCTGCAAGGAGAGACTCCTGCGTGTCCTCCGTTCAACTTTGGGGCCGTGCAAGACAATGGCTCATGCTGATCAGGACCCGCACGTGATCATCGACAGGTTACAAGTCACTGCCGGAGGCCATCAATGCCCGCTACGGCAGCCTGGCCACGGTGCGTTTGCGCCACGCAGTCGCAGTCAGGGTCGCAGGGCCTCCTACCCAGAATCTGATCCAATGCCTGGGTGGATCCGGCGATGCCACACGGAGCCACGTCTGCTGCTGCCTGAGCCTGCACAGCGCCTCCAACACTAGGCAATGCTTCTCCGAGTTATGAGCACATTGCGATATGGTGCCGCAGGTGGGCTTTGGCCTCGCCGTCCTGTTCCGGCTGTACCAAGAGGTGTGGAGCAATGCCCTCGTCGTCGGCGGCTTCTACGGTGCGCCCCGCCACCGAATTTTGCTGGCCACAACGACACGAGACGGTCTCGCTGCCGCCACCCTTCGTAGTGCTTTGAACGGCGCCCATGCAGGTGTGGTCTGCCGAACTGCTGTCGAGCCGTGGGCGTGTCTGTCCCGTGCAGGCCCCACGCACAGCACCAGCTGGTGGCTCGGCGCGTGCCTGTCGACGCTCATCCCCGTGATCTACTCCTTCACCGGAGGCATGCGGGCCTCCGTGATGACCGACATGAGCCAGGTGCGCCTGCAGTGTTTAGAAGGTTTCAGCTGGCTCCTTGTGTGGCACTCAAGTGTGTGGCACTCAAGCGTGATGCAGCAAAATGCTACAGCAGTGGTCGAGTTGGCCAGCTACGTCGCTGGAGGGCGGTGCCTGAGTGGTGAGCGGCAACGCGCTCACGTGATTTGCGTTTGAGCGGCAATGCGCTCAAATAACTTGCATTAATCGCACACGCGTCACTATGCTGCCTGCAATTGCGTGCCGATACAGTACCTGCCTCTGAGTATGGCCGTGCGTATTCGCAGCTTCAATGCGGTCGTGCCTGATGCCGCGCGCAGGTCATCACCTGCATCGCGCTGCTGGTGGCGCTGCTCATCCTGCTGGGCCTGGACGCACCCGCGTCCTTCGGCACCTGGAACGGCGCCGGCACCTGCCAGCTGCCGGCGGCCACCGACCTGACGTACCAGGCGTGCGCGGCGGGCAGGGCGCCCTGAACCTCACCAAGGCGGCGTTCACGTACACCAACGCCAGCTGCAACTACCCCAGTGCGCTTGAGCCTTCCCTTGTTCCCTTTCGGCTGCCCTTCAAGCTGTCCGCTGTGGCGCTTCCTTCTTTGTTTCACCGATCAGGCATTTCAGCCGCACTGGATCCAGGTCGCATCCTGTATGGACGAGACCACCAATGCGCCCCGAGATTGTAAGCGACTGTGTGCGCTCCACCGCTGACACAGTTGGTGCTGCGCCCTTACAGCCATCACGACCGAGGCCGTGTGCACGGCCGCGACGGTGGGCGGCACGTGGAGCGGCGCCAGCTGCGCGCTGGGCACGCAGCCGCTGTGCGTCGCCGCCGGGGGCGTCTGGCACCCGGTCAAGCTGTGGAGCCTCAAGAACGGCGCCGACCTCATCATCGTCGGCCTCATGCAGGGCCTCTTGTGCGTCCGACCACCTTGCACTCTGCACGCATGCATGCAGGCGTATGCACGCTCACTGCTCTGCAGGACCCCGTGGTTGCGGCAGCATTTATGACGTGCTGTCAGCCTATGAACATGTCTTATGCAACCGTGCAAGTCAACACTGTGTATCATGCAGCTGCATTTGAGCCTGGCAACCAAAGACTCATGGAGTTATGCTGCACACAAGTCCCCCGCTACTCCATGCAGGAGCTACCCCTTCTTCGACCCCGTCCTCACGGACCGGGCGTTCCTCAACGAGCCGCGCACCATGGTGAAGTCCTTCACGCTGGGCGGCACCGTCGCGGGCATCTTCATCCTGCTCTTCGGCTTCTTCGGCATGTTCGGCAACATGCAGGCCATCCTGCGCCCGGACGCGTGCGTCCTCCCACCCCGCGTCAGCCGTTCCCTGCTGGTGCCGATTTTGCTTCGCAGTACGTGCCTTTTTGCGATGGCATGGCGCCCACATTCCTCATTCAGAGTGCTCGCACACAGCATGGCAACTGCAGCCTGAGGACTGACTTGCCTTAATGCAGGGTCCCTGATGCGATATTCCAGAATATGAAAGCAGGCTACCCAGCCGAAGTTGCCAAGTATTTTGGGACAGCGGTGAGGGTCGGCCCCGATCCTGTATGATCGCTGGCACAGGCGCCGCATATGGGTTGCCAACAGTGAGCTGCCACAATTGCCGTTTGTCCGACAGCATGCAGCTGACGCTCGTGGCATGCAGGTGTATTCCATCGTCAACATCGTGTTCATCACGCAGTCTCTCAGCACGTTGGACTCCACGTTCACGTCAGCAGGTGCGCTGAGCTACGGAGTCTCGCTGAGTTTGGGAGACTGCCAGGGCCTCTGCGCAACCACCCACAACACCTGCATACATGGTGCGTTGATCTCGGCGTGACAAGCCCTCGTTTGGTCGTGCAGCAAAACTGTTTGGCCCGGAGTTCTATGGCATCGTGCAGGACGGAGTGCCCAAACCGCCTTCAGAAGCCACCAAGAGGTAATATGCTGCCTCACCTGCTGTACGATAGCTTTATGTGCCACACATGTGCCGTCCCATACTTTGGCTGAGTCAGACACCCATGCTCTTACCACCGCACCCGCATCCCAGCCGCTGAGTAGCCCTGTCTTTGATCGGAGTCTGAGGCTAACACCTTGACCCTCTCTCTGGTGAAGCTGCGCAAATTATCCTCATGCAGGCATCTGGCCGTCGGCCGCGCCGTCATCCTGGTGCTGCCTATCGTGGGCATGTTGCCGCTCCTCGCCCGCCCGACGGCGCTTGAGGCGACCACGGTCAGCGGCACCGTCGTCATGGGCCTCGGACCGCCCATCTTCGCCCTCCTGTTCTGCGACGGCTACCGGCCGCTCACCTTCCACCTGCCCTTCTGGTGGTGCGTGGTCCCACCTCACCTCAATCCTGCCACTTACCCTAAACATACCCCTAACTCACTTACCCCAAGCCAAACTGCAGGCATACGGTCGCACCTTACCCCTTTGAGCCCGTCCCAAACAGTTGTCGCACCTAACCCCTCTGAGCCCGTCCCAAACAGTTATTTGGCCGCACCGCATGACTGCTTGTCACGGGGCCTTGCTCGCTTCACGTCGGCGCTCGTGGTAGCATTACGTGTGAACATATCAGCCTTCGTCTGAATATGAAGCACGTAGACGCTTTATCAAGACCCCGCCACCACTGCAGGGGCGTCGGCGTGGGCGCCGTGTTCCAGCTGTCCACGGCCTCCTGCTGCAACAAGCACATCGACCTGACCGGCTGGTACATGGGCGACGGACCCAACAAGGTGAGCTTCCGCAATGGAATCAGACGGCCGCGGCGCACTTGCAGCTGCCTCACTTTTTTTCGTTCGAGTGTTTTTCATCTGGAGCGTGCCTGCTTCTGCCGTCAACAGCCGCCAATTGGTAGCGGCGAATGACTGGGTGTCAAGCATGGCTGTTATGGCGGAGCGTTGTTATCACAGCAACCTGCGAGCAGGCCACGCTGCAGCATGAAATCAGCCAGGGCGATGCTCTTCGGCGCAGGATCTGCTGGGCGTGAACGTGATCGGCACGATCGTGGCGTGGGGCCTGATGCTGCTGACGCTCCTGGAGAACCCCTTCGCATCGACGCTCATGTTCGACAACCTCCAGGGCAACAACTTCGTGCAGGTGTGTGCGTCGGCCATGTTCGTTTCTCACCGGCCATCCGTAGCATACGCACGTGCCTGAAGGGACAGACTCTTTGTCTGTGAAAGACCAGTCGTCGGCCGAGACTGTGAACTAACGGCCGGACAATCGTTGTGCCCCTGCATTGTTTGCTGTGTTTGCGTTCCCAGGGTGGTTGCACAGCATGACTTTCCTCTGCGAGATTTGGTAGGGTTGATCGAGGAAATAGAGGAAACATTGCTATTGATACACGATAACCCTCTACAGACGTTTCTCATTTCTCGCAGGACGGCAAGCGGCTGTGGAGAAAGGCCCGCGGCCGTGCGCCCCTGGAGCCGTCGCCCAGCATGCTGCCGGTGCTCAGCAAGAAGAACAGCGACGTGCTGGGGCTCGACTTTCAGCCGGCGGCCCGCGACCCGGCCTCCCAGATGTCATGATAATACTTCGCAGCGCGCCTGATTCCCAGCACGACACATCAGCAAAGCACTATGACGGTGCAATCCTGTGCACTGAGTTCTACAAGTCACAGACTGGCCCCACCGGCGCTGAGCGACGCCACAAGGACGGACCTCCTGTCCCGTCCGTGATGGCGCTGCACATCGGTAACCAGGACTGCTGTAGCCCAGTGCCGTGTTTTTGTAGGGTACATAGTAGGGTAAGACGTAGTTTGCGCGGCATGGCATCCGACCTGCCGGCAACCGACGTGATCATCGCAATTTTGATGTCAGCCTGCATGATGTGTATACTGTCTCTGGTGCGAATGAGTCCATTCATTTTGGCAAGCTATGTGTTGGTCTGTGTTGGTCAACAGAGAGTGTTAAACTCACCAAAGTGGCCTACTGAATCTCCACACCAGCCCACTGCACTGGAAGTGGCAAGCGTGCAGAAGTGAAGGCTATTATGCACTGGCTTTTCACTCCTGACGTGCACTGCGTGTGGCAGAGAAGAGCGAGTCCAGTTCTCCACACAGCAGACAGTCTGGCTCCTCTCACACTGTCTGTGGCTTCAGCGCGCCGGCGGCGGGTGAATGGCCAGACCCTGAAGATGCACAACAGGCTGGCTTTCAGCAGTGCCAGTGTGCAATTGACAGGGCAGGAACTGTGACAAGCGGTTGGTCCTTGTATCAGCGATGGCGCTGCGTGCGCCATATGCCGGGGCGCGCCAGCCTGTTGTGCGCGGCGGGACGAGGATGATCAGGGGCATCAGGGTTGCAGCGCGGCAGGAGTGCGGCAGGTCGCGATGTCTTCCTCGGCCATCATCGCAGTGGTACCAGGCGTCGAGTGGCGGGAGCAGGGGAGTAGGCACTCGATCACGTTGCCCCGTACGCGCAGCGGCAGCATCAGGAGCTGCGGCAGACTTGCCAGGCGCGATCGCTGCGCTCCACCCTCCATGGAAGATCTTCGAGCAATATCTCCAACGAGCATGTCTGTCGCCACCGGTAGCGCGTAGATCAAGACGCGATGTGGGTGCTGCGTACCCCCACCCCGCGCCTCCGACCGTCCCGCCAACCGAACCTCCAGTCACCTCTACCACGTCCAGTCACTTGCACCTTCTATCCGCCGCAACCAAGGCGTCTGCTTCAACGCCAATGCGTCACCCACTCGCCTGCTCCGCCCTGCAGGCAGCCCTTCTTCCGCAGAAAAGCCCAGCGCGCTGAAAGCGCTGCTGACGCCCTTCAGCGACAAGGCGGCAAACGCGAAGCTGCTGGCCCTGTGCGGGGCCGGCGCCCTGAGCAGCGTCGCGACGCTCATCCACGACACGTACCTGGCCATTTACCTGTCGGAGGTTCTAGGCCTCAGCAACACAAAGGTGGTGCCGCTGACCCTCACCTGATGAGTTGGGCAGTCTAATGGGCTTCTGACAACATTTATCGACAAGAGGCGCTCAGGCTGAGATCCGGGCAGACAGCGCGATTTGTCTGGGAGCGGCGAAGTTGCTGGAGTCGTGCTCCAGTGCTCAAGTGCTCCAGTTGCTGGATCGTGACTGATCGCCGATCAGCTGATTGTGCAGTCATTTCTCTCACGCGCATCCTGCAGATCGGCAACCTGCAAGCGGTGGCGCAGTTTCTGTCCAACGCATCAAAGTCGGTCTCAGGTAAGCCTCGTCCCCGCGTACCGCAGCGCTATAGCGCCCACAATCCTGTTCTGCTGCACGCCTGCTGATAGTGCAGCTGGGCATGGCATGGCATCAGATTTTGTACGGCAGCACGAGCACTTCTGAAAGCCATCGATACAGCTTGCATGCCTTTCAGTCCTGTACCTTGATAGAAATGAACGCTTCTGCATACACTGCCGCGAGCTTTGCGTCGCCTGACTGCATATGCCGACGAACACGTTGCCGGTGTATTGGTCAGACTTTGTAGATCAGGCAGACCCCAGTCGCAGTGCGCGCCAAATGGCAGGGCGCGCCCATCTAAGTAAACTTCCAGTGTGGCACCCTTGGGATGCAAAACATTCTCTGCCGTGCATCCCAGTGCTTCCCAGACCCTGACAATAGCCAATGTCGTCCGTTCTCTGGCTCGCTCTGCTCGCCAAACACATCCTCAAGATGCAGTCGCATCCCTATGCAGATCCAGCTGCGCGGCCGCAGGCACGCTGGCGGACATTCTGTCGCCGTCGCGGCTGGTCATCTTCGGCACGCTGCTGACGACGCTGAACAAGCCCATGTTCGCGGCGTCGGGCTACGTCTTCGCCACCTTCGGCACCGTCTCCACCCTCTACTGGATCACCGCCGCCAAGGCGCGCAGGACACAAGAACCCACGATTTACTGGTCACAAATGCAAGGGATTTGAGCCCAATGGTTCCTAGATACGGCAAATTGCTGATCAGCGACGTCCAAAGTCCTATACATTTCACTGGATGGTTCGCAGAAATTTGCTAGTCAGCCTGCCGGCCAAACCTGATCTGACCGTGGCGCCCCTGCATCTGGCGCAGCAATGCCTGGCAAGTGCATCCTGCACTCAACTGATTCAGGGTGCAGCTGTCAGGCTGCGCCACTTTGTCTTTGTGACTTCCGGAGCAGCCTGCTGTGGAGTCTTCCGACGGATCTGCTCCGTCATACGGGAGCATATCCCTGAGTCCACTGCCCTTCGGAAGCTGTCCGCACTGCATTTACACGACGCGGCTGCCTGCCCGGCCGCACAGGTGTTTGACCGGATGAGCAAGGGCGTGCGGGAGGCGCCCAGCAAAGCCCTGATCGGCGAATTGGCAGCCCAGTCCGGCGACCGGCCGGAGCAGGCCTTTGGTGAGTTATTGTAAAGCAGAACCTGTACACGCCCATCACCTTCACTGAGCAACGCCTAGCGCTCGCACGGGGCGCTCCCTTCTTAGCGTGAACATGCCACGCTGAGGACCAACGGACGCCAGCCACCAGTTGCTGATACGGTAATCGGCATCTTTTGAGTGCAATGTCCTCGAGCCGCGATTAACAGACCCTCAGTGACGGGATGGTCTGCCCCTGAGGCACGACATGAGCTGACCACAGCCCTGGCTTGAGCCCTAACCGTCGACCCTGACCCTTCCCCAAAGCTAATCCTAACCTGGCGCTCGCAGGCTTGCGGCAGGCGACGTCGACCTTCGGGGCGCTGGTTGGCGCCACCGTGGCGGGCCTGGCGTTCAAGCTGAGCGGCAGCAACTACGTGCTCACCTTCGCGCTGTCGGCCATCCCGGCGTTCCTGGCGCTGCTCCTCGTCACAGCCGTGCGCTCACGCCGCCTATCGAGCTGGATTAACCCCCATACCGGCACCTGCATCTGTTTCCTTGCCAGAGTCAGGACCCCTAGGCGGCATGCAGCCTTCTTGGTGCCTGCCAGACCACACTCTTTTGGAAGGTAGCCTGTCCCACTCCAGAGGTCAACCGTGCGCAGTTGAGCTCATGGTGATCTCCGACGCAGCAGAGTTGGGATGCTCGTGCTGGATCGCCGCTTTCACTCTAGCAGATCTTGCCAATGTCGGCCTCCTGCCGGATACAGGCGTTCGGCAAGAGCGCGGCAGCCTCAGCAGAGCCGGCGACAGCAAGCGGCAAGGGCAGGACCACCGCGGCTGCAGCGGCGGAGGAGGTGGATGACGTGAAGCTGAGCGCCAGCGGGAAGATCAAGGCTTTCCTGGGTGCGCATGGCAGTTTGGCCGAGTCATCTTCGTTGTTCACTGCAGGACACTGGCAGCATTGCAGAATATGCCAAGAGACGCCATCGTCACATTTCGGCCGAGGAGATTTGCTCCTGCCAAGCTTTGTCCCTGCACCTGCTTACACGCCTTGTGAAGCTGCGGTTGGGTTGCGACCACGTGCGCCTGCCTAAATGGTCCGGCGTGACGCGAACGACAGCCACTGGCGCTGAAAATCGCATGTCGAGTGCACACATGGCGCTGCGCAGGCGCGTTGAAGCCGGTCTATTGGCAGGCGCTGGCCGTGGTGATGGTCATGTACTTCGCGCGCTTCGACTGGAGCTTCGTCGTGCTGAGGGCGAAACAGGCGCGCTGGGATCCGATTGTGTAGATCCGTGCCCGGGTCAGCCAGCCATGAGAGTGAGAGTTGTTACATAATCTGCTGAGGTCAAGTGTTGACCTATCCACACACCCCGAAGGGCCAGGCACTTGCTTAATCCCAATGCAGTAAGCGAAACCATCCAGTCATATCGTATTGTCCACCACAAGTAATTACCACACAAACACACCACTGCAAGACACACCATAACATACATGCACTCACACATTACAGGTCCTCATCTTCTTATTCTTCTTGTTCTTCTTGCAGCACGCACACGCAAATCACAGGTCTTCAGCTCCTTGTTCATGCAGAGTGTAAGCAAGGCGCTGAAGACCTGTGGCATCTCGAGTTTGGATTGACAAGCGTCCACACACATCGAACACAGAAGGAGTCCATGGGTGTCTGCAGAGCTCAGCACCAGCGATGACGCAATGCCCGTCGCTTCAGAAGAGACTTTCGAGAAGAGACCGTCGGACTGTTGTCCTGCATGGCTAAGGCCTGACCCTGACCCTGACCCTGACCCTGACCCTGACCCTGACCCTGACCCTGACCCTGACCCTGACCCTGACCCTGACCCTGACCCTGACCCTGCAGGTGATGGACCGCAGCCAGCTGCCGGCGCTGACGTCGACGACGATGCTGGTGCAAGCGGCGCTGAGCACGCCGATCAGCGCGCGCGCCAAGCAGTCCGTGCGGGCCCGCAACACGGTGCTCGTCGGCGGCATCCTGACCATGGTCGCCGCCAACGCCGCCTTCGCGCTTATCCCCGCCGTCTGGGGTGCGTCTGCTACGCTTTCACAACCTCTTCGAGGCTGTGCATGACAGACATGCTTCTCCATGCTTGCAAACCTGCGCTTCGGGGTGGTGACTTAAAGCAAGCCCCACGCCCGCTAGCCTCTGCAATGTCTCCAGCACGTTTTTAGGTATGCAGCCAGAGCAGGCCTCTGACAGCATGCTGACGTGTTACGAAGTTGTTCGCAATGCGTCCGTCTGCGTGGGATGTGATTCTGTGGATGCTAAGGTGTACGCACATGACTGCACACAGTCTGTGGGAGTGACATGAACGGACGTGACTGCACCCCGTCTGTCCGCAGGCATGTTCCTGGGCGCCGGCTTGGTGGGCGTCCACATGGCGTCGACGCACGGCATCTCGCTCGCCATGCTGTCGTCGTACATCCCGGCGACGCCGATCCCAGGCCTCGGCCGCGTTTCGGGCACAGCCTGGTCCTTCACAGATTTCATACTCGGTGCGCTGTGGCAAAGACCGACACACAAGAGGTCGCCAATCGCCATCGCCATCGCCGTGGTCGTCACTGTGTCAAATCCTGTGCTGGGCTCGCTCGTGGCTGCTATTCTCAACCTCTTGTTGATGCACCCAATTTCAGTTAACGTGGACAAGTGCGCGTAGCAATCGTGTTCATGTTTACTGGGACTGACCTGCGGCCCCAGTTTGTCTCGAGTCATCGCGCCTGGTCAACACAGCCAGCGGGGTGCACTTGCCTCAGCTTCATACCCCAGCCTCCTGCAGACGAGGTCTGAACACGCGCAGGCATCGTGCTGGCGTACAGCAACTCGGTGGCGGGGCGGCTTTCGGACGTGAGCGCGGCGCGCGGCGCCGGCAACATCGGCTGCTTCTTTGGCGGCGCCGGGGCGGCGCTGCTGGCCGCCACACTGCTGCTGCTCTTCTCTCAGGTGTCCATACCTAGAACATCGCGTATCCTCTATGCTGGTTTATGGTTTTTCCCGAAAATCATCGTTAATGTTGATGTCAATATTTGACTGGTGGCCGCGACACTGCTGCTCCTGTTCTCGCAGTTTGGCGACCTCGGCAAGCAGGAGCTGGCCACGCAGAAGGCGAAGCGCAGCTGATCCGAAGCTCGAAAGCACGCGCTGACAGTGCTCGGGAATGTAGCCGGGCGCCGGCGACTCGATGATGGCGCACCCAGGTCGCAAAGCGAGCGCGGACTCTGCGGAGATCGGATCCAAGGATGCAGTCGACGTGCCCAGGCTGCAGTCCCGCGAATGAGAGATATGCGACGTGCCAACGGACGTGGTTTTGCCGAGCGTAGACCACCCTGCTGCGGGCAGCAATATGTTCATGACGTGGTGCTGGTCCGTCGAGTTACACGTAATGGTTCATCTGTGCGTATTTGCTTGTCGTCCGCGTGAAAGTTGTCTAAGCCATCTGAGCTCAGCAAAAGTAGGTTAAGACCGTCAGCTACTGCAGTTTGGTGGTGCTGCCCACGCTTGTCAAGCATCGACAGCTGCGATGCCAGGTGATGCCAGGTGATTACAAGCCTGACACTGCATGTGACCGCCCCTGCAACCTCAGAAGCAAACCAATGTTGTTTATCATGCAAGAGACGGCTTTTTAATGAGACACCGCTGGAACCCCTCTTTGATGACCTCCTCGTTGAGGTCACGGCCAATGAATACCATCCGGCTTGTCCGCGGCTCACCGTCCTTCCAAGGCCGCCCTGGCATTCCCTCGAACATCGAATGCACGCCCTGTCCACGAAGAGTGCATGTAAGAGACACATATGACACTTTAAGGCGGATCTGGCCTGGGCATGACTGACGAGCTCAGCAAGCGCAAGCCCTCTGAAGAGCGGGTGCACAGAGAGGATGCATCGGCAGGTTTGGGCATCTTGCTAAGCAATATGCATGCCAGTTGCACGAGATATCAGTGGGAGGGATCACAATCTGCGCGAGCAACTGCGATATGCATGCCCCATAGGCGGGTCACACATGGCGCAGCAGGCAGGCACAACACACCGAGACTGACTGGTACCGACCTGAAAAACAAAGGTCTCTGGGAAGTCGCGGATCGCGATGACGCCCTTCATACGGTACAGGTCGTCCCCTTTTTCTGATATCAGCGCCCCCAGCCAGAAGTTCACCTACGCGTCATCAAGCAGATATTTAGTGCTGCAAACCAGTCAGCTCTCTGCACATCTCTCGTGCTCCTGCAAAGCATGAGCGCTCCATCACACAGCATTTCCAGTGTGCCTGAGGCTATCATGTTCCAGGCACGGAATCCCTCGGAATCCCTGAGATCAATGAATTTTATCTCGGAAAATCATACCCTCAATAAATTAGGAAATTGAATGTCTAAGTAGCTAAAGCACGCTGTGACAGCCCCAGTACTCACGTCTTCCAGGTCCAATTCGCCGTCCAGTTTGACGCTGACCGATGTCACGCTGTCATCGTGGTGGTGGTGATGGTGATCATGCCCGTGCCCTGCAGTCAGCGGTCACGCCTGCAGGCCTGAGCAAATGAGCCGATCACACACAGGAAAACACGCTCATAGTCAGGATAATCCGGAACTCGGTGCAAAATCGTAGAGTCCAGCAGTCTATCTCCTGACCAGAAGGCACGTCAACATGCGCACAGACCATGGCTTGTGTCCACTAGCTGTCGTGCTATACATTGAGCAGCACTTATGAGCATGATGAGCGCAC
>JAABUX010006063.1_pt1 | contig 14583 bp, 13 predicted proteins | sample 5561851 | NCBI WGS metagenome assembly JAABUX01 (sample SAMN10711883, study PRJNA513361) | rock metagenome | isolation source: Antarctica rocks | place: Antarctica: Victoria Land, Richard Nunatak red sandstone | collected 2016-01-03 | reverse complement strand
GGATGCGGCTACATTGTCCCGGGCGCACTTGATTCAGCCCGGTAGGGCACTGGGAGCAGAATCCCAGGTTAGATCCTCCTTTCGAGAGTCCCAACAGCTACGCAATGCGACGTCGTGTCGCACCGAAGCCGTCGACGCAGGTGATCCCGCTATCCAATTCGTGCCGCCCTTTGCGCACCAGCACCCGGCTCCAGCCCAACTCTCGCTCGGCCCGCCGCTGCCCGCCCTCGCCCAGGTCACGCACCGCCCGCGCCATGAACAGGCGCCGCGCGCTGCCCTTGAGCGTGCGCGCCGTTTCGCCCAAGAACACCTTGAGTTGGTCCGTCAGTTCCATTGCTCCCTCCCCGCGTGTTGGTGCGTCAGGCGCCCCTCGTGGGGATAGTATACGCGTTACGGGATAGGTTAGTTTTTCAGCGTCCCTTATTTGGTACGGACGCCGCTCGAAGCAATCCAGGGCGGCTGGGCCGCGCGCGATGATCTAGGGGTGGCATTGGTCGCCACGTTGGTGGACGCGCTGATCGGCCTCGCGCTGAGTATCGTCATCGGCCTGCTGGTGGCGATCGTGATCACGCGTTTCAAGGTGCTGGAGCGCGGTATGCTGCCCTATGCAACCGTGATGCAGACGATCCCGATCATCTCCATCGCTCCACTCATCCTGATCTGGTTTGGCACGGGCGACGTAGCGATTGTCTTGATCGCACTGCTCGTAGCCATCTTTCCAATCATCTCGAACGCCACGCTTGGCCTGCTCTCGACCGATCACAACCTGCTCAATCTGGCGACGATGTACAACGCGAACGGCTGGCAGCAATTGGTCAGGCTGCGCCTCCCCTTTGCGCTACCCTATATCCTGGCGGGGGTACGCATCTCCAGTGGCCTCGCCGTCATTGGCGTGATTGTGGGCGAGTTTTTCGCCGGTACGGGCGGCCCAGAGGGGGGACTAGGCTACATCATCACCATCACAGCCAAGAATCTCCACATGGACGAACTCTTCGCCGCGACGCTACTGGCCTCGCTGCTGGGCGTGCTGGTGTTTGTGGCCATCAACGTGATTAGCTATGTCTGGTTGCGCAACTGGCATGAGTCTAGCGTCAGGAGAGAGAACTGACGGTCGGCTCGTCGAGCCGCGGCAGGTCGGCCAGGGGGAGTGTCGGGGCAACACTGGCTGGCCATGCTATCCGTGCGACGAATCGCTCTATTTCATCGCACGGATAGCATGGCCAGCCAGTACAACCGCGAGTATGTCCGTGATGTTGAGAGGATGCCGTTGCGTAGGGAATCGGCTTACATCTTGGGCAGGAATTGGTCTGTAAACGCCGACATAGGGTCAACAGCGCCGACCTTCAGGCCGACGCTGACCAACTGCTGCTTTAACTGAACCCAGCGTGCCGGGCTCATATAACCAATGCCGTGCGTCCTAGCAGCGCCGCCCATCACGATCGACTTGACGGCGTTGGCCGCGTAGTCCATCGACTGGGGCGTCAGCGGGAAGCTCTTAGCCGTGGGATCCTGCCGCATGTACGCGTTGGTCTTCTCCAGCGCCGCGTGGCTGCTGAAATACGTCCGCCAGCCCTCAATGGTCGCCGCCACATAGGCGCGCACCACGTCGGGGTGGTTCTTGACCTCATCCTCACTTGTGATGATGACCTGGTAATAGGGATTGTAGCCCGTCGTCGCGATCAGCGCCGCCTTGACGTGTATGGGCGGCTTGCTATGCTCGGCGGTGTAGGGTTCCTCTGAGATATAGCCTTGATTGATGGAGCTGGGAATGGCCGCGAAGTTCCGCAACGTGAAGTCATAGTTTACGGTCTTTACGTTGGTGTAGTGGTACTTGTTCAGCAAGTAGTCCCAGAACGTTGAGCCGAAACCGTAGACAACCGTGTGGTTGGAGAAGTGGGCGAATGGATCCGTCGCCGGTATCGTCTTATCGTTGGCGTGCCACATGAAGCACTGTAGGTCATCCTGCATCGTCGCAAAGACAGCGACGACCGGTAGGCCCTTTGAGCGTGCTGAGTACACGTCGTCGGCGTTAGCCATGGCAAACGTGAGCTTGCCAAGGGCCACCTCTTTAATCGCGTCTAAGCCCTGATAGGCGAACGAGAACGGCTGGATCTTCACGTCGACGCCATGCTTCTGATAGAGGTTGAGATCCTGGGCGGTATAAAAGCCGCCGTGTTCCGACTCAGGGAACCAGTTCATGAGCTGCGTCGCCACCGGCATGGCAGCCGCACGCGCTGATACGCCGTGGCCGGCCGGGGGTATGAGCAAGATGCCGCACAGGATGACGGCCAAGAGCGGCTTGACGGCCTGTTTAAAAGAGTAGGGTCCGATCAGCATACAGGTACGCTTCCTTTCAGATCAAAGAGGTGTGGATTGCAGGGACAACGCTCCGGCGGCGCTATAAAGACGATCGAGAATCCTCATCACCTCCTTCAATAACGGCGTGCACATGGTGAAACAGGCGCCCGGCGCCTCTTGAAAACCGTGCACCGTGATCCAATCGCTGACGGTGGCCTGGCGTTCGCCTAGTTTTCACGCTGCATCGCGGACTCGTGCCAATTGTGCAGCATCCACGTATTGAAGACGCCCACGGCCACGAATACCACGATTCCCAGCACAGCGGATAAGAGGGTCGCCGCGAAGAGGACATCCATCTCGAGGCGTGCGCCAGCGACCTGGATAACATAACCCAAGCCACCTGAATTACCACCAGACCCGGCGAAAACCTCACCCACGAACGCCCCGATGACGGCGAGCCCACTGGAAACGCGCAGTCCCGCAAGGAGGTAGGGTAATGAATTGGGCAGCCGTAGCTTCCAGAGTTGCTGCCAGCGTGTTGCATTGTTCATTTGGAAAAGGTTAAGCAGATTGTGATCGACTGACGTGAGCCCGACCGTCGCATTGGAGATGATCGGGAAGACGGCGATGATGAAGGCGATCATGGACGTCGCCAGTTCTCCCACGCCAATAATCTGGTTGATAATTGGTGCGATGGCGATGATCGGAATGGTTTGTAGCATGGTCGCATACGGGGAGATGGCCCGCTCGAATATCTTGGATTGAGCCAGGATCATCGCGATCAACAGCCCGACAACGATGCTCAGGGCAAAGCCGACCAGCGCGTCCCGCAAGGTGTAATAGGCGGCCGTTAGAAGCATCGAGGAATTAGCAAAGAATCCCTGTACAACCGCCACAGGGGATGGGATAACGTACGCGGGAATCTTCCACAGCACGACGATCGCCTGCCAGGTTCCCACGAGGATCACCAGCGCGACGATCGGTGGTAGATAGACGGTCCGCAGGGTGTGGACGATCCTTCCCGCCGTTCTCCCAGTCTTGACGCCACTCTCCCCAGCCTGTTCCGACGGCGCCGTGATCGTCGGCGGGATATGCTCGCCTGCATGGCCGGTGGCCGGCCCTAGCGGCGTCTCGACACTGTCCATAGGTCTTTAGGCCTCCTGCAGCGCGGCCAGCACCGTACTGGCGATGGCATTGAACGCGGGTGTCGTGCGGATGTGCGGCTCACGCGGGTAGGGGAGACGCACCGGCACATCCGCCACAATACGTCCTGGACGGCTGCTCATCACCACGATGCGGCTGGAGAGGAAGACCGATTCGGCGACGTTGTGCGTGACAAAGAGGACCGTCCATCCCGCCAAGGTGGACACGCGCAACAACTCACCGTTGAGGCGCTGACGCGACATTTCGTCCAGCGCCCCGAACGGCTCGTCCATCAGCAAGACACGCGGTTGAGCCACCAGCGCACGGGCGATCGAGACACGCATCTTCATGCCACCCGACAGCTGGCGTGGATACTCGTTCTCAACATCGCTCAATCCGACCGTCGTCAGCGCCGCACGTACGGTGGCGCGGCGGGCGCTGGCCGGTCCGCCACGCAACTCCAGCGGAAGCTCCACGTTTCCGCGTACTGTACGCCAAGGCATGAGTGTGGCGTCTTGGAACACAAACGCCATGTCGCGGCGTTCCGACCGCGCACGCGGCGGCGGCAAGCCCTCTACCTCGATTGCCCCTGCCGATGGCTCGCCCAGGCCGGCAACCAGGCGCAGAATCGTCGACTTTCCACATCCTGAGGGGCCGACCAGTGAAACGAACTCGCCACTTTCGACGGCGAAACTCACTCCGGATAGCGCAACCGTGCCGTTGGCATACGCCTTCGACACGCGTTCGAGTTGTACCAGCGGGCGCGCGCCGGCGCGGCTCCGGCCCTGCGTGTCATGACCCGGCTGTACCGTTGTCTCCGCCATGGCTACTGCTTTTCCCCTTGACTACTATATCTGGCCTGGTGACCGGCAGATCTTCGCGAGTCAGCACAACGGGCACTCGTCATCTGCCCCCACGGCGTGTCACGGACGCGGATAGGTAAAGACAGGAACACCATACGCACGTCAAGGCGTTATTGGACGAGTGGTCCCGACCACAATGAGTTGCCCCAGTATAGCGCGCACTGTCAGGGCGATCAACCTAGGATTTAGTGTCCTTTTCCGTTAGGGTTGACGCAAGGTTGTGTCGTTGTGTAGTTTTCGCCCTTACGCCTCAGCCCGCCCCATGGCTACCTGGCGCTATCGCTCTCCCTGACCTTGATTTCCATGCAGCCGCCATGCTATCGTAACACTAAACTTCACACGTCACTTGCAGGGAGAGCGTATGGGCCCGCAGTCTACAGTCCTCCAGCGGCGGCTGGAGGACATCCTTCCGGCCGGGCAGATTAGCGTCGATCCAAAGGCGCTACAAAGCAACTCCGAGGACTACGCCTGGTTCTCCAATGTCTTGGAGGAAGATTTGGCCGGTTACCGCGCCGATGTTGTCGCCTGGCCGGCCGACGAGGCGCAGCTTGCCGCAGCGCTGGCCGTGGCCTATGAGTTGCGCGCGCCTGTGACGGTGCGCGGCGGCGGCACAGGTAACTACGGGCAGTGTGTCCCATTGCGGGGCGGTCTCGTCATCAACACCAACCGCATGAACGGGGTGCTTGAGCTGGGCGATGGGTATGCGCGCGTGCAGGCGGGCGTCAAGCTCGTCGAACTGGACCAGGCGGCGCACGCGACCAACCAGGAACTGCGCATCTATCCGAGCACCTACCTCACGGCCACCGTGTCCGGTTTCGTGGCGGGCGGTTCGGGTGGTGTCGGCTCGATCACCCACGGCATGCTGGTGGACGGCAACGTGCTGGCGGCGCGGGTCTATCCTGTCAACGAGCATCCCGCTGCCCTGCATGTGCAGGGAGACGAGCTGTCCTGCTATATCCATGCCTACGGTGTCACCGGAGTGATGGCCGATGTCACGGTGCCGCTGGCGCCGCGGCAAATGTGGGAACAGGCGGTGGTGAGCTTCGCGGATATCCTGGCCTGCCACGGCTTCTGCATGGCCTTACTAGACGATAACTCGATCGATAAGCGATTGGCCTGCACAGCGGAGCCCGCGGTCGTCACGCATTTCCGGCGGTCCCGGCTTCCCTTCAACATGGAGCGCACCGCCTCACTGTTGGTCTTTGGGGTGGGCCAACGCGACAAGGTGATGAGCCTTGCCGCGCGCCACGGCGGCGTGCTCGATTTCGCGCTGCCCCGCGACACGAAGACGCGCCTGACCGACTTCTCCTGGAACCACACCACCCTATGGGCCAAGAAGTCGGACCCGTCCCTGACTTATCTACAGGCCGGTTTCCTTCCCGATCGCTTCGAGGAGCAGGTGCGCGCGATCAAGGCGGAATACGGTGAGGAGTTTGGCATCCACGGGGAGTATGCGCGAGCTGGCGGCGCCCCCTTTGCCGGTTCGTTGCCCATCGTGCCCTTCAAGGGGCGTGAGCATCTCAACCGCATGATCGCCTTTCTGGAGGATATAGGTGTGTCCATCGCCAACCCGCACACCTGTGTGCTGGAAGAGGGCAGCCGCACGGATAACGTGGACGAGATACTGCGGGTCAAGCGCCGTAACGACCCCGCCGGCCTGCTCAATCCGGGCAAGCTGTACGCGGCCAGGGACGACGCCACGCCCCGCTCCCAGCGGACCTCCACACTCGGTCTGGCGCGCAGGATATCCAACCGCGAGGAGCGGCTGTTACCCGCGGAGCTGTCGACCGGCGAGTAAGCAGCATGGCTTCCGGCCAGCGGGCGCCCGGCGCTACATGCGTCCTCGTGGTCTGTGACCAAGCTGGCGGCACGCCAGCTGTTGCCATGGCGCAATCGGCAACGCGATGGGACAAGCGTGATGGGATAAGCGGGCGATGATGATGACCGGCAGCTACGACGCAGTGATTATCGGCGGCGGTCACAACGGACTGGTGTGTGGCGCCTACCTGTCTCGGGCCGGCCTGAAGGTGGCCGTCGTGGAGCGGGCGCCGCAGGTTGGCGGCTGCATTCTCAGCGACACGCCAGTTGGGCTGCCGGGGTACATTCTCGATCTAGGTGGTGTGGAGCACGGCCGGCTGTGGGGATCCCGGATCGTGGCTGAGCTGGATCTGGAGAAGCACGGCCTGCGCCTGATCCCCCGCGACATCTACGTCGGGGGCATCTTCCCCGGCGGACGGGCGCTGGTCATCTCCCGCGATCTCGAGGCCACCTGCGCCTCCATTGCGCGGATCTGTCCCGCCGACGCCGACGCCTATCGGCGGTTCGTCGCGGCGTCGGCGGGAGTCGTGGACCTGCTTGGCGCGCTGAATGACGGTCCGCCGCCGCGCTTCTCGACGCTGGCCCGACTGGGAGCGCTGCTGCCGCGCGGCAGCCGGCTCGATGCGTGCGTGCGCCTTTTCCTACAGAGTTCGAGCGCCGTCCTCGATGAGTGGTTTCAGAGCGACGAGTTGAAGGCGTTGATCGGCAGCTATGCCACCCACAGCCAGCTCCCCCCTTCTCAAGGCGGCAGCGGCTACATGCCGGCGCTGCTGGCAGGCATCCACCACCGCGGTATGCCCGCGCGTACCCGTGGTGGTTCGGGAGCGTTCATCGCCAGCCTGCTGGCCTCTTTGCAGTCGCTGGGCGGGGAGGCGCTGACAGGACGTGGCGTCACGCGCGTCCTCGTGGAGCACGGGCGTGCTGTCGGAGTGCGATTGGATGACGGCGAACTCGTGCGGGCCAGACGCGCCGTGGTGTCGGCGGTAGACGCGCGGCGCCTGTTGCTGGATCTGCTGCCGGCGGAGGATGTGCCGCTCAGCTATCGGCAGGAGGCGGGCCGTATCAGAGCGGGCGGCGCTAACGTCGGCGAGATGAGCATGGGTCTGGCGCTATCTGGCCTGCCCGACTTCGGGCCTGCGTTCTCGGACGCCGCGCTCACCGGCTCCGCCTACGTCGCGCCTACACCGCGTTACCTGGAGGAGGCCTTCCTGGATATCGCGCGTGGTGATCTCCCAACGCGGCCTGCTCTGATGTGGTGCCTGCCGAGCACGACGGATGCCGCGCTCGCTCCCGGCGGGGCCCACACGCTGTGGCTGGCCGCGTTCGTGCCCTGGAAGCTGCGTGACGGCCGCGCCTGGGACGACGTCAAAGATGAGATGGCCGACCGTGCGTTGGCCGTGCTCGCCGCGTATGCCCCTGACCTACCGGGATTGGTGCGCGGCCGTGTGGTGATGAGCCCACTGGACTGGGCGCGACGCACGGGCAACCTCGCCGGATCGGCCGACCACGTCGACCAAACGCTCGACCAGATGCTGGGCAACCGGCCCTCGCCACGCCTAGCGGGATACCGTACACCCATCAGGGGGCTGTATCTGACGGGCGCCGGTACCCACCCCGGCGGTGGCGTCAGTGGTATATCGGGACGCAACACAGCCCAGGCCGTCTTGCGCGATCTGGGGGGCAGGGGACACCCGCCAGGCCGGCCTCTCCTCCATGACTTGGCCGCTCGCGGGGGCGCTGCGGCGCGCGGCTGGCGCGCCTTGGATCATCTGTACAGGAGTTAATGCGTTGTGATGGCGCCACTACCCGATCTCATTCTGCGCGACGGCATGCTCGCCGACGGCAGCCACGCCGACATCGCCGTGCGCGCCGGCCACATCGTGCGCATCGCGCCGCACATTGAGCAGGCGGGTGTGGCCACGGAGGAGTTGGGCGGCCAGGTCGTGCTGCCCTCCTTCGTGGACCTGCACATGCATCTGGACAAGGCGTTCACGCTGGACCTCACCGAGAATACGTCGGGAACGCTCCAGGAAGCCATCCTGCGCTACGGCGAGTTGTCTCCCCGGCTTACGCGCGAGGGGTTCGTGGAGCGGGCCATTCGTACCTTGCGCCTGTGCGCGGCGGCGGGGACGACGGCGGTGCGTACCCATGTGAACGTGGGCGCGCCGCGATCCGCTGACGGCGGAGCTAGGCGAGGCCTCGTCGCCCTGGAAGCGCTGCTGGAGGCGCGCGAACGGATCCGCGACCTGATGGACATGCAGATCGTCCTCTTACCCGAGGGCAACCTGGCCGGCAGCGCGGCGCTGCGTGCGGTGTGTGAGGAGGGTCTGCGCCTGGGCGTGGACTTCGTGGGCGGCGCGCCCGCTCTCGACGTTGACCCGACCAGCGCTGTCGAGAGCGCCTTCGAGTTGGCCATGCGCTTTGACCGCGACCTCGACCTGCATGTGGACGAGTCCGACGATCCCGCGGCGCGTACGCTGCCGCTCATCGCCACGCTAGCCATCGAGCGGGGGTACGCGGGGCGCGTGACCGCCGGCCACTGTTGCTCGCTCGCCGCGATCGACCAGACGGACGCCGCGCGCATCATCGAGAAGGTCGCCGAAGCACGCCTCACGGTCGTCACCCTGCCCTCGTGTAACCTCTATTTGCAGGGGCGCGCCGATCCGCACCCCATCCGCCGTGGCCTGACCCGCGTCAAAGAACTGATGGCCGCCGGCGTGAACGTGGCCGCAGCGTCGGACAATATACGAGACCCCTTCAACCCGTTCGGGCGCGGCGATCTGCTACAAATCGCCGACCTACTGGCGCATGCCGCCCACCTTGGCTCACCTAGCGAGCAAGCCAGCGTGCGCGACGCCATCGCCGCCAATCCCCGCGCCTGCTTCAGCGGCCTCGACGCGGCGCCGCTGCGCGGAGGTCTGCTCCGCGAGGGCGATCCGGCCGACCTGGTGGTTTGCGCCACGCACGCGGTCGCCGACATCATCGCGGCCCACCCAACGCGCAGCCTGGTGCTGCGCCGGGGCCGCGTCATCGCCCGTACGCGCACGACCCGCGACATCGCATTCTAGGGCGCGAGATATGCGTATTGCTTCTTCAAAGGGAGGCTGTCATGATCAAAGATAAGAGCGTGTACGATCCGGTAGAGCCGGACGATGGCTATCGTGTGCTGGTGATGCGCGTGGTGCGCGACAAGAGCATCTTCGAGGCGCACGCCTATGACATCTGGATGCGTTCCCTGGGCCCAACGCTGGACTCGTTGCAGCGCTGGTGGGACGGAGTGATCGACACGCCGGGGTTCTATGCCGAGTTCCGTCGCGACGTGCCGGAGCGCGCCCTGCACCGCTTGCGTCGTCTGGAGTTGACTTATGGCGCCGTCACCGTGCTCTGCCGTGAGCGGCGTCCCGAGCCCTGCCACCGCTACGAATTGATCAAGCTCTATCGTGAACGATATCCCGCGCAAGACGCGTCGCCATCGCAAGCCGGCTCATAAGTAGTTAAGTAGTCACGCATCCAGGAGAGGAGAGGACATGATCCCCCACATCCCCGACAAATACTGCCTTGCGCGCTTGACCACAACGCAAATCGCCGCTCTGGATGGAGACCGCACACTGGTTGTCCTGCCGGTGGCGGCCGTAGAACAGCACGGACCACACCTGCCCATCTTCACGGACGCGATGATCGTGACGGCGGTGCTGACGCGCGCGCTGGAGCAACGCCCCGACGACGGCCGCGTGTGGGTGCTGCCGCTGCAAGCCTACGGCAAGAGCAACGAGCACACGGGCTTCGCGGGCACCTTGGGGCTGAGCGCCGGCACACTGGCTGGTACCCTGCGTGACATCGCGCGGGGCGTGCACGCCAGCGGCTTGCGGCGCCTGATGTTCCTCAACGGGCATGGCGGCAATCCCGAGATCCTGGACTACGTGGCCCGCGATCTGCGCGCCGAATTCGACCTGCTGTGCTTCACCGCGCACCCCTTTCGGTTTGGTCTGGCGCGCGGCTTTATCTCCGATGTCGAGGGTGGTTATGGCATCCACGCCGGCGAGGGCGAAACGTCGGTCATCCTGGCCGTCGCGCCCGAACTCGTCCATACCGCCGCCTACACGCCCGAACTGCCGCCCGTACGCCGCTACATGCGCCACCTCACGCTCAAAGGGGGGGCGAGCTTCGGTTGGTTAACGCGCGACATCTCCACGTCGGGCACGATCGGCGACCCACGCGCCGCGACCGCCGCGAAAGGCGAGGCTATCCTACAGGCCGACGCGCGCCTCGTCGCCGAGCTAATGGACGAGGCGCTAGAGCTGCGCCTGGACCGTTCCGATTCCCGATCGGCAGCGGTAGCGCCGGGAGCTGATGCGTCATGATTGACTGCGACATTCACAACGCGCTACCGTCGGTCCAGGCATTATTGCCCTATTTGCCCGCGTGGTGGCAAGACTACGTGACGGAGTCGGGGTTTACCGCCCCCGACGCGAGGAGCTACCCGGTGGGCGCGCCCATCTTGGCGCGCCCGGATGCGCGGCTGGCCGGAGGCGCCCCAGCGGGATCCGATCTCACGCTCCTGCGCGAGGACGTCTTCACGACCTGGGGCGCCGACTACGGCATCTTGAACTGCGTCTACGGCATATCCAGCTTGCACAACGAGGACTTCGCGGCCGCGTTGGCCAGTGCGCTCAACGACTGCCAACTGGCGGAATGGCTACAACACGAGCCCCGGCTACGCGCGTCGTTGGTCGTGCCCAGCCAGAACCCGCCGCTTGCCGCAGCCGAAATCGACCGCCTGGGGACGCATCCAAGCTTTGTGCAAGTCTTGCTCCCGGTCAGGTCGGAGGCGCCATACGGCAAGCGACGCTACTGGCCCATCTTCGAAGCGGCCGCGCGGCTGGAGCTACCCGTGGGGATACACGTCGGCGGCGCGCCGGGCGCCCCTAGCACGGCGGTGGGCTGGCCGTCCTTCTACATAGAAGATGACGTAAACATGACCCAGGCGTTCCAGGCGCAGGTCCTCAGCCTCGTGAGTGAAGGGGTGTTTTGTAAGTTCCCGCGGTTGCGCGTCGTGCTCATCGAGGGCGGTTTCACCTGGATGCCCGCGTTGATGTGGAGGTTCGATAAGAACTGGAAGGGCCTGCGCCGCGAGATACCGTGGCTCGTAGAGCCGCCGTCCTATTACATTCGGGAGCACATGCGCCTGACTATCCAGCCGCTGGATACGCCGCCAGAGCCGCATCACATCCTCCAGGTCATCGAGCACCTGGGATCGGACGAGATGCTGCTGTTCGCCACCGATTACCCGCACCAGCGCGTTGACGCGCCGGACGACGCGCTCCCGGCGGCGCTATCGCCCGATCTCAGGCGGAAGATCATGCATGAGAATGCCCAGGCCCTCTACGGCTTGGCGTAAACGGAGGATTGGCCCATGACCACAATGACGACGCCCGCAGCGGCATGCGGGCAGCGGGCACGGTTGGCCGTCATCGACTGCGACGTGCACAACCACCCGCCCGATAACGCGTCGCTCTACCCCTACCTACCCGCGCGCTGGCGGAGACATCTGGAGATGTTTGGCACGCGGTCATGCCCCGGCTACCTGTATCCGAAAGGTACGCCACAGGCTGCTCGCCACGACGCATGGCCGCCCGGCGGAGGAGTACCCGGCTCCGACCTCGCGTTCCTGCGGCAGCAGTTACTCGATGCGTGGAATGTGGAGTACAGTATCCTAAACTGCCTTTTCGCGCCGGTGGTGGACCTGAATACCGCGTTTGGCGCGGCGATGGCGCGGGCGTTGAATGACTGGCAGCGGGCGGAGTGGCTGGAGCCGGAGCCACGGCTGCGCGCCTCGATCGTCGTGCCCTTTGAGGACCCCACAGCGGCCGCCGCCGAGATCGAGCGCCTTGGCGACGACCCGCGTTTCGTGCAGGTGCTGACAACGGTACGCACGCGCCATCCCCTGGGGCAGCGCGCCTACTGGCCGATCTACGAAGCGGCCGAGCGCCACGGCCTGCCGATCGGTCTCCACTTTGGTGTTTCGGGCGGCCATCCCGTCACCCCTAGCGGATGGCCCTCGTACTACATCGAAGACCATACCGGTATGATGCTTGCCTTCCAGGCGCAACTCGTCAGTTTTGTCTGTGAGGGCGTGTTTGTCCAGTTCCCCCGCTTGCATCTCGCGCTGCTTGAGGGTGGCTTTGCCTGGGTCCCGCTGCTGATGTGGCGTCTCGACAGGAGTTGGCGGGCGTTACGCGACGAAGTACCGTGGCTCACGCGGCCGCCATCAGAGTACATTCGCGCGCATGTGCGCATCTCCACCCAGCCAATGGAAGAGCCTGAGAACCCGCGGTACTTCGACGAGTTGCTCACGCAGTTTGGATGCGACGAGATGCTCATGTTCGCGACGGATTACCCTCACTGGGACTTCGATGCGCCCGATCTCGCCCTGCCGCGCTCGCTCGAGCCCGCGCTTGCGCGCAAGATCATGGCGGAGAACGCCCGCGTTCTGTACCGCGGGTTACGGTGACCACGCATGCCGAACTATATTGTCGCCACCGTCGACGAAATACCGCCGGGCGGGCGCAAAATCGTGGAGGTCGCCGGACGCTCGCTGGGAGTCTTCAATCTAGGCGGCGAGTATGTTGCGCTGCGCAACCGTTGCCCTCATCAGGGCGGCCCCCTCTGCATGGGAGTGCTCTCAGGCTTTGTCGAGGCGACCGAGCCAGGCGCCTATCGGTATACACGTCAAGGAGAGGTCCTGCGCTGTCCATGGCATGGATGGGAGTTTGACATCAAGACGGGGCAATCCTGGTTTAACCCCTCCGGCGTACGCGTGCGGCGGTACCCCGTGCGGGTCGAGCAAGGCGGGGCGTTAGGCGCACACGAGGACATTCCCCCCGGCCGCCAGCCAGGCCCCTACGTCGCCGAGACCTATCAGGTGTCCATCGATCAGGACTACATCTTGGTGACACTGGATGGCTAAATGAAGAGAGGACCCAAACATCGAATGTATCGAGCATCGCTTCCATGCCTGTCCCGATGGTCCCAGGCTCCATGCTCACCTGATGTCACCGGAGGCAAGCCGGCTGCGTAGCATGTCTCGTATGTTCTCATCACAGAACGCAACGTCGACAGCAGCGTGATGCATCGAGGCGACCACACTCTCAGTGATGCCCACCTCGGTCGTTAGCCGCCCCTGTCCTGACCGAAAAATCTATCCAGCCACGGCACGCCGGTACGGCGGATGTCGTCGATCCGGCTCATCCGACGGGTCACAAGATATGCATGCCTCGTTCGCGCCTGCTCCTTGCCGCCGCCCGACCAGGGTTACCCGCATCACGCCGCCGCCCTGCGTATGCGGCCTTGCATGTCCAGGCGCCTCGCTGCATGAACATACTACCGGTACGAGCGATTATCGTGACGCCAAGACACGTAGGGTGTGGCAAACAGCGAACGGGCGCCGCGCTCCCTATGGCTGGTAGCTATCCTGTGCGTCGAGGGTAAGATAACGCACGCTGCACGACCGGCATACACCCGCTCGACCGGTCATGAAAGCATTGCGCCGTGTCCGTTCAGATAGCCGAAGGGGTGGGGACTCCAAGCCCTCCCCGGACACCGGACACAGGCTCGGATGAGCTGTGGGCCAGGACAAAATGTACACCAGCATCCATGCTGGGCGCGGGATGGTGCATAGGGGAGGCGGAACGGGATCATCGAGCGGCTAGGATACCCTCAAAAGTATCGTATCAGGAGGGTCTGCCCATGTCCCTGTCCCCCGCTATCGCTCTTGTCCCTTATCTCGGCACCGCCGATGACGGCCTGAACCCGTGGCTACGCCTCCAGTCAACAGAGCGTCGTCGCCTCGCCATGCAGGCCGCGCATGAGCGCGACGCCCCCGCGCTCTGGGGCTTGACCGAGGCGTGGCTGTGCGCCGACCCGCGCCATGGAACCGTCGCGGCCGGCACGACCAAGAACTATCGCACCGGCCTGCGCCATCTCCTGGACGCGTGGGGCCAGGAGGATTTACTGCGCCCCGCCCCCGACGCGGCAGCCGCCTACGTGCGCACGCTGGAGCGACGCGGCCTCGCACCGGGCACGATCGCCAACCGCCTGGCCACGGCGCGCGGCCTCTACGCCGCCTTGCGCTGGGCGCGCGCCGTCCTGGCCGACCCGTTTGAGGGCGTCCACGCTCCGCGCGATCCGACGCCGCCCTGGGAGAAGCGTCTGCCCTATGACGACGACGAGGTCGCCGCGCTCACACAGGCGGCGGCCGACCCGCACGACCGCGTGTTAGTGTTGCTGGGCGCGCACGCGGGCCTGCGTGCGGGCGAGTGCGTGGCGCTGCGCTGGGAGGATGTGCGCCCCGGCCGGCGCGACCTGACGGTGCGACGGGGCAAGGGCGGCGCGGCGCGGACGGTGGCGATGAGTGCGACGCTAGCACGAGCGCTGCAGGTGTTGCCGCGCCGGTCGGACGGCT
>JAABUX010006062.1_pt1 | contig 14585 bp, 14 predicted proteins | sample 5561851 | NCBI WGS metagenome assembly JAABUX01 (sample SAMN10711883, study PRJNA513361) | rock metagenome | isolation source: Antarctica rocks | place: Antarctica: Victoria Land, Richard Nunatak red sandstone | collected 2016-01-03 | reverse complement strand
ATTAGCCGGGCGCACACCAGACGAGGCATACAGTGCGAGCGTGATAGAGAGACTGGCGGCCTAACGACAACCAGAACCAAGCTTAACTCGGCCGCCAAACTGTCCAACGGGACGGGACCACCTCACACGTCGGTGAGCCAGGCCATCGGCTCGACGCCGTTCAGCTTTGCGGTCTGGATCAATGTCATTGCGACCGCCCAGCTCCGCGCGCCGCCGTCCGAGCCCGCAAACAGCGCGTTCTTGCGCGTCAGGACATTTGGTCTGATGGCGCGCTCGACGACGTTGCTGTCCATCTCGACGCGGCCATCGTCGAGGAACACCATCAACCCGTCCCAGTGCCGGATCGCATAGCGGATGGCTTTCGCCAAGTCGGAGGTGGCGGACACGCGGCTCAGATGGTCGTGCAGCCAGACGTGCAGGGCCTTCACGATGGGCCGACTTCGGTCGTGGCGTATGCGTGTCACGTTGCAGTTAAAAGCGATATTGGCTCTGTTTGCGTCGGTTACTGCAGTTAATGATGATATTAGACCTGCGTCCAATATCAAATATGCTGCAATTGCGAAACTCCGGAGTGCACACCTGTTGCCTGCGAAGGGGTGTAAAGGCGGGAGCATCAGCCGCACCGAGATTGTGGTCGCACTCCACCATGCCGGCCCCAATCTTGACCCAACGTCGCGGGGAGAGAATATCACTTCAAGTGCAGTGATCCAAGTCGGATATCAGCTTTAAGTGCAGCATATCAAATTAGGTGCAATGCCTAAAGCTCTGATCAGAATGGTTTCTGAATATCGCAATAAGCTGCAGCATGACACCCGCACCTTGGCACATCGATGCCGCCGGGGGGTCGTCCATCCCATCTGCGGGAGAACCACGGAAGCCAAGGAGGATCAGACCCGGCCTTCTTGGGTCTAGCGGAAGGGCGGCAACAACTGCTTCCGGACGGCAGCCGCCAGTCCAGGCCGAACCAGGTTCAGGAACGTCAGCGCGGCTTTCGAAAGCGGGCTATTCCTGCGCACGCCGACCTCAATGGGTGTCTCAGGAAGCAGCCCGCACAAACTCCTGGCATCCAGACCTTTGTCCAACTCCGCATCGAACGCACCATCCTTGATGATTGCGACGCCAAGCCCGGCGCGCGCATACCGCTTGATGATGTCGCTGTCCGCTTCGAGGAGCGAAAAGTGCGGCGTCAGGCTCCTTGCCTCGAATGCGTGCAGGAGCACGCCGTGAGACACGAACGCCTCTGTATAGGTGATGATAGGGTAGGCCGCCAAAGCCTCCAAGCTCAGCGCTGGCAGCCTCAGGAGCGGGTGGTTCTGCTTTGTGAGAAGCTGCCAGCCCAGATCGAAGCATGGTATGGTGACGAGGTCTGACGAAAGGTCCTTTGGCCTGGTTGAAAGCGACATGTCGGCATTCCCCACCGCGACCATGCTGATGAGCTGTGGCATGGTCCCATGGCATAGGCGGAACCTTAGCTTTGGATATGCGCGTGAGAACCGCTCGATCAGCGGCGGCAGCATGTAACGCGCGATGGTCTGCGAGGCTGCGACGGTCAGGGTGGCGTTGCCGGCATTTTGGACCTCCCGTGCGGTGCGCTTCAGCTCGTCAACCGCATCGACAGCTCGTGCGATGATCGGCAGCAGCAGTTCCCCGCCCGGGCTGAGGCTGACGAACCGGTTGCGCTGTCGGACGAACAACTCGGTCCTTAGCTCCGCTTCTAGGGCTTGCACGTGAGTGCTGAGCGCAGGCTGCGAGGTGTTGAGCGATGCAGCCGCGCGGGTCACACTCATCTCGTGCTTCACGATGGCGTCGACCGAGATCAGGTGTTGCAGCTTCACGTCGCCAGGCCTCCCCACCGCCGTCATCGCGGCGCTCCAGGGAATATAGGGATGCCGCAACGGGCGCTCCATCCCGCCTGTCCGTCGCCTGCCGCATCGCCGTGCGGGACCGCGCGTCCCGTGCTGTCCATCATCGAAGCTTATACCCACCCGCAAGCCGTTATGAGCGGACGCGGCGTCCACGGGCCATAGTCATCGAAAGCGGCGCCGCAGGAGCGCCGTGGTCCTGAAGAAGGGTGGAGGATCCGATACGATGTCCCCTTGGGCAAGCTCGGTAGGCAGGCGGCGAGTTCTGGCTCGCCCGGCCCTGATCGGTGCAGCTGCGGTCCTCCCGACGGCTCTGCCGGCGGGCGCGACGGGTCGCGTGCCCGCCGGTCAGGCGCCTGCCTACTACAGATTCAAGCTGGGCGATGCGGAACTCACCCTCGTTTCCGACGGCCCGATCCTCAGCGGCGATCCGAAGGTCACGTTCCGCGGCGCGCCGAAGGAGGAGATCGACCGCGTGCTGCGGGAAAGCTTCCTGCCGACGGACAAGCTGGTGTTCGACCAGAACATTCTCGTGCTCAGGAACGGGGGCAAGACGGTGATCTTCGATACCGGCATGGGTCCTTCGAAGGCGTTTGGACCCGAAGCTGGGCATCTCCTGCCCAACCTGGCTGCGGCCGGGTTCAGTCCGGAGGGGATTGATGCGGTCGTGCTCAGCCATGGCCATGCCGACCATGTCGATGGACTCATGATGGCGGACGGGTCGCGCACCTTCCCGAACGCGCAAATTTACATCGACCAGACAGAGTTCGAGTTCTGGACGAGTGCCGAGCGGACCGGACCGGGCCGCAAAGTCCTGTGTGAGCACGCCGCCCGCAGCCTCTTGCCGAACCGGGACCGCATTCAGTTTATCCGGGAAGGGCAGGAGTTCCTGCCAGGCATCCAAGCGGTTTCGACGCCGGGCCACTCGCCGGGCCATCTGATGTTCATGATCCAGTCCGGAGGCGAGACGCTGTCCTACATCGCCGATGTCGGGCGCCACCACATCCTGAACGTTGAGACGCCGCGGCTACAGTTCATCGGGGACACCGATCTGGAGCAATGCGTGGCCTCTCGCCTGCGCGCGTTCGGCATGCTGGCGATCAACCGCATCCCGGTCATCTCCTACCACTATCCTTGGCCCGGCCTCGGCCACCTGGCCACCTGGGGCGACCGCTACCGCTACTATCCCAGCACCATGGAGATGTCGGGCTAGGCGCAACACCGTTCATTCAAGGCCAAACTGTTCGCTTGGCTTGGTCCGCAAAGGAGTCCCAGAGGCGGGCAGCCGGGGTCGCTACGCGAAATTCCAGCCAAGTGAACCGTGTTGGGGCTAGGCGGCTTCCATCGAAGGCACCGCCGGCCCAGTTCCCATCCAGCGCCGGCTTGGGGCGCCGCACGACGAAACGCCATCCGGCCCGAACACTTCCGAGCGTATGCAGAGCTGATGGCATGGCGCAGCACGGCCACCTTGGCCCGCACCGCAATGCCGCCACAGGCCAAAAACCCGCGGCGCAAACGAAAGCATGATGATGCACGACTACAAGCTGTTCATTGGCGGCGCATGGGAGGAGAGCGACGGCAAGCAGTCGTTCCCTTCCTACAACCCGTTCACGCAGAAGGAGTGGGCATCCATCCCGCAAGCGGCGCCGGCGGATGTGGAACGCGCCATCGCGGCCGCGCGGCGCGCGTTCGACACGGGATGGCGTGACACGCCGGGGCTGGAACGGGCCACCCTGCTGAACAAGCTCGCTGACCTGCTCGAGGCCGATGCGGCACGGATGGGCGAGCTTGAGAGCACCGACAACGGCAAGGTCATCCGGGAAACGCGCGGACAGATGGTGTTCTCCGCGAGGCAGTACAGGTTCTATGCCGGGTTCGCCGACAAATTGTATGGCCAAGTCGTGCCTTTGGACATGCGGCACGTGTTTGACTACGCCGAGCGCATCCCGCTCGGCGTGGTGGTTCTTGTGACGCCCTGGAACTCGCCGATGGCGCTGCTGGCCAACAAGCTGGCGCCGGCGCTTGCCGCCGGGAACTGCGTCATCATCAAGCCGTCCGAGCACGCCTCTGCGACGACGCTGGAATTTGCCAAGCTGGCCGAACACGCTGGCTTCCCGCCCGGCGTGGTCAACGTCGTGACCGGCGACGGGGAAGTCGGCCGGCTGCTGTGCTCGGCCCGCGGGATCGACAAGATCAGCTTCACCGGCAGCGCCGAGGTGGGCGCGCTGATCGCGGCGGCCGCGGGACGCAACCTGGTGCCGACGACGATGGAGCTGGGCGGGAAGTCGCCCAACATCATCTTCGCCGACGCCGACTTCGCCAACGCGGCGTCGGGCGCCCTGGCCGGCATCTTCGCGGCGACCGGACAGACCTGCGTCGCCGGGTCGCGGCTGCTCGTGCAGCGGCCGATCTACGGGAAGATGGTGGAGGAGCTTGCGGCGCGGGCGGCGCAGATCACGATGGGTGACCCGCTGCTGGACACGAGCGAGATGGGGACGGTCGCAAACCGCCCGCAGTTCGACCGCATCGTTGGCTTGATCGGCAACGCCCGCTCAGCCGGCGCCGAGCTGGTGACCGGAGGCGGGCCGCCGACGGGTGACGGACTCGGTGACGGCCTGTTCATAGCGCCGACGATCTTCGCCGGCGTCCGGAACTCGATGGAGATTGCGCAGCAGGAGGTATTCGGGCCGGTCCTGTCGATCATTCCTTTTGATGCGGAAGAGGAGGCGGTCGCAATCGCGAACGGCACGCGGTACGGCCTGGCTGCTGGTGTCTGGACGGCGGACGTGTCGCGCGTGATGCGGATGGCCCGGGCGATCCAGGCCGGCGGGATCTGGGTGAACACTTACCGGATGCCGGCCGTGCAGGCTCCGTTCGGCGGCGTCAAGGACAGCGGCTTCGGCCGCGAGCGCGGCACATACGGGATCGAGGAGTTCACGACGTCGAAAAACGTCATGATCGACTTTTCGGGGGTGACCAAGGACCCGTTTGCCAAGCCGCAGTCACGGACCTGAGCAGGAGGGAACACCATGGGCATCGTCCAGACCGTGACCGGGCCCGTCGAGGCTGCAAACCTCGGCGTGGTGCTGTCGCACGAACACGTGCAGCTCAATACGTTGGGCCTGCGCGAGAACTACCCGAACGCCACCGTGCCCCGGGACGAAGTGGTTGCCATCTGCGCCGACAAGCTGACCCGGCTCAAGCAGTCCGGCGTCGACACGCTCATCGACCACACGACCTTCGAGGTCGGGCGCGACATGGAGCTGCTGCGCGAGGTGTCGGAGCGCAGCGGGCTGCTGATCGTCGCCAGCACGGGGCTTATCGTTGAAATCCCGCGCTGGTTCCACAAGCATGGGATCGACGAGATCGCCGCCCTCTTCATAAGGGAATTGCAGCAGGGAGCGGCCGGGAGCGGCCTGCGCACGGGCATCATCAAGTGCGCGCTGGACAAGGGCGGGCTGCCTGCACCGGCGGAACGCATCCTCCGCGCCTGCGCCCGCGCGCACGTCGCCACGGGGGTCCCCGTGTCCACCCACAGCTGGGCGGAGGGGCACACGGGAGATGTGCTGCAACGGCTGTTCCGGGAGGAAGGCGTTGACCTGTCGAAGGTCATCATCGGCCACTGCGGCGACACGGAGGATCTCGATTACCTGCGCCGGCTGATCGCAGCGGGCAGCTTCCTGGGTATGGACCGCTTCGGCTGCGAGGACTACCTGCCGGACGCGCGCCGCGTAGCGGTCGTGGCGCAGCTCTGCCGCGAGGAGTTTGCCGACCGGCTGATGCTGTCGCACGACTCGAACTCTTGGAGCGACCGTGACATCAACTTGCCTGCCGACCCGCGGCGGGCAAACTGGAACTATTTCCACCTCCACCGCGACATCCTCCCGGCGCTCCGTAAGGCCGGCGTGACCGAGGAGCAGATCGGCCTGATGACGGGCGGGAACGTCGCCCGGCTGTTCTCGGCAGCATGATCGGCGTGCTGCAGGACTGGGTCGGCCGGACCGAGGAGGCGGAGGACGTCCTGACGCCTGCGCTGGTGCAGCGGTTCGCCGCCGTCCTTGACCTCCGCGGCGCCAGGGCCGCCGCGGGCGACCCGGCGCCGCCCGGCATCCATTGGTGCCTTGCCATGGCGGCACTGCCGGTGGCCGGGCTCGGCGAGGACGGCCACCCGGCCCTGGGCGGCTTCCTCCCGCCAGTGCCGTCCGGGCGGCGCATGTGGGCCGGCGGCATCATCCGGACGCTTGGGCCGATGCGGATCGGCGACACGATCCGGCGAACGTCGCGCGTGGCCTCCGTCGAGATGAAGGAGGGCCGGTCCGGCCCGCTGTGCTTCGTGGCCGTGGATCACACCTACAGCGACGGCGGCGCGGCGGTCGTCTCGGAACGGCACGACATCGTCTACCGCGGCGGCGGGCAGGCCGGCGAGGGCCCGCAGCAGCAGCCCAGCAGCCTTCCCGGGGCGGAGACGGCGGTCACGGTCGCGACTACGCCGACCCTGCTGTTCCGCTATTCGGCGCTGACGTTCAACGGGCACCGGATCCACTACGACCTGCCTTATGCCCGCGATGTCGAGGGCTATGCCGGCCTTGTCGTGCACGGCCCGTTGCAGGCCACCTGGATGCTGCACTTGGCACGAGACGTGCTGGGCAAGGTGCCTACATACTTCAGGTTCCGCGGCGTCCGGCCGCTCATCTGCGGTGATGTGGCCCGGATCGAGGCAATGACAGAGGCCAGTGTATTGCGCCTGAGAGTGCGGGACAGCCAAGGCGAGACAACGATGCTGGCCGAAGCCGGATGACGAGTGGCGGCCCCAGCCAAAAATATTCCGCACTGCATGAGGGACGCTTATGAGACCTGTCGTCGTAGCCGTCGCCATCACAGGCTCCGTGCCGCGCAAGCTGGACAATCCGGCAGTGCCGATCACCCCGCCCGGGCAGGTCGAAAGCACGCATGCGGCCTTCGAGGCTGGTGCGGCGCTCGTGCATATCCACGTCCGGAACGCGGACGAGACGCCGTCCAGCGACCCAGCCCTGTTCGCCCAGGTGCAGGACGGGGTCCGGCGCCACTGCCCCGGCATGATCATCCAGTTCTCCACTGGCGGCCGGGGCCGTGATCCCGCCGCCCGGGGCAACGCGCTCGACCTCTGTCCTGACATGGCCTCACTCTCAACCGGGTCCGTCAACTTCCCTTCCACGGTCTATGAGAACTCGGCTGCCCTGGTCACCGACCTCGCCACCCGGATGCAGACCCATCATGTGCGGCCCGAGATCGAATTGTTCGACTTCAGCCACATCCACGGCGCGTGCCGTCTGATCGAAGCCGGGCTGATGGACGACCATCCCCATGTCCAAGTGGTCATGGGTATAAAGAACGCCCTGAACGCCCTTCCTGCGGAAGACCATGTGCTGGACGTCATGGTGGCAGAGATACGCAGGCTCCTTCCCCGCGCGACGTGGACTGCGGCTGGCATCGGCATCAACCAGTCGCGCGTGATGGAGCGGGTGCTTGCGCGCGGCGGTGACGGCGTGCGGACCGGGCTCGAGGACAACACCCGCATCAGCAGGGGCCGGCTCGCATCTTGCAACCACGAATTGGTGCAGCCTGCTGCGGAGATCATGCAGCGCCACACATGCCGGCCTGCAACGGCTGCCGAGACACGTGCGATGCTTGGCCTCGATGCAGCCTATGGCAGCGGCCGCCGATGCCTATCGCCATGACACGATTATCTCCGGTTGCAGCCGAGGCGATGTCCGACTTGCAGCGGGAGGTCGCGGCGGAAGTCGCCTCCGGCCCGCGAGGTGTCGTGCGCGGCCCCGTCCAGATGTGGCTGCACAGCCCTGAGTTCGCCCGGATCGCGCAGCGGCTCGGCGCCCACTGCCGCTTTGGCTCAGCCCTGCCGGCACGCCTGTCGGAGCTGGCCATCCTGGTCACGGGCGCGCATTGGAAGTCGGGCTATGAATGGCATGGGCACGAGCCGCTTGCCCGGCAAGCCGGGCTGTCCGACGCGGTGATCGAGGCCGTGCGGACCGGCGCCATGCCTGTTTTCGACTGCAAGGACGAAGCCGTCGTGCACGCCTTCGCCAGCGAGGTTTGGAAGACCGGCAACGTCAGCAGCACCACGTGGACGGAGGCGGAACACATGCTCGGTGCCCAGGCCCTTGTTGATCTCGTGGGAACCCTCGGCTACTATGGCTTGATTTCGATGACGATAAACGTGTTCGGCATCGAGGTGCCGACAGGTGCGCCGGACCCGTTCGGCCGCTGACGGCGCCGCCTTACCATCCGCCTCATCACGAGGCTGCGGCAGCCACTCCCCCCGCCCGGGTCCCGGCCTGCGCCTCAATGACGTCGAGCAGCACGTCCACGTCGGTGCCGGCTCCGCGTTCTTCCACCATCGCCTGGTACATCCTGCACATCAGGGCAGCGACCGGCATCGGGGTGTGCGTCTCCGAACCGATGCGGCTGGCGATCCGCAAGTCCTTCACCATCAGCTCGGCGGCGAAGTTCGTCCTGTACTCACCCTTGAGATAACGGGGCAGCGCCGTCTCGGCGAAATGGCTGCGCGCGCTGCTTTGCGGCAGGATGTGCGCGATGGTGGCGAGGTCGAGGCCGTTTGCGGCGGCCATCACCACGGCCTCGCACGTGACAGCCCGGATCGTGCTGCCGATGACGTTGTTGACCAGCTTCATCAGGTTGCCGTTCCCGACGGGGCCGGCGTGGAAGACCTTCGGCGTGATTGCGTTCAGCAACGGCAGCACTGCCCGGAACGCCCCCGGCTCCGCGCCCACGAAAATGGACAACGTGCCGGCAAGCGCACCGTCGATGCCGCCTGCGAGCGATGCATCCACGAAGCTGCAGCGCGGCTGCAGTCTTTGCGCGATCGAACGGCTCAAGGCCGGGTCCCCGGTCGTCATGTCGATCAGGGTGGCGCCATCGCGCATCGCTGCCGCCATGCCGCCCGCGCCGAAGCACAGCGCCTCCACGTCCTCCGAACGGGGAAGGCAGGTCACGACCGTCGTGCAGGCTTCCGCAAGCTCTGCCGCGCTTTGCGTGGGTTGTGCGCCGTGGCCGGCGAGAGCAGCGACGCGGTCCGCCCGGAGGTCGAACACCCGGAGCTCGTGCCGCCTCGAGAGAACCTGGGCAATCGTGCCGCCCATCGTCCCGAGCCCGATAAACCCGATCTGTTCCTGCATCAATTCTCTCCTTGCGGTGAACATGCTTGCCGTGTCTGCCCTAACAAGGCACGGAGGCGTAAACCGGCCCGTGGCGCCGGCCTGGATGTCCGCGCTGCACGCAGGCTCAACCGGCGCTCGAGGAGCACCGAACACCGCGACAGGCCCGAGCAGACGACGAAGTAGCTGAGCGCCAGAACAGCGAAGATCTCGATCGGCTTCACCAGCAGGATGCTGTTGAGCTGATTCGCTGAATAGGTGATCTCATTGAAGGTGATCACATAGCCCAGCGCCGTCTCTTTGATGAGAAGCACGAACTGGCTGAGGATGCCGGGAATGCAGTTCACCAGCGCCTGCGGCAGGACCACGCGGAACGTCGTCACCCAGTACCCGAGGCCGAGGGCCGCCGCGGCGTCACGCTGCCCTCGGGGCAGCGCCTCGACCGCGGCCCGTATCACCTCCGACAAGTAGGCGGACTGGAACACCGTCAGGGAGATCAGCATCGTGGCGAACGGGCTGAGGGTGATCCCTGTCGCGAAGGGCAGGACGTAATAGACCCAGAAAATCAGCAGCAGCAGCGGCATAGCCCGGACGGCGTAAAGGTAGGCGACGCAGGCGCGGACCAGCGCCGGGCGCCTGCTGGCGCGCGCCAGGGCGACGCCCGTCGCCAGCGGGAAGGTGAGCACAAGGCAGCAGGCGGACAGCACAAGCGTCATCGCAAGGCCACCGAGCGGCCCGCGAGGGAAGCCGCCCAGCAGGAGCAGCCGCCCGTAGGTCAGGATGATGTCGAGCACGTCAGTGCCCCACGATCCGCGTGCGGCGCGTAAGCCAGCTCCCTGCCGACATGATGCTGAACGTCCCCACGAGGTAGATCAGCGTGACGACCGAGAACGCCTCGAACGGCCGGAACGTTTGGCTTTCGATCTGCCGCGCCTGGTAGGTGAGTTCCGCCACCCCGATCATGGAGGCGAGGCTCGTACCCTTGAACAGGATGAGGGCCTGGTTGACCAGGGGAGGCAGCGCCGCGCGCCAGGCCTGCGGCAGGATCACAAGCCGCAGCGTCCTGATGCGTCCTAGGCCCAGGGCGCGCGAGGCCTCGTACTGGCCCGGGGGTATGCTGCGGAGCCCGCTCCGCAGGTCTTCCGACATGTAGGCCGCCGAGTACAGCAGCAGGGCGACGGCCGCGAACAGGAACTCGGAATTCCACTCGTTAACGATCCGGTTCAGCGCGGCTGGCAGCAGCTCGGAGATCGCAAAATACCAGACGAAGAGCTGCACCAGGAGGGGGACAGAACGATGGTACTCGACGTAGGTCACCGCGACGGCCCGTGCCAGACAGGACGGGGACGTCCGCAGGCCCGTGACGACCATCGAAAGCGGGACCGCCCCGATCCACGCGGCCGCAGTCAGCTCCAGGGTCGTCAGCGCGCCGCCGAGCAGGAACTGCGAGTATCTGCCAGCTATGACCGCGCCGTAGTCGAGTGCCATGGCGGCCCCGGTCAGTCGCGGACCAACGGGGTGCCGACGGGCACCTTACGGACCAATTTCAGCTTCGAGTCCGCGCCGAACCACCTGTCATACAGCGCCTGGGCCTTCCCGCTCCGCTCCAAGTCGTCGAGATAGGCGTCGATGGATGCCTTGAGCGTGTCGTTGCCGCCCTTGCGCATCACGAACGCCTGTTGCGCGTTCTCGTAGATCGCCGGGAGGACGGTCGTCCGGTCTCCCCGGGGGTCCTGGTGCCGCAGGGACGCGAGCGTCGTCTCCGTCATCAGCAGCCCCGCGATCTTTCCCTGCCGCAGCGCGAGGTAGGCGGCCGGCGTGTCATCGAAGGAGATGACGGTTGCCTTCGGGAAGCGTGCCTGGGCGATGCTCTCGAGCGACGACCCCTTCGCGACGCCGATCTTCCGGTCGGTCAATTGCTCGCCCGTGGCGAGGCCGGAGTCCGTCAGGACCATGATCTTCGAGGCCACCATCGCATAGACATTACTGTAATCGACTTGCGCTTCCCGCTCCTTGGTCCAGCCCAGCAGTGCCGCTTCCACATCGACGCGTCCCTGCAGCAGCTCCGGTACCCTGCCTTGCGCCGTCACCACCTTCAATTCAGGCACGACGCCGAGGGCCGCGGCCAATCCGCGGCACAGCTCCGGCTCGTACCCGTTCACCTCCCGCGTCATCGGGTCCTGGAAGCCGAACGGCTCGTAACCGCCCAGGACGCCGCAGACCAGTTTGTTCCGGGCTTTGATGTCGGCCAACTGGTCTGCCCGTGCGGCAGCGGGGCACGCCGCTCCCATCAGGAGCAGGGCGAACGCATACACTGGAGTGCGGACCATGTTTCCTCCCGGATTGGCGCTGGCCGCGTTTGATGCCCCGGCACAATCCCTGGAAGCTACCGCTGGTCTGGGCAGGCTGTCTCATAAGCGAAGGCCCGCAGACCATCACCAAACCGGATGACCCGCGCCAGCATAATGCCGCGTTATCGCTTGCCGGCCATCGCTTATGCGACATTTGCCGGCCGCCCTCTCACCCTGCTTCAGAGAAGAAGTGAGGGGGAAAGATGCTTGTTGACAAGCAGGGAGTGCTGGACGCTTTGAAGGCGACGGACGCCGCCGAATTCGCATCTGCCGACACGCACGGGACCATCAGCGAGCGTTTGGTGCGGTTCTCCCTGGACCTTGGCTGGGATGACCTGCCCGATGCGGTCGCCGAAAAGGTCAAGCTGCTGATCCTGGACACCATCGGCGTGTGCATCGGTTCCGCCAGGCTCCCGTCGGGCGTGGCAATGCTGCGCCAATGCTCGGAGTGGAGCGGGGCCGGGACTTGCACCTTGATCGGAAGCGGCCGCCGGGTCATGACGCAGTATGCCGCCTTCGGCAACGGCGCCCTCGGCCACGCCCAGGACTACGACGACACCCATACCGAAAGCATCGTGCATCCAAGCTGCGTGCTGGTTCCCGCAGTTCTCGCCGCAGCGGAGCGGAGCGGCAGCACGGGCAGGGAACTGGCGGCGACGCTCGCAGCCGTGACGGAAGGCGTGATCAGGCTTGCCCTTCCAGCCGGCGGCGCAATCAACCGGCGGGGCTTCCAGGCCAGCTCGTCGCTTGGCGCGTTCGGCTCTGCCCTGATCGCCGCGCGGCTGGCAGGCTTCGACCATGAGCAGGCGGTGCAGGCGATCGGGATCGCCGGCAGCTTCTCGTCCGGCCTGATGGAGTGCGTCCCGGCGTCCGCCTCGTCCAAGCAGTTCCAGCCAGGCTGGGGCGGCTTCTGCGGGATCATGGCCGCCGACCTTGCCCGCGCCGGCTTCACCGGCCCGCGCACGGTGTTCGAAGGCTCTCTTGGCTACTTCGCGGCATTCCTCCACGGCATGCCGGTCAGCGCGGCCGACGTCTTCCGGCGGCTGGGTGAGGTTTGGGAACTGCTGAACGTCCGGCCCAAGCTCTATCCGTGCGCCCATAACATACATGCGGCCATTGAGTGCGCGGCGGCGCTGCGGCGGACCGGCATCCAGCCCCATGAGATCGAAGCCGTGCTGTGCGAGCCGCCGCAAGAGGCGGTGCCGATGGTGTGCGAGCCCTGGTCCCGGAAAGTTGCGCCACAGACCGGGTATGACGCGCGCTTCAGCCTGCCCTACGTGGTTGCCGTCATGCTCGTCACCGGACGGGCAGGAATTGACTCCTACACCGACGAGCTCGCCGACGACAAGGTCATCCGCGGGATCATGGCGCGCACGAGCTACCGCGTGAACCCGGCGTTCCAGTTCAGGGACATGCCTGGCCGGGTCAGCATCACGCTGAACGACGGCTCGGTCCGCGTGCACGAGGTTTCCTCGGTGCGCGGCAACGCGTCGAACCCTATCGGGCGGGCGGAGCTGCTGGCGAAGTTCGACGCCAACGCGGCGCACCTGGGGCACGAGCGGTCGCGCCGGATCGCCGACATGATCCTGAATATCGAACGCTTGCCGGGACTGCAGCCCTTGATGGCGGCGATCAGCCCGCCCGCGCACTGACGATCTGGGGACTTTACGAAAGGGACGAGAATGCCGCGGCTGAACGTGAACGGGATCGTGCGTGACATCGCGGTCGAGGACGACATGCCCTTGCTCTGGGCGCTGCGCGAGAACTGCGGGCTGACTGGCACGAAATTCGGCTGCGGCGCCGGGCTTTGCGGTGCTTGCACGGTGATGATCGACGAGATTGCCACGCGGTCGTGCCAAATCGCCGTCTCCGATATCGGCTCACGCGCGGTCACCACCATCGAGGGGCTGAGCGCGGACCGCTCCCACCCCGTCCAGGCAGCCTGGGTTGCATTGCAGGTTCCGCAATGCGGGTACTGCCAATCCGGGATGATCATGGCAGCGGCAGCGCTGCTGAAAGTGACGCCTGACCCGACTGACGAGCAGATCAACGAAGCGGTGTCCAACATTTGCCGCTGCGGCACCTACTCGCGGGTGCGGTCAGCGATCCATCGTGCCGCCAATGCGGGACCAGGAGGTGCGACATGAGCCTGCAACCAGGGATTGGCCGCCGGGCGGCGCTGATCGGAAGCGCCTTGGCGGGCTTGACGGTCGCTGTGGGCATCCCCGATGGCGGAGCGGCGCAAGCGGGCATGGCTGAACTGGGCGCCTTCATCCGGATCGCACCTGACGGTGCCGTCACCATCGTCGTTCCGTGCTTCGAGCTTGGCCAGGGATCCCAAACCGGACTAGCCATGATCGTCGCCGACGAGCTTGGCGCCGACTGGACACAAATTTCGGTCCGGACGCCGCCGCTGGATGCAGCCTACCGCGTGCCGGGACGACCCGTGCAAAGCACGTCCGGCAGCCAGATGGTGCGCCGCTGGTTCGTGCCTCTGCGCACATCCGCAGCCGCCGCGCGCGAGATGCTGACGCAAGCCGCAGCCCAGCGGTGGTCGGTTGCCGCAGGCGCCTGCACGGTCCGGGATGGAGTGGTCACGCACGAAGCGAGCGGACGGACCGCGCCTTTCGGCACCCTTGCCGAAGCTGCGGCCAGGCTGCCGCATCCTGAAAAGCCCGCCCTGCGGCTGGCCTTCACCATTGTAGGTACGCCGGCGAGGCGCTTCGACATCCCGGCTAAGGTGGATGGCTCGGTCCGCTACGGAATTGACGTGCGTGTGCCCGGCATGGCTTACGCCGCGATCCGCCAGGCCCCGGTTTTTGGCGCCAAGCTCGTGTCGGTGGGCGACGCCGCAATCCGAGGGAAGCGGGGCATTGTCGCCATCGTGAAGCTGCCGGACGCGGTGGCGGTGGTCGCCGACAGTTTCTGGCGGGCGAAATCCGCCGTCGAGACGCTTGACGTTGCATTCTCGGACGTGCCGCACGGCACTGTAACGTCGAAGCAGATTGCCGAGGAGCAATCCAACGCGCTTGACGCTCCCAACGGCGCCCGGGCAATCGCCGCAGGCGATGCGCGCGCTGCGGTCGCCGGGTGCAGGGCTGCGGGCACCGTCGTCCAGTCCGACTTCCGCGTGCCGTTCCTGTATCACGCGCCGATGGAGCCGATGACCTGCACCGCCCATGTCACCGGCGACCGGTGCG
>JAABUX010006060.1_pt1 | contig 14589 bp, 6 predicted proteins | sample 5561851 | NCBI WGS metagenome assembly JAABUX01 (sample SAMN10711883, study PRJNA513361) | rock metagenome | isolation source: Antarctica rocks | place: Antarctica: Victoria Land, Richard Nunatak red sandstone | collected 2016-01-03 | reverse complement strand
CCCGTCTCGTGCGCAAAGGTCAGCAGGCTCTTAATGACGCTCAGCGTCCGGACGCGAGTGCTCGCCGCCAAGTCATGGGCCGTGAGCACGTCGGCGTAGCCTTGAAGGTCGGCAAGTGTGACATCCGCGAGCGGTTTGCGCACGTGGGCAAGGAAGTGCGCGATATCGGTATGATAGGCGCGCTGCGTGCTATCCGGCCGCCCATGGAGCCACCGCGCGAGCATGGCTCGATCCTCCGGCTGTAGACCCAGAGACACCACTGCCTCTAACGCGCTACTCGCAACGCCGATGCCAATAGGTAGGGGAGCCTGAACGCTGCTATCCATCGCCGTTCACCAGGCCGATCTGCACGAGAATTATAGGTGCAACTTCCTGTATTTAACACTTATCAAACGAAATATAACGGCACTTATCTTTCAATAGCAAATTTGCGCTACTTTCGCTTTACGCGGACGCATCATTGTAGTAGGATAGTGTCGGCCTGCTTGGGCCGCTGCATGGACCTGTTCGCGCAAGGAGTACACCCGATGAAACTGGTGGTTCGCGCCTCCATTCGCCTGCAAACCGCTCTCCGTGTCGTCTCTTTCGTCATCCCGGTGCTCGCGGTGGCAGTCGCCGTTGCATCGGGCGGCCACATCCAGCCTGACTCGTTGAAGTGGGGCTAGGTAGCTGCTCGTACACGTAGTCGGTATGGGGCGTGGGAAGATCAAGAGCATGACTCTTCCCACGCCCCGTATTGACCCCACAAGGCGTCTGGTACCTATTTGTACGTGGCATGCCGTGTAATAGGCGTACTTTGAAAGGTCGGTGCGGCTTTTTTTTGCGTCGCTGAACGAAAGATAAGTGCCGTTTCATCATATTTAAGGACAGGACAGATGCATATATAGACAGTCCATGCATGCCTGTGTCGCGTAGGGCCGGGTCCTCGCCGCAGCACGCTGGACGTTGGGAGGGGTATGGACGACATACGACCGCCCCTCCGTCTGTACCTCGCAGGCGTCTATCTCGTTGCCATGGCCTTGGCCGGCTACTCCGTGGTTGCCCTCCTCACTGCGGGAGTGTGGCTTCCGGACCGCCTCGTTCCTGCCCTCGTCTTCCTGTTGCTGGCCTACGCGAGCGAGCGCATGACCGCGCGGGTCGGAGCCGACGTCTTCGCCAGCATGAACAACGTCATACTCGTCGCGGCGGTCCTTGTCCTGCCGCTGCCGTATCCGGTCCTGGTGGCCCTCGGGGCGTCGATGGCGAGCGATCTCACGCGCCCATCCCCGCTATACAAGCGCCTCTTCAACGTTGCCCACACGACGATCCTCGCCGGCGGGTCGAGCCTCGCGCTCGCCTGGCTCGCCCCTCCCCTGCCGCATTGGGCGCCAGGACATCTGGCCGATCACCTCACCGCCCTCGCGCTCCTCGGCATCGTCTACGCCGTGATCGACATCGGCGGCGTCCACGTGGTCACGATCCTCTCGGAGCGCGGCGGCCCGGCGGAGCCCTCGGCCACGCGCACGGTGTATCTCCTTGAAGGCGTGGGCATTGGGATGGGCGTCGTCTCCGCCGTCGCCTGGGCGTACAGCCCCGTCGTGCTCCTCCTATCCTTGCTGCCCATCCTGACCGTGCGCGCGACGTTCCAGGCCATCGAGAAGGAGGCGGTGCGCGCCGAGGCGCTACGTCGGCGGAGCGAACGCCTGGAGGCGGTCGTCCATGCGGGGCGCCACGTGCGTTTGCAGCAAACGCGGGCCGACCTCCTGCATCCGCTCGCTGACGCTGCCCGCGCTGCGGCCGGCGCCGCAACCGTCGTGGTGTACCTGAGCGATGCGGACGACCCGGCGGCGCTGGGACGCGTGTTGGCGCTGCCTGACAGCCGTGGCACGCTCGACCGCATACCCAGCTCGCACGACGACGGAGGGACGACGATACCGTGCGCTGATGCAGCGGGAGCGGAGCCGGGGACATTGTGTATCCCGCTGGAAGCGGACGGCCACGTCGTGGGCCAACTGCGCCTGCTTGGCGTCGAGGACGACGACGAGGATGTCCGACACGCCCTGGCGCTGCTGGCCAATCAGGCCGCGGTCGCCCTCCAGAACGCCGCGCTCCACGAACGTGTCCTGGCCCAGGTCTCGATCGATGGGCTCACTGGCCTTCTGAACCACCGCGCCTTCCATGCTCGTCTGGACGAGGAGATCGCTCGCGCTCGGCGCACAGGCCAGCCAGCCGGTCTCATTCTCATCGACATCGACGGCCTCGCCGCCATCAATAGCGTCGGTAGCCTCGTGCTGGGTGACGCCACCCTCACCGCGATCGCCGCCACAGTCAGACACGCCGTGCGCGTCGGCGATATCGTCGCGCGGGACGGAGGCGATGAGTTCGCCGTGTTGCTGCCGGGCGCGGATCGCGACGAGGCCATCGCGACCGCTAACCAGATCCAGGCGGCGATCCGCGCCGGCGGTGGAACGCCGACGGGTGCGCGGGTCTCGCTCGGGGTGGCGGTCCTTCCCCAGCATGGCGCCACCCGCGATGACCTCGTCCATGCGGTGCATCAGGCGCTGCTTGGGGCCAAGGCTTTGGGCAAGGATCGCATCGCCGAGCCGGACGACGGCGCGGGGCTCATGGACGGCGACGTGACGCGCGTCGCCGCGCAACTCGTCCATGCCAACCTGGCTACGGTCAAGGCAATGGCTGCAGCCGTCGACGCCAAGGATCCCTACACCCAGGGCCACTCCTGGCGCGTGAGCCAGTATGCTGTCGCCGTCGGACGTGCCCTGGACTTGGCTGTGCCCGATTTGGAACGCCTGGAGCTGGGCGGCCTCTTGCACGATGTCGGCAAGATCGCCGTGCCCGACGCGATCTTGAAGAAGGAGGAACGCCTCACCGACGAGGAGTTCGCCGTCATCAAGGAGCATCCCGTGACCGGCGAGCGCATGCTCTCGGGCCTGCCCTACCTCTCCAAGGACATCCTGCCTGCCGTCCGGTTACATCACGAGCGATGGGACGGGCGCGGCTACCCGGACGGCCTCGCCGGCGCTGCCCTACCGCTCGACGCCGCGATCATGGTGGTGGCCGACGCCTTCGACGCCATGACCAGCACGCGCACCTACCGGCCCGCGCTCCCGACGGGCGAGGCCGTCCGGCGCATCCGGGAGGGAAACGGGACGCAGTTCGCGCCGCACGTGGTCGTAGCCTTCGAGCGGGCGCTCACGGCAGGTGATTTACTGATAGCGGAACAACACATCCTAGATGAAGCTCGGCCGGCCTAATACGCCAGGGACATCTCGACGTGAGCCAGACAGATTGGCTGACAATGGCTCGCTATGACACACATTGCGTCGGCGCTTAGTCGACGACATAAGCGGGTAGAAGCGTTGGTCCTTACTAATTCACACCCCGCACTGTATGTCCACGATGACGTGTACCCGTGTTGGACATCACTCTCGCGGGACTTCAAGATTCTGGAAGCTCCAACGGCTTGGACTTGTGTTCTAGTAGCTCGTATAATCCTTCCATCTATCGCCCATAATTCTGCGGTTGAGGAGCCGTCGCGCTGATGGCTAGAGAGTTATGACTGAGACACCGCCAGCCGAAGGGGAAAGGCGTGCTATTGGAGGCTATGCGTCGCAGTATAGCGTCGCCGCCGACCTCATTCTTCGCGCCCTCCGCGCCGGACAGCTTCAGTGGATAAGACTAGCTGACCCGACGGCAGGACGCGTTGACGATCTGCAGATCGGCGATCACCTGCGCGTCGACGCGTACCAAGTGAAGTGGGCAACGCATCCTGGGACCATCAGCTTTCATAACCTGACAACCGTGCGTCGGGACAGGGGCCGGGAATCCCCAAGCCTTATCAACCAACTGGCCCAGGGCTGGATGCGGCTGCGACAAGCGCGGCCAGGTACCCGCATCGTCGTCCATCTTGTCATCGATGATCATCCGTCGGTCGACGACGCTGTGCCGGCTAGCGATCCCGTGCCCACGTCGCGCCATCTGGCTGCCTTCCTTGAGCAAGTGTGGCGACCGGTCGTGCAAGGTCAGGTGAGGGACGAGCACGACCTGCCAGCTGAGTGGCGATACGCTTGGGAACGTCTCCGCGATGCGAGCGGCCTGGGCGCGTCCGACTTCATGGACTTCGTGCAGTCCTGTGCGCTTGACGTCGCCTGGCGGCTACCCGACGAGCAAGCGACGACGCGCGATGAAGAGATTTGGCTGCGTGATCACCACGACCTACAGGCGTTCATCTTCCGCACGGTGGGCAGCCCTGAACGCGTCATTGAACTCACGCGTGAGCAACTGCTGCGTCGCCTCGGATGGACGACGCGTATCGAGTTCCACAGCCGCCACGACTTCCCCGTCGACGAGACCTTGTACCGCCCGGTGGTGGCGACCGAGCAAGCCCTGACTGAGCGTCTCTCGCACGTCACTCGTGGCTACCTTCTACTGACCGGGACCCCCGGCTCAGGTAAATCGACCGTGCTGACCCAGGTGCTACGCTCTCGTCAGGAGCGGGTCATCCGCTACTATGCGTATGTGCCGGACGCCCAGGACCCCGCTGTCCTGCGCGGCGAATCCCTGTCTTTCCTCCATGACATCACCACGGCGCTCGATCGCGCTGGCTTCGTCGAGGGGCGAAGTCTCGCCGCCCCTGACCGTCATCAGTTGCTCGCGCGCTTCCACCGACAACTCCGTGCGCTCCACGATGATTGGCGCGCGACGGGACGTAAGACTCTCATTCTCGTCGACGGCCTGGACCACATCGCGCGCGAGCAACGGCCTGAACGCTCGCTCCTCGACGACCTTCCCGATCCTGATCAGGTGCCCGACGGTATCATCTTTCTGCTCGGTAGCCAGACGGACACCCCTCTATCCGTGCGCGTCCGCGCACAGGTTTCGGCCCAAGAGCGGCGCATCGAGATGCGTCCATTGCCCCGTGACGCGGTCCTCGAGATCGTCGAGCGCGCCTCTCTCATGTGTGCGCCAACATCCGAGCAGAAGGAAGACATCTTCCGGCTCTCCGGCGGCCATCCTCTCGCGCTCGTGTACCTGCTCAACGCGGTCCGAGATGCGCCCGATTGCAACCACACACAGCGTGTTCTCGACACCACGCCTCCCTACGCGGGCAATATTGAGGAGCAGTACCGGGTCTACTGGGACGCCTGCCTCGCGGATTCAGCCACTGCCGACGACATTGCCCATCTGCTCGGCCTAGCCGCTCGGGTTCGCGGCTCGATCGATCTCACCTGGATCGGCGCAGGGTATAGTGCGACGACGCTACAACGCTTGGCCAGAACAATAGCTCACTACTTCCGCCGCGAGGACGCGACCCGTTGGTATTTCTTCCACAATAGCTTCCGTCTCTTTCTCGTGGAGCGGACGGCGGAGGGGCTCGACGGGCGGTTCGATGTCAGCCGCGATCATGACTATCACCGCGAATTAGCGCAGCGATGCGCGCAAGAGCCTGAAGGATCGCGCCTTTTATGGGAGGAGATGTACCATCGCGCCGCGGCCGTCGACCACGCTGGCGTGCTAGACCGCGCTACACCGGCGCTGTTCCGCGCTCAGATCGCATCCTTGCGCCCCATCGACGCTGTGCAGGCTGACATCCGCCTTGCGTTCCGCACACTGGCCCACGCGTCCCAGTCCGATCCCGTCGTCCTGACGCGCCTTGTCCTGGCGGGGGCCGAAGCCGGGCGAGCTGGCTACCATCTCGATGGACACCTGGGTACCGTTTCGCCTGCTCGTCTGTTACTTCAGCTCGGACTGTGCGACGAGGCGCTGGAGTACGCGCGAGACGGCAACCGCCTGTGTATTACGGCACGCGCAGCGCTGGATTTGTGCCAACCGCTTGTGGACCTGGCTCGCGATACCGAGGCGGCACGCCTATTTGAACTCGCCGAGCCGCTCGACCTGCTGTCCGCGGCCATGGTCGAGGACCATGGTCATGGCGAGAAGGGCGAAACCCTCGCTGCGTGGGCCGAGGCAGCCGTCCTCTTCCTCCCTATCGCTGCCGTCATCGAACGCACACGCCACATTCGGGTCAGCCCAGGCCGTCATGGCTTGGTGGACGATCGAGATGCGACGACGGCGGCGATCCATGCTCGTATGCTTTACCACGCGGGCCTCTCCGTACTCAAAGCACGGCGATGGAACGATCTTGGCATCGTCATGGATGCCCTCGCGGCGACCCAAGCCGCAGGCGCTCAGCTATGGTTTTGGTTATACGTCGGGGCGTGGCGGTCGGCCGCCGCCGACGGCGACCACGATCGGGCGCGCACGCTCATCATGGAGGCACTGGGTACAGTCGTTGTTGCAAGCCTCGAGTCAGGAGACACGGTTGCTCTAGCACAGGGAGTTGGTAGCGTCCTGGGAGATGCTCAGCACGCACAGACTCTACTCGACACCGTTCCCCAGCCACCCCTTGCCACGGCGCCGGCGTCAATCAACGCGGGGTTCCATCCGTTCGAGCAACGCTTTGCGCTTAATCGGCTGCGCGCCACGCTCGGCGACCGACGCACGCCCGAGCAGATTGCTCCTGACGCGGAGGATCCACTGTACCAGGGCATCGTCTATGTCGAGCGCGCAGTCTGTGCCGTTGCCGCCATTTGGGGGGCGGCGTGGAGAAGGGAGTGGCTCGACGGCGCGTCTATCGTGCGGATGGCGACGCCGGTGCTCCATCTGTTCGAAGACCCACGAGCAGAACGCCAGCGGTGGAACGGCTGGTACATCGCCGAGGGTGGCCGCCCTCAGTTGAGTGCGCTCCTCGTTCATGGAGCGGCTCTCCACGGTGCGGAGGCCCGTGATGCAATGCTCAAAGCATTCGAAGATCAATGGGAGAACCAGCCCCTGACCGCGTGGCCGGTGGACGTGCGTCGCCACGTGATCGTCGCCGCCCATGAGACTGGGGCGTCGGCTCCGTGGGCGGAGGAGCAGCTCCGCGCACTCGACGCACTCGTCGCCGTGGGGCTTTCAGGCGTCGATTTGGTGGACGAACGCCAGAAGCAGGTCGAGGCGTGGCTTGGCCTCGGCGATCTTGAGGCGGCACGCGCCCAACTCGACGCGCTTGTCGTCGCGTCGTTCGGGTTAACGTCGGAGGATTATCAGCTCTCGCGTTGGATCGCGTGGCTTCCACCGGTCAACCGCGCCGACCCAGCCCATGCTGCGGAGAGAGTATCTCTGTGCGCGCGGACGCTCGTCATGATCAAGGACGGCGTTGAGGGACGGGTCGTTGCGGACGGAGCGGAGAGGCTTCTGCGCGCGGCATGCGCCTGGAGCCCGCGCCGCGCCGTCCATCTATTCCGCTGGTGCCTGGACCGGGGCGTAGCGGGACAGGTCGGCGGCGTCCGCGCTCTGTTACGCGGGGTGCTCGACGATGGTCGTGTTCCTGCCGACCTTGTCCACGCCGTCCTCTCCGCTGCAGTACTCGCGACAGACTCGCTCCCCGACGACAGCCTCGCACGAGCACTTGCTGAGATCGAGGTGCCGGGCGAGGGGCCCGCGAGCATGGCGCGCGTCGTCGATGCCGACGTGCAACTCTATGCGCTCCCCGTGGATTGGGCTGAGTGGCGGCAAGGGCTTGCGCGGGGTCTCATCGCGCGAGGCATCGACCTGGAACGTGCGGGCTTTGCGCCCACGGACCTGCGCGCGCCCGAGGAGTCGCGGCCGTCGGAGCGTCTCGCCCTTGATGACGGGACTGCCATCGATGTCGATCAGGTACTCGCGCGGGTGACGGATCTAGCATCCCTTCAAGAACTGCTTGCCAGGGCAGCGAACGACACCTCGTTTGATTGGACGCCTGTTGTAGTGGCTGTCGCGCCCACCCTCGACCGCACCGGCGTGTCGGCGTTGATCGAGAGGTTCGATACGGGCCGTGCTGCGTCGCGCATCCTGGCCGTGCTGAGCGAACGCCTATCCAGCCTCGGGGATACTGCGGCAGCGTGGGAGGCAGGCGAGCGGGCACTTGCGGCATCGGACCCGCACGGATGGGGGCGATGGTACGACCAGGGCAGCCGGTCGGCCGCGTACCGCGCCTTCGTACGGGCTGATGCACGACGCGGGAGAGGACGTGCCTTCCAGACACTCTGCGCCGACCTCGCGGCAGATACCTATGGATGGATCTGGTCTTTCGCGCCCCACCTCGATGAGGTCTTGCCTATCGTGACGGACCCACTGCCCTATGCCGACATCTGGGTCGAGATCGAGCATCACCTGCGTGCCGTGGCGACACCACACGGCATTCTCCCGGCTGGCCCCCGGCGCTCGACGTGCCCCTACCCGATGACACGCCGGCGCGCGCCTTGGCCGATATGCTCCTCTGGCATCTTGGCCATCCGGTGCAGGCTGTTGCGCAGGCTGCGGCGCGGGCGATTGGTGGGTTGCTCGTGGCCGGTGACGCCGATATGGTCGCGGAGGTCGACCGTGCCCTGCGCCACCCCGACGGCGACCACATGCCCATTCTCATGATTCTCGACGCTGTGAGCCTGGCTCACGCGGATGCCGCAGCTCCCTTTGATGACGCGCTCGGGACTTGCAGGCGTCAGCCGATTATGCAGAGCGAACAGTTGCGCGCACTATCAGCGAGTGCCGTGGCCGCGCCGCGCCATCACCTGTCGCTGGCGCCGTTGCAACGTTGCCACCGGTATATCGCATTGCGCTGCCTCCCGGCGGCACGGGTTTTTATGCCGATGGCGCGGTCGTGCCGGGACGGCCGCGGCCCGACTCAGACGATCCTATGCAGATCGTGCGCCCTTTCGATTCGTGGGTGGAGGCGATCTCTGAAGCGGCCACGTTGCCCGCGATCAACGTTGCGCACCGCGTCGTGCAGATTATGCACATGATGGCGCCTCGGGAGGAGTGGTCGGCTGCAGGCGAGCACGCCGTCCGACAGTGGCTCTCCGAGGCAGGCCTGCGCCTCGCATTTCGCCGCCCCCGGTCCATAGTCGCCCGGCGAGCCCTTCGCCGCGCCGTCGCTGAATTGGTCGACGCGGGAACGATCACGCCTGACGCGCTGTATGATGTGGAGCGGCGGTTACGTAGCTACGATCCGGGTCTCGTCTTGGTTAGACCAGCCACACGACCTATCGAGGTTGGTGAGGTTGCGGGCCAGGGACCGTACGGCATCGCTGGGGTGAACTGGGCGGGCAGAACGTCGGAGGCGATCGATCGGGAGCACGCGACCGCGAACGACGGCCGCATTATCCTGGCCAACCTGGCGACGCTGCGTGTCCATGATCGGCCGCAGGCGACTGAGCAGCGCACAAATGTTGTGACTGCGGCAACAGCGGATAGCGCCGTGCCTGTGTTCCAACGGCGCTTGGTGACGGAGTATCCTACCTTGGGTATCGACGGAACTCCGTTGCCGCTCCTTATCCGTCATCAGGCCGCCGAATACGAGTCTCCTGGGACCGACTGGGTAGCACTCAACCCGGCGGTCGGCAGGGCGCTCGGCTGGGCGTTGAGCGGCGCTGGCCTGTTCCGTTGGATAGACAGTGATGGGCACACCATGGTTGAGTCGGTGTGGTGGGTAGACGGGCCACCGAGCGAAGCGGGAACACACGGCCATGCGGGCGAAACCGGCACGGGGTGGATGGTTCTGGCAACGCCAGATGCGTGGAATGGGATCATGACGCGCTATGGGCCGATGCGTCGGGATCTTGCCGTTGTGCGGACGGTGACGGATGAGAGTGGCCAGGAACATCACGGACACGATTCTCGCGTACTTCCTGCGTGAGGCGGCAGATGGAAAGGTACATCAAGGCTGCGTGTTCTACCGCCGATATTATGAGATACGCACATAGCATGCGCAATGGAACCCACTAGCGAGCATGACCGAGAGGTGGGGGCTGGGCGAAACCGCGCGCAGCGCGGAATTGGTGCTACCACGACGCGCGTTGCTTGTTCAGGCTTGCGGATGTCTGCACCCCCCTTGATGCGGGAGGCTTCACTATACCTACCATTAGATACTTTCCCGTGGCAGCGCACAAAATTCATCAGCTGTATAAATATGATCGTTTAAATTATCAATGGCGCAATTCCACAACTTTGTGAGCGCACAGATTACTTCAGCGGCAAGGTCTTTACTGTCGACATCCACAGTAAGCCGTATTTCTACAACAATGTTCGACTTGGGTTCGTCGCCAAGTATTGTACGAATCCGCTCCAACTCGCTCGGCTCATAAAATTCCAGCTCAATATTACTGAGCCCAAGCCAAACGTGTTTAGATCCACGGCTTATCATTCCATCTAATATTCCACCTTCTTTTCCACCGTGACTTGTGATGAAATGCACCAACTGATCGCGCGATATGCTGCAGCTGGAGATAACACCTAAGGTGCTAGACATCGTATATACTCCTAGTGCTTAGCGCTGGTGCGGTGCTGCATCACCGACAATAAATCAGCTTCGCTACGAACGATAGTAACGCCCTTTTGCGCAAACTGCTTATCCGCCAACTGACTGTACTCACGGGAAAAGAGAATAACATGTCGTCCTGTTGGATTTATCCGTGTATCCGTAACTTTCTTAGATACTTGTCCTAACTTGCCCTGCTTCCGTACTGTAACCTCAATAATGGTCTCTGGCGTTCCCACATCAATGTCGGTAATCGTGTCATGGGTAACAGGATCATACACACTTCTATTGAACTCAGTGATCCTATACCCTTGTGATTGTAGAAAGCGCGCTACAGCGGCCGGTTCACTAATTTCCCGATCCGAAGAAGTTGAGGCAACTTGAATAGCGTGGTTAATGCGTGATTGCTCACTCCACGGTAATCGGTCTCCAATTGCTCTCGTTGTGTCCCTAATAGCCGACCAGACTCCAGCGAGTGCCCCAACTTGCCGTATCTGAAGGCCCGTCCGAGCGCTATTGATGATGGTTGAAGGACGCACAGCAGTAGCGTACTTGCCCCGAAGACCGGAGACACCAGCGCGCACAGCTCCACTAACGCCGTTGTCGCGCACGGCCTTTGCGCCCGCACGGATTCCGATCCCGATGTCCCTAGCACCCTTGAAGAGGGGGCGTCGTGCCACGAAGAGAGAGAACAAGGTCAGCACGCCCTGGGTGGCCTCGCTGGCGCGCTCACTAGGCGTCAACGCCAGATTTTGTTGCTGCGTCAGCAAATCCCTCCCAGTAGCGCCCGCATAGATGGAACTCACCCCGACCGTATCTGCCAACGCAACCCCAGTCACTCTCAGGACATTGAGGAACCACGGCTGGCTCTTCGTATGCGGGTCTTGCGACTGTTGCCACCGCTTGACGATGTTCATGACCAGGGCCACCGCCAATAATGCGATGCCGACGATGCCCGCAACGGCCAGGAATCCTCCGATGGAGAACACGGCAAAACCCAAAAAGGCTGCAACCGCGAAGATGGCGACGGTGGCCAGGAGAACCAAGGCCATGCCTTGCGCGAACGACCAGACGCCCTGCAAAAAGCCGCCCAAGATATTGTTGGCATTGGCCGCAGCTTTCTGCGCGACGTTGGCGAGGTCTGCCTCAGCCTGATGCACCGCGTCGGCTTGGCTCTTGAGACCGCCATCGACCTTGTCTCGGATGTGTGCCTGTGTCTTCTGCTGGTCTCTCGCCCACTGGCGTGTCGCAGCGCCGATATGCTGGGTTAGCCCGGCGCTAAAATGCTCAAGTGCGCCGTGGCTGGCCGCTCGACCCTCGGTGCGGGCCTGCTCGAAACGATGCGCTGTCGCTGCCTGCGCCTGCGCCAATCCACTCTCGACGGAGCTAGCAACGTGTGCGGCCGCAGCGATGGACTTTTGCTCGGCGCCGTGCAGATGGCCGGAAAACTCCGTTTTGACTTGCGTCAGCTGACGCTGTACGGCGGTTGCCTGCTCCGCCAGCGCGGCGCTCTCGCGGGCACTTATCTGATGCAACACGCCGATGACGCCCTGCGTGACCTGCTGGACATCCGATGGTGCATAGATAGCCGACGGTGATGCATGCAAGTGGCTCACCGCTACGTGAGCCGTCTGATCGAGCTGGCTCGTCGCCGCTGCCGCTGAGTGGTCAATGTGCGCCGCTGCAGATTGACCGGCCCGATGTACTGTGGCCACGGCGGCATGGGACGCCTGCATGATGCCGTGCGTCGCGGCTGCCTTCTGTTTGTCGAGGGAGGCTATGACCTGAGCCTGGAGAGCCTGTAGGGACTCTGCCTGCTCGTTGCCCTGCGTTGCAATGCGCCGGATCGTGGCCGTGGTGCTTTCGTGGATGGCCTTCTCCACCTGACGAGCATTCTTGTCCATACCCGCCACGAGTTGGTGAGCTGCCTGCCGTATGCTATGTGCCGCCTTCTCGGCAGCATCCTGCGCGTCATGAGCGATCCGCTGGCCGCCGGACTGCAAACGGCCGATTATCTTAGCCGCTTCGCCGGACACAGCCTGCTGGACGGCCGCTTGAACCGAGGCATCACCCCACGGACGACCGCTCTGCTGTGTGGCAAGGGCATTAACACGGCTAACAGACGCGGCCGTCTCGGCGGTCGCACGATGGGCCTCGGTTTGGCCTGCCTGTTCCATCTGCGTCACCAACTCGTCGGATGCCGCGTGAATCTCCGTGCGCTTCGCCTCGACCTCCTTGTGCAACGCTGCAAGGGCGGCCGCTCCATCGCCCCGTGCCGCTTCCTGCTGGCTATGACTCCGCTGCATCACCGCTGTGTGGGCGGTATGGACGCTATGCGCCACCGCTGCCTTTTTGCTCGTGATGGCCGCGTCGAGTGCATGTAGGGTCGTCTGAGTTGTAGCCGTGATCGCCTGCGCCTGCGCCTCTGTCTCCGCTACGGCGACGTGGCGTTGCGTCTGCGCCGCGTGGGATACAACCTGCTTTTCAGTGGCCGCTGCGCTGACGATGTGCTGTGCGGCCCTCGCCAGCGCTTGGGCCGTGGATGCCTCTAATGCGGACGTTTCTGGACCGGCCCCATCGTCCCTGGACTCGTGCTGACTCGCATGGGCACCGAGCGTGTGGGCGACCTCATGGTGGACCATCATATCGTGGTCAGGGGCGACGTGCGCTGCCTCTGCCGTGTGCAGGTCCGGCATGACCGGGACGTGGTGAGTGCCAGCGGTATCATGCGACACGGTCCCAGGCATGGGGCCCGCCGCTGATAGAGGTGGCTCGGTCAGGCCAGCACTGTCCCGGCCGTGCTGGCCGCTACCCGTTGCTGGATGCACGGCAGCGGCGGTAGCGGCTACATGGGCCGGCGGATGGTTTACAGCCGGATGAGAGGGATGGTGGAGCGAATGAGTGCCACCTGAATTCGTCTGCCAGGCCACAAGGGGATGGTCAGGCGTAGAATGCGCAAGGACAGAGTGAGGCTCAACAGAAGCGTCATGATCTGAAAGGATGGAACGAGACGGAGTAGCCTCGTGGCTTGGGGCAGTATGGTTAGGGGACACATAGGGCTTAGGATCGCTCGGAGCAGCAGTCCCATGAATTGACCCGTGATCGACTGCATCCACAGATGTTGGAGTGGATGGAGCAGGGATATGACTATGGTTTTCCTCATAGGGAGGGACAGAGGGTGCGGTACTCGGAGATCCGGCGATGAGAGTGTCGGCAAGGCCAGACCCATGTCCACGGGGGTCATGCGCTGTGTGCGGCTGGTGGACGCCCTGCCGGAAGGAGATATCCTGCCCTGTGGTAGAGGCTACGGCTCTGACGCCCTGGTTGAGCGCGTCAGCCTCGCCGTCTGCATGGCTGCTGACCTCTGAGGAACTGAACCCGACAGCATCTTCCGTGTGGCCGCGCACCGCAGGGCCGAGCGGCTGGCCGCCCCCACGGAGGGCGTGGACATGGCCGGACAGCTCGGGGTTAAGCGCGTCGCTCTTCACGCCCGCCGTGGCCTGCGCCTGCACGATCGCATCCTCCTGGGCGGACACAGCCGGCGTCGTGGGCGTTGTCGATGTCACGGCCGAGTGTGCTGAAGCCGCGGTGGTCTCTTTGGCCTGTTGCTCGGTGCGCCAGGCCACGGCGCGCTGCAACTGACGCCCCAGCAGGTTGCGTCCAGCCGGCGTGCCCGGCTGGTAGGCGCCCTTCTGGAAGTAGATATCCGTGCCGTCGGCGTAGGCCTGCGCGCCCAAGTGCTGGCACAACGTCCAGGCGGCCGGGTAGATGTGGATGCGGATGTCGCCCAGGGGCACGCGCATGTTCTTCTCCATGCGCCGCAGCGTCTGGGGGTCGAGCGGCACGCCATCCCCACGCGCCCGCAGGACATCGAGTTGCCGGGAGGTCGACGGGATAATCAGCGGGGCCAATCCGCTCGGCGTCGCATGGGAGAGTGGGGTCGCGCGCTGCGGATTATGCGCACGCGCGGCATCGTCGGTCGTCGCCGCACGCTGCGCCGTGTCGTGGGTCCCCACGCCCACGTGCGGCCCGTCCGCTGTCGGGATCGTCTGGCTGTCGCTGCTGGCCAGAGGCGTGACGTGCGGGGGCAGCGCGGACTCGGTCGTGGACAAGGCAGCGAGAGAGGCGGGCGCGACCGGATCGGCAGGCTCCTCACTCTCGGTCCGGTCGCGCCCAGGCAGCGCGGACGAGGCCATGTCCCCACCGATCCCGCGATCCTCTCCCGCAGGGACGGAAGACGCAGAGGCTCTATGGCT
>JAABUX010006058.1_pt1 | contig 14593 bp, 15 predicted proteins | sample 5561851 | NCBI WGS metagenome assembly JAABUX01 (sample SAMN10711883, study PRJNA513361) | rock metagenome | isolation source: Antarctica rocks | place: Antarctica: Victoria Land, Richard Nunatak red sandstone | collected 2016-01-03 | reverse complement strand
GCGCATCTCGTCGCCAACGCTCTTGTTGGATGTGGCCGGTGGGCGCCAGCTTTTTCAGGACGTGCGTCGGCACTTTGCGCAATCACTGGTCTACTCGTACCGCATCAGCTTCACACAGCGGGACAAGGCTGGCGATCCCGGCGAGCTGCCTGGACCGGCGCAGACGCTGTTCGCTGCGCCGGCCTATCGGCCAGCCCATGTGCAGTAGCGCGGCAGCACCGTCCAAAGCATCTGGGCAGCATCGCAACCTGGCACAGGTGGAAGACGACATGTGCCGTTCCGTTGCGTGCAAAGCCCAGAGCGAGCGCGACAGAAATTCCGGCGGTTTGAGCTTACACCCCCATCTCAGGGGGCGTGGCCAGCAGGTTCGTGGCCGTGATCCCGGGGTGGGCCACGTTGCTCGTGAGGCCCCAGCCCCCGCATGATCGGCGTCCGTTACTGCTGGGCCCCGCCGCTGACGAGCAGGGCCTGCCCGCTGACCCAACCAGCGAGGTCGCCGGCGAAGTACTCGGCCGCGTCGGCGACGTCGCTCGCGCGACCCAGGCGGCCGCCGATGGGGCGGAAGGTGGTCATCAGCTGACGGAACGGGTCATCCTCCGCGATGTCGGTGTAAACACCCGCCCCTTCGATCGACGTGGGCAGGATGGTATTGACCGTGACCCCGCGATGCCCGACCTCGAGCGCCAGGACGCCCACGAGGTAACGGGCAGCCATCTTGCTCGAGCCGTACAGGCCTACTCCCGCCGCCGGCAGGCAGGTCGAGCTCGACCCGATGTAGACGATGCGGCCGTTGTCGGCAACATGCCTGGCGGCCCCCTGCAAGGTGAAGAAGGCGCCCTTCGTGTTGACCGCGAACAAGCGATCGAACTGCTCCTCCGTCACCTCCAGGACCGGCTGGTCGATAAGCTCCACGCCGGCGTTCGCGACGACGATGTCGAGTGCGTCGAACCGGTCGAGGGTCTGGGTGAACATGTGCTCGATGTCGTCCACCCTGGACACGTCGGCCTTAATCGCGACCGCGTCGCCCCCGTGGGCGCGGACCTCGGCGAGCGCCAGCGCGGCGTTGGCCTCGTCGCCCCAATAGTTCAGGGCGACCTTCGCGCCGAGCGACGCGTACCGAAGGGCTATGGCCTTGCCGATGCCGCGCGACGAGCCCGTGACTAGGGCGACGCGGTTGGTGAGATCTGTCATTGACATACCGTCCTTGCTGATGCGATGTATGCTGTTCGCCAATGCAATGTATGCTGCTCACGCTGGCGGCCGCGCCACCAAGTCACCGGGGCGGGCCGCGCTGCGCCGGAGCGCGTTGAACGTCGCGACGCCCGTACAGCCCATCGTGGTCCCCGCCTCCGCGGCCCTAAGCTCGTCGGGGATGCGCGCCAGCGCGGAGGCGGGACCATGATCTCCTTGCTCGGACATTTTCCCACTCCTTCAGGGCCGCTACACATCGTTCACTTCGTCATCAGAAGGCGCCTTCCCGTCGCTGCGGGGGACCGGCGCGGCATCGGGCGCCAGGTCATGCGCGCGCTCCCCCGGTCGGGCTTGGATGGCATCATCGTGGCATATGTGACTCAGCGGCCGGTCGTCAGCACCATGCGGAAGCGGGCCTGACCCGAGAGCATCCTCTCGATGGCCACCCCGGCGTCGAGAAGCGGGACCTCTTCGATCATCGGGCGGACGCCGGTGAGCGCCGCGAAATGCAGGGTCTCCTCGACCTCACGCGCTGTGCCCGAGGCATGACCGTACATCTTGTGGCCGCCGCCGAGCAGCGCGAACGGGCTGACCTGGAACGGCTCGGGGTCGAACCCGATCACGACCAGTTCGCCGCGGTGGGTCAGCCCGCCAAGCGTGTCGGTCATCGCCGCATTGTTGGTCGCCGTCCCGAGCACCACCTTTGCCCCACCCAGCGCGCGCAGCGCCGCGGCCGCGTCCTGGGTCGCGTTGTCGATGTAGTGGTGGGCGCCGAGTTCCCGCGCCAACGCCTCCTTGTCGGCGCCGCGGGCGATGGCAACAGTCTCGAAACCGAGCTTGGCCGCGAACTGCACCCCCAGGTGGCCGAGCCCGCCGAGGCCGAGGATGGCCACCAGATCACCGGGGCGAGCGGCGCTACGGCGCAGCGCGTTGAACGTCGTCACGCCGGCGCAGCCCATCGGGGCCGCCTCCGCCGCGGTGAACTCCGCGGGGATACGGGCCAGCGCCGAGGCGGGCGCGACGATGGTCTCCGCGAATCCGCCGGGGTAGGACAAGCCGGGGGTCTGCAGGTGGGCGCAGTTGATGGCGTCGCCCTCCCGGCAGGCCACACAGTGCCCGCAGTTCCCGCCGAACCACCCGACCGCGACACGCTGGCCGAGGGTGACGTCCTCGACGCCGTCCCCGATGGCGTCGATGCGGCCGGCGATCTCGTGGCCGGTGACCAACGGGAAGGTCACCCCCGGCATGTGCCCGTCGATGAATAGGGAGTCGGAGTGACAGACCCCGACGGCCTCGACGGTCACGCGCACGTCACCGGCTCCGGGCGCGGGGATCTCCTTCTCGACGGGGTGGAGAGCCGCTCCGGGCTCGTCCACCTGCATGGACCGGTAGGTGGACGCCAGGGCTTGCCCTCGTCTCTCTGTCGTGATCATGACGCAGTCCTTTCACCGTACATGACGAGTGGAGGCGCGTCGTCCGGATTGGTCGCAGCGGCGGGGAACCTCACGCCGGCGAGCTGCTCGGAGATACCCCAGAGGCGGGCGGCGTCGGTCTCGCTGGTGGCCGACTTATAGATCTTCTGTTCCGCCGGTGCGCCTGCAAGATGGGCGATCCCGCTCGGGCCATAGAACAGGCCGCCCTGCGCCCGTGGGCTGGTCGCCGCGTATAGAGCGGGCAGGAGGCCTCCCTCCACCGTCTGAGCCAGGACGCCGCCACGGGACAGGCGGCGAATCATCCGGACCGCGAAGGTGTCGCCGTCGCGGCCCATCTCAGGGTGCGCGGCCAGCAGGTTCGTGGCCGTGATCCCAGGGTGGGCCACATTGCTCGTGATGCCCCAGCCGCCCGCTTTACTGTGACGATCCAGGTCGAGACCAAAGATCATGAGCGCGAGCTTCGACTGGTTGTAGGCCCGCATGGGAACGTATTTTTGTGCCCACTGCAGGTCGTCCCAGTTGAACGCGCCCTGAGCGGCGCCAAAGCTGACCTGGCTGGTGACACGGGCCTTGCCCGCCCGCAGCAGCGGCAGCAGGCGCCCGACCAGGGCGACGTGGCCGAGGTAGTTCGTGCCGAACTGCAACTCCAGCCCGTCCCGAGTGGCCTGCCGGGTTGGCGGGGTCATCACTCCAGCGTTGTTGATGAGCAGGTCAATCGGGCGACCCTCAGCGTTCAGACGTTGGCTGAACGTCGCGACCGACTCCAACGACGAGAGGTCCAGCTCGCGGGTGGAGACGTTGGCTCCCGGGGTGGCCGCGCGGATACGCTCCAGAGCGGCGGCGCCCTTGGCAGGGTTACGGACGGGCATGACGACATCCGCGCCGGCGGCGGCGAGACGACCGGCCAGACCAAGGCCGATCCCGTCGCTCGCGCCGGTGACGATGACGAATTGTCCGGTCAGATCCGGGACGGTGATGTCTGGTTTCTTACGTGGCATGAGCACTCCTATCAACGTGACATTTTTTATCTACATGTCCATTATTGACTATTGGACGAGAATTGTCAAGACTAGGAGGAGAGGATAGTTGTTGCGCGCGCTCTGTCCGGTTTTTGACCGCTGGAGCGGCGAAGCGCGTGGACGTCAGGCTGGCCAGGATATCCGCGTCGATCGCGCCCCGGCTGGCTAGATGGATCACGATTGATTAAGGAGGTGGCGATGGTGGGGAAAAACGACGACCGGATTATCGCGGCGGCCAGACAGGTCTTTATGCGCTATGGGTTCAAGCGCGTCACCATGGGCGAGATCGCCGCGGCGGCGGGCATGTCCAGGGCTGCCCTCTACCTCGTGTACCCATCGAAAGGGGATGTCCTGACGGCGGTCGTGACGCGGGTGTTCGCGGCCATGCTCGACGAGATCCGCCACGGGCTGGGCCGCTTTGCCACGGCGGAGGAGCAATTGACGTTCGCGTTGGACGTGTGGTGCGTCGCCCAGTTCGAGCTGGTCCAGGCGTCGCCGGACGCGAAGGATCTCTACGAGAGCAGCTACCAGTTTGCCGCGGAGGTGACGGCCAGGGCGACCGCCGACTTCGTCGCCCTCGTGGCGGGCGTGCTGGAACCGCTGGTCCGCCAGCAAGCCAGGCTGGCTCTGTCGTCAGTCCAGATCGCGCAAATCCTTGCGAGCGCCGTGCCGGGACTCAAAGTCTCCGTGACGACAACGGAGCAGTTCCGCTCCATGATCGCCCGCCTCATCACCATCGTTCTGGCAAGCCTTGACGCTCCGACGGCGCGGGCCGTCAGTAGCACGGACTGAGGCGCCCGCTCCGCCCGCACCACCCGCTTCTTTCCACGCTGGCTTGCCTCCCCACGGTCCAGCGCAAGCCCCTTGCGGGTGTGGTGTGTTGCGAGCAATGCGGGGTCCCGACCATACCGCTCGGCCAGGTCGCCCAGGCTGGCCCACACCTCGCGTTGGATCGGTACTTGCTGGTACCGGATGGAATGGTCGGGCATGTCGCCGTCGCTCGTCGGCTCATCGTCAGGAGGGCGCATCGTCTACCTCTCGTTTCTGGCCGCGGCGCCAGCCCGACGTTCACCTTCGCCCGCAACCACTTCCGCACCGAGGAGTACATCTGCGCCGCCGGGGTATCCCACACCTTCCCGCGGCCCAGCCTCTACCTCGATCTGGTCCCCTCGCTGTGCTGGTCCGACGGCACGATCCTGGGGCCGGCCGGCGATGGGCGCGTGGCCTGGATCGCGCGCGACGACGTGGCCGATGTTGCCACGGCCGTCCTCGTTGACGAGACCGACGGCCACGAGGGGCGCGCCTACGACGTCACCGGGCCGGACGCGCTGACCCTGAGCGAGGCCGCCGCCAAGTTGTCCGCGGCCACGGGTCGGCGGATCATCTGTGAATCGCAGCGCTACATGGCGCTCCTTTCGCGTTGCTACGTGGCGTTGCCGGCGCGCACGAAGACCAACTCGTATCAGACGGCGCCGCAACCGGTGCTTATCTAGAGTCTCCGCTCCAGGAACATTTCTTTGGCCCAGAAGTCGGGGCGTCGTCTCGTGACCAAGAACCGCGTCAAACAATCTTCTTGACTGACTGGGCAGTCTTTGATATACTCGTCTCATGGCCAGACCACGCAGTGAAGATCGGCGGAACGCAATTCTGTCGGCAGCGACCCGCGCCATCGCGTCGCAGGGTCTCGGAGCGGCGACGGCGACGATCGCGAAGGAGGCTGGTGTCTCCAACGGTTCGCTGTTCCTCTACTTCGACACGAAGACGACGCTCCTGAACGAGCTATACGTCGGCCTGAAGACCGAGATGGGAGCGGCGGCGATCGCGGGCTTGGCCAGCGAGAGCGAGCCACGCGAACAGATCCTCCACATGTGGGGGCAGTGGCTGCACTGGGCAACGACCAACCCAGAGAAGCGGCGTGCGCTTGCTCAACTCGAAGTGTCCGACGAGATCACAACCGAGGCCCATCGAACGGTGGCGGACGCGCAGAAGGGCATGGCGGAGTTGCTGGAACGCCTACGCGCGGACGGGCCGATGCGGGAGGCGCCCCTCGGTTTTGTTCTGACCCTGACGAGCGCGATCGCGGACGTGACGATGGACGCGATGATTCGCGAGCCCGCGCAGGCCGACGCTCACAGCCGTGTGGCGTTTGACGCTCTGTGGCGCGTCCTCGCCGGGACCTCCTCCCCGACGACCACCTGACCCCCACCAGAAAACAAGGAGTCGATATGACCACTACTGCCACTACCTCGTCGACCGAAAAGGCGTGGATCATCACGGGGCCGACGGCCGGTATCGGCCGTCGGACCGCTCTCGACCTCGCGACGCACGGCGCCGTCGTGCTGGTCGGTCGCAGCCGCACAAAGCTCGACGAGGTTGAGAAGGAGATCCGAGCGCAGGGCGGACGCGCAGTCTCGGTCGTCAGTGATCTGTCTGACGTGACGAGTGCGCGCCGTGCGGCCGCGGCTATCGCCGCTCTCAACCTCCCGATCGCCGGTTTGCTGAACAACGCCGGCATCATGCCGACCCACCCCTTCACGACCGCGCAGGGCTGGGACGCCACGTTCGCCACCGACCACCTCGGACCCTTCGCACTCACCGAAGCGCTTATTCCCTCACTGCCTGACGGCGCCAACGTCGTGTTCATCGTCTCAGCCGTGGAGGATCCTGAGCGCAAGCCCGCCGTCGTGGGCGGATTCCGGGGCTCCCGCTACATCTCCGCCGCGGCCAGCGCCCGCGGCGAATGGGCTCCCGGCGGCTCGTCGCACTCCGGATTCGATGCCTACGCCACCGCGAAGCAAGGCAACCTCGCCACCGTCCTGGCCTTCGCCCGCGAATTCCCGCGCCTGCGCTTCAATGCCGTCGAACCCGGCTTCAACCCCGGCTCAGATCTCGGCCGCGATGCCAACGCCGCCCTCCGCTTCGTGGCGAAGTACGTCCTGTCTCCGATTGCGCCACTCATCAAGTACTGGAGCAACCCGAAGACCGCCGCCCGCGTCATCACCAAGGTCCTGACCGACGACTCAACGCAGACCGGTGGCTACTTCGACGAAAACGGCAAACCTATGCGCGGCTCCACGCAGATCCAGGACCCGGCGTTCCAGGACCGGTACGTCGCCGAGACGCGCGCCTTGCTCGCGACCGTCCCGAACGCGGTCTAAAACGCGGTCTAAGCAGATCGAGGAGAAACGCGGTCTAAGCAGATCCTCGCTACTTGGCTAACTGATCCACAACACGACAACAGGACGACTCATATGACATCACACACACTTCCCGCCGTGGGCTTCATCGGCCTTGGAGACCAGGGACTTCCGATGGCGCTGGCCATCTCAGAGGCCGGCTACCCCCTGCACGCCTGGGCACGGCGTGCGGGCTCTCTCGACGCGCTCGCGCCGGTCGAGTACACCGGCCACGACGACATCGCGCAGCTCGCCGCGTCAAGCGACATCGTCTGCCTGTGTGTCAGCACCGACGACGACGTGATGGCCCTGCTGACGGGCGGCCTGCTCGCGGGGCTCCGTCCCGGATCCATCGTCGTCAACCACGGCACGGGAACCCCGGGTTCCGCCGTGGCTTTCGCCAAAGCGTGTGCCGAGGCCGGGGTTGATTTCTTGGACGCTCCCGTCAGCGGAGGCCGCATGGGCGGCGAAGCGCGCACACTCACAACCATGGTCGGCGGTCCCGAGGCGGTCGCCCAGCGCTGTGACGCCCTGTTCCAGACCTTCTCCACGCACGTCCTTCACCTCGGCGGCCATGGGGCGGGCGAGATCGCCAAGCTCTTCAACAACACCCTGATGATGATGAACCAGGCGAACATCCTCGACGTCATCGACCTCGCCACCCGCGTCGGGGTAGACCCGATCGCCCTCGTCGAGGTCATCAAACTGGGAAGCGGATCGAGTACCGCGCTCCAGCTGATTCCCGTGCGCAGTCCCGTGCGCATCGACGCAGCCGTGGTCGAGCATGCAACCGCTGCACTGCTCCTTGACATGGAGCTGTTCCACGCGGCCATGAACCAGCTCCACGTCGATGCCGCGATGGTCAGCGCCCGAGCCATCCGCGGCGCGAGCCGGGTACCCGACCTTGTGCGGACCCTGAACCCGTGAGCGCCGCCGCCACGACACGTGCTGATCCAAACACTCGTCGGCCCAACCGCGGACGCACTTCCACGCTCATCGTCGTCTACCTGTCGCTAGGCGGTCTCGCGTTCTCGGTGCTGTGCAGTCCCTGGTCGCTCCGGCACTCTCGACCATCGGAACCGATCTGGGCGCGTCCACCACGGACGTCACCTGGATACTCACGGCGTACCTCTTGTCCGCGTCCGTCCTGACGCCGATCTTGGGGCGCCTCGGAGACATGGTCGGCAAACGCAGGATCCTGATCGTGGTGCTCGCGCTGCTTTTGCTCGGAACGGTCTTGGCCGCGCTGGCCCCCACCCTGAGTGTGCTCATCGCAGCGCGCGTGTTGCAAGGCGCGGCTGGAGCCATCATGCCGCTGTCAATCGGCATCGTGCGAGATGTGCTCCCGCCCGAGAGAATCAGCGTGACGATCGGCCTGCTCTCGGCCATCTTCGGTGTCGGTGGCGGTATCGGCATCGTGGCCGCGGGTCCAATCGTCCAGAGCCTGAACTGGCACTGGTTGTTCTGGTTGCCCGCGGGGCTCATCATCATTGCTCTCTCGGGTACCATCGTCGGGATTCCGGAGTCACCGGTGCGACGACCCGGACGTCTCGACGTTCTCGGCAGTGTCATTATGTCGGTCGCGCTGGTATCCATCCTGCTTGCTGTCAGCGACGGCCAGAAATGGGGCTGGGGTTCCGCCCTCACGCTGAGCGTGTTCACTCTCGGCGCGATCGCCCTGGTCGTCTTCGTCCTCGTGGAGGTGCGCGTGAGGGAGCCCCTTATCGACGTCAGGTTGTTCACGATCCGCGGCGTGTGGACCGCACACGTCGTAGCCCTCATCGTGGGCTTCGCCATGTTCGGTGTGTTCGTGCTCATCCCACCCCTCCTCGAACTACCGGCCCGCACCGGCTACGGATTCGGGACAACCGTCACCGAGGCGGGCCTTCTCCTGCTGCCGATCGTCATAGCGATGGTCGCCCTCGGACCCCTCGGCGGCATGCTCGTGCGAACGCAGGGAGCGAAGCGGCCTATGCTGCTGGGCGGCATCCTTCTCGCCGCCGCTTTCGCCCTTCCGGCCATCGCGCATGACCACCTCTGGCAGATCGTTGTCGCGGAAGCGCTGGCCGGCGCCGGGATCGGCCTCGCGCTCGCATCAACCGCCAACGCCATCATCGACGTCGTACCCGCCACCCAGACCGGCGAAGCCATCAGCGCCAACGCCATCGCCCGCACGATCGGGAGCAGCATCGGTACCGCCGCGATCGCCGCACTCCTGGCGTCCCACAGTTCCTCGCACGCTATCCCCACCAACGCCGGATTCACGATCGCCTTCTGGACGGGAACCGCAGTCGCGCTCGTCGGGGTCCTGGTGACTCTCGGCGCACCATCGACCCGACGGATGCCATCGCCGTGAACGACCGTACAGGGCCTAGAATAAGCGTCGCTGTCACCAGGGGCAAGGTAACTTTATAGACTGTCGCTCAAGGTGTTGATTAAAGTGCCGATTGTGTTGCTGGACGTGGCACTTGAGACCTTGCGACGGTCAGTAGCACGGTGCAGAGCTGATATGGGCCGGCCCTTATCCTGAATAAGTACCGACACTGGACATTCTCGACACTTTATCGACAACCTTGAGTCTCTCCTTGTAAACCTACTTTGCACTTCCTGACAGCTTCGCTTATTCTAGGCCAAAGTGTCCGGCTAGGGCCTGCCATGCCGGAATTCGGCACGGCAGGCCTAGGTACAGAAGTCATCAGGGCGTTGTTTGACGGGCCCAGCTCATCCCGTTGACATACGGTCGACCTAGGAGGCGGAGCGGTCTGCGGTGGATACGTCCCGAAAGCGAAACGCTGGGAACGTGTTGCCACCGTCTTGGAACAGGGAGTCCTACTCGGGCGACCCCGAGTCGCCCGCAGCGACGAACGACGGCACCTGGGACACCAAGGCTGCCAGCTCGGGGTTCTCCTGGTAGCTGCGGGTCTGCAGCGCGGCGATCTTCTGGCCGTATTCAGGGTCATCAGAGTCGGTGGTGTCGAATGCCTCGAACCGCTCGATGAAAGGGAATCCCCACTTCTCGTTTTCGAAGTGAACGGGGTGGACGAGGTACTCCCAGAATCCGTCGAGGTCCTCGAACACGAAGATCGCTCCGACCTCGTAATCCCCACCGAGGTCGGCGCCGACGACGAACGACTTCACAGCAGGGATGGCCTCGCCTTGCCTGCGTAGCAGTTCGAGACCGTGACGCTTGTCTTCTTCGCTGACGCCTGCCTTGAACGACACTCGGTTCACGTGGTAGATCATGATGATCGTCCTCTCGTAGAGTAGAATGGAACGAAATCGTTCCATTCTAACAGAGTAGCACAGATCGAAACGGACCGCAACCGTTCCGTGCAGGGTAGGGTGGCAGGATGGCTTTGCCCGATGATCTAGTGAGACCGTCGCTTGAGCCGCAGTTGCAGAGCCGTGTCACCACCGCGATCACCGACGCGTTCTTCGCCGAACTCGCAGACGTCGGCTACGGGAAGATGACGGTCGACTCCATCGTGAGGAGAGCCGGCGTTGGGAAGGCTGCCGTCTAGAGCGCCATTCAAGTAATCGGCCAAGTGGCTAACACGGGCGTTTTTGGCGGGTGCGAAACGCCCCGTTAGGCGTGCACAGGGAGCAATGAGGCCACCACCATGCACGAGTTATTAGGACAAGTGTGTTAAGTGAATGGCGCTCTAGGGGTGGAAAGAGCGAAGCTGAGACCAGGGGCAAACTAGCTTTATAGGGAGGGGCTCAAGGTTGTCGTCAAAGTGCCGGGAATCGGTGGTGTCGGTAGTTTAGGGCCTGTGTGGCGGCGTGCGGGGAGGTTATCCACGCCAAAACGGGTCTTGTCGGGGTGAAGTGCCACTGCCACGAGGAAAACCGGCGCACCCCAGCGCCTCGTGCCCTATCCTAGTGATGTGGACTCGCCCCTATGACAGCGGCCGGTGCAGGACGTATGTCATCCGCGAGCCCGATGATTACATGTGGGGCGCGATACTCGCACCGGGCACAAGGATAAAACGAACGCGCAAGGGGAGGGATATGCCGCATGCCAAGTGTCATCATAGACCCGCTCACGCCCGCCGATCAGCAATGGGTGGCTGAGCGCACTCTTCTTCGGTGGGGGGCGACGACGATAGTCGTGCATGGCGTTGTCTACGAGCCACATACGCTGCCGGGATTCGTCGCCACCTACGAGGGGCGGCGCGTCGGCCTGATCACCTATCGGGTCGACGACACCGGCTGCGAGATCGTGAGCCTGGACAGCGTCCTGCCTGGGCGTGGCGTCAGCACCGTTTTGGTCGCGATGGTCGTCGAGGAGGCGCGTCAGCACCGCAGCGCGCGGGTGTGGCTGGTCACGACCAACGACAACCTCAACGCCCTGCGTTTCTACCAGAAGCGCGGCTTCGTCCTGGTGGCGGTCCATCGCGACGCGGTCGCGGCGGCACGGGCGATCAAGCCGGAGATTCCGCTCATCGGGGACGACGGCATCTCCATCCGCGACGAGATCGAACTCGAACTAGCAGGGCTGTAACGCTCGTGGCAGCGGCAGCGCGCGGGCGACATCGTGAACCTGCGGGGCAAAGGTAACGCTTCAGAGCAAGGCTAACCCCGACGTTCTGGGGAGACATTCTCCCCCTACAGTTCGTGTGTCGCGCGGCTGAATCCACGGCATAGGCAGTTTGTACACCGATATCGTCGTCACCTCGCTTGCCTAACTTGAGCGTCTACCTATCAAGATACCTTGCACTTCGTGACAGCAACGCTTATTCCAGGCCTATGTGCCGGGTAGAGAGGCGGCGTTGCCGTCGCCCCTCCCCCTGAGAACTGCCCGTGATAGTTTCCCATCAAGCAGCTCAAGCCTCTCAAACGCCCGTTGCCGGACGCGGTTTCACCACGGAGATATGGTGGCTGTGGACGCGATTGTGGCAAGTGGGATGTAAGAGCACGCGGTTCTCCTCCCGGTCGCTGCCGCCCTTCGAGCGCCATGTCAGGTGATGGTTGTGCCACCCCGTGAGCGTGGTGATCTTGTGGTGGCAGATCGGGCAGAGCCCCTCTTGCTCCTTCCAGTAGAAGACCCAGTTGCGGGCTTGGTATGAGCGGAAGTACTTTCGCTTGACCCAGGCCGTGGTCTTGTGCGGGTGTCGCCGCTTGGCCCAGCGCCAGATCGTCCTGAAGATGGCGGCGTCTACGGACGCGAAGGTGTCGGCACTGGCGACGTGGCGGTGGTAGAGCGCCCAGCCCCGGATGAGGGGGTTGAGGTGCTCGATCAGGTGCCCCGCCGTCATCTGCTTGTGCGCCTTCGCGTAGGTCCGCACCTTGTCCAGGAGCGCTTTCACGCTCTTGCGGGAGGGCTTGATCACCAGCGTGCCCTCGTACTTGCGCACGTTCTGGCCGAGGAAATCGAACCCGTCCGCGATGTGCGTGATGACGGTCTTCTCCGGGGAGAGTTCCAGCCCACGCGCAGCGAGGAAGCGTCCCACAAGGGGTGTGACCTCGTCTTCCAGGACCTCTTTAGAGTCCCCGGTGATGATGAAGTCGTCGGCGAACCTGACCAGGTTCACCTGGGGGGCACGGCCACGACGTGTGGTCTTCGGGTAGCGATCCCGCAACTCCCGTTCGAGGCCGTCCAAGGCGAGATTGGCGAGCACGGGGGAGGCGATCCCGCCCTGGGGTGCCCCGTGCTCGGTGGGATGCAGCACCCGTTTGTCCATGTAGCCCGCTTTCAGCCAGGCGTGGAGGATGGCTTTGTCCATGGGGATGTGGGCCTCCAGCCACTCATGGCTGAGCGCGTCGAAGCACGCGCGGATGTCGCCTTCGAGCACCCAGTGCGCCGAGTCGGTGTGGCTCAGGACGACGAAACACTGCTGCATCGCGTCGGCCGGAGACCGTTCCTGTCGGAAGCCATAGGAGTTGGGGTCCGCGGTCACTTCCGCGATGGGGTCGAGGGCGAGCAGGTAGAGCGCCTGCATCGCTCGATCCTTCATCGTGGGAATGTTCAGGCCCCTGAGCTTGCCGTTGCTCTTGGCGATAGACACGCGCCGCAGGGGCTGCGGGCGGTAGCCCCGCTGGCGCACCCCCCGCACGGCGGCCATCTTCTTCGCGGGTGTCTCCCATGTCACGTGGTCGACACCCGGCGTGCGCTTGCCTTGGTTCTCCGTCACCCGTCGCACGGCCAAGGCTTTGCCGCTGAACGAGTGGGTCAGCAGGCGTTGCAAGGCTTTAACCTTGCCCCATCTGCCGGCCTGTGTCGCCTGCACGATACGCGCTTGGAGGCGGCGGACGATGCGCTGTGCCTGGTCCCAGTCGATGCTGTGCCAGTCCATCACCTCGCCGGCGGGCGCACCGGCAGTGTGCGCGGCGGGCGGCGGTCCGTCCATCATCGCAGGGGCTGCCGTCATCTGCTTTCCCTCCTGTGCCGCTTGGCCACGCTCTCTCGTGCCGAGAGACCAGGCGGAAGTCTGCCCGCTTGCGCGGGGGGTGATGTCGCCGTGTGGCTCAACCCCTATCCGCACCGTTACGGCACGGCCTTCGCTTGCTCCGCCCTCCTCTACCCGCAGGCCCATAGGCGACCCTCGCGGGCCGCTGTCCCTCGCGGGAGGTCTACGGGCTTACCACGTTCCACGTCCGCACCCTGATGGGGTAGGCTCCGCCTATCCGCCGGTGGCCGTGTCGTCTGCGTCGGGGGAAATAGGAGCCCCCGATCCGGGCCACATCCCTTTTGGGTCAAGCCTCTCAGCACCTTTGGCTTGTCGTGCATCACGACGTTTAGCAGCGGTTCACCTCTGTTAGCCATACCATCACGCCCTAGCTCCCGACCGCCGTGGTGCTGGCAGTCGCGCGCTCCCCTCGCGGCGTGCGCGCCCCCCTCGCGGGTGAGGCTACAGTGTCCCCGGAGCGTCAGACCACCCGATTGCTCAGATCGCCTGTCCGGGTAGGGCACCAAGGGCAGCACCTTGGGTGAGGTCCTTTCGCCTCACAGCTACGGACGCGACTTCGTGTCGCAACCTACTTTTACACGTATCCTGGCTGTACCCCACCCTCACAAACAGGCAAACGTTGCCGGTGGCGGCACTAGAGGCTCGGCCTGCGGTCGAGGTGGTGGCCGCCGACACGGGCAACGTGCTGCCGAATTCGATGAACACACGCCGTCACTTCCGATGAGCGTTCACAGTCCTGACACGCAGCCCACACGGACCGGTAGTCACCAATTACCTCAAGCACTTAACCGGGTATCGCTTCGGCATGCTGCATCCTTCCAAGGAAAACAGCGGCACGAAACCACGGACGGTTCAGCTCAGCCCACCACCATGAACCGGCAGGTGGGCTGATGCGATCTTGGTCAGCAACGCTGCGATGGTCTGCGGCGCGGTGACCATGAGCGCATGAGGACCGTCTACCTGGAAAAACCTGCCCTCAACTCGCTCCGTGGCTGGCAGGCCGTCGTGAGCACCAAGTTCCACAGTCCTCGAGGCGACGATGTGGTAACGCGGTATCGCCTCGAGTGCAGATGGGTTCTTCAGGACGAGTCGCTGCTCGCTAGCCTTCCAGGGGTGAGGGGTCATGCGCTGCATCATCCACTTGACCTCGTCCGGATCCGTAATGCCGTAGGCGGGTTATGTCTTCCCCCTGCCTTTCGGCTGCTGGCCTTTGCTTCTTCGACCATCCTCTCCTCCTGCGGGGTTCTGCCGTCCTTGCGGGTGGCTTACTGGCTCGCGCCAGACCGCGTGAGGGTTGCCACGTTCCGCATGTGTGAGACGCGCGTGGGGTGGGTGTCGTCTTTACTCCGGGGTCTGGTGTCCCC
>JAABUX010006054.1_pt1 | contig 14595 bp, 10 predicted proteins | sample 5561851 | NCBI WGS metagenome assembly JAABUX01 (sample SAMN10711883, study PRJNA513361) | rock metagenome | isolation source: Antarctica rocks | place: Antarctica: Victoria Land, Richard Nunatak red sandstone | collected 2016-01-03 | reverse complement strand
CCCCATCGTGCTGTTCCAGCGCGCGCTGGAGGGGCGGGGGCTCATGACCGCCGACGACGCCCAGAAGATCGACGCCGAGGTCGAGGCCGAGGTGCAGCGCTCTGTCGAATTCGCCGACGCCAGCCCCAACCCGGACGTCGCCACCCTCTACGACAACATCTACGGCCCCACGGCCACCGGGCAGTTCGACCGCATGGCCCCCGGAGGCCCCTTCGGCGACGAGCTGCCCAGCGCCACGTATAGTAGTTAGTTACTAGTAGTTAGTAATTAGTAGCTGGTTTCCTTCTAGCTACTAACTACTAGCTACTAGCTACTGGAGACAACATGCCCGTTATCACATACCGCGAGGCGCTGCAGTCGGCCCTGCGCGAGGAGATGCAGCGCGACGAGACCGTCTTCGTCATGGGCGAGGAGATCGGGGTCTTCGAGGGCTCCTACAAGATCACCCGCGGCCTGATCCAGGAGTTCGGGGCCAAGCGCGTGCGCGAGACGCCGATCTCCGAGGAGGGCTTCGTCGGGGCCGGCATCGGCGCGGCGATGCTGGGCCTGCGCCCGGTCGTGGAGATCATGACCATCAACTTCATCCTCGTGGCCATCGACCAGATCATCAACAACGCGGCCAAGATCCGCTATATGTTCGGCGGCGAGGCCACCGTGCCCATGGTCATCCGCACGCCCGGCGGCGCGGGGGCGCAGCTCACCGCGCAGCACTCACAGAGCCTGGAAGTGTTCTTCGCACACATACCCGGCCTCAAGGTGCTGGCCCCATCGACCCCGGCGGACGCCAAGGGCTTGCTCAAGAGCGCCATCCGCGACGAGGATCCCGTCCTCTTTATCGAGACGCTCACCATCTACAACAGTAAGGGCGAGGTGCCCGAGGGCGACTACACGATCCCTATCGGCCGCGCCGACATCAAGCGCGAGGGTAAGGACATCAGCCTGATCAGCCACTCCATGATGACCCTGCGCTGCCTGGAAGTGGCCGAGCGGCTGGCCCAGGAGGGCGTCTCGGCCGAGGTGGTCGACCTGCGCAGCCTGCGCCCGCTCGACATGGAGACGGTCGCGGCGTCCGTCAATAAGACGGGCCGCGCGGTCTGCGTCGAGGAGGGCTGGCCCACCTACGGTATCACCGCCGAGCTGACGGCGCGCATCCAGAAGGCCTGCTTCGATGCGCTGGACGCGCCGGTCGAGCGGGTCGGCGGCGGCGAGGTCCCGATGCCCTACGCCAAGCCGCTCGAGCGCGCGGTCATCCCCAACACGGACAAGATCTACCAGGCGGCCAAGAGCGTGTTGCGCCAGAGCGGGAGATAAAGGCCATGCCGGAAGAAATTGTCATGCCGCGCCTGAGCGACACCATGGAAGAGGGCACGATCTCGCAGTGGCTCAAGCGCGAGGGCGACGCGGTCAAGCGGGGCGAGGCCATCCTGGAGGTGCAGACCGACAAGGCCAACATGGAGTTGGAGGCCTACAACGACGGCACGATCGGGCAGATCATCCACGCCGACGGCGCTACCGTCCCCATCGGCACGGTCGTCGGCATGCTGCTCAGGGCCGGCGAGGTGGCGGCGTCCACGACGCCCCCGGTCGCTGCGGGGAGCGCGGCCGCGCGGAACGGGGCCTCGGGCCCCGACGCGGCAGGGACGACGGCCGATGCGATCGTAGAAACAGGGAGCTCGGACGAGATACCGATCGCGATCCCCGCCGCCATCATGCCCGCGACGGCCGTCCCGGCCGTCCCCGCGGGGGCCGCGGGGGCCGCAAGTGCGCCGAGCCTACGAGCCCCCGTGGGAACGGGTAACGGCGCGACGGCGGCGGACGGCGGGCGGATCAAGGCCTCGCCGCTGGCGCGCAACATGGCGCGCGAGCGGGGCATCGATCTGACCGTGCTACAGGGACAGGGCAGCGGCCCCGGCGGGCGCATCGTCAAGCTCGACGTCGAACGCCTCCTCGTAGCCCATGCGGAAACACCGGCCATCGCCGCGCCGCAGCCACCCGCGGCGTCCGCGGCGTCCGCGGCCCCGTCACAGCTGGCCCCCGCCCCCGCGGCGGCTCCGCAACCCGCCCCTGTCGCGGCGGGCGCGATCCCGCTCATGGATGGCGACGAGGCGCAGGCGCCCAACCGCATCCAGCAAGTCATGGCGCGGCGCCTGCTCGAGAGCAAAACGACGATCCCGCACTTCTACGTCACAGCCGAGGTGGATATGGCCGCCGCCGCCGACCTGCGCGCGCGGATGCAGGACACGTTCGGCCCCGAGGGCAAGGTCTCGTACAACGACCTCATCGTGCGGGCCTGCGCCCTTACCCTGCGCGCTATGCCCGAGGTCAACACCTCGTGGCGCGACGGGCAGTTCGTGCGGCGCGCGCACGTCAACGTGGGCATCGCGGTGAGCCTGCCCGACGGCCTGATGGTGCCGGTGATCAAGGACGCCGACCGCAAGGGCCTGCGCGAGATCGCCGCCGAGGCGCGCTCCCTGGCCGAAAAGGCGCGCGCCGGCAAGCTGGCTCCGCGCGACATGGAGGGCGGCACCTTCAGCACTAGCAACCTCGGCGCCTACGACGTGGAGGAGTTCCAGGCCATCGTCAACCCGCCGGAGAGCGCCATCCTGGCCATCGGCTCGATCGTGGAGAAGCCCGTCGTGCTCGACGGGCAGGTCGTGGCGCGGCCGCGCATGCGCCTCTCTCTCTCCGTCGACCACCGCGTCATCCCCGGCGTCCCCGCCGCGCAGTTCCTGCAAGGCGTCAAGAAACTGCTCCAGGAGCCGCTCCGGCTGGGGTTCTAACCACCCTTTACAGGGGTAGTTTTCTGTACGGAGTGGGGGGCGGCGACGCCGCCCCCCTCTCCGTACAAGAAGGAGGCGCGGAGGGCACAGCCCTGCCGCGGTCTTGGGCCTGTCGCGCCAACACATCGGGGCAATTGCCGCCTTCCAGCGCGACGGCTTCGCCGGCCTGCAGGATCGACGCGCCCGCCTCGCAACGTGTGGGGATCGCGGTGCGCCACATCGAAAACAGGGTTCAGTCGCGTGGACTGCCCGTACCGGCAACCGATGGCTAGTGGGCCGACGGGCGATAGCTGGCCGCCGACCGCTGGTAGCCGACGGCTTCGTACAGGCAGCGCACGCGATCGGCGATGACGTCCCACCCATACGGCTCGGCGCTGCGGCGCGCCGCCAGTGACATGCGCCGGGACAGCACGGGGTTGCTCAGAATAGTGGCGAGCCGGGCGGCGAAGGCAGGCGCATCGCGCGCGGGGGCGAGATAGCCGTTCTCGCCGTCGTGCACCGTGAGCTGCAAGCCGCCCGCCGCCGAGGCGACGACAGGCCGCCCGCAGGCCAGCGCCTCCAGGGCAACCATGCCGAACGACTCGTGGAGGGACGGGACCACCACGGCGTCGGCCGCGGCCATGTAGAGCGGCAACTGATCCTGCGTCACCGATCCGACGAAGCGCACGTGGCCGGCCATGCTGTGCGCGGCCGCCGTCGCGCGCAGATGCTCCATCTCGCGGGCGCCGGACGGGCCGGTGACGGGGCCGCCAGCCACGACGAGCCGCGCATCCGGTACGCCCAGGCCGGCCAACAGCGCCGTGGCGCGCACAGCTGTTTCCAGGTTCTTGAGCGGCTCGATGCGCGCCGCCGCAAGGACGATGGGGGCCTCGGCCTCGCGGGACAAGGGGGAGGGCGGACCAAGGTCGAGCGTTTCGCGCGCGGCGACGCGGTCGCGCGGCGCGAACAGGCCGAGGTCGACGCCGCAGGGGATGGCGTGGATGCGCGCGTGGGGCGCGTCGTAGAGCTCGCGCAGCTGCGCCGCCTCGAGCGCGTTCGCCGCCACGATGGCGTCCATCCCGCGCAGCACCTCCTGCTCCAGCAGCGCCCGCCGCTGGTCCGGCGCGCTCCAGATGCCCGCCACGCGACGCTTCACCTGCGCGAGCGTGTGGAACATGTGCACGGCCGGCACACCCCAGCGGCGGCGCAGGCGTAGCGCGGCAAGACCGGAGAGCCAGTAGTGGCTGTGCACCACGTCGTAAGGGCGCCCCTGCGGTTCGTCCCCTCCGTCCGGTCCTGGGTCGCGCCTGTGCAGACCGAGACCGGCGAAGCCGATGACCCCCGCGGTGAAGAGGGGCACAAACGGCAGCAGGTCGTCGGGCGGTAAAGGCTCGAGCGGCCCGGCGTCGACGAGGACCACGCGCACGCCGGGCCCCAACTCGACCACGTCCGGCGTCGTCGCGTCGGCGCGGCGCGTGAAGATGTCGACCTGCAGATCCTGGCGCGCCAGGGCCAGGGAGAGCTCGCGCACGTAGACGTTCGCCCCACCGGCGTTACTCTGGCCGGCCCGATCGAGGGGGCTGGCATGCAGCGAAATGAGCGCGACGCGCGTGAGCATAGCCGTTCCTATCCAACATCTTTGTTCTAACTATCCACGACGCGCGACACCTATCAGCGTTTGCGCGTCTTCACCACTAAGTATAGCTGGGGATCATGGACTTGGCCCTGCCAATACAGCCAGGGTAGGGCTCGTGCATTGTCGAGCCCGTCTGGCCGCACGCGTCGTTGGCGGGGGTCTGGGGGGAGGCGTCTCCCGGGGTTCCCCCGGAGGCGCGCCCCAACCTCGGACCCGCGGCTAGGGTCCGGGGGACCAGTCAGCCATGGGCGGAGTGGGCGAGAGGAACCATCTCCCCTGGTTCCCCCGGAGGCGCGCCCCAACGTCGGCCGCAGCGGGGACCCCACGAAGTGGGGAGTGGCCAGTTAGCCAGGGGTGGAGGGGGCGAGAGGGGGCGAGGAGCGGTAAGGGCAACTTTTCATGAGCCCTGGGTCTCTATCATAGAAAGCGGCAACCAGACCGTGAACGTTGTCCCCTCCCCCTCCGTGGACGCCACATCGATGCGGCCGCCGTGCGCCGCGACCACCTCCTGGCAGATGAACAGGCCCAGGCCCAGGCCGCCCTGCGACGGACGATCGACGCGCGCGCCCTGGTAGAAGCGCGCGAACAGATAGGGTATCTCAGCGGCCGCGATGCCCCGGCCGCGATCACGCACCTCCAGCGCGACCTCTCCCCCCTGCCGTCGCAGCCGCACCACGACGGGCGCCACGTCCGGCGCGTAGGCGAAGGCGTTGATAAGCAGGTTCAGGATCGCCTGCTCCAGCCGCCCCGCGTCACCGTTCACATATACGGGCCTGGTGGGAGCGTCGAGGTGGATCGCGTGTCCGGGCGGCAGGTCCCGCGCCGTCTCGACCACCCGTGTCGCAAGCGCGCCCAGATCCAGCCGGGCCAGATGGAACGTGAGCTTGCCACTCTCCAGGCGCGCCACGTCCGTCAGGTCGCCCACCAGCGCCGTGAGTCGCTTCGTCTGCTCCCGCGCCTGCGTCGCGTAGTAGACGAGGCGCTTATCGTCGTTCATGCTCTGCGCGCGCGAAACGATGAGGTCGAGGTAGCCCCGGATAGAGGTCAGCGGCGTGCGCAGCTCGTGGCTGGCCAGGGAGAGGAACTCGTCCTGGAGGTGGCGCTGCGCGCTGGACACGGTGATATCGCGGATGACGATGACTCCGACCTCTACGCCGTGATCGTACAGCGGCTGCCCGTTGGCCTCGAACCACCGCAGGCTCCCATCCCCGGCCGTCAAGGTGAACTCCAGTCTGAACGCCTCGCCCCGCCCCGCCCGCGCCTGCGGCGTTTCGTCGGGCGGGAACAATTGTCCATGCGCATCTTGTGACGCGAGGGGCGTATCGGCGTCGCCGAACATGCGCGTGTAGGCGGCGTTCGTGCGCACCAGCCTGCCCTCTCGGTCGACCACCAGCACGGCGTCTGCGATGCCGGCCAGGACGGCCACGAGCTGCGCCCGCTCGGCCTCCAGCGCCGCGGCCAACTCCTGCTCCCGCAGCCCCGCGATGAGCAGCCGCTCGTTGACATCCCGCAACTCCGCCACGGTCGGCGCGGCCGCGCCAGCGCGGCCGGCCGCGCCGGCGCTCCTCCCGTTCAGCTTCTCTCGTTCGTCCATGCGTCCCCGCAGGGGTGGTGTGGTCGCGGCGCCCTCCGTCCCCTTACAGCGGGGAGCGCGCCACGGGCTGGTAGACGGCCTCGCCCTCGTCCCGTCGGACGGCATAGCCCAGGCCGGCGAGGCGGTCGAGCGCGGCGGCCAGGTCGGCCCCGCGCGCCCCGCTGCGCCGCGCCACCTCCTCCACCGGCGCCTCCCCCAACTCGAGCAGCGCCTCCAGCACCGTCGTCTCCCCGTCGGTCAGCCCCGGGTAGGTGGGCCGCCTGGCCCCCGTGGGGAGCGTAGCCGTGGCGACGCCGATACCCTGCGCGTCCCGCAAGCTCTGGCGCACGACCAGGCCCCGCCCCGTGATGTCGTACAGCCACAGCTCCGTGCTGTGGTCGCTGTTGCGCATCTTGATCACCGCCAGGCTCTTGCGCAACCGCCCCGCGATCTCGACGTGGCGCAGCAAGATGATGTCATCGGTTAGAAAAGAGATGAGGTAGGGGCTGAAGCGCAATTCGCTCGTCGTCTGCACGATCTCCATAGTCATGAGCACGGTGACGCCCGTCCCGGTCAGCGCCCCCACCAGCCGATACAGCGATTCGCGGAAATCCTGCCGGAAGTCCGGCGCCAGCGCCAACTCGAAACCGGAGACGGAATCGATGGCCATGCGCCGCGCCCCGACCCGCGCCACCGCGTCGCGGATCGCCCCCAGTGTCTCGTCCGGCGAGAGGTCCAGCGGCCGGATGTAGATGACGGCGAGGGTCCCCCGGCGCACCATCCCCTCCAGGTCCAGGCCCAGGCTCCGCGCGCGTCGCATGTATTCTTGGGGGTGCTCCTCGAAGACGGCGATGACCCCCGGCTCGCCCTGCTCCACCCCCGCCCCGATGAACTGCGCGGCCAGGATCGACTTGCCCGTGCCCGAGGCCCCGCTCACCATGACCGCGTCGCCCCGCGGAATCCCCCCGCCCACCAGCGCGTCCAGCCCCGGCACGTCGGTGGTCGCGCGGCCCTGACCTCGCGTCCGGTCGCTCTGGTCCCACCCCGCGCTGATGCGCGGGAACACCTGCAGGCCCGCCTGGTCGAGGCGGACGGTGTGCAGGCCCGGCATCGGCTCCTGCCCGCGCATCTTCACCACCTGGAGCTTGCGCACGACCGAGTTGTGGTCGGCGACCTGGGAGAGCCAGAGCACACCGTCGGCCACGGTGAACACCGGGTCGGCGCGCATCTCCTCGTCACGATAGTTGCCGAGCAGGAAGGTCGTGGCTTGCCAACTCGTGAGGTGGAGGGCCAGACGCTGCACGAAACCCGCGACATCCAGTCGCTCCCGCCCCCGCCCCACGGCCACGCGCGCGATGTTGTGGAACGAGTCCAGGACGACGAGGGCCGGCCCGCTCTCCTCCACCCGCCGCACGATGTCCGCGAGCGCCTGCTCCAGGTCCGCGGTCAGGATGGCGTCGCTCAGGTTCACGAAGTCGATACTCGCGCCCACCTTGGCCGGGTCGAAGTAGGCCATTTGCTGCTGGTAGCGCAGCATCTTGAGCGTCGGCTCGCCCATCACGCTGACATACAGGGCGCGCCGGGCAGGGGAGGCCAGGTTGAACACTATCTGGTGGGCCAGCGTGGTTTTCCCGGCGCCGGGGGCGCCGGCGATCAGGGTGAAGGCATACTCGGGCAGCCCGCCTCCCAGGACCTCGTCGAGGCCGGGGACGCCCGTGGGCAGCCGCGCGATGGCGACGCGCGCTGTCTCGCTTGTCTCGCTCATACTCCTCCCTCGGGGGCGACGTGGTCGGGCGCGGGCTCCGGCCAGGCCTCGTGGACCAGGCGGAGCGCCAGGTCCTCGCCAATAAAGATAACCAGGAGCCCGATAATGTGAGCCAGGATGGCGGTCAGGCCGGCCTCGGCGGCGCGCGGGTCGCCGCCGCTCGCTCGCGCGGACTCCACGACGTCGCGGACGCCACGCAGGATCCCCTCCCCTCCAGCCCCTCCAGCCCCCCCCGTCGCCCCAGCGTCGACTGTGACGCGCTCCAGGGCGGGGACCTCGGTTTGGGCCAGGCGCACGGCGCGGTCGACGAGGGTGGTGTACCCGCTCAGACCGACCAGGTCGACCAATCGGGCGCGCAACCGCGCGTCGGCGCGCTCGACGGCTTCGGCCAGCGCCGCGGGCTCTGGGTGCTCCCCGGCGTCGTGCAGGAGCACGCGCCGCGCCAACGCGTGCGCGGTCGGCGACACCTCGGGCATGGGGCCTCCTTACGCCGGTTGTCCGCTCGTCTGCGCCAAATTACTTAAAAAGGTCGCGTCTTTACCCTAGCATATCACGTTCGAGGAGGGCATCAGCCGCGGCGCACACATCCGCGACGGCGCAACCGCGATGGCGCAGGGCTCGGCCAGCCGCGTGTGGTCTACGGTACGGGCGCATCGGCCCGGCTGATACTACAACTACTACAACGTCAACTACTACAACGTCTACAACGTCGCTTGCCTTTCCCGCGCCGATCGCCCCCGCATCTTCCCCCCCGCGTGGTCGAGCGACCGATGGCCGTAGCCCGAATGGGGAATAGTGCAGATGGAGCAGACGGTGTAAAGTTGTGCGTAGGTTAAGGAGGAGGACATCTATGGCAGTTACGACTTGGGCGCCCGTTCCTTCATCACCAAGCCGGTGACCTTCGGCGCGCTGGTCGAGGCGATGCGCGGCCTGGGGCGCTACTGGTTTGAGATCGTGCAGTTGCCGCCGGGGCGATCGGAGCCGATGTGACCGAGGCGGCGACTCGCGTTCTGCTCGTCGAGGACGATGACGACGGTTACGCGCTCACGCGCGACTTGTTAGCCCAGATCGCCGCCGGGTCCTACACACTGGACCGGGTGACGACGTTCGACGCCGGCTTGGCTGCGATCCGCGCGCGGCGGCACGATGTCTACCTGATCGACTATCGTCTGGGGGCGGAGAGCGGGCTCGATCTCCCGCGCGCCTTGCTGAACGCGGGCTGCCACGCGCCCATCATCCTGCTCACAGGCCAGGGCGACCCCGGCGTGGATAGCGCGGCGATGCAGGCCGGCGCCTCCGATTACCTCGTCAAGGGCGAGATCACGGCCGCCACGCTGGAGTGCGCCCTCCGTCACGCGCGCGAGCGGGAGCGCATCCTGGCCCTGCGCGACCAGGCCCTCGCCGAGGTGGAGGCAGCCCAAGGCCGCCTGCGCGCATCCGCACAATGCGCCCGCGCCACGCTCGACGCCTTGCCCGAGCATATCGCGATCCTCGACGACGAGGGCGTGATCCTGGCCGTCAACGCGGCCTGGCGGCGGTTCGGCGCCGACAACGGCCTCGTGGACCCCGCTGCGCTCATCGGCCAGAACTACGTCACCGCCTGCGCCGCGGCCGCCGCGGCGGGCGATGAGCTGGCGGGGCGCGTCGCCCGCGGGATCGGCGAGGTGCTGGGCGGGCGGGTAGCGGCGTTCGCGCTGGAGTATCCCTGCCACGCCCCCACGGAACAGCGATGGTTCGCCCTGGAGGTGGCCCCCGTCGCCGGCATAGGGCCGGGGCGCGTCGTGGTGGTCCACCACGATGTCACCGCCCGCACCCTGGCGCAACAGGAGATCCTCCGACGGGAGGACAGCTTTCGGCTGCTCTTTCGAGACAATCCACAACCCATGTGGGTGTACGAGGTGGGCACGTTGCGCTTCCTGGAGGTCAACGACGCGGCCGTGGACCACTACGGCTACACGCGCGCGGAGTTTCTGTCCATGCGCATCACGGATATCCGGTCGCCCGCGGACGTCGACCGCCTGGTCGCGCGGGTGAGCGCCGACCTGCCGGCGATCGCCGCCGCCGAAGACTGGCGTCATCGGTGCAAGGACGGGCGGATCATCGATGTCGCGGTCACCGCGCACGCGCTGGAGTTCGCGGGCCACGCCGCGCGGTTGATCGTCGCGACGGACATCACCGAGCGCGCCCGCGCGGAGGCGGCGCTGCTCCACGAGCGCGACCTCTTGCACACCGTAATGGACACGGTGTCGGACACCATCTACGTCAAGGACACCCAGGCGCGTTTTGTCCGCGTCAATCGGGCGCAAGCCCACCTGCTCGGCGCGCGCGGGCCGGAGGAGGTCGAGGGCAAGACGGACTTCGACTATTTCCCCCCCGCGTTGGCGCACACGTTGTACGCGGACGATCGCCACGTCCTGGCCAGTGGGCAGCCTCTGGTCAACAGGCTGGAGGATCAATCCGCCCGTGGGCAGGGCACGCGGTGGATCTTGAGCACCAAAGTGCCGATCGTGCGCGATGGGCGCGTCGCGGGCCCGGTGGGCATCTCCCGCGACATCACCGACCTCCGTGAGGCGGAGGAGGCGCTGCGCGCAAGCGAGGACCGCGTGCGTATTGTCGTGTCCAACGCGCCGGTCGTGCTCTTCGCGCTGGACCGTCAGGGCGTGTTCACGCTGTCCGAGGGGCGCGGATTAGCGGCGCTGGGCCAGCGCACCGGCGAGGTCGTGGGCTGCTCTGCCTTCGCTGTGCATCGGTCGCACCCGGAGGTCCTGGCCGCCATCCGACGCGCCCTGGGCGGCGAGGCGCACACGGCGGTGGCCCAGATCGCGGGCGGCGTGTTCGAGACGCGCTACACGCCGGTGCATGACGCGGACGGGGTGGTCACCGGCGTCATCGGGGTGTCCATGGATGTCACGGCACGCTGGCGCATGGAAGAGGAGTTGCGTCACCAGGCCATGCACGACAGCCTGACCGACCTGCCCAACCGCACCCTCTTGCGCGCGCGCATCGCCGCCGCGCTCGGCGACGCGCCCGACGCCCCGCGGCCGCTCGCCCTGCTGCTGCTCGGCCTCGACCACTTTAAAGAGATTAACGACGCGTTCGGCCACCACCGCGGCGACGCGCTCCTGCGCGGCGCGGCCGACCGGCTCCGCGGCGTGGTCCGTGCGGGCGACACCGTCGCCCGCCTGGGCGGCGACGAGTTCGCCGTGCTCCTGCCGGGCGCCGACGGGGAGGGGGCGGCGCGGGTCGCGGACGCCCTCCGCGCCGCGCTTGACGCGCCCCTCCCCGTCGACGGGCAACCGATGCGCGTGGGCGCGAGCGTCGGCATCGCGCTGGCCCCCGCCCACGGCGCGGACGGGACGACCCTGCTGCGCCGGGCGGACATGGCCATGGACGCGGCCAAGCGCGGGCGGTTAGGCCAGGCCCTCTACGAGCCGGCGCAGGACCAGCACACCCCGGAGCGCCTGGCCCTCATCGTCGCGTTGCGCGACGCGATCGAGCGCGGGGGGCTCACCCTGCACTACCAGCCGCAGGTCGACATCGCGAGCGGGCGTGTGTGCGGAGTTGAGGCGTTGGCGCGCTGGTCCCACCCGGAGCGAGGCATCATCCCCCCCGACGCATTCATCCCGCTGGCCGAGCAGACCGGCCTGATCGCGCCACTGACCGACTGGGTGCTCGCGGAGGCGATCCGCCAGGCTCGGGCATGGCAGCGCACCGGCCTCCTGCTCGGCGTCTCGGTCAACCTCTCGATGTGGAACCTGCACGACCCGGCGCTGCCCGACCGGGTGGCCGGCCTGCTCCAGGACCACGGGCTCTCGCCGGCCTGGCTGCGCCTGGAGTTGACGGAGAGCGCCCTCATGGCCGATACGGAACGCACCGTGGATGTCCTGGCGCGCCTGGCGGCGCTCGGCCCGCGCCTGGCGGTGGACGACTTCGGCTCCGGTTACTCGAGCCTGGCCTATCTCAAAAAGCTGCCGGTGGACGAACTCAAGATCGACAAGGGCTTCGTGCGCGAGATGGCGACCGACGCGACCGACGCGGCGATCGTGGCCTCGACGGTGGCGCTGGGGCACGCGCTGGGGCTGCGCGTCGTGGCCGAGGGCATCGAGAACCGGGCGACATGGGAGCTGTTGGCCGGGATGGGCTGCGACGTGGCGCAGGGCTACCACATCGCCCGCCCGCTTCCCCCGGACGCCCTCACGCGCTGGCTACACGAAGCGCCCTGGGCTGTCGCTGTCGAGGATGTCGTGCGCCGGGCCGATGCGGCGTTGTATCACGCCAAGTGATCCCTGCCCGAGCCCGCGCGGAATACATCCTGCTTAATGGGGAGGCGCGGCGCCCCTTATCATCGCGCCGCGGGGGACATCAGGCCATGCGCATCCTCGTGGTGGAAGACGACCCACACATCGTCACGGTCGTGGGTGACGGCCTGCGAGGTGCCGGGTACGGTGTCGTCGTGGCGACCGATGGGGAGGAGGGCTTCCTCGACGCGCGCCTGAACGCCTACGATCTCGTCGTGCTCGACCTGATGCTGCCTACGATGGACGGCCTCGAGGTCGCCCGCCGGCTGCGCGCCGCGGGCACGGCGACGCCGATCCTCATGCTCACCGCGCGCGCCGCCGAGCGGGACACGATCGCCGGTCTCGACGTCGGGGCCGACGACTACCTGACCAAGCCTTTCGGTCTCGACGAGCTGCTGGCCCGCGTCCGCGCGCTGCTGCGGCGGGAGGGCGCGACCAGGGCGCGCGTGCTGCGCGTGGGCGACCTGGAGGTGGACGCGGTGACGCGGGAGGTGCGGCGCGCGGGGCGCGTCGTGGACCTCTCGGCGCGTGAATACGTGCTGCTGGAGTATCTGGCGCATCACGCGGGACAGGTGCTCACCCGCGCGCAGTTGGAGCGGTCGGTCTGGAGCGAGGTCGAGATCGGCAGCAACGTCGTCGAGGTCTACATCAGCTACCTGCGGCACAAGATCGACGCCCCGTTCGCAACCCCCCTGATCCACACGGTCCGCGGCTCCGGTTATACCCTGCGCGCCGTAACCTGATCCACACGCGCCTGTGCGCCAAGCAGGGTCTGTACATTGTCGGAACGGCCAAGCCCATCTGCCCGCGTGCGCCGTGGACGGTCGAGCCCATGTACCTGCACGCGTCGTGGATGGCGGGGGTCTGGGGGGAGGCATCTCCCCCGGTTCCCCCGGAGGTGCGCCCCAATGTCGGACCCGCGGTTAGGTTCCGGGAGACCAGCCAGCCAGGGGCGGAGGGGGCGAGAAGAGAGGGGCTTGGGCGACTTTTCACGAGCCCTGCTGCTGTGCGCCAGGCCTATCCTCAGGCCGGCGGCGCGCCTCGAGGCGCGCCGCCCTCCTCTCAGGGTTCTCTAAGCAAACAGCCGTAGACTGTACCTTTGGACTCGATTCGACTCGCTTCGACTCGCTCCTGCGCGCGACAATCATTAGGAGGCGTTTCGCCGATGAATCTCGATAGACCACTTCTCCCCCCGCGCCCACTCGACGCCGCCGGTCGCCGCATCGCCGCGCGGGGCGATAGCCCCGAGGCGACGTAGAACGCCGCGAGCGCGCGCATGATCGCCCTGGCGATCCTCGTCCTCCAACATGTGAACCCGCGCGCCACCGAACGCCACCTGCTCTCGTACCTGCGACATAGCACGCTCCGCGATCTGCTGGACGAAGCTACTATCCTCGACCCGGAGATGACCGCCCGCATCATGTGCGATCTGCCGCGTGTTCCGCCCTCCGACGCCGCGGGGGACATTAGGCGAGAAGACCGCGGGCGCCACCGCCTGAGACTCGTCGGCGCGTCGCGCGCCGATGAAGTGGGCGCATAAGCAAGGAGTGTCGATGATGACGCCGCGACGACGACAGCCGCGCTCCGGTGGCCCGTCCACCCTCTCTCTCGTATCGCCCACCTTCGAGGTGGATGTGCGTGCGGATGCGGCTGAGGGCGATACCCTCGGCGCTGAAGACACACTCGACCGCATCGGCCGCGAGGAGATGGTAGCCTTCGCGCTCTTCTACGACCGCCACTGTGACGCCGCCTATGGGCTGGCTCTCTACATCCTTGGCGAAACAGAGGCGGCGTGCGCGGCGGTGGAGGAGGGGTTCATGCAGGTGTGGCGCGAGCCCATCCGGCGCGGACGTTCGCATGAGACGGCGCGCGCCTCCCTGTTGTCGCGCGTGAACCGATGTGCGCTCGACGCTCTCCGCCACCCTGTGCCCCCGTTGGACCGGCACGGAGAGGGCGCCTGAAGGCGAGCGTCGCGGACCGTGAGGCGCCGCGTCGCACGGTCCATACGCTCTGGTGACGCGACCTGCGAGGCGGCGAGCGACACCTACACATACGGCGCTCATGTACTCAGGTGTGAGGCGGGCGCGTGAGGGGTTGCTCCGATACATAAATTGTCCTGGGCGAAGAATGGGCATGGGCCGGCCCCGGTGGGTCTTGGCTGATGAGCAGCCGGCGCCGCGAGCTCGCTGCCCATTCGTCCGCCGCCCGAGTGGCGCCCCCACCGCATCGCGGTCGACAAACTTCTCTCCGACAAACTGCTAGACTGCGAGGTGTGTTCGCGTTGCTTGTCGCATCGCCGAGATGGGACTCGCGGGACACGAGAGAGAGGTAGGCTATGTACCCGTTCGACCAAAACAACCAGCAGACGTACCAGCAGTACGCCCAGGCCAACGACTCCGGTGACTACAGCGGGATCGACCCCAACGAGGCGGCCGGCCACGTGCAGCAGTTCATGCAGAACGCGCCGCCGGAGATGCAACAGCAGGTCTACCAGCAACACTTCGAGCAGATGCCGATGGACCAGCGACAGCAGTTCATGCAGCAGATGCCGCCGCAGTACCAGC
>JAABUX010006051.1_pt1 | contig 14601 bp, 11 predicted proteins | sample 5561851 | NCBI WGS metagenome assembly JAABUX01 (sample SAMN10711883, study PRJNA513361) | rock metagenome | isolation source: Antarctica rocks | place: Antarctica: Victoria Land, Richard Nunatak red sandstone | collected 2016-01-03 | reverse complement strand
AGTCGGGGGGATCGGGGCGGGACCAGCACCAAACTCGGGGGGCAAATCGACGTAGACCACGGGAGCGACCTCATCGGGTGTCAAACAAGCGAGACGGAACCGAGCCTCCATCGTTAAGAATCAAAAATTTCACGGCTCGTGATTCGACTTCCAGGTGAGGATGCCCGATTTTCCTCGATTCGCAGGTGGAACAAGAATCGCGGGTGCGTTTGCGTGGCTCACCCAAAGCACGTTAGAATCGAGCGATGTTCCTGTTCGGCCCCCACCCGGTCCCTCCCGAAATTTTCATAATAGGACAATTGTTAATTATTTGTTATTTTTGTTGATTTCGTACTGCGTTGTAGCTATCGTCTCGCTCGGAGAACGCGAAAGTCTTCCCGAGGAGCACTTCCATGACTCGCTTCACACGATTCGGTTTGTTGGTGGTTCTGGCGCTGGTCCTGACGACCGGCCCCGCGTCCGCGCAGAGCATCGGCCTCAATTACGGTGCCGCCGACTCTTCTTCTACCCTTGGATCTCCAAGTCCAAGTTCGATGAACTTCAACGGGACGTTTGCTTACAACCCCGCCAACACGGCTTACAATGACGTCCTCTGGGTGATCATCCCCGTGGCCGATGCGCCAAACCTCAGTACCGCGACGAACGCGAGCTATGGCTTCGCGGCTGGTAGTTGGGACGGCCACGAAATGATATTCAACTTCGACGGGGTCTTTCAAGGCTTGCCAGGCGTCTACCTGCCCCCTTCGAACGCAAACAGTGGTCTACCATCGGGCGGCATACTCTTCGGCCCGACGAAGACGTGCGCCATCTATCTGGCGAACCTAAGTCCTGTTGGAGCAGGATCTCTCCACCCTTACTGGCAGTGCTACTACTTGAACCCTCCAGCAAGAAGTTTACTACAATTACCTCAACTACCGTCTGGTTAACTCCTATGCCACGACAAATGTCGCGAGTTTTAGTGGACCCTTCACCGGCGGACCCTATTGCGGTCCTTGACAAACTGGACGCCCCCGGGAGCGTTTGGCGGGGAAAAGGGGCCAGGTACGAGGGGCGTTCAGCTCGTGCTAGGCCCCTCCAGGAAATAGATCTTCAAAAACAAGGGCCCCGCAGGATCATGGAGTGACCACACTCCCATGCTTCCGGAGGCCCTTATGATGCATCGATCTCTTGATAAGACGCTCCGCTCGCCGCGGCAAAACTACGACCTGCATCTCGACCCGGCCGCCGTTGAACAGGCTTACCGCCAGGTACAACTTCGTAGGAGGAGAAGAGGGGACATTCGCGAATGGCGTTAAGCCTATCAATAGAGGGTAATTCTAGAGGTGCTTGAGCATCGGGTTGAAAAGGGGTCAAAAAGGGGTCAGGTACCGTTTCGGGTTGTCCGAACGGTTGCCCTACCGCCGGGCCGCGACGAGGGGCCGGTCGAGGCGGAGGGGGCGGAAGTAGTGGTAGGCTGGGTCTTGACCCAGCTTCATTCCAATGTAACCCGTGGGCTGGGTCACGACCCAGCCTACCGCCGCATCTCGACCCGTAGTGCGGAAGAGGGGTCAGGAACCGTTTTATCACCCGAATCAACGGTTCTTGACCCCTCTTCTGTATCTCAGCCGGCCTGGTCGGCGCCGGTCTGGCCGCCGAAGCTGATCTTGAGCATGCTCCGTCATTCGAATAGGTGACAGGTGGACTCGCCGTTGTTCATGGCGAAACTCCCGACATGGTCATGCCCGCCGGGGATTGGCTGGCCGGTCCCGATCAGGCGGAAACGCCGTTCGACCAAGGGGCTTCCCGTATCCACCATGGCCCAGAGGAAAGCCTGACCGTTCTGAGATCCGACCAGCACGATTTTGGCCACATAGGGCATCAGGACGGTGACCTGGTGTTCGTAGTCAAGCTCAATTGGGTACTTGTGGATTGTCTTCACTTCAGCCACTCCAGTTAAAGATTCCTCGCCTCGAAAAACGTCGATCAGCCCAAAATCAGATTCGGGATGAGGCTCCAGCTGGGATCAGTACGTCGATCAACCCGCAGATTCTGAGCATCGCCGCTTCAATGATCGCCAAAAACAGTCCCGGTTTCCACCCTCACCTGATTCATCCTTCGGACAAAACAAAGAGGTCAGACAAAATAAAGAGGTCAGGTACCGACCAGAGACATAAACGTCATGCGGGACATCCCAAATTACCAGCGTGGTTCGCATAGAAGAGGTCAAGGTTGCCTCCAATCGAAAACTCCGTCAAAGTCATGGGATTGCCGGAGCCGATATCCATCGAGACGCCCGATCTACCTGCCGGGGTGCTTGGATTCCTGACAACAAGTGCCGCGACTTGGGCTTAACGAAACGGGGCCTGGTCGATAGGATGCCGGGCGGGCGGTGCTTGGGCCTGGCCCGGGTCGACCGACGTCGCGTGGCGACGAGTCTCACGGATGAGGCATGATGAAGAACGTTCGCACAACCCGCTCGATCCCCCACGCGGCCTACTTCCCAAGCCCGTCGGCCGACAACGGCCCGACTCGGTGGCTGGCGGTCGTCAGGAATGACATCCGCGAGCTGACCTACTTCTGGCCCGTGGTCCAGAACATGGTGTCGCAAGACCTCCGGGTCCGATACCAGCGGTCGGTTCTCGGCTTTTTGTGGACCCTCATCAACCCGATCTTGATGATGGCCACGTTGACGCTGGTCTTCTCGCAGGTCTTCCAGGTGCCGGACTGGAAGCTCTACGCCATGCACATTTTCGCCGGTCAGGTCTCCTGGACGATGTTCGCCGGGAGCTTGAACGACTCGGCCAACTCGATCCTCGCCAACGAGGGTTTGATCAAGAAGATCTACCTGCCCAAGCTGATCTTCCCGCTCGCCCGGATCTTGATCAACCTGACGACGTTCTTGCTCTCGCTGGTGGCCCTTTATCTCCTGGCGGGCGGGTTCTTGGGGGCCAAGTTGTCCCCCTCGATGATCCTGCTGCCGCTGCTCATCGGCTTGCTCGCGGCCTTCGCGATGGGACTCGGGCTGATCCTGGCGGTGGCGAATACATTCTACCGCGACACCGGCCACCTGATCGCGGTGATCCTCCAGGCCTGGTACTTCGCGACGCCGATCATCTGGTCGGAAACCACGATGTCGCCGACCACGCAAGCCCGCTGCTGGCTCAACCCAGCCTACCCATTCATCAAGATGTTTCAGTTGATCATCTGTGACGGCCAGTGGCCGGCTCCCACCTTCTTGTTAACGGCCGCCTGTCTCGCGACGGTGAGCTTGGGGATCGGGTATGTCACATTCAAGTGCCACGAAAACAAGCTGGTCTTCCGCCTCTGAGACCGACGAGCCGTCGTCGCTCCGCCGCGCTGAAGCCCACCGGCCGCTGGTCGAGCTCGACGACGTGTCGCTCCGGTTCGTGAGCTACTCCGACAAGCAGTACTCGCTCAAGCGACAGGCGCTCGACTTGCTCCTCCGCCGCGAGGGGCCGCCGGTCTCGAACGAGTTCTGGGCGCTCCGGAACGTCAACCTCCGGATGAGCCAGGGAGAGCGCGTCGGGATCATCGGATTCAACGGCGCGGGCAAGAGCACGCTCTTGCGGACCCTGGCGCGGATCTACACGCCGACCACCGGCCGGTTCGCGATCCGGGGGACCGTGGCTCCGCTCATCGAGATGGGGGCGGGGTTCAACCACGAGCTGTCCGGTCGCGACAACATCCTCCTGAACGGGGCGATGCTTGGGATCAGGCCCAAAGAAATGCGCAAGAAGGTCGACGGGATCTACGACTTCACCGGCCTCCGCGAGTTCGCCGACCTCCCGCTCAAATACTATTCGAGCGGGATGTACGCCCGGCTGGCCTTCGCGATCGCCACCGAGGTTGATCCCGATATCCTCTTGATCGACGAAGCCCTAGGCGCTGGGGACGTGATCTTCGTCGATCGCGCCAAGGCCCGGATCGACCAACTCCTGGCGAAGTCGAACCTGGTGGTGATCGTCTCGCACGACCTCGGCCAGCTCCACAAGATGTGTACCCGGGGGATCTGGATGCACGAGGGCAAAGTCCGCGTCGACTCCGCCATCACCGACACGATCACCCAGTACCTCACCTTCACCCAGGCCATCGACGCCCGGAACGCCGCCGCCGCCGCCGGCCTCGCCGCGATCAACAAAGCCGCCACGGACTGACGATCTCCGTCGGAGCGGAGGTGGCCTCGTCTCGACGACGCGACCGCCTCCGCTCGGAGTCTCTTTGATGTAGAGTCGACGGGTCAATTATGAACTGATACCGAATTCGCCCTCCGACACTGAATTCGCCCTTCCGCAACCGGCGCGTTCAATCGGCAACCACACTATTTGGCTGCGAGTGCCACCTCAAACATCATTTAATGTGAACCGTCACGCTTTTATATCTATTCACTTCAGTTATCGAATCTTCCCAGCTATATGGATGATGCCCGAAGTGCCAGAGGCGAATAGTGGTGTCGGCCATGATCCGGAAACCGCAACGACGGGCACGCTCGCAGAAGGCATAGTCTTCCGCCAGGTACCAGGTTCCATCGTCGCGGGAGCGGATTAGAGGCTGGAAGAAGGGGACCATGGGCCGGTCGAATTGTTCGTTGCAAACCGGCAGGTCGAGACGTTGTTGGATCTCAAGGTATACATGCCGGCGGACCAGCAAGAATCCCCCGGCCGCGTAGAGGATCTCCGACAGCCCGCCCCCGCCACCAAAGACGAACTTCTCTGTTTCCGGCATTGCGTGACAGGCCAAGGCGCGCCGGCCTTTTTGCGCATAAATCCCGCACACGATCGGCTCCTCATGAGCCCTCAGTCGACACACGGCCTCGGGCTCAAACTCGATGTCGGCGTCGATCCACATAGTCTCATCGAAGCCCTCCGTCAGCGCCGCAGTCGCCATGTGGCTTCGACCTTCGTCGATGGCCGCGAATCCGCCGACCCTCCAGACTTCGTAACCGCGACGCTCCAACCCACGCAGGGCGGCTTCGCAATTCGGCACAATCGATCCCGAGTATGGCACGAGCACGACACACCGGCGTGGATTGTTGGGGTCAGCCGTCGCCCACGCTGACCGCCTCGGGTGTTCTTGCGCAGGCAGGTCGGAGCCTTCCCAATCGACGGCCAGAAGAACCTGGAGAGCCCGAGGGATGCCGGCGAACGTCAACAGATCCCTCTGACCCGCTTCCATGCCAAGCGCTCCTCGGGTCGGGAAAACGCGGACATTCTCCGGGAAACGACGCGATAAATCACGAGCCCGGCTATGATACTCATCCCAATAGCGGCCTATGCCCTCCTCCCGACCTTGGGTTTCATATTGTGGGAAGGTCCGGGTCCAGATCAGATCGTGGTGCGATCCTTCGAGCGGCCGGGCCGACCAATGGTCCATCGGCATTGGGTGCGCCGCGCCCAACCACCGATCAAAGCCGGAGATGACCTCGTCGCGTGCTCGCTCTAAGCAGATAATCCGCAAGCCGGGCTCCAGCGCGATCGCCTCCTCGACGTAGGGGAGATAGTAATGAGCCACATCGCCGATGAACCGCTGGGGCCTCGAAGTACGAAACCTGCCCAGGCGCTCCCTAATGCCGGGCCACTTGGGGTTGCGTCGCCAGGGCAGCAGTGGGGGGTCTTCGTGGGTAACGTGCGCGTCCGGCTGGCTGTTGAGCAATGCGGCCAAAGCGCGGGTCCCGCATTGGCCCGTGCCGATGCCGAGGATGATTGGATTTGCAGCCGGACGAGCTTCGTGGTCACTTGGCATTGGCACCAAATACCCTTGGATGATAATACGATCCGATGGTGCGACGCGACCATGCGATCGATATCATGTCGGACCTACCCTTCCGCGTCGGGGCCGCAGATCGGATCGGCGACTCGGTCTTTGGCATCAGTATTCTCGGGCGTTCGACCCGTCGGCTTCGAAGGCGACGATTCCTTCGGGCGCCTCCGTGAGGGCGTGGGTCCCGGCCGAGATCGACTCTGCCAGCGAAAGGCCCGTTCCGGAGGTAGGTGGACCGGCCGACAGGGCTCGGGGCGAGCCCCCACTTGCCCGCGTCCCAGCCGCGGGAGCACCCTGGATCTCCCCCAGAATGTCTGCCGCAATACCGACCTCGGCTCGTTGACTCGCGGCGAATTGGTCATCCAGGGGTAACATTGCGAAGATGTCGGCAAGTTCAGTTTCATAATTCTTCCACCGGGCCACCGACTTGTTGTAGATCGGCTGACGAACTTGAACAATGCTGGCCGTGCGGACGGCCCGTTGGGACCGGTGGAACTCCAAGCAGGCCGGGTCCCAATCCAGGCCACAGGCCGTCACCAGCCGCCTGGCGACGCCTTCCAAATCGCTGACCGTTTCCTCGTATTTCACCTGATGGACTCTTGCGGGCAGCACGGACTGCCAGTGGTCCATGAGCCGGCGGTACTCCACGAAACGTGAGGCAAGATGCTCCGGGTGACTCGCCCAGGGGATGCTGCGGAAGTCGGTCATCCAGCACGAGACGGCCACGTCGCGCAGGTCGCGCCGGCAGTGGATGAAGACGGCGTTGGGGAAGAGGGTGACGAGTAGGCCCAGGAAGATGTAGTTGTCGGGCATCTTGTCGACGATCCGCTCGGACTGGCCGTCGTCGATCAGACGCAACTTGTCGAGGTGCTGCTCGGCAAGGCGACGGATGGTGTTCGCGTCCAAGTGAGCGATGCACTCCGACGGTGGATCGGTGCGGTTTAAGGCGGCCGGGATGGATTCGAACGTTTGGCGACCCAGCCGCAACTCTCCGGCCCCATGGACGCCGGGATGGCTCGCCAGCACCTGCTCGATCAACGTTGTGCCCGATCGGGGTAGGCCGAAGACGAACACCGGACGACGGGTCTCGTGGCTCGCCCCGGCCGTCCGGTCGAAGAACGCCCGGTCGAATGCGCCGCAAACATCGCTCACAAATTTTTTGTGAATGTGGGGTTTATATGTATTATATTCTTTTTCGCATTCGCGTGCCAGTTTGTTCGCTTCGAGGAGGTAGCCGGCCGCTCGCTTGTAATCCCCCCAGGCATCGAGGACATGAGCCAGGGCGAATAACAGATGGGATCGCGACTGGGCATCCAACGCCGAGTCATCCAGACGAGCTTCCAAGGCGGCCAAGTCAGGATCGGGCAACTTATCCCGAAGGAGCGTCGCCAACTTGGCATGCGGGAGTGGCGCGGTCGGTTGCAGCCGGATCGCCTCTCGGAAGTAAAACTCGGCCTCCGCCATCTCGCCGAGGATTTCGTGGAGGGAGCCAAGGCTGCTTTGGACGACGACCGAGTCCGGTTGGAGACACCCGGCAAACCGGAACTGTTCCATCGCCTCCACGATCCGACCTTCATCCTGGAGGGCGCAGCCCAGGCCGATGTTCAGCATCGGGTCGGGCAAGGAAGCAAGCTCCAAAAGTCGTTCCCAGCAGGGGATGGCCAACCCGGATTCTTCCCGCTCCCGGTGGAGTTCAGCGAGTTGCCTCAGAGTCACCGCGTTGTCTGGATCGATTGCGACGGCCCGTTTGTACCAGAATAGAGCCTCACCCAGCTTGCCCTCGCCCCTCAGAGTGAGCCCAATGTGCAGGTGGGTCAAGGGTAGGTCGGGCTCCAGGAGGATCGCTTCAAGGTAGGACGCCCGAGCCTCAACCGGCCTGTCGAGGCACCTCAAGGCATTACCGAGGTTGTGGTGCGGCGTCGCGAGATCGGGCTGGAGGGCGACCGCCGTCTGGAACTGCTCCAAAGCGTCTTCCCCCCGGCCGCACCTCATCAGCGCCAAACCGAGGTTCGTCCGGGCGCGGAACAACCCCGGGGAGATCGCCACGGCCTCCTGAAACCGCGCGATCGCCTCATCGAGCCGGCCGAGTTCTTGCAAGGCCAAGCCGAGGTTGTTGTGGGCCGATGCCATGTCCGGCTTTATGGCGATCGCAAGGCCGAACTGTTCGATAGCCTCCTCGTAGCGAGCCGCCCCGTGGAGGACCAGCCCGAGTGTATTTAGGCCCTCCGAGAAATCCGGGCGGAGGCCCAGTGCGATCCGGCAACAGTTCTCCGCCCGGCGGAAGTCCCCCAGGTTGCGATGAGCTTCCGCCAGGTTGACGTGAAAATTGGGGACATTGGGCCGCAAAGCCAGGGCTCGGACGATCAAGCTCGCGGCGTTGCGAAAATCATTCTTGCCGTTCGAAATGACCCCGGACAGATGCAAAGCGGCGGCGTTGAGCGGGTCCCGGGCAAGGATGCTGTCCAAGAGCGAGCAAGCTTCATCGACCCTCCCGGAATGATAGGAATCGAAGGCATCATCCATCGATGCTAATACTTCTTCGCTCATGACCACGATCCGTCAACCTTGTGGGGATTGGTGCGCGATGCTATCTAAGCAATTCGGGTCCGCCAGCCATTCCGACATGAACCGTCGGATGCGGCCGGTCGGTTGATGAAATGCATCCAGCCGAAACGGTTTGTGTCATCGACGCCATGGCGGCTTAGTGTCGAAGATGTGTCCACGCCATTTCCCTTCCATAGATACGGCAAAAAGCCTCATCTTACGCTTTTGGAAGAAGATCGCCGAGTTGTCTCCGGCCACGACGCGGTCGTCTTTGAGGACTTGGTTGACGCTGGCGACATACGCCTTGGCCGCCGACGTGAGAGCGGGGATGTTCTCCTTCGAACCCTGAAATTTAGCCACGACCTCGGCTTCAATCTCCCTCTCGTTCCCTTTCATGGTCAGGCTTTCGAGGCTGACGAGGGTGCCGCCTGCCTTCAGGAACGCAGCCAAGGCGTCGTTCCTATTTTTGACATCTTTATTGCGCGTCGCCCAATCATCGTCCGCTTTCTGCCTCAAACTGGCCAACTGCGTGCCCATGGCGTTGTAGGTCGCGATGTCCTGCTGCTCGGTCGTCCCGGCCGCTGCGCCCGCCGCGGCCGGCATGATGGCCGAAGTGTAGGGCTTTGGAACCGCTTGGCCGGGGGTCGAAGGAGCGAGATCAGTGGGAACCGGCGTGGGGGTTGAGCTTGGGATGACCTGCCCCACGGACATGAAGCCGCCATTGCCGCCGACGGCGACCGTGGCTGCCGCCCCGCTCGATCCTCCGCTCGCGCTGGTGTAGCCGGTCAGGGATGATGTCCCGGCGACGCTACCCGACGACGCGAACGCGGCGCGGCTGGTTACGCCACCAGAGACGGACGAAGAGGTTGTGTAGGAGTCGCTGGCAGTGGAGGTCCAAGAGGCGGACCCTGACGAGCTGGACGAGGCATTGGCGACGGCATTGCCGCTGATCTGACCGCTGCTAACGCGGAGGGCCAGCGGCCCGACGAACGGGACCCCGCCGCCGATGGCCCCCCCGCCTTGGGCTCTTCCATCAGCCCCATGCGCCGCAGCCACGATCGACGCCGAGTGCTGGGCGTCGTGGGTGTTCGGAACATCCAATCCCCGGACCGAACGGTCCCCTTGCTGGAGGGCGTTGGCGGCGGCGGCCGAATGGGCTGCGGTCGGGTCCAGGTCGAGCCGCGACAAGACGGTGCGTGCCTCAAGGGAATCCATCGCGGGCTTGAACGAACGAGCGGTTCTGGCGGAAATGCTCATGTTTCGCCTCGGGTGTGGATCTAAGAAGTCGTTGTTCTCGTCCGCGGGCTTTTTTGATAGCCAATAAGTAGGTAACCAAAAAGGAAGTTGGATGGCAAACAAAATGTTTTTTGTTCCTGGATTCTTAAGTCTGCTTAACATCCGGACGAGGAGCAAGGCATTAACCACCAACCTTTTAGATAGTCCGGGCGTCGGTGAGCGACGCGGGATGTTCCAGCCGCTTTTTGCTTCGCAAGCCCGACCTGTCGTCGCAAAGTCGCGTTTCCATCGAAGGCCGGTTCGGCTAGACTGCCCCGCGAACAGAGCCACCTGCCCACCCGGGCGAGTTCGCCACTCCGGTTGCCAAGCCCGTTGGGGGATTTGAAGCTTGAGGAAGGAGCCGACGACCATGCCCGAATTGAATTCCACCACGCGAAAAAAACGCTGTCGCCTCGCGGTCGGCTTGCGGACGCTGATGCTCCTCGTGCTCATCTCCGGCTTGCTGCTCGGCTGGAGGGTGGACCGGGCCCGGACTCAGAGGTCGGCCGTCGCCCGCATCACTCGGACCGGCGGCAGGGTGAACTATGACCATGAATACCCGCACCCGGCGGACAACCCGCATCGAGGGGGGCTAATCCCCTCGGCACCGGCCTGGCTGCGCCGGTGGATTGGCGACGAGTTCTTTCAGGAAGTGACATTGGTCGCGCTCTCCGACGACGGCACGTCGATCGACGGCCTCAAGTTCTCCGGCGATGGGGTGTCGGACGACGACCTCGCGGCGGTGGAAAGTTTCGACCATCTGCTTAAAATCATCCTCTACAAGACGGACAAGCTGACCGACACCGGCTTGGCACACCTGCGGGGCTTGAAGGGCCTCCGCTCCGCCATGATTTGTAATGCATCGCGGATCACGAGCGACGGCCTGGCCCATCTGGCCGATCTGCCAAACCTGGAGGAATTGGAACTGGGAAACTGCCCCAACATCACCGACTCCGGGCTCGCGCACCTACGGGCGATCAAGGGACTCCGGGTGTTTGAGTGTTGGGGCAAGACCGGAATTACCGATGCGGGCCTGGCCCACCTCTCGGGCCTGACGGGCCTCCGGGAGGTGGACCTCGATAGCTGCCCGATCACCGACGCGGGGGTCCGGCACCTGGAAGGCCTCGTCCATCTCGAAAAGCTGAGCTTGGAAGGGGTCTCTCACCTCACGGACGCGGGATTGGCCCGCCTCGGGGGCATGAAGGAGCTGCGCTCGCTGAGCCTCGCCAAGACCAAAATCACGGACGCCGGCTTGGCGTGCCTGTCGGGCTTGACCAAGCTCCAGGAATTGGACCTCTCGGAGAACTCGCTCAGCGACGCCGGCTTGGCCCACCTTCGGACTCTGCATCAGCTCCGCAAGCTGAACCTCAACACGACGCAGGCTAGCGCCGAGTTCGTCGCGGCGCTCGCGGCGGCAACCCCCGGTCTGGTCGTGTCGAATCAGAAGCCCCTGGTGGGGGGGGGATGGGGATGGTTGTTCGGCATCTCTACTCCTGCGAAGTAAACAAACGGCTCCGGTGTCAGTCGGTAATCGGTAGGCTGGGTCAAGACCCAGCGACGAGGAAGGGCTGGGTCAAGACCCAGCCTACGAACCTGGTGGTGATCGTCTCGCACGACCTCGGCCAGCTTCACAAGATGTGTACCCGGGGGATCTGGATGCACGAGGGCAAAGTCCGCGTCGACTCCGCCATCACCGACACGATCACCCAGTACCTCACCTTCACCCAGGCCATCGACGCCCGGAACGCCGCCGCCGCCGCCGGCCTCGCCGCGATCGCCCAGTCCGAGAGTCGATGACCATCGAAGCGGAGCGGGACGACCGCCGCCGCTCAGGTCCTTTTCGACGACCAATCGAGTAGAATGTTACGGCCGGGCACCAGACCCAGCGGCCCGATCGCGCAGTCAACCGCCTTTGACCACCTCTTGATCCAAGCAACCAGAGGAGGCCGGGATGGCGACCGAAGATCGGCTGGAGACGGTCGACATCGCGGCGAGATCGACCGTCGAGGGAACTCCGGAGACGGTGGATGGGTTCCCGATCGCCGTCGAGGAGGTCGGCTCGACGGAGCGGCCCCAGGCCTTGCCGGTCGAGGGGGTCGAGCGGGTCGGTTCGGTGGATGTGATCCGCGGGGTCGCCTTGATGGGCATCTTGGCGATGAATATCGTTGGGTTCGGCTGGCCGGGCCTAGTGTATAGCGTCCCAACTACGGCGCCGGGTTATGGCTGGGCCGACATGGCCCTTTGGGGGTTCAACTACGTCGTCTTCGAGACGAAGATGATGACCCTCTTCTCGATGCTCTTCGGCGCGGGTTTGGTCCTGATGTCGGACCGCGCCGAAGGGCGCAGAGCCAGGATGCGCGGGGTCTACTACCGACGGGTCCTCTGGCTGCTGGTCATTGGCCTGATCCACTCGTACCTGATCTGGGATGGCGACGTCCTCGTCCACTACGCGAGCTGCGGGTTGTTGCTCTACCCGGTCCGGAAGTGGTCGGGCAAAACCCTGATCATCGTCGGTGTCTGCCTGAACTTGCTGTTCGTGCCGTTCCTGCTCGGGTTCCGGTTCGTGGGCGTCCCCTACATGCGGCGGACCGCCGAGCGGGTCGAGGCCGAGTCGAAAGCGGGCCGGCCGGTTCGCTGGTGGAACCAGCAGGTGCATGACGGTTGGCGCGAGATGTCCAAAAACGAGTTGCCCAAGCGCGAGAAGTTCCTGGAGGAGATCGCGACCCATCGCGGGAGCTACGCGGAGATCGTCCAGCACCGGGCCAAGTCGTTGATCTGGGGCCAGACGATCGGCTTCCTCCTGTTCGGTTGGTGGGCCGTTGGGGGCCGGATGCTGATCGGCATGGGTCTCATGAAGCTGGGCGTCTTCGCGGCGCAATTGTCCAAGCGCGCCTACCTGATGATGATAGTCCTCGGCTATGGGATCGGCCTGCCGCTCCTGGCATTCGACGCCATCCACGAAGCCCGAGGGAATTTCTTCCTCGACCGGCAGCTCTGGCACGCCCTCGAAGGCTGGCCGCTGCTCCTGCTCTACGGCAGCCTACCGGTCGTCTTCGGCCACATCGGCCTGGTGATGCGGATCTGCCAGTCCAACGCCCTCCCCTGGCTGACCCGCCGCCTCGGAGCCGCCGGCCGGATGGCCCTAAGCTGCTACCTGTTCGACTCGATCGCCTGCACGACCCTCTTCTACGGCTACGGCTTCGACCTCTTCGCCACCCTCCACCGCCCGCTCTTGTACGCGGTCGTCCTGACGATCTGGACCGCCCAACTCTTCATCTGTCTCCTCTGGCTCGCCCACTTCCGCTTCGGCCCCGCCGAGTGGGCCTGGCGATCACTGACTTACTGGAAGCCCCAGGCGATGAGGTTGCGGGCGGCATGATTTTTCATCCTGATCAAGGTTCTAAGAAGTAAAATATGCGTAAGGCACGAATCATTCAGGGTGAGTTGTACCCAAATGAGTCTGCACCTGTCCTGACTGACTTGCGATCTTGTTCGATTCAATAAGATTGCCTCGCCGGGGATTCGTCGATAAGCTCGCGCCGTTGATTGACCGATCCAACCACCCGGAGCGACCCAGCGATGACCCCCTCGAGCCTCATCTCCCTGCTTTTCCTCATCGCGGATGGCCCACCCGCCGCCCCCGCTGCGAAGCCGACGCCGATTGTGCTCAAGGCGGCCCGGCTTTTTGATGGCAAGTCGGACGCCTTGGTCCAGGGTGAGATGGTAGTGGTCGAGGGGAAGACGATCAAGGCGGTCGGCGCGGGGCTGGCGGTCCCCGAGGGGGCGACGGTGATCGACCTGGGGGACGCCACGCTCTGCCCCGGGTTCATCGATGCGCACACCCACCTGACCCACGAGCGGGCGAACGACTACAACCAAGGGTTCGTCGACGGGATGCGCCGGGAGGTGACCGAGCAGGCGATCCTGGCGACGGTCTACGCCCGGCGGACGATCGAGGCCGGCTTCACGACGGTCCGCGACGTCGGCTCGGATGACATGCTCGACGTCGGTCTGCGAAACTCGATCGCCCGAGGGGTCGTGCCGGGGCCGCGAATGCTGGTCGCCGTCCATGCGCTGGGCGCCACCGGTGGCCACTCCGACCGAAACGGGCTGCGCCACGACCTCTTCCCCCAGCAGGGGCCGGCCGAGGGGATCGCCAACAGCCCCGAGCAGGCCCGAGAGGCAGTCCGCCTCCAGGTCAAGCGGGGCGCCGACGTCATCAAGTTCTGCGCCTCCGGTGGGGTGCTCTCGCTGGCCGACGAGGTCGACACCCCCCAGCTCACCCTGGCCGAGATGACTGCCCTCTGCGACGAGGCCCACCGGCTCCGCAAGAAGGTCGCCTGCCACAGCCACGGCGACCAGGCCGCCCGCGACGCGGTGCTTGCCGGGGTCGACTCGATTGAGCACGGCTCGTTCCTCTCGGCGGCCACGCTTAAGCTCATGAAGGAACGCGGAACGTACTTGGTCCCGACCCTGATGGCCCCCGAGTCGCTGATGCCGAACCTGGCCAAGCTCCCGCCCGAGATCGCCGCGAAGGCCGTGGCGGCGAACGAGGCGCTCTCGAAGACCTTCGCCGAGGCGGTGAAGCTCGGGGTCAAAGTCGGCTTCGGCACCGATTCGGGCGTCTCCCGCCATGGCGACAACGCCCGCGAGTTCGCCCTGATGGTCCAGCACGGGATGACCCCAATCGCCGCCCTCAAGGCCGCCACCGCCGTCGACGCCGAGCTGCTCGGCCTGGCCAAGTCGATCGGCACGATCGAACCCGGCAAGCTCGCCGACCTCGTCGCCCTCCCTGGCGACCCCACGCTCGACATCACCGCCACGGCCCGGGTCGCCTTCGTGATGAAGGAAGGCGCCGTCATCGTCCCCCCGAAGCGGCCCTGAGCTGCACCGCATGACCAATCTCAACGGAAATCCAGAGGAGGACGTTTTATTTTTGTCAATAAACTAAACCCTGATCCGTCTGAGACCAGGAGTTTTCCAGTGTGGCTGGTGGTTACGGTACTCCGCAACCCCGGCAGTCCG
>JAABUX010006050.1_pt1 | contig 14602 bp, 14 predicted proteins | sample 5561851 | NCBI WGS metagenome assembly JAABUX01 (sample SAMN10711883, study PRJNA513361) | rock metagenome | isolation source: Antarctica rocks | place: Antarctica: Victoria Land, Richard Nunatak red sandstone | collected 2016-01-03 | reverse complement strand
TGCGCGCCATCACGTTGTTCGGGCTGAAGTAGTCGGCCAGGCCCTTGCGCTGCTCCTCCGTGGTGGCGTTCAGCAGCCACATCAGCAGGAAGAACGCCATCATGGCGGTGACGAAGTCGGCGTAGGCGACCTTCCAGGCGCCGCCGTGGTGCCCGCCCTCCACCACCTCCTCACGGCGGATGATGATGATGGGCTTGTCCGATTTCTTGGCCGCCATGATGAGGTCCCGTCTTGGGTTCGCCGGGCAGCATGGCGGCAAAGGCTTAAAAGCGTGCTAATTCCAGAACATCATGGGAACCGAAGCTTGCAACGCCCCGCCTTCCGACACCCCGACTTCCGACGCCCCAGCCTTGAACGCCCCGGCCTTGGACGCCCCGGCGTTCGACGACGCCTTCCGCCAGCAGTTGGCGGAGCTGTTCCGCTGGCGGCGCGACGTGCGGCGGTTCCGGCGGGATGCGCTGGCGCCGGGGCTGCTGGAGGGGCTGCTGCGGATGGCGGACCTGGCGCCCTCGGTGGGCCTCAGCCAGCCGTGGCGCTTTGTCACCGTGGACGACCCGGCGCGGCGGGCGGCGGTGCGGGCCAGCTTCGCGCAGTGCAACGCGGCCGCCCTGGCGGCGCAGCAGGCGGGGCGGGGCGGGCTGTATGCGCGGCTGAAGCTAGCCGGGCTGGACGACGCGCCGTGCCACCTGGCGGTGTTCGCCGAACCCGATCCGGCGCAGGGGCACGGGCTGGGCCGGGGCACGATGCCGGAGATGGTACAGTATTCGGCCGTCATGGCGGTGCACACGCTGTGGCTGGCGGCGCGGGCGGCGGGGCTGGGGCTGGGCTGGGTGTCGATCATCGACCCGGCCACCGTGGCAGGGGCGCTGGACGTGCCCGGCGAGTGGGGGCTGATCGGCTACTTCTGCTTGGGATATCCGGAGGCGGAACGGGATACGCCAGAGCTGGAACTGGCCGGATGGGAGCGGCGGGCAGCCCCGGCGGTGCTGCGGCGATAGGCGTCCGGCAGCCAGCCAGCAGCAGCGCCGGCCACCACAGGATTGCAGCGGCGCTCCTGACGCTCCCATGCTGCCGTGCGTGCAGGGCTGCTCGCCGGGACGGGCCGCATGGGATGCCCCGCCATGCCGTATGAACTCGCCACGCTGCCGTTTCCGCTGCTGTCCATGACCAGGCATCGGCGGCGGTCCACGCCTGGTTGGATCGCGGGGAGGCCAAGGGCGAGCGGCTCGGCTGCTGGAGGACCGACATCGGCACGCTCGGCCGCATGACGGTCCTGCGCGGCTTCCCTGATGCGGCCGAGCTGATGACCGAACGGGAGCGCAGCCTGCACAGCTCCAACCCGTTCGGCATGGGCAGCCTGGCAACGGCGCTGGGGATGGACAGCTACGCGCCGTTCCCCCCCGGTCGCGCCCGGCGCCTACGGCAGCATCTATGACCACACCTACAAGCTGAAGCCCGGCTGGCTGCCGCCGACGCTGGCGGGCTGGCAGGCAGCGATGCCGGCGCGCGAGCCGATGTCGCGCCTGGTCATCAACATGCATGTGCTCGACGGGGCGCCGCGCATCACGCACATCTGGCCATATGCCGGGGTGGATAAGCGCGCCATCCGCGCGAAGTCGTATGCGGACGGGATTTGGCCACCCAAGGGCGGGTGCAAAGATGGGGGTGGGCGCAAGGGTGGGCGCGACCAAGGATGCAGGGTTGGGAACCATGCGGGGCAAGAGGGGTTGGCATCGCTTGCTGCTGCGCGTGGCAGGTGCCGATCCTCGACCGCCGCCCGCAGCGTGGTCAGGGATCACCGATGCGCCGACGGCAGCCTGAGCGGCATGGAATATCGACGCCGGTGGCAGGAAGGACGAATTTTGGGAGAGGATAATCCACCCGGCGGCGATCTGCCTTTCCGCCCGCAGCCGGGCCGGATGAGCCGTGAGGGCGAGCGCATCACCGCCGAGCTGGCGGGCCTCGATGACGGCACCGACCCGTTTGCCGCCGCGGTCCGGGCGACGCGGATGCCCATGATCGTCAGCAATCCCAGGGACGCCGACAACCCCATCGTCTTCGCCAACGACGCCTTCTGCCGCCTGACCGGCTACACGCGCGAGGAAATCCTCGGCCGCAACTGCCGCTTCCTGCAGGGGCCGGAGACCGACCCGGCGGCGATTGACCGCATCCGCGCCGCCGTCGCCGCGGAGGAGCCCATCGAGATCGACGTCCGCAACCACCGCAAGGACGGGTCGGCCTTCTGGAACCGGCTGCTGGTCGCCCCGGTGAACGACGCGGCCGGCGCCCTGAACTACTTCTTCGCCAGCCAGTTCGACGTGAGCAGCGAACGCGACCAGCTCGCCGCGCGCACCCGTGAGCTGGCCGAGGCCGAAGCCAGGCTGCAGTCCGAGGCCGGGGAGCGCGCCCACGTGGAGGAGGCGCTGCGGCAGTCGCTCAAGATGGAGGCGGTGGGGCAGTTGACGGGTGGCATCGCGCACGACTTCAACAACATGCTGCAGGCGATCAGCGGCAGCCTGGACCTGATGATGCGCCGGGCCGAGCAGGGCCGGGCGGGCGAGACGGTGCCGCTGATGCAGGGCGCGCGCCGGACGGTGGACCGGGCGGCGGCGCTGACCAATCGACTGCTGGCCTTCGCGCGGCGGCAGGCACTGCAGCCCATGCCGGTCGTGCTCGACGCACTGGTCGAGGGCATGGCCGACCTGATCCGCAATACGGTGGGGCCGGGCGTGCAGGTCGGGCTGGACATGGGCGACGGCGAGTGGATCGTGCTGTGCGACCCCAACCAGATGGAGAGCGCGCTGCTGAACCTGGCGATCAACGCCCGGGACGCCATGCCCGGCGGCGGCCGGCTCCGCATCAGCACCCGGGATGTCGCGTTGACGGCCGCGGACCTGGTCGGCCAGGACGGCGCGCGGCCCGGCGCTTACGTGGAGCTGTCCGTGGCCGACACCGGCAGCGGCATGAGCGAGGCCACCCGGGCGCGCGCCCTGGAGCCGTTCTTCACCACGAAGCCGATCGGGCAGGGGACGGGGCTGGGGTTGTCGCAGATCTATGGCTTCGTGCGGCAGTCGGGCGGCGTCGTCCGCCTCGACAGCACGCCGGGCCAGGGCACGACCGTGCTGCTGTATTTCCCCAAGCAGGGCACCGCGGACGCGCAACGTCAGCCGCCCGCGCCGCAATCGGCACCGGGCGATGCCGCAGGGACGGCGACGGTGCTGCTGGTCGAGGACCAGGACGATGTCCGCGCTGTCGCCGCCGAGCGGCTACGCGAGCTTGGCTATGTGGTGCTGGAGGCGGGGGATGGGTCCGCAGCCCTGCCCCTGCTCCGCTCGGAGGTGCGCGTCGATCTGCTGGTGACCGACGTGGGCCTGCCGGGGGGGTTGAACGGGCGGCAGATCGCCGATGCGGCCCGCGAGCGGCGGCCGGGGCTGCCGGTGCTGTTCATCACGGGCTATGCGGGCAACGCGCTTCAAGGGCAACTAGCCCCGGGGATGCAGGTGATCGGCAAGCCGTTCGCATTGGACGCGCTGGCGGCCAAGGTGCGGACGATGCTTGAGGGGGCTGGCGGCCGATAGCGCCGGCCGTTGCAGGCGCAGCGGGCCGGCCTGCGCGCAGGCCCACCGCGGTTGGTCTCGGCGCTGAATGCGGCGGCGGCGTTGCCGTTCGTGTATGAGGCTTATGCTGCGCCGGGGTCGCCTTTGCCGCAGTTCACCCCGCAGGACTGAGGTCCAGCAACAGGGTTCGTTCCGTAGCCAACAAGCGTGACTGGTCCCTCGTGCCTGTCAGGACTCGTGTGCGACGGGTCGATCGCCGACCCGCTCATCCCGCCGTGAACCTAAGCACCGTGCCGGACCACCGGCATCCATCGCCCGCTTGTTCCCATGCATCGGCACGCGGCAGGGTTTGCGTGGCCACTCGCCAGAAGCTTAGTGCAGCGGCGTTGTAGCTGGCCACCGGCACCTCCCACCGTCCCGGGAAACGGCGGAATACCTCTTGCGCCGCCCGCATGCCGACGCGGGCGCGGCGATACTTCCGCAGCACAAAGAACTCCGCCACCGCGTGGTCAAGCGGCAGGTCCAACGCCGACCACTGGTTGAGCAACAGGAAGCCGGCGACGTTGCCGTCGGCGCGGATCAGCAGCGGCAGGCGGTCCGGGTTCGTCCAGTAGGCGTCAAGCTGTGGCGCGTAGGCGAAAAAACCATCGGCATCCACCTCGCCCCAAGGGGTGCCGGGTTGGGCGTATTCGGAAAAATCATGCAGGTAGAGCTGCAGCATCCGCTCCATCAGCCCGCGCTCTGCCGGCAAAGCCTCCGTGACGGTCACGTCCGCAACAGTGCCCGGCATGCCCCTACGCCGCCAAGGCCCGCCCAAACACCCCCGGGTCCACGTTGCCTCCGCTCAGCACCGCCCCCACCACCCGGCCCTTCGCCGCAAAACGCCCCGACAGCAGCGCCGCCAGCGCCACGGCCCCGCCGGGCTCCAGCACCAGCTTCAGGTGCGTGAAGGCGAACAGCATCGCCGCCAGCACCTCGGCGTCCGACACCACCACGCCCCCGGCCAGCCGCGGCTGGTTGACGGCGAACGTCAGCGCCCCCGGCATCGGCGACAGCAGCGCGTCGCACAGCGTGGACCAGCCGGGCGCATTGCCCTGCCGCACCCCGCTCCGCAGGGATCGCAGGGTGTCGTCCGATCCCTCCGGCTCCACCGCCCAGACCTGCGTGCCCGGCGACGCCCCCTCCACCGCCAGCGCGCACCCGGCCACCATGCCGCCGCCCCCGGTGCACACCAGCAACGCGTCCATCTGCAGCCCCGCCGCTGCCGCATCCGCCGCCAGCTCCAGCGCCAGCGTGCCCTGCCCGGCGATCACGTGCGGGTGCTCGAACGGCGGCACCAGGGTGGCGCCGGTGCGGGCGGCGAAGGCGGCGGACAGCGCCTCGCGGTCGTCGGTCTGCCGGTCGTAGGGGATCACCGTGGCGCCCCAGCGGCGAGTGGCGTCGCGCTTCACGGCCGGGGCGTCGGCGGGCATGAACACGGTGGCCGCTGCCCCGGCCTCCGCCGCCGCGCAGCCGACGGCCTGGCCGTGGTTGCCGCTGCTGTGCGTCACCACCCCGGCCCGGCGCTCGGCCGCACCCAGTTGCAGCACGGCGTTAGTGGCGCCGCGCAGCTTGAAGCTGCCGGTGCGTTGCAGGCATTCGGGCTTCAGCAGGATGATGCCGCCGGCCCGCTCGTCCAGCAGGGCGTTCCGCAGCATCGGGGTGCGGACGATCACGCCATCCATCCGGCGGGCGGCAGCGGCGACATCGTCCGGAGTGGGAAGGGCCGGGGTGGCAGGCGTCATGGCGTCTCCTGGGCGAGAGGCAGGCGCTGCTGCACCTGAGTGGAAGGCAAGCGCAGCGGCGCCTGGGTGGAAGGCAGGCGCAGCAGCGGAATGCCGGGCCGGGGCAGCACACGATAGGCGCGGTAGCGTTCGGCCTCCACCCCGTTGCGGGCACGGACCAGCTCGCCCACCGGGTCAGCCGCGGCCCACAGGGCAGGGTCCGGCGGCTCGCGGTGGCGCTGGCTGACCAGCAGCAGGCCCGGACCGGGGCCAGGCAGACCGGACGCCACGGCGGTGGGCAGGCGGAGCAGGGACCAGCGGGCGGCGCCGTCCGGGCTGTCCGCGGCCAGCACGGGGCCGGGCTGCCACCAGGCCAGCAGGGCGGTGGTGGGGTAGCCCTCGGCGGTGATCCAGCCGGCCCCGGCAATCTCACGCAGGGCGACAGCGTCGCGCGCCAGGGTGTCCCAGCCGCCGAGGCGGATCAGCGCCGGGTCCCATCGCCGGGCCAGCGCCAGGGGGGCAGCGGCGGCCTGCAGCGTTGCGGCAGCGGTCAGCGCCAGGCCCAGCGCGGCGGCAGGGCGCCACAGCCGCGTGCAGGCCGCGCCGCCGGCGATGGCGGCGGCCGGATACAGGATGGCCGGCCAATTCGCCTGCACCCGGTCCCCCACCGCGTGCTGCACGAACACCAGCAGGCCCGGCACGGTCAGCGCCGCCAGCAGGGACCAGGCGGGGTCGCGCGCCCATCCGCGCCGGACCGCCGCGGCGACGCCCAGGACCAGGACGACGAAGACCAGCGGCGTCGCCAGCCCCACCTGCCCGGCCAGCAACTCCAGCAGGTGGCCCACCGCGGCCGAGGGGTCCCACGCGCCGCCGCGCCCGCCCTGCTTCGCGAGGCTGACCCAGCCATGCCCGGCGTTCCAGGCCAGCACCGGGGCGAACAGCGCCGCCGCCGCCGCCCCGCCCGCCCACAGCCACCCGCTGCGGAACCAGTGCCGCAGCCCCGGCGCCCAAGCGAGCCACAGCACGATGCCCACGCCCAGGAAGCCGCCGGTGTACTTGCTGTCCAGCGCCAGCCCGGACGCCGCGCCCACCGCCAGCCACCACGCGCCCTGCCCCGTCGCCAGCAGCCGCGCCAGCGTCCACAGCGCCAGCGTCCAGAAGAACACCAGCGGCGTGTCGGGCGTCATCGTCACCGCGCCCGCGCCCAGCAGCAGCGTCCCGTTGAACAGCGCCGCCGCAGGGACCCCCGATCCCGGCAGCAGCGCCTCGCCCGCCCGCGCCAGCAGCAGCGTCCCGCCTGCCGCCGACAGCGGGCCAAGCAGCCGCAGCCCCAGCGCCCCCTGCCCTGCCAGCAGAGTTCCCGCGCGCATCCAAAGCGCCACCATCGGCGGGTGGTCCAAATAGCCCGGCGCCAAGGCGTGCGACCAGACCCAGTAGTACGCCTCGTCCCCCGACAGCGGCAGCGCCGCAGCGGCAGCCAGCCGCAGGGCGGTCAAGGCGAGCAGGGCCAGCAGCCAAGGGCGGTTCGCAGACATGCCGCCCGCATCCGCCCGCGCCGGCGCCACGTCAAGCCGGGTCCGTCACGCTTGGGCCTCGTCACGCTCATGCAGGCCGGCCAGCGCTTTGACCAGATTGGCCCTTGTCTCGACCGTCATCACGCGGAGAGCTTGCGGGGCGGCGATCCAGAGGCCGCCAGCCGGAACCGCAGCCCTTGCAGTCCCTGAATTGCCGCGCCGAAGCCGGCTCGCAACGACGGCTGTCCGTTCGGCTTGATTTCGTGATTACCAGTGCAGAGGACGGCAGTCACCAGGCCGCACCAAGCGGCGGACATGGAACGAACCGCGTGCTGCGGAGTTAGGGCGCCGACTTCAAGCGGCACCTCACACGGCGGAGCGGCACCATGGGCACCACCATCCTGGGCACCATCATCATCGGCGGGCTCGCTGGCCTGGTCGCCAAGTTCCTGATGGGCGGGCGCGAGTTCAGCGGCTTTTTCATCACCATCGCCCTGGGGATCGCCGGGTCGGTCGTGGCGACCTTCCTAGGACAAGCGCTGGGCTGGTATGGCCCCTACCAGGGGGCACGGTTCATCGGCTCCGTCGTCGGCGCGGTGATCATCCTGGCGGTTTACCGGGCCTTCGCGCGGCCAAGGGTTTACTGATGCGCGCACTGGGGCGAACCGCGGCGGCCTTGTCCCTGGCCGCCCTGCTCGAGGGCTGCGGCGTGCCGGGCGGCCCACCGCTGGTGTCGGCGCAAACGCCGCCGAACCAAAGCTCCAACAGCGAGCCCCAGCCGCTCGGCAGCCTGCCACCCGGCGCCGCCGTGGCCGGGGCGGGGCCGAACGCAGCCTTTCCGGACTTCTTCAGCTACACGTTCGGCCGCCGCTCCTAGCCCAGCCGGTTCCAGCCCAACCACCGCGCGCAGCCGGCCAGTGCAATCAGCGCGAAGCCCATCAGGGTCACGGCCGCCGGCTCCGGCACCTGCACCGCGAACACGCCGACGCAGCCTTTGGCGGCGCAGTAGGGGTTTGGGAGGCCTGTGCCGATGCCCGCGCCGAAGGCTACGAACACCTCGCCCGACACTGGATCGACCGCGACGGAGTGGTCGTTGCCCGTGATTGGCAATGTCTCGGTCAGCAGGCCCGTCGTGCCATCGACCACGCCCAGCACGGGTCCGCCCAGCGCAAAGCGCGCGGACTCGAAGAACGTGTTGCGGGCAGGGTCGAACGCCACTTGGTCCCCGCCGCTGATGCCGGACACCACCTGGATCGACCCGTTCGGCGATGCCGCTGTGGCTGGGGTCAGCAGGATGGACTGCACGCTGCCGGACGGGTCGCTGCACGCGATGAAGATCGCCGCCCCAGCCCCCTGCGCCGCGCCGGTCGGGCTGCACGTCGCCGACCCCGCCAAGCCCAGCGCGTTGAAGTCGTAGGTGTGGATCAGGGCGCCGGTGACCGGATCGACCTCGATGGCGCCGCCCGCGCCGGTGTTGTTGAATTGTGGCACGGCAACGAAGAAGGTGCCGGTGACGGTGTTGAAGATCGTCGCCTCCACCCCGTTGCCGTTGACGTTCGGCAGGCCGTTGGTGCCGTCCAGTATCAGCGTCTTCCGGATGGCGCCGGTCGCGTTGTCAACCAGGGTGACGAAACCGGGGTTGGAGGTGTTGTTGGCCGCAATGATCGTTTTCGCGGTGGGCGAGTAGGCGACGCCGTCCACCCGGTTGGCTGGCGTCGGCGTCAAGCCTGCGACGACGGTGGACACCGAGGCCGGGGTGTTGAGCACGGTGAGGCCGTTGGACGCCAGGTTGAACGTCTGCACGGTGCTGTTGCCGTTGCTGGTCACCAGCAGCTTGCCGCCGGGGACGTCGCTGATGCCGATGCCGTTCGGCCCGGTGACGTTGGCGGCGAGGACGGCGGGGACGCCGGGGGCGGCGGGGACGCCGGTGCCATTGCCAGTGAACAGCCCGCCGCCGATCCGCTCGACGAAGGTGTTGGTCTTGGCCGAGAGCACGTCGATGCCGTTGTTGGAGCGGTCGGTCAAGTAGTAGAGCTGCGTCGTCGAGTCGAACGTGGCCAGGTCGTAGCCGGTAAAGGTTCCCGCCGTGTTGGACGCCGAGGGCGTGATGTCGATGGTGCCCTGGAACAGGTAGTTCGGCGTCGCCGCGGCGGGGGATGCCCCGGCTGCCGCAGCCAGCACGAACACACTGCCAGCCAGCGCCAGGCTTGCGCGTTTCGCTGTGCTGCGCCGCGTGGAATCCGTGCGCCGATGTGAATCCTGCATCCTATCCTCCCCCATTGCAGGCCACGCGGCCGGCTTTTGACATAGTGAAACAGTGTTATCGTATGTCACGCAACCCTAAACCTGCATGACACGCAACCAACGGCGGCAACCGGGATGGGCGGCGATCCCGCCCGCAGGCATAGGTCAAGCCGAGCCCGCAGCCGCAGGTTAAGCGGAGGCAGACAGCTCGGGACAATTCATGACGTGGGCCTGGCCGCAAGATGCGGTTAGAAGGGGATGCCCCACGGCTTGCCGTAACCAGGGAGGGCCACCCCACATGCCGATCGCCCGCCGCAGCCTGTTGGCCGTAGCCGCCACGCTTCCCCTCGTTGGCATCGGCCATGCCCGGGCAGCCGAGTTCACCTACAAGCTGGCGACCAACCTGCCGGGCCCGCACCCGCTGAACGTGCGGGCGCAGGAAGCGATCGACCGCATTCGCGAGGCAACGGGCGGGCAGGTCGAGATCACGCTGCACCCCGCCAGCAAGCTCGGCGGCGATACCGATGTCATGAAGAAGCTGCTGTCGGGCGAGGTCGGGCTGTTCACCCTGTCGGGGCTGATCCTGTCGTCGATCGTGCCGACGGCGTCGATCAACGGCCTGGGCTTCGCGTTCAAGAACTACCAGCAGGTCTGGGGGGCGATGGACGGCAAGCTCGGCAAGTACATGCGGGACGAGATCACCAAGCAGGGGCCGGTGGTGCTGGCGCGCATCTGGGACAACGGCTTTCGCCAGACGACGTCCAACCTGAAGCCGATCCGCACGCCGGACGACCTGCGCGGAATGAAAGTGCGGGTGCCGGTCAGCCCGCTGTCGGTCAGCATGTTCACGGCCCTGGGCGCGCAACCGGCCGGGATGAATCTCAGCCAGGCCTATACGGCGCTGCAGGACCATACGATGGACGGGCAGGAGAACCCGCTGGCGCTGATCCGGGCGGCGAAGTTCTTCGAGGTGCAGACCTTCTGCAGCCTCACGAACCACATGTGGGACGCCTACTGGCTGCTGGCCAACGATGCGGCCTGGGCGCGACTGCCGCCCCGCACGCGGGATATCGTGGAGGGCGAGTTCGACCGCTCGATCCTGGAGGAGCGCGCGGACCTGGTGCGGCTCAGCCCGGATGTGCGCGGGGACCTGATCACGGCCGGGCTGGACATCAACCCGGTGGACACGGCGCCGTTCCAGCAGGCCCTGCGCAAGGCGGGCTTCTATGCGGAGTGGCGGGGCAGATACGGGGAGACCGCGTGGCGGTTGCTGGAGGACTACGTGGGGGCGCTGTCGTAGGGCAGGCCGCGTCGCGGTAGGCGTGATGGCAAAACCGCCGAGGCTTGCACAAGCGACAAAAATTATTCAGCATAATTTGTCTTAAAATTGTGGACCATGCTGGCATTGTGAGGACTGGAGCAGCTTTTGATAACCGACCTATCCTTTTGGTTGACCCTCGTTAACTCACCATATGTACCGGCGCGCGTTTTTATGACCGGCTCACACCTTTACTTCGCTGCCGTCAGCCCGTCCGGCCAGCGGAACTTGTGGACCACGGACGGCACAGCGGCGGGCACGGGCCAGGTTGCGGTGGCCAATGCCGGGTTCAACGGCATCAGCCCGGCCAACTTCGCCGCGGCAAACGGGCAACTGTTTTTCGAGGGGTTCGACAGTTCGGGCAAAGCCAACCTGTTCGTGCTGGATGCTGCAGGCAATTCGTCGGAACTGGTGGCCATTGCCGGCAGTCCCGGCGGCTTGGCGCCTCAGGATACGACCGCCTACGGCAGCAAGGTTTACTTCGCGGGAACGGACGCCGCCGGCCACAACAACCTGTTCGCATCGGACGGCACGGCCGCCGGCACGACGGAGATCCTGCTGCCGGGCCAAGGCACCTATGGCCTGTTCCCCGCCAACCTGACGCCGTTCAACGGCAAGCTGGCGCTGAGCGGGGAGGATGGCGCGTCGTTAGGGGACCTGGTCCTGACTGACGGCACCTCCGCCGGCACGACCAAGGTCGTCCTGCCGCCGCCCGGCAGCAACCTACGCAGCCACGGCGTTGCGTCCCTGGGCAGCAAGCTGGTCTTTGAGGGCGGCACTGCGGGCCCGCAACGGGCGCTGTATGTCTCCGATGGCACCACGTCTGGGACTACCGAGCTGGTCATCCCTGGCCTGAGCCCGATGGCCGACCAGCCGGGAGACCCCACAGGCTTCACCTCGTTCGGCAACAAGGCGGCCTTCACCGCGAAGGACGTAGCCGGCCGGTACGGCATCTTGGGTGACCGACGGCACGGCAACGGGCACGGCCGAACTGCCCGGCGTATTCAGCGCATCCTACGGCGCCCCCATGACGGCGTTGCCGGACGGGCGGCTGGCCTTCATCGCAACCAATGCGGCGGGCGTTGCTGGCGTCTGGGTCACGGACGGCACCGTGGCGGGCACCACGCCGCTGCAGGTGCCCGGCGCAGCCGCCGCCGGGTTGCAGCCCAACGCGGTGATGACGCTGAACTATGGCATCGTGTTCGACGGCGTCACCGCAGCCGGCCCGCGCGGGCTGTTCCTCTGGGACGGAACCGCGGCGGCGCCCACCCTGCTGCAATCCGGCGTGTCGCTGATCGCCGGCAACATTGGCAGCGACGCGGCGGCCCTGCCGGGGACGGGTGTTTATGGCACCTCCGGGAATGACAGCTTCGTCGCCAGCCCCGGCGGCCAGCTGTTCGCCGGTGACGGCGGTCACGACACGCTGACGATCAACGAGGGTTTCCGCGGCGACACGGTGTCGCTGCTGGCCAACGGCGACCAGGCGGTTACGCATAGGGGACAGGTGGACACGGTGCGCGGCGTGGCCGACGTGCTATTTCTCGACGGGCGCGAGGTGTTCGACCCCAACGACCCGGCGGCGCAAGTGCTGCGGCTATATCAGGCCGCCTTTGGCCGCGCGCCCGACCAGGCGGGCCTGCACGGCTGGATCAACGCGATCGGGCAAGGCACGCCGCTGGCGGCGGTCGCCGGCGCCTTCCTGGGCAGCGCCGAGTTCAACGCCCGCTATGGCGTAGGGCTCGGCACGTCCGCGTTCGTCACCGCGCTGTACCAGAACGCGCTGAGCCGCGCGCCGGACGCGGCCGGGTTGGCAGGCTGGACCAGCGAGATCAACAGCGGCCAGGTCACCCAGGCGCAGGCGCTGGTGGGCTTCTCCGAAAGTGCCGAGAACCGGGCCAACACGGCAGGCCAGGTCGCGGCCGGCATCTGGGACGTGAGCGAGGCCGGCGCGGAGATCGCGCGGCTGTATGACACGGCACTGGGGCGCCTGCCGGATGCGGGCGGGTTCGGCGGCTGGATGGCGGCACTGAACGGGGGCGCATCCTTGCAGGCGCTCGCCAGCGCGTTCGTTACCAGCGCCGAGTTCACCGGCGCCTATGGCGCGCTGGACAACGGGGGCTTCGTGCAGGCGCTGTACCAGAACACCCTGCACCGGGCGGGCGACACGGCAGGGGTGGCCGGCTGGACCGGGGCGCTGGCGGCCGGGGCCACTCGCGCGCAGGTCGTCGTGGGCTTCTCCGAGAGCGCCGAGCACAAGGCCAACACCGCGGCCAACGTCATCAGCAACGATCCCAGCCAGTACGGGATCAAGCTGGCGTAGCCGCACGGGATGCCGTTACAGCGGCACCCCCGCCAAGCTCAGGCTGGTGCGGATCGTCTGCAGCGTCTGCACCCGGCTGACCGACGGCGCCCCGGTCAGCCGCTGCGTCAGCGCGTTCATGTGCGCCGTGTCGCGTGCCACCAGCCGCAGCAGGAAGTCCCCGCCGCCGCGAATCATGTGGCATTCCCGCACTTCGGGCCAGCCGGCCACCATCGCCTCGAACCCGGCCAGTACCGTCTCCTTCTGGCTGTCCAGGCCGATCATGGCGAAGAACACGATCTCCCACCCCAGCCGGGCCGGGTCGGTGTCGGCGTGGTAGCCGCGGATGATCCCCGCCTCCTCCAGCCGGCGGACCCGGCGCAGGCAGGGAGGTGCGGTGATGTCGGCGCGCCGGGCCAGCTCCACGTTGGTCATGCGGCCGTCCGCCTGCAGCTCGATCAGGATGCGGCGGTCGATCAGGTCCAGGTCGGGCAGGTCGGCGCCAAGCTTCATCGGGTCCACAGGCTGTCGGTCCACGCAACATTATTACAGGCGGGGCCATAAGGGAACCCGCCCCAAGCCGCGCACATTGCTTGCAAGCCTGGGCCACCGCCCCGATATTCCAGTTCTTGATGCGCCCAGCGATGCAAGGGGCTGATGCTGCAAGGGGACCGCGCGCCGATGCCTGACACCATTCCCACCCGCGTGCTGATCATCGGCGCCGGGCCGGCCGGCTACACCGCCGCCATCTACGCCGCCCGCGCCGGCATGGACCCGGTGATGGTCAGCGGCCTGCAGCCCGGCGGCCAGTTGATGATCACCACCGACGTCGAGAACTACCCAGGCTTCGAGGACGCCATCCAAGGCCCCTGGCTGATGGAGCAGATGGAGCGCCAGGCCCGCCACGTCGGCACCCGCATTCTGTCCGACCTGGTCATGGAGGTGGACTTCAGCCAGCGCCCCTTCCGCTGCACCGGGGACAGCGGCGACGTTTACGTGGCCGAGACCGTGGTGATCGCCACCGGCGCGCAGGCCCGCTGGCTCGGTCTGCCAAGCGAGAAGCGGCTGCAGGGCGCGGGCGTGTCGGCCTGCGCCACCTGCGACGGCTTCTTCTATCGCGGCAAGGAGGTCGCGGTGATCGGCGGCGGCAACACGGCCGTCGAGGAGGCGCTGTTCCTCACGCACCACGCCAGCAAGGTGACCCTGGTGCACCGCCGCAACACCCTACGCGCCGAGCGCATCCTGCAGCGCCGGCTGTTCGAGCACCCCAAGGTAGAGGTCATGTGGGACACCGCCGTCGAGGAGGTCCTGGGGTCCGGCACGCCCGCGGTGGTGACGGGCCTGCGCGTGCGGCACGTCCAGTCCGGCGCGGTGCAGGACCTGCCGGTGGACGGGGTGTTCATCGCCATCGGCCACACTCCCAACACGGTGGTGTTCCGCGGCCAAGTCGATCTGGACGACGAGGGCTATATCCTGACCCGGCCCGGCCTGACGCAGACCAGCGTGCCCGGCGTGTTCGCGGCCGGCGACGTGCAGGACAAGCACTGGCGCCAGGCCATCACCGCCGCCGGCACCGGCTGCATCGCGGCGCTGGAGGCCGAGCGCTTCCTGACCGTGCAGGCCGTGCCCGCTGAAGGCGCCCAGGCCGGAACAGCTCCTGCTGAAATAGCTCAGGCAGCAGAATAGCCTTGCTAGGACATCTGTTGTTAGGGTGGATGAACGGCGCATAGCGATTCGCGGGCCAGCGTGCGGGAGGGATGGACCAGGGAATGGATTGGGACAAGTTGCGCGTGTTCCACGCGGTCGCGGAGGCCGGCAGCTTCACCCACGCCGGGGAGACGCTGAACCTGAGCCAGTCCGCGGTGTCCCGCCAGATCTCGGCGCTGGAGGAGAACCTGCAGGTCCCG
>JAABUX010006048.1_pt1 | contig 14607 bp, 12 predicted proteins | sample 5561851 | NCBI WGS metagenome assembly JAABUX01 (sample SAMN10711883, study PRJNA513361) | rock metagenome | isolation source: Antarctica rocks | place: Antarctica: Victoria Land, Richard Nunatak red sandstone | collected 2016-01-03 | reverse complement strand
CCGTTCTGCAAGAAGCAACTGGCCGGGTTGCAAGCCGACATCCAGGCGATCGAGGGGGCGGGAATCCAGCTCGTCGGGATCAGCTACGACGCTCCGGACAAGTTGAAGACGTTCACCGACCAGACCAAGATCACCTTCCCGCTCCTGTCCGACCCGGGCAGCCAGACGATCGAGGCCTACCACATCCGTAACGCCGCCGCGAAGGGGAAGACCGACGGCATCCCCCACCCTGGAACCTTCCTGGTCGACTCCTCGGGCGTGATCCGCTCGAAACTCTTCCTCGACTCGTACCGGGACCGCCACACCACCGCGGCGCTGGTCAAGGAAGCCGGCTCATTCTGAGCGCGACCGCGATCCCCGACGGCACCGCGACCCAGCGACTCGCGGTGCCGCCGGGGTAGCGGAGGGTGACGTAAGGATCATCCACCGCCCGGCTGATCCGCCAGAACCTCCACCGGTTCCACCAGCACGGGTGGGCTGGTCCCGATGACCGATCCAACAGCGTCCCCCCGGGATCAAACCAACCGAGAGCACGATCTGGCCGGGGGACGGGTTGGACCGCCCGGTCAACCTAAGTCGCCCCGTCGTCCCATTGGAGCCGGTAGTAAACCATCTCGACGCAGGCAGGCGTCTCCGCCTCGAAATCGACTCCGACGGTGGTGTAGGCGAAGTAGCTCGAACCCGCTATCACCACCATCCATCCCGCAAGGAGGTGAACCAAGCCAGTGCAAGTCGAGGAGACGACCAGACGAACAAAAGAGAATTTATCGCTCATGAACAACCGATCAACCAGATCGTCCTCGATCAGAAGACCATGCGTTTCGATTTTAGCCAACCATGTTTCGGCGGAAGTAGCCATGCGATTGATGGATGCGAGACAAGATATCCTCGTTCCGGCGATTCTCTTGACTGCGGCCGAAGAGTAGTTTAATTAATATATCATATATGAATTTTTTGTTATCCCTTTAAGGCAATGGCGATTTGCTCGCATAGATGAAGGGAAACACCTTCTGCACACCGTCGAAGAAGAGGATCGACGTGACAGCCAGGAAGAGGATCGTGGCGGCATGGGCGACGACTTTGCCCGTCATCCCGCCTCGCCTTGCGAAGCGTTCGAGACGTCCCGAGGCGAGCGCGGCTGGGGCCTGCAAGGTGAAGAACGCCAGTTGATAACCGGTGAATCGCGAGGTTGCGATCCCAAACATCAGCTCGTGAAAGACGCCGCTGACGAGGAAAACGAGCACAACGGAGCGGACTGGCGCATGTCGGCCGCCGGTTGTTTGAAATACGTTTTGATAGTGCCAGTCATGGATTCGGTAGTTGTACCGTCGCCAGAACTCGGACACGGTACGTGACAGGTAGATATTTTGGATGATCGGGGTCGTGTCGAATCCGGCCAAGTGTTCGATCCCATATAAGGCGAGCGAGAGCGATTCAATCGCCACGACGAACGTCAATAACATAATCGCGTGGTTGACCGCGAAACTCGATCGAAGTAGGACACTGCTCGAGAGAACCTTCAGGGTCAGTACGGCCCCGACGACACCGGCAATCCCAACCGCGACGCGCAAGACGTGCGGCCAAGGATTCTCCGGACGGAGCAGCCGCTGCCGGTGATCAGGATGAATGACGGCGAAAATTGGGAACGGGATGAGGAGGCTATAGTAGTTGCGGAGGATGGTGCTTCGATCCCAACGATTCCAACGGCGGAAGTAATCGACCATCTTGAAGGCGATGTCGCCCGAGATTACAGCGGACGCCGCCCGCAGCCCCGGGCTCGGCGCGGGGATAAGCAAAGGGCAAGCGAGGACCCCTAGCACCAGGCACCAGGTCGCCAGAACGGCTGGATTGCCGCGAGACCTGAACCATCCGAAAGGGGCAACCAAGGCGCAGCCATACGCGACGGTGAGCGCGAGCAGCAGCCAGCATGCCATATGCATCGTTAGTTGTCCTATATTCGATCGGGGCGACTTCACTTTGAGAACTACCCAAACGGCCGGTCAACCCAGGAAGTCAAGCCAATGGCCGTCGGGGTGCAAGGTCTGATTTGGGGTGAACCGGGCCTTGTAGGCCATCGAGGGGCAGTCGGCGATGTGGTAGCCGAGGTAGACGTGGGGCAACCCGAGTCTCCGGGCGTGGTTGATCAGGGCGAGGACGTTGTAGGTCCCCAGCGATCGGGCGCGGTGCTCGGGGTCGTGGATGAAGGTGATCGCAGAGGGGCCGACGGTGAGGGCGTCGACGTAGCCGACTCCCACCAAGGTGTCGCCCAAGGTGTAGCGCCACTCCTGGACGGGGAAGGGGTTGTCGACGTAAGTTTCGTGGTACTCGCCGAGGGTTTCCCCCTGGCGGTCGGGCCACTGCTTGGTTTGTTCCTGGTGGGCGTGGTAGCGGCGGTACAGGTCGAGCTGGCGAGGGCCGGCGATCGGCTCGGCGATGGCCAGTTCGAGGTCGCCTTCGTTGAGTTTCCAGGCCCGGCGCTGCGAGCGGTCGGGCTGAAACCGGGCGACGTCGACCCGGATCGGCGTGCAGGCGGCGCAGCCCCGGCAGCGGGGGCGGAACAAGGCCCGGCCGAAGTGGCGCCAGCCCTGGAGCATCAAGGCGGCGTACTCGTCGGCACTGATCTCGTCGGCGATCCGGTATTCGAGCCGCCAGCGCTGGTCGGGCAGATACCCGCACTGGCTGGGGGCGTCGAGGTAGGGGGATGAGAGGATCATGACTCGGGCGAGATCCTCGGGTGATACCGTGGGAGGACGTGAGCAACCTCCCAATGATTCCGCAACGCCCGGCGATCGGCTAAACTTGCTCTCCTCGGCGGCGGCCTGATTTAGTGATTATTCAAGAACTTCGACAAGGTTGCGAGCCATGCCGTCTCGAATCGAAGATTACGCGCTGATCGGCGATGGCCTGACCGCGGCGCTGGTCGGGATGGATGGGTCGGTCGACTGGCTGTGTTTGCCGCGGTTCGACTCCCCCGCCTGCTTCGCGGCGCTCCTGGGAAGCGCGGATAATGGTCGGTGGCAGATCGCCCCCGCCACCGCGACCACGGCGACCACCCGGCGCTATCGGGGGGATAGCCTGATCCTCGAGACCGAGTTCACCACGGCCACCGGCAAAGTCCGCCTCATCGACTTCATGCCGCCTCGAGAGATCGCTCCCGACCTGGTCCGGATCGTCGAAGGGGTCGAAGGGCGCGTCGACCTCCATATGGAGTTGATCTTTCGGTTCGACTATGGGTCGGTCGTCCCTTGGGTGACGCGGTCGGACGACGGGTTGAAGGCGATCGCCGGTCCCGACCTGGTCCGCCTGGCGACGGCGGTTCCACTCACCGGCGAACACTTCACGACCCAAAGCAACTTCGCGGTCGAAGCCGGCCAGCGCGTCCCGTTCGTGATGACCTGGTATCCGTCTTGCGAACCTGAGCCTGAGCCGGTCGACGCCGAGGCGGCGGTCCACCAAACTGCGGAGTTCTGGGCCGAGTGGGTGGCCAAGTGCAACTACGACGGGCCGAACCGCGACGCGGTGATCCGGTCGCTGATCACCCTGAAAAGCTTGACCTACCGGCCGACCGGCGGGATGGTCGCCGCGCCGACGACTTCACTCCCCGAGGAGCTGGGCGGCGTCCGGAACTGGGACTACCGCTACTGCTGGGTCCGCGACTCGACGTTCACGCTCTTCTCGCTGGCCAACGCGGGCTACCTCGACGAGGCCCGGGCCTGGCGGACGTGGCTGCGGCGGGCCATCGCGGGAACCCCCGAGACGCTCCAGATCATGTACGGGATCGACGGCCAGCGTCGGCTCCCGGAGATGGAACTCCCCTGGCTCGCAGGCTACGAAGGGGCCAAGCCGGTCCGGGTTGGCAACGCCGCGGCGCAGCAGTTCCAGCTCGACGTTTACGGCGAACTGAGCGGGACAATGTACGAATGCCTGCGAGCCGGCCTGGAAGAAACCATCGACGGCTGGAACATCGCGCTGTCGCTCCACTCGGCGTTGGAAACGCTCTGGCGCGAACCCGACGAGGGGATCTGGGAAGTCCGCGGACCGCGCCGCCACTTCACCCACTCGAAGATCATGGCCTGGGTCGCCTTCGACCGGGTGATCAAGGTGATCGAGGAGTTCGGCATGGAAGGACCGCTCGACCGCTGGCGGGCGATCCGCGACGAGATCCACGCTGAGGTCTGCCGCGAGGGGTACAACACGTCGAAGGGGGCGTTCGTCCAGTTCTACGGGTCGGACCAGCTCGACGCGAGCCTGCTCTTGATCACGACCGTCGGCTTCTTACCCGCCAGCGACCCCCGGGTCCAAGGGACGATCGAGGCGATCGAGCGCGAGTTGACCGACGAGAGCGGCCTCGTTGAGCGTTATTCCCCCCAGACCGACGTCGACGGCCTTCCCCCCGGCGAGGGCAAATTCTTACCATGCTCGTTCTGGTTGGCCAACAACCTCAAGGCCCTGGGACGGCTCGACGACGCCACCCGACTGCTCGACCGGTTGCTCGGGCTGACCAACAACGTCGGCCTCCTCTCCGAAGAATACGACCCGAAGGCCCAACGGATGACCGGCAACTTCCCTCAGGCGTTCTCGCACCTCGCCCTGATCCACACGGTATTCACCCTCAACAACCACTGCCCTCCAGCCCACGGCGGTGTGCAATACTGAATTTCCTTTGATGGGTCGAAGATTGTGAGCCACGGATGAACACGGATAGAACACGGATGGCATAGAGAACATGGCTGAAAGTTAATCTGATCCGTGTCCCATCCGTGTTCATCCGTGGCCCAGTTTGTTCACGTCTCTGGCAATGGGATTTATCACGACGATGGCGGCGAGCAAACCGGACCGGCAAGCTTTTGGGATCGAACCGCTCGACGCGATGCTCGGCGGTGGGCTGATGCCCGGGACTCTGACCGTCGTGGCCGGCGCGACTGGGGTGGGGAAGACCCAGCTTGGCCTCCGGTGGGCGCACGAGGGGCAGCTCGCCGAAGGGCGACGTGGGGTGATCTGCGACCTGTCGAGCCGGGGGGACGCCCAGAACCACCTCGCCTATGCCGCCGACCAGTTCGGTTGGACCCTCGCCGAGCATCCGGGGGACGCCCCGTTCGATGCCGAGAAGGTCTGGAACTTGGTCGATGCGTTTGGCGACTATTACCACCCGTTTGCCCAGGCCGGCCGACGGGTGACGCGCCGCGACCTCGAACCGGACGACTGGCACGCCTGGAAGGCCGACCTGGCGCGAGTCCTCCGGGGGTCGGCGGCCTACTTCTACGCCCAGTTCGTCCGGGGGGCGCGGCGGGTCGTCGTCGACGGGATCGAGCCGACCGAGCGGTTCGCCGAGTCGATCCAGTTCGAGTTCTTCGAGTACCTCTACCACCAAGTCCTCCGCAAAGAGGATGAGTGGGCCGCCCGCGAGGTGTTCCGCGAGCAATACCGCGCCAACGCTCCCCGGGTCATGGCCCACCGCTACAACCACCAGTCGACCGGTTGCTTGTACCTCTACACGACGCCGCATGTCCTCCTCGACGATCTGATAGCCCAGCCGATCGGCGAGGGGGACATCTTCTCGAACGCCAACACGGTCATCTTCCTGGGCCGGACCCGGGAGGCGGGCCGGATAGGGCGAGCCTTGTACGTCGCCAAACACCGGGGGAGCGCCGCGTCGGACGAGATCCAGCCGTACCGCCTGACCGACACTGGCCTGACCTTCGAGGGCTGAACGCGGCCCGCTCGCGGCATCGGCTTGCCATCCTCCGACGCATGTCATACAATCGCCGTCGCGTCTAGGTTGGAAGTCCGCGTGGAAGGGGGCGAGGATGCGGCGGTTCCTGATCGGGTCGTTGACCGCATATGCGATCGTGGTATCGCTCCTGACGCTCAGCCTGGGAGTGCGGGCTTTGTTTTATCGCGAGCTGTTTGCTCGGTTAATGCAGGGCAAGCATGGGCATTCGGTCACCTACCGGAGCTTGCCAGAGATTCTGATGGACTTTGGCATCCAAAGATCGCCGCTGGAAAATTTGATGATCCGGTTTGCCGACCTGGACGTGCCGACTTGGTTGGTGGGGAGTGCCGGCATCCTCGGCCTTTGCCTGGGTGCCGCTGTTCTGGCGCGGGAGAATCCGGTCCAGGCACCGGGCTTGCCCGTCCGAAGTTCCCGGGCGTTCCGGTGGGCAGTCTGGGGATGCCTGGTCGCCTGGCTGGCGTTGGCCGCGAGCTTGGCGCTGACTTGGGTGTTCGTCCGGCGGCAGGTGTTGCATCCGAACCCCTGGCCGACACTGGTTCTGGCAATCGCGCTGGTCGGGGGAGCGGGGATTGGCATGGTGGCCGGCACCTGGACCGTCCTTCGGGGGCGTCGGCGGTTGGCCGGGGCGTGCTGCGCCGGGGCGGCCGTCCTGGCCCTCTCGCCCTGGGCGTTGGTGGGCGGATACGCCTTCGATCAGTGGGGGCAGCGGCGGGTCCCGAACACCTGGGCGATGAACATCGCCAAGATGGCGGGCGCGGCGGCGGTCCGGTTCGAGGCGGCTGTCGAATATCCCCAGCGCCTCGAAACCGCCCGCCTGGTCATGTACTACAACCACCTGGCCGATCCCCAGGGCGACGCCGCCGCGATGGACCGGCACCTCGCCCGACTGGAATCGATGCTCGGCGGACGGCTCCGGAGCCAGGTCTACTGGATTCGCGGGCGGACGCCCCGGCTTAACCTGGGAAACCTGAGCATCCACGGGCTTGCCCTGGGAAGCGACGCCAGCCCGGCGGACTGGAACCGGGGGGGACGGCTCGATCGCCACGAGTTGGCCCATGCCGCACTCGACCAGTACCAGCGCGACACCGACTCCGACCCGCCCTTCCTCCTCCATGAAGGCTGGGCCGAGTCGCAAGGTGGCGCCGACGCGCGCGAGCTGGCCCAGGCCGCACTCGACCAGCGCGCAGCCAACCCGACCTTCGGTCTCCGCGCCCTCGTCGGGTCCGACTGGTATCATCAAGACGATGGCCCGGTCTACTCGATCGGCGGGGCATTTGTGGCTTACCTGATCCGGGTCCACGGCGTGGCTGCGTTCCACCGGCTCTATCAAGAAGCGAACCCGGCCACCTTCGACGCCTCGGTCCGGTCGATCTTCGGCATGGATCTCGACGCCCTTGAGGCCCGGTTCTGGGACGATGCCCAACGGCAAGCCAATCCGCCCGCTCCCCCGCCAGCATGACTCCCTCCGCCCGGGACCAGAGGAACCCAAGGGATGGCCGATCCCATCACCGACGACCCCACGACCCGCGCCCTCGAAGCGCGGATCGCTGATCTTGAATGGCGGTTGGCGGCTGCCGAAGGAAGGGCAACCGGCCCCGAGCCGCTCCACTTCCAGGCGCTCCGGATCTTGGAGCATGGCTGGGGCGAAGGCTGGTCGCTTCGGCCGGGTCCGGCTCGTCGGGCGTGGATGACCGAGGAACCGACGACTTACCAGTGCTTGCCGATGGTCGTGGCCAACCAGTGGGGCTGGCAGGTTCTTTGCCCGACCGAGGTCGATGTCACCTGGGATGGCTCGGCCAGTCCAAGCGGGCTTCGGGTCGAGGTCGACCCGCGGTGGTCGGTGGCGATCAAGAGCCAGTTCGGCCGGGGGATCGTCACGTTCACCCCCCCTTGGCTGTTTCGGACCCCGCCCGGGTGGGATTTGTACGCCAAGGGGCCGAGCAACCGCTGGAAGCCGAACTGCGCCCCGCTCGAAGGGGTGATCGAGACCTGGTGGCTCAACTACACGTTCACCCTCAACTGGAAGCTGGTCGAGCCGGGCGCCGTCCGATTCGCCGCCGGGGAAAGCCTGGGGCAACTGATCCCGGTCCCGCACGCGACGTTTCTCGGGGCCTCGGCCACCGAGTCGCCGATCAACGCCGTCGATCCCGCCGCCGGCGCGGAGTTGCTCCGCTGGCGCGAGGAGCGGCGGCGGATCGCGGCGACCCCTCGACCCACCCACCGCCTCTACCTCAAGGCCGAGGAGATCGAGGGGCACCTGACCAAGATCCCCGTCCCCCCCGTCGTCCGGACCTGGGGCGAGGAAAACCCGTCGCCCGAAGGTTGAAACGAACCAGCCCCGGCGAACCACCTCCGCAGGGAGGTTGTGCCGGGGCTGGCTCATTGGCGAATGGGAGCGGGTCGAGCTTGGTCCGACCGACGGGTCAGACCATCATCCGCCCGGGATTAAGCGGCCGACCGGCTCGATCCGGCCCGATGCCGGGCGATGCCGACCAGCGAGGCCAAGCCCAAGCTCACCAAGACCAAGCTCGATTTGATCCATCCAACACGATCAAAAAGTCGCCGCCAGGGGTTCGACGCTGGCAGTGCTCCGAGGCAGCGTCAACCCGCGATCGGGACCAGGCGGAGCGAGACCGGCGCGGGTCTGGTCAGGTCGCGGATCTTCTCCTCGATCGGGGCGGCCTTGGCCTTCGCGGCGTCGATCGGCAAGGTTTTCCCGAACAGCGGGGGGCCGTGGCCGACCGCTTCGAGCCAGGACGGGCGAAGGATATTGTGCTTTTGCTGGACCATCGACCAGACCGCGGCGCTCCGGCGGTTGGTCGAGAGCCGGGGGAACCGGAGGAGGTCCAGCCCGTCGGCCAGTTGCTCGCGGGTCACCTCGCCGACGTTCTGGTCGTTCTCGTAGATCGCGTACCTCGGGTCGGGCAGGCCGACGATCAAGAGTCGATGCCGGTTGAACCGCTCGTCGATCCGCTCCAGGGCCACCACCCGGGCATCCCAACCGGGGTCGCGGGGCAGGGGGATCTTGGTGGTCCAGCGGAGTCGGAACGAGTTGTCCCCCTCGGGGGAGGCGACGAGTTCGACGTTTCCCCGGATCACCGCGCGGTTTTTCGCGTCGATCGCGGCGGTGTCAACCTCGGGGGTCGCGGCGGCCCCCCAGGCTTCGAGGAAAGAGCGAGCGATCAGCCAGTGACCGTCGGCGCCGGGGTGGATACCGTCGGTGGCGAAGGTGAAGGTAGGGTCGTTGACCCGGAGCGCGGTCAAGGCATCACGGGTCGCGCCGTGGATGTCGGCCACGGTGCGGCGCTTGTCGTTGAAGTCGAGGAGGGCGTTGGTATAAATCCCCAAGACGCCATCGTAATCGACGTAAGGGTGCTGATAACCGAACACCGGGGCCGACAGCGGCGCGGTTTTAGCGCGGATCGGTCGCGAGTCGAACGGCGGGGGCGTGCCGACGATCACCTCGGCCCCGGCCTGCTTGACCGAGTCGACAACCGCTTCGATTCCCTTGCGGTACAGTTCGGTCCGGGCCGGGTCGGGCGGAGTATACAGGCCATCGTTCATCCCGTAGCAGACGAAGACCAGATCCGGCTTGGTCAACTCCAGCGCCCGGGCCAACCGGGTCCGGATGTCGGGGCGAGGGTACGGGTGCCCCGGTTCCGTGTTCCCCGAAACCGTTTCGCTCGCCAACCCCAGGCCGATCACTTCCACCCGCCGGTCCGGGAAGCGAGCCAGAAGGTAAGCATCAACGTAACGGACGTAAAGCCCCGCCTGCGTGATGCTGTCGCCGAGGAAGACCACGCGCAGCCCATCCCGCGGGGGCCACTCGGCCACCGCCAGTTCGCTCGGGATCAACCTCAGCAGCAACACCATCGCCAAACAGCCGGCGACCAAGCCACGAATCATCGAACCTCCCCCGTCCGTGAAGACTCTCACCGGTCCGCCTTCTCCCAAGCGTTCTTCCCGAACGGAATTCAGTGGGAGTAAACCCTGGTTGTGGGTGAGTCCGACGGAGTTTAACCTGGTGTTCGACGGTCGGCCAGCGAGCTGAGCATTGATCCCGGGCGGAGCCGATGTCGTCCCCGTCTTCCTTGTCGAGTTAGGGAATGTCCGCATGAGCCGATTGCCCGTGGGTTGGCGTCTCTTCACGTTGTCGTTCGTGGCCTTGTTCCTCGAACTCCTGTTGATCCGCTGGGCACCCTCGGTGGTCCGCCAGGTGGCTTACTACGCCAACCTTTTACTGATCAGCTCGTTTCTGGGCCTGGGCTGGGGGGCGCTGGCTTGTCGCCGCGGGCGCGACCTGGCCGGTTGGTTCCCGTGGTTGCTGGCCGGCGACCTCGGGTTGCTTCTGGTCTGCCGGTCCGCGACCCTCCCGGGGGACGGCGCCGAGATGCGGTTCTTCGCGGGGGCGGGCCGCTTGGTCGACTATGGCGTCCTAGTCAGCATCTTCGCCGCCAACGCCGTGGTGTTCGTCCCGCTGGGGGGTCAGATCGGCCGGCTTTTTGGCCAGCTCCCCGCGAACAGGGCTTATGCGTGGGACCTGCTCGGGAGTCTCTGCGGGACGGTGGCCTTCGCGCTCTTCGCGTTCGTTCACTTCTCGCCCCTGGGAGGGCTGGCGGTCGTCGCGGTGCTGTCGCTGGCGCTGGCCGACGCGCGGGGCCGGCTCGTGGGGGTTCCGGCCTACTCGATCGCCCTGGCGATCATGGCCTGGGCCAGCCCGGCCGGGGCGATCTGGTCGCCGTACTACTTCATCACGGTGGCCGAGCTGGATCATCCCGGCGTGGTGTCGCCGCCACCCCCGGATCTGCGCACCATGCGCGATCCGCCGATCTACTCGGTGAGCGTCAACCAGGACTTCTACCAGATGCACGGCACGATCGACCTGGCCCGCTATACCCGAGGAGGTCGCCCGGCCCGCCTGGTCGGGTCGTTGCGCGATCAATACCTCCTGCCCTACGCCCTCGGGGCAGCGCGGAGGCGGGTCGCGATGCTCGGCTCTGGGGGCGGGATGGACGTCGAGGCGGCCTTGCTCTCGGGGGCCGAGCAAGTCGACGCGGTCGACATCGAGCCTCGCCTGATCGAGTTGGCTCGCCGCCACAACGCCTCGGGCGTCTACGACGACCCTCGGGTAACGGTCCGGATCGATGATGCCCGGGCCTTCCTCCGGCGGGCTGAGCCGGGTTATGACCTGATGATCTTCGGGTTCCTCGATTCCCAGGCGCTATTCTCGTCGATGAGCAACCTGAGGCTCGACAGCTTCACCTATACCGTCGAGAGCCTCCGGTCCGCCGACCGGCTGCTCGCCCCCGGCGGGATGCTCTGCCTCTCCTTCGCCGCCGGTCAACCCTGGCTGGCGGCGAAGCTCGTCGGGATGGTCCAGGAAGCCACCGGGCGCAGCCCCTTGGTCTACGCCAGCGGGGTCCAGGTGGTCATCTGCGCTCCCAAGCAGACCTTGGAGACGTCCCCACCGGCCCGCTTCGGGCGCTTCGCGGCGGTCCGGGTCAACCCGAAGGGCGCGGCGGGTGTTGCGCTGGCGACGGACGATTGGCCCTTCCTCTACCTCTCGGCGCGGACGATCCCGCGAGACTACCTGGCCGTCATCGGCGCGATCTTCCTGATCACGCTGCTCGGCCTCCGCGGCGTCCGGCGGGAGGCGTGGCGTCCGGGGGATTGGCACGGCTTCTTCCTGGGGCTGGGCTTCTTGCTCCTGGAGACGAAGAGCATCAGCGACTGTTCGCTCTACTTCGGGGCGACCTGGCTCGTGACCACGATCGTCGTGGCGGGAATCCTGCTGATGGTCCTGCTCGCCAACGTGGTGGCCGCGAAGGTCCGGCCGTCGAGCCTCTGGTACGCGCCACTCGGCGCGACTCTGCTCGCCGTGGCCTTGGTCTCGCACGAATGGGTCCTCGGCCTCGACCTCGGGGTCCGGTTGGCCTGGGCGTTGATCGTGGTTCCGTCGCCGATCTTCTTCGCCGGGATCATCTTCTCCACCGGCCTGCGCCAGGTCGCCGAGGCCGGGAGTTTCTTCGGCGCCAACCTGATCGGGGCGGTGGCGGGCGGCTTCTGCGAGTACCTCGGCATGGCGACCGGCAACGCGGCGTTGACCTTGCTGGTCTTCGGAGCTTATTTCCTCAGCGCTCTGAACCGACGACCCGCCCCGGCGACCGCGATATCCCAACACCCCATACCAGAAAGCAGCGCCACGGTCTGAGCTTCACCCGCATTGCAAGGCCCAACTTGACCTGGCAACGCCGGCATCGCCCTGAATCATACGAATCCGAGCAACTTCCCGCGGAGCAACTTGCCGATCGCAAATCCCCAAGGGTGGAGGAGCTCACACCGCCAAAGGGGCGCGACTGACCTCGATCGACCGCGTTTCACCACTCAACCAAAGCAGAACCCCAAAGCGACAAGCAGGCCGACGTCGGCGATCCAGAGCCAGCCCGCGAGGCGGCCGGCGCGCTCGCGCCAGTCCACCCGGCGCCCCGATCCCACCCCGCCGACCACCCACGCCCCGAGGATGGCCCCCGGGACCCTGAGCTGCAGCGCGTTGTACAAGCCGTAGCAGGTGCCGTTCGTCCGGAGGTAGCGGGGAGCCGCCAGCAGGAAATAGGCGGCGGTCGCCCCACCGACCACGAGGATCACCAGGACGACGCGAGTCCCGGGGCGCCGGAGGCCGCGCCGGTTGCCGAACCGACCCGCCCTCGCCAGGATCGCCCCAACGCCGAGGGTCCACGTCGCGGCCACCCAGAGCCAGGCGTGACAGCCGCGCCCGTAACGCCACCGCCACTCATCAATCGCCTTCACGCCCGAGGGCGGCCCCGTCAACCGGACGTACTCGCCGTCGGCCCACCGGACCAGGCCCACTCCCAGCGCCACCGCGCCCAGCACGATCGCCAGATCCACCCAGGAGAACCGTCGACCAGCCGTCATCGTCGCTACTCCCAGGGTCAAAGGTCGGCCAGCAGCGCGGCGACCATCAGCGCGAGCGAACCGACCCAGAACGCCCCGAGGGCGCGGCCCATCCGGTCGACCCAGTCCGGCTCGGGGCACCAGCGGCGGGCCATCGCGAGCGCCAGCCAGCTCCCCGGCACGGCGGTGTCGGTATAGTAGGTCGTGATGGCCCAGGCCTGCTCGAAGAATCCGGGACGCTGAAATCCCGGCCGGTGGCGGATCGACGCATACCACGCCAGCCCCGGCAAGAGCGACACCAGCACGGCGATGCAAGCGACGAACCCGGGTTGAAAGCGAATCCGCCGCAGGCGCGGTGGGCGGAGGCGGATCACGACCAGGGCCACCATCCAGGGCACCACCACGCACGACCCCGGCCCATGCAGCCAGAAGTAAACCCGCCAGAGCCGCCACGGATCGGGCCGGAACCTGTTCAGAGAACTGAGCTGACTGGCGAAACCCGGGATGTACGAGCGCAAGATCAACGCCCCGACCGCCGCCGCCGGCACAAGGATCATGACGTCGGCGATGGTGAACCGACGGGTCGGGCGGGGCCGCATAGTCAAGGAACTCGTGGAGGACTCGCTCGCCAAAGGGGAGTCGGACGACTGTCGTCTGGGCCGAGTTTAACTGGCCCACGGCTGTCGTTCAAGGGATCGCCGCCGATTCGGGTCGGGACGCCAGATCAGCGCGGCGCAGGTTCGGCCGGCTTGGTCGTGATGAGGACCGACCGGGGAATCCGGAGCGCCACCGACCCGGCGACGGTGACGACGTCGTACTTGCCTTGGTAGCCGATGACGAGGTGGGCGGCCCACGGTTCGAGGCCGTAGTCGCCGGTGAGCCAGGCGACCATATCCGAGGTGGCCAGCTTGAGGCCGTTGTCGAGGGCGCTGACGAACTCGGGCTGCGAGCCGATGCTGATGATCTCGTCGGTCAGCTCGACCCTCGGGCCGCTCGGGGCGGCCTTCTTGCGGACCTCGACGACGAATTCCAGATCCATCGACGTTTCGATCCCCGTCCCGGTCGCCTCGCCGTCCCCTTGCAAGGCGTGGCCGTCGCCGACGAAGAGCAAGCCCCCCGGGTGGTACACGGGTAAGATCACGGTCGCCCCCTCGCCGATCCGGTTGTAGTCGAGGTTCCCGCCGTAGGCCCCCGACGGACCCGACGTCGGCGCGAAGTCGCCAGCGGGCGCGACGCCGATGCACCCGAGCATCGGCTGAGCGGGGAACTCCATCGCCAGCTTGCCGCTCTTGGGCTCGCGGAGCCGGACCGTCCCCTTGGCCCGGTCGATATCCCAGGGGACCAGCGTCGACCGCCCCGGCCGGACGAGATCCGCCTTGTACTGGTTCGAGTAAACGTGTTCCACATCATCGGGTGTGATCGCGAACAGCCCAAGCCGGAACGCGCTCCAGCCCCAGTCGCGGTTCATCTTCAGCGACTTGATCCGGACGATCAGCGCATCCCCCGGCTCGGCCCCTTCGACGAAGAACGGGCCGGTCAGCGGGTTGAACGGCTCGCTCCGGGTCACGTTCCGCTCGTCCTGCCCACCCGAGTCGAGCGTCTTGGTCACGACCCGGTCCCCCGGCTTGACCCGTTCGAAGACCGGGTGCATCCGCGAAAAAGTCCGGTAATACTGCGTCGGAACGACGGTGTGGGTGTCGCCCACGATCGCAAAAGCGAGCAGGGCGGCCAATCCAAGGTGGATCATTCGTGCAACTCCTGGGGGAAAGGTCTCGGTTCGATGCCACAACAGGTTAAATGTTCCGCCCCGAGTCACCACTTTGCAAACAAACCATCAAAAAAGCCGAAATCCTCCTGGACATCGGCACACCAACGCATTATGCTTATCGGCGTACACACCTGGAGCGTGATTCAGGGGAAAGTGGGATGCCTTACGACCCCAAAGCCATTGCGAACTACTT
>JAABUX010006046.1_pt1 | contig 14608 bp, 13 predicted proteins | sample 5561851 | NCBI WGS metagenome assembly JAABUX01 (sample SAMN10711883, study PRJNA513361) | rock metagenome | isolation source: Antarctica rocks | place: Antarctica: Victoria Land, Richard Nunatak red sandstone | collected 2016-01-03 | reverse complement strand
GGAGAACACCGTCTCGATAATCACCGAGCCGCCTAGGGCGCTGGCGAAGAAGATGCCGACCAGCGTGATGACTGGCGTGAGGCTGTTGCGCAACAGGGCCCGCAGGAGCAGTCCCCGCGGCAGGCCGGTCGCCCTGGCGAAGACCATGAACTCCGATTCGGTGACCTTGCCGGCGCTCTCCCTGACCAGCTTGAGGAACGGCCCGGTGAGGGCGAAGCTCAGAGTGAGCACAGGGAGCGCCAGGTGCTGTAAGGCATCACTGAAGGCGGCGAGGTCACCGGCGAGCAGGGCGTCGAGGAGCACGAAGTGCGTGACGACCTCGGGGGGGCTCTGCGCCAGGGAGAGCACCCCGAGGGGCGAGGGGAACAGGCCGAGTTTGTACCACCCGACGAAGACGAACAGCAGGCCCCACCAGAACTCCGGCTGGGACCCGGCGAACAGGGAGTAGACGCGCACCACGGTGTCGGTCCGTGAGCCGGGACGCAGCGCGGCGGCCAGCCCCAGCGGCACGGCGATCAACAGGGTCAGCACGAAGGAGGCGATGACCACCTGGATGGTCACCGGGAAGGCGTCGACGATCTGGTCAGCGACGGGGGTGCTCGTGGCCCACGACGTGCCCAGGTCGCCGTGGGCCAGGCCCGAGAGGAAGTGGCCGAGCTGGGCGAGCGTCGACTCATCGAGCCCGAGGCGGTGCCGGGTGGCGGCGAGCTCGGTGGGGGAAGGGCTCGAGCTGCCGGCGAACTGGGTCGCGGGGTCTGCCGGCAGCAGGCGCAGCACGAGGAAGACCAGGACCACCGCGGCGAGGCCCTGCAGCAGCGCCGTGCCGGCACGCTTGACCACGAACCGGGGCAGCCACCGCGGTCCGTGCCCGTGGGACCCGCCGCCGGTGTCCTCCGACACCGGCGGCGCGCCCGCCGCCGCCTGGGCTGGCGCGAGCGTCACCGGGCACCCACCTCAGGTCTTGGAGATGACGGCGTAGTCCATGCCGAAGCCTCCGACCTGGACGCCGGTGAGGTCCTTGCTCACGGCGGCCTGGAGCGGCAGCAGCACGACGGGGACGATCGGCAGATCCTTGACCATGATGTCCTGGGCCTGCCCGATCGGGGTGTTGCGGGCGTCCCCCTTCTTGTCGGCCGCCTGCTTGTAAAGCGCGTTGACGGCGGGGTCGTCGTAGCCGCCGATGCCGATGGTGCCGCCGGCGCTCGGCGGGAGGAACCACAGCTGGGTGTAGTAGGTCGCGTCCAGGATCCCGGATCCGCCGATGTTCAGCACCATCGGGGCGTCGGACTTGACGAAGACCCGGCTGGCGAGCTGTGCCTGGGGGATCGGGTTCAACGTGATCTTCATGCCGATCGCCGCGAGCGCCGTCTGGATGCGGATGGCGACGGGCTGCAGGGTCGCCGCGGACTCCGACGGGAACAGCAGCTGCAGGCCCTCGCTGGGCAGGCCCTTGCCGCCGGGGTAGCCGGCGTCGGTCAACAGCGAGCTGGCCTTGGCTGGGTCGGTGACGAAGGCGTCGGGGTAGCTCTTCCCACCGCCGACGGTGAAGGGGATGACGTTGTCCGCCTTCTTGGCGGCGCCGCCGTAGGCGTCCTTGATGATCTGGTCGTAGGGGATCGCCGCCGCGACGGCCTGGCGCAGCTTCGTCGCCTGCGGGCTCCCGTTCGGGCCCCAGGGCGCGACCTTGTAGCTCATGCTCAGCTGCAGGTTCAGGGTGCCGAAGGTTGTCAACGTCTTCGTCGTCGCCCCCGAGGCTGCCTGGGCGTACTCGGCCGGGGCCAGGCCCTCCGCGATCTGCGCCTCACCCTTCTGCAGGGCGGCGAGCCGGTTGGACGACTGCGGGATCGCCTTCATCTGCACCTTCTGGAAGAAGGGCTTCTTCACCGTGTAGCCGGGGTTCGCATCGAGGGTTGCGGCGGACCCGGAGGTGAAGCTGGACAGACAGTAGGGGCCGTAGCCCAGGGTGTGGGTGTGCATCCAGGTGTGGGACCACGGATCGTCGGGCGTTGCGTGCGCCTTCGCCTCGACCGAGTCGACGATGCCGACGAGCGGCGAGGCGAGCGCATTGAGCAGCAGCCCGTTGTCCGCCTTGACCTTGATGGCCACGGTGTACTGGTCCACCGCGACCGCCTCACCGGCGAGCGTCTTCATCTCCGTGGTGGCGGTCTTGGCGGCCAGCGTGGGGTCGAAGACGTTGGCGACGTTGAGCGCGGAGAAGGACGCGCCGCTGGGACCCGAGACGGATTTGATCCTCGAGATGGTGTAGACCACGTCCGCCGCCGTCAACTCGTGCTTGGCGCAGCTCATCACGCCGTGCTTGAGCTTGAAGGTGTAGGTGGTCCCGTCGTTGGTGTAGGACTCCGCGAGCTGCGGCTGGAAGCTGGCGTAGTCGATGTTGCGCACGCCCTGGTCACCGACCGAGGTGACGTTGTTGACCAACGTGTTGTAGGCCTGGGGGATCGGGGAGTTGGTCGCGCCTCCGACGTCGTCGAGGTCCACGCCCGGGCTGACCGTCGCCAGGACGTCGACCACGGTGCCCCCGGTCGCCGCGGCCCCGCTGCCAGTCGGCCCGCTCGGCGTCGCGCCGCCGGACGTTCCCGCGGCCCGGCTGGGACCCGTGCCCTGCGGGCTGCTGCTCGATGAACAGGCGGCCGCAACCAGGCCGACGCTCAGCGCTGCCGCCGCGAGCCCGCCGCGTCTCCTCCGCCCGCGTGGTTGTCCCTGCAACGCCCCGTGCGGACGGATCGACGCCATCGGTTCCACCCCTGTCGGCATACCTATGAGTTATGAGTGAAGGTGAACATGCAGCGCCGCTGGCACGTTGTCAAGGGGCTCCCTTTGCCCCGGGGTGCTGACGGGTCGCAGCTGACCGGTTTGACGTTGGCAGCTCCGACTGTAGAGTCCGCGTCATTGGTCTGACCAATGCCTGACAGGTCCGCGCGCACGCAGGAGGGGGTCCGGTGGTCGAGGTCCCGACATCGTCCCCCCATGCGCAGACCTCCTGTGCGGAAACCCCTCGCCCCGGGGCGGGGCGGCACGTCCTTGTTGTTGGCGCCGGCGCCGCAGGCATCCCGGCGGCGCTGGCCGCGCTTGAGGCGGGGGCGCGTGTCACGCTGGTCGACAAGGGTCAGCGCGCCGGCGGCATGCTCTGGGGCTCCGGGGCCGTGCTGAGCGCGGCCGGCACCGACCTGCAGCGAACCCGCGGCATCGTGGACTCCCCTTTGCGCCACGCGCAGGAGGTCTGGCGGGCCGGCCGGCACCGCGCTGTCCCCGAGTTGCTCGCGCTCGCCACTACCCACGCGGCGGAGTCGCTGGCGTGGGTGCAGTCGCTAGGCGCGCGCTTCACCGCCGAGTCACCGCTCCTCCTGGGCCTGGCCGACCAGCACGAGCTCTACGGCGTTGCCCGCTCCTACCTGCTGGAGGCCCCCGAGGAGCTCGGGTGGCGGCGTGGCCCGGTGCTGGCCGAGGTCCTCGTCGGCGCCCTGGCGCCGTGGTCGGCGTCGCGGCAGCTGGACCTGCGGCTGCGGTCGACTGTGACCCGCCTGCTGGTAGCGGGCGACGGGACGGTGTCGGGCTGTCGGGTCGAGGCTGCGGGCGGCAGCACGACCGACGTCTCCGCCGACTGCGTGGTGCTGGCAACGGGGGGCTACGGCGCGTCGCCGCAGTGGCTGCGGTCGCTGCACGGCGAGTACGACCAGCTCGTCACTCAGGGGCTGGCGCACGCGACCGGGGACGGACTCGTCCTGGGCGAGCAGGTGGGGGGCGGCGTGGTCAACGCCGACATCGTCGTGCCCTCGATGGGCGCCCTCGAGGACCCGGACCACCCCGGGTTCCGGCTCGCCGAGGGGGCGCTGCCCGTCGGGCGCCCGCCGGCCGTCGCCGGCGACATCTGGGTCAACGCGGCCGGGGTGCGGTTCGTCGCGGAGGACACCGAGAGCCCGGATGTGCGGGAGCGCGCCATCCTGGACCAGCCCGGCGGGCGCATGGTGGCCGTCTTCGACGAGCGGATGCGCCGGGGCCTGACACCGGCGGTCGCGGACTGGACCGGTCGTGTGCTCGGCGACCCGCCGGACCCCCGGTTGGTGCACAGCGCCGACACGCTCCCCGAGCTCGCCGCCCTCGCTGGCCTGCCGGCCGATGCGCTCGTGGAGAGTGTGCGGAGCTACGGCCAGGCGGTCACCAGGCGGGCCGACCCGCTGGGCCGCAGCCGGATGCCGACGGCCCTCACGGTGCCGCCCTTCCACGCCGTGCCGACGGTGTCCTCGCTCGTCGTCACCTTCGCCGGCCTCGGCGTCGACGGTGGGCTGCGGGTGGTGCGACCGGACGGCCGGCCCGTCGGCGGCCTGCTGGCGGTGGGGGAGCTGCTCGGTGGAGGGCAGGTCCAGGGCGACGGCTTCTCCAGCGGCATGTCGGTCACGCCTGCCCTCACGCTCGGCCGGATCGCCGGCCGCACCGCCGCGGGCGTCGACCCGCGGGGCCTGGACCGGCGCCCCCACGAGGTCGCCGCGGACCTAGTGGGCGCCGCCGGAGGGGCCGCACCCGGCGGGACCGCACCGGGCGCACCGGGAGGAGGGGCCGCATGAGCCACCCGCGGCCGTTCCGGTTCGGGGTGCAGGCGGCGGTCGCCTCCTCAGCTGAGCAGTGGTCCGCCAAGGTCTCCGCCGTCGACGACCTTGGCTACTCCATCCTGGCGCTGAACGACCACTTCAACGATCAGCTGGCGCCGGTCCCGGCGCTGATGGCCGCGGCGGCGGTCAGCCCCCGGCTCGAGCTCGGCGCGACTGTGTTCTCCAATGACTTCAAGCACCCCGTGGTGCTGGCGAAGGAGATGGCGACCCTCGACCTGCTCAGCGGTGGCCGTACCTTCCTCGGTCTCGGCGCGGGCTGGCTGCGCAGCGACTACGACGAGGCCGGCATCCGCTATGACGCCCCCGGTGCCCGGATCTCGCGGCTCATCGAGGCGGTCGCGGTGATCAAAGGCCTGTTCGGCGACGGCCCGTTCTCCTTCGCGGGGGAGCACTACACGGTCACCGCCCTGGACGGCACGCCCAAGCCGGTCCGTCGTCCGCACCCGCCGCTGTTCATCGGCGGGGGCGGCAAGCGCATCCTGTCCTTCGCCGCGCGGGAAGCCGACATCGTGGGCATCAACGTCGACCTGCGCAACGGGGACTTCGGTTCCTACCTGCGCGGGGGCGCGGCGGGCGGCCCGGTCGACGAGAAGATCGCCTGGGTACGCGAAGCTGCGGGGGACCGATGGGACTCCATCGAGCTCAACGTGTGCCTGTTTGCGATCGCCGTCACCGAGGATCGCGACGCTCAGGCGAGCGAGGTCGCGCAGCTCTACGGCGTGGACGCCGAGCAGGTTCTGGCCACGCCCAACGTGCTCATCGGCACCGTAGGGCAGATGGTCGACACCCTGCAGCGGCGGCGCGACCGGTTCGGCATCTCGCACGTGCTCGTCCCCTACCCACGCGCGGAGGAGTTTGCGCCCGTCGTCGCACGGCTCAGCGGTCAGTAGCCCCGGGCGGCCCAGCAGAACCCGGCCCCCCAGCGGTCCCCAGCAGAAATAGAGCGGAAAGGACGAGCATGACCCAGGAGGAGATGCGTGCCCTCGCGCGTCGCTACGTCGCCCTCGGCAACGCCCGCGACTACGACGGGCTCGAAGCGATCCGCACGCCGGACTTCGTCGCGCACGTGCCCCGCAACGGGGCGATCAGCGAGTCGGATCCGCTCACCGGCCCAACCCTCAACGCGGACCTCGCGATGGTCGTCTCCGCCTTCCCGGACCTGCGCAGCGAGGAGGAGGACGTGCTCGCCGACGGCGACCGCGTGATGATCCGGACCCGGCTCAGCGGGACCCACAGCGGGCCCCTCGGGGCGGTGCCGGCGACCAACCGGATCATCAGCTGGGACACCGTGCAGATCCTGCGCGCGGCGGAGGGGCACGTGGTCGAGGCGTGGTTCGTCACCGACACCCTTGGACTGCTGCGCCAGGCCGAGGCCGTGCAGATCCTCGCCCAGCAGGCTGGGTAGCGCGGTGACCGAGCAGCGGCTGCAGGGACGGCGGGCACTCATCACCGGCGCGGGCAGCGGCCTGGGCAGGGCGATCGCGCTGCGCTTCGCGCAGGAGGGCGCGGCCGGGGTAGCCGTCGCGGACCGGGTCCCAGAGCGGGTCGAGGTGGTCTGCGGGGAGGTCGCCGCCCTCGGCACGCAGGCACTGCCCGTCGTCGCCGATGTCGGCGACCCCGAGGCCTGCGAGCGGATGGTGCGCGACAGCGTCCGGGAGCTGGGCGGTCTGGACGTCCTCGTTTCCAACGCGGCCATCAGCTCCAGCGGAGAGCCGACGCTGGAGCTGACCCTGCAGAGCTGGAACCGCATGCTCGCCGTGAACCTGACCGCCGGCTTCCTGCTCGGCCGCGAGGCGGCCCGGCACATGGCCGGACACGGGGGCGGCGTCATCCTCTTCACCAGCTCGGTCGGTGGCACGTGGGGCCAGCCCGGCGGTGCGCACTACAGCGTGACCAAGGCAGCCATCGCCAACCTGACCAAGACGATGGCGCTGGAATACGGCCCGCTCGGCATCCGGGTCAACTGCGTGAGCCCGGGAGGGATGGACACCAACATGATCGCGGAGTATCAGGGTGAGGCGGCCGCCGAGCGCCAGCGTCAGGGGTCGACGTCGTCGGCTCTTGGCCGGATTGCCGCCGCCCGAGAGGTGGCCGCCGGTTTCGCCTTCCTGGCCTCCGACGACGCGTCGTTCATCACCGGCACCAACCTGTTTGTCGACGGGGGCGTCACCGCCGGCCTCCCCTCCCACGTCGTGCCCGTCCCGGCCCCGACGTCATGAGCAAGCAGGTGCAGACCACGCAGACCACTACGGAGCTGACGCGCCTCACCGACGAGCAGCGCGCGCGCTGGGACGAGGACGGGTACCTGCTGCTCGAGCAGGCCCTGTCCCCTGAGGAGGTGGCACGCCTGCTCGGCGCGGTCGCCCGCCTGCGGGACGTGGCTGCTGCCGGGCCGGCGCCAGCCGCCCCCGCCGGCACTGCCGTATTCAATGCCTTCAATGTCGTGGAGGCCGACGAGGCCTTCCTCGACGTGATGGACCACCCGCACGTGCTGGGGCTCGTCGCGGACCTGGTCGGGGCCAACATCCAGTTGCTGATGTCGCAGCTGATGGTTCGCCCTCCGACACAGACGGCCGCGCTGGGCTGGCACCACGACGGGCCGAAGCCTCTGCCGTTCCCGCGGGTCGATGGGCTGGCCCCCCTGGTGAACCTCAAGGTCGGGGTGTTCCTCACCGACGTCAGCGGGCCCGACCAGGGGAACCTCGTGGTGCTGCCGGGAAGCCACCGGCGCACCCGGGTTGACCTCTCCGGGTCCTTGGCCCACTCGGCCGCGGAGACCACCGAGGTGCTCTCCGACGCCGCCGCCGCGGTCCCGGTGCTGGCCCGCCCGGGGGACGTGATCCTATTCCACAACGCCCTCTGGCACGCGGTCGCAAAGAGTGTGGTCGACCGGGTCCGGACAGTTCTCTACTACACCTACGGGCCGTTGTGGCTGCGCCTGGGTGACCGAGACGCCCCCTCCCCCGCGCTCGCCACGCGCTGCGGCCTGGTGCGCCGGCAGCTCCTCGGTGCCCTCGCCCGCCCGGAGGACCACGGCGGCATGCACCCCGGACCCGCCGGTACGCCGCTGCTGGGCGTGCTCGACAGCCGGTCCTACACCGAGGTGATGGAGGAGGAGTTCCGGCGTGAGGTCAGCTCCTAGTCGCGGCCCCGCATGAGCGGGAGCAGCGGGTGGCGGGGCCGGTTCCTCGAGGACTTCGAGGTCGGCGCGGTCTACCGGCACCCTCTTGGGCGCACGGTTTCAGAGGCCGACAACACGTGGTTCACCCTGCTGACGATGAACACCAATCAGTCGCACTTCAACAGCGACTACGCGGCGCGGTCGGAGTTCGGCCGGCCCCTGGTCGTGTCCACGCTGACGCTGGCGATCGCGGTCGGCCTGAGCGTCACCGACGTCACGCAGAACGCGTTCGCCAACCTCGGCATGGACGAGGTGACGTTCAGCTCCCCGGTGTTCGCCGGTGACACGCTCTACGCGGAGTCGATCGTGCTCTCGGCGCGGGAGTCCGCCTCGCGCCCGCACGCTGGCATCGTGACGGTGCGCACCCGGAGCCTGAACCAGGAAGGCGCCACAGTGTGCTCCTTCACGCGCACCTTCTACGTCTACCGGGGCGACACGGGTGGGCTCGTCGACACCTTCCCCACCGCCCTGGTCCCCCTGACGCTGGAGTCGACGTGAAGCTCTCCCTCGCCCCCTGGGCCGAGTCGCTCCGCGAGCTCGTCGACGTCTCGCGTCGCGCCGAGGCTGGTGGCATCGACACCGTCTGGCTGCCCGAGCTGCACCGCAGCGCCACCGTGCCGCTGGCGGCCGTTGCCCTCGCCACGAGCACTGTGCGCCTCGGGTCGGCGATCATGCTTGCGTTCGTCCGGTCGCCGATGGTGACCGCGCTGGAGGCGCTCGACCTCGACGAGCTGATGGACGGCCGGCTCGTCCTCGGGCTGGGCACTGGCGTGCAGCGGCTGAACGAGGACTGGCACCACGCCAACTGGGGCAAGCCGGTGGGCCACATGCGGGAGACCGTCGCCGCATTGCGCGCGTTCGTCGCCCGGGCCCACCTCGGCGAGGACATCTGCCTCGAGGGAGAGTTCGAGCCGGTCCGGATCCGTGGCTACCAGCGACCGTTCGCCCCCCGGCGTACCGAGATCCCCGTCTTCCTGGCGGCTGTCGGGCCGGCGATGAGCCGGCTCGCCGGCCGGGTCGGCGACGGTTGGATCGGCCACGAGCTCGGCTCGCCGCGGCACCTGGAGCAGGAGATCCTCCCGCACCTGTCGGGCGGCCTGGCCGACAGCGGCCGGACCCGGGCGGACCTGGAGGTGGTCGCCTCGGTCTGCTGCGTCCCGCACGCCGACGGGCGGCTGGCCCGCCGCTGGGGCGCGGGGCTGGTGGCCTTCTACGCCACCGTGCGCACCTACGAGCCGCTGTTCGAGGCACACGGCTTCCTGGATGAGGCGAGGGCCGTGCAGGCCGCGTTCCGGGCCGGCGACGAGCCGGGGATGATCGCCGCGGTGCCCGACGCGATGGTCGACGCGCTCACCGTGGCGGGGGAGCCCGACGAGGTGCTGGAGCGGCTGCGCTCCTACGACGGGCTCGCCGACGGGCTCAAGCTCTCCCCACCGACCCACTTCGTGTCGGCCGCCGCGACCCGGCAGGCGCAGGAGAACATCCTGGCCATGGTGGGTGCCCGATGAGACCGCTGGAGGACGTGCGGGTGATCGCGGTGGAGCAGTACGGCGCCGGTCCCTTCGGCAGCGTGCACCTGGCCGACCTCGGGGCCGAGATCATCAAGATCGAGGACCCCGGCGTCGGCGGTGATGTGGGCAGGTACGTCCCGCCGTACACCGACGGGGAGGACTCGCTGTTTTTCGAGACGTTCAACCGCAACAAGAAGAGCGTGTCACTGGATCTGGCCAGTCCCGCTGGGCGCGAGGTGTTCTGCGACCTGGTGCGCTCGGCCGACGCCGTGTACTCCAACTTGCGCGGCGACGTCCCCGGCGTGCTGGGCCTGACCTACGCGTCGCTCGCCGAGGTCAACCCGCGGATCGTGTGCTGCTCGCTGACCGGCTTCGGGATGACGGGGCCGCGGGCCACCCAGCCGGGCTACGACTACATCCTGCAGGGGCTCGCCGGCTGGATGTCGCTGACCGGGGAGCCCGAGGGGCCCCCGACCAAGAGCGGACTGTCCCTCGTCGACTACTCCGGCGGGTTCGTCGCCGCGCTCGCCCTGCTGGCCGGCGTGCACGCCGCCCGTCGCGACGGGGTCGGGATGGACTGCGACCTGAGCCTCTACGACACCGCCATCTCCCTGCTCACCTATCCGGCGATGTGGCACCTCAACGCGGGCTTCGAGCCGGTGCGCACGCACCACTCGGCGCACCCGTCCCTGATCCCCTTCCAGGCGTTCGAGGCCAAGGACGGCTGGCTCATCGTCGGCTGCGCGAAGGAGAAATTCTGGCAGCGGCTGGTCCGCGTGATCGAGCGACCCGAGTTGGGGCTGGACCCGCGCTTCGCGTCGTTCCAGGCGCGGCAGGACAACGCCGCCGACGTGCTGGCCGTGCTCGAGGAGGTATTCCTGCAGCGCACCGTGGCGGAGTGGCTCGAGCCGCTCTACGCCGCGTCCATCCCCTGCGGGCCGATCAACGACGTGGGTCAGGCCCTGCAGGAGGAGCAGACGCTGGCCCGGGGCATGGTGGTCGAGACCGAGCACCCGCGCTGGGGCCGGCTGCGCCAGGTCGCCTCGCCCGTGAAGGTGGGCGACCAGCCCGTGGCCTACCGGCGGGCCCCCCTGCGCAACGAGGACTTCGACGAGGTCATGACCGACCTCCTGGGCTACTCGGACGAGCGGCTCGCGGCGCTCACGGCGTCAGGGGCCTTCGGAGCGGCCCCCGCGGTCGCCCAGGAGACCCCCAGCGCCGCGGCCCGGTGAGCGCATGTTGACCGTCACCGAGCGCCTAGCGGCCTGGAGCGGCGGGGTCACCCTGGCCGACGTGCCGCCGCCGGTGCGGCACGCCGCGAGCCGCCACCTGCTCGACGGGATCGGGGTCGCCGTCGCCGCCGCGAGGACCGGTGCAGCCGGTCCCGCGCTCGCGGTGGCGCGCGGCCTCGGGGGTCCGCCCGAGGCGGTGCTGCTGGGCGACACCCGTCGCCTGGGTGCGGTGGCCGCGGCCTTTGGCACCGGGGTGCTCGTGCACGCCCTGGACTTCGACGACACCCACGCGGAGGGGCTGGTGCACGCGACCGCCGCGGTGCTCCCCACGGCGCTCGCGGTGGGACAGCAGGTCGGCGCCAGAGGCGCCGACGTCCTCGCCGCCGCCGTCGTCGGCTACGAGGTGGTGTGCCGCCTCGCCGCCGGGAGCCCGCACGGGTTCCACGCGCGCGGGCTGCACGCCACCGCGGTCTGCGCGCCGCTGGCCGCCGCGGCCGTCGCCGCCAAGCTGCTGCGGCTCGACGAGCCGGCCACGGTCGACGCCCTCGGCATCGCCGGCAGCAGCTCCGGCGGGCTGCTCGAGTTCCTCGCCACGGGGGCGTCGACCAAGCAGCTGCACCCCGGATCGGCTGCGCTATCTGGCATCCTGGCCGCGCGGCTCGCGGCCGCCGGGTCCAGCGGCCCGCGCTCGGTGGTCGAAGGCACACAGGGCGTCTACGCGGCGCTCTCGGCGGGCCCGGCCCACCCCGACCGGGTCGTGCGCGGCCTCGCGGACGGCCTGGGCGCGCCGGGCACGTGGGAAACGCAGGCGCTGACCATCAAGCCCTACCCGTGCTGCCAACTCATGCACGGCGCGCTCGACGCCGGACTGCAGCTGCTGGCCGACGGCGTGCGCCCGGTCTACGTCGCGGAGCTGCTGGTGCAGCTGCACCCGGACAGCCTAGCGGTCGTCGGCACCGACGCGCCGGGCAAGACCGAGCCCCGGACGGCCTACGAGGCGAAGTTCGCGCTGCCCTGGACACTCGGGGCCCTGCTGCTCGACGGGCGGGTCGCGCTGGACACCTACGCCGCGCCGTCGCTCGCGCGTCCGGCGGTGCTGGACCTGGCGCGCACCGTGCGGTGCGTCGCCGTGCCCGGGTGCGGCGCGGCTGCCGACGCGGAGACCCGCCTGGTCGCGGTGCTCACCGATGGCACTCGCCGCGAGGTCGCCGTCCAGGGCTCCCGCGGCGGGCCGCGCGACCCGCTGTCCGACGCCGGGCTCGTAGAGAAGTTCCTCGCCAACACCGGGGGCGGGAGCGCGGCCAAGGAGCTGGCCGACCGCGTCCTCGACCTGGCCGCCGAGGAGTCCCTCGCGCGGGCTGTCGCCCTCGCCGCCGCCCTCGTGCAGGAGCGCCGCTCATGACCATCACCGCGATCACCCCCGCCGACTTCCCGTGGTTCCGCTACGATGGCTACACCTTCTCCCTCGGCCTGACCGACGGGACAACCGCATGGCTGTCAGGCCACTCCGCATCGCAGTACGACGCCGAGCTGCGGCGGATCGTCGTCCGCGGCGACATGCGCGAGCAGGCAGCCACGGCGTACGACAAGATCCGCGCCATCCTCGGTTCCGCGGGACTGGGGTTCGGGGACGTGACGCGGCTGGTCGAGAACGTGACCGCCGCGGGCCTGGATTCCTACGACGAGGCCGCCGACGTTCGAGAGCGGGTGCTCGGCGGTCATCAGCCCACCGTGGTCACCGTCGCTGTTGACCGGCTGCTGCGGCCGGATGCGCTGATCGAGATCGAGGTGGGGGCGACCCGCGGCGGTGGGCAGCGCCCCGGGTCCGGGCCGGATCGGCTGGCGGGCGGGATCACCGAGGGGAGCGATGGCCTGCTCTACCTTCCGACGGTCCTGCCGGTCGACGACGACGGGCAGCTCGTCGCCGCCGGGGACGCCGGGGCGCAGTACGCGCACTGCGTCGCGCGCGTGGAGCGGGCGCTGAGGGCCGTCGGCGTCTCCCTGGAGCACCTCGCCCGGGCCTCGGTCACAGTCCCGGTCGGGACGGGGCTGCCGACGATGTCGGGCCTGGGGCCGCTCGCTTCCGGCACCGTCACCGTCCAGCGGTTGCGGATGCCGGGGGCGCTCGTGGCATTGGATGGCGTCGCCGCGCGGACCCCGCCGGTGGAGGTGGCCAGGGGGCTCGCCGCCGACGGGGGGTGCGCCGCGGTACGGGTGGGTCGGACGGTCCTTGTCTCCCAGGCGACGGCGCCAGGGGCGGGTGACGTAGTGGCGGAGGCGACCGAGGTCTACCGCTGGCTCGCCGAGGTGCTTGCCGCTGCCGGGGGCGGTCCCGAGCACCTGGTCAAGACGATCGAGTACGTCGTCGAAGAGGGGCTGGCCGCCTACCGCGGCGTGGGACAGGTCCGCGGGCAGCTGCTCCGCGCACCGTGGCCGGCGTCGACGGGCGCGGTGTGCACGGCCGTCGGCCGCGGGGGTGCGCTCCTCGCCGTGGACGCGACGGCGGTGATTCCGGATGGCGCTGCTCACTGAGGAGCTGCGCGCCCTCGTCGGGCGGCAGGCCGTCTACGTGAGCCCGGAGGAGTTCGGGCTGGCCGCCGGGCGCTACTTCGCCCGGGCGGTGGGCGACGACAACCCGCTCTACACCTCCACCGAGGCGGCCCGCGCGGTGGGCCTCCCCGGTCCGGTGCTGCCGCCGACCCTGCTGTTCGAGACCAACTCCTACACCGACCTGCCCCGCGACGATGAGGGGTTCGCCGGCCACTCCTGGGGCGTGTCGCCGCCCGGCACGCGGGCCGTACGAGGCGGCAACACCTACACCTGGGAGCGCGACGTGCTCCCCGGGGACCGGGTCACCGCGACCTGGACGGTCCAGGACGTGACCGAGCGCACCACCCGGGCTGGCCGGCCGATGGTGGTGCTCACCAGCGGCTGCCGCTATGAGGCGGCCGACGGCGGGCTGATCGGCGAGCAGACCGAGACCCTCGTGTTCCTCGCGGTCGAGACGTGACCCCCCAGGCCTGGACACCCCAGCAGGGGCAGGTGGTCCCGGCGCTGGAGCGGCCCATCGACCTCGCCGACATGGTCGCCTACGCCGGCGCGACCTGGGACTGGCACCGCCTGCACTACGACCGCGACTACCTCGACGCGCGCGGCCTCCCCGCCCCCGTCGTCGACGGCCAGGTCCTCGGCGCGCTCCTCGTGGAGACCGTGCAGGACTGGCTCGGACCCGGGTGGCGGACGGCCCGCCTGACGTTCCGGCTGACCGAGATGGTCTTCGCCGGCGAGCGGGTCCGCTGCGAGGGCGCGGTCGCCGCCGCCGATGAGCGGCGGGTGAGCTGCGGCATGACGGTCGTGGTGGTCGGCGACGGCGGATCGGCAGCGAGGACAGCGGTCGCGGGCGCCACCGTCGACCTGGTGCGGCGGCTATGACGGTCGCGCTCGTTGGCGCGGCGGAAAGCGACCTCGGCGACACCGGCCTCCCGCTCCTCGCGCTGCAGGCGCAGGCGGTCACCCGGGCCCTGCGCGACGCCGGGCTCGGGCTTGCGGACGTCGACGGCATCGCGACCTCGGGGGTCTCCCGCCTCTCCGCGGTGCAGCTCGCCGACCACCTCCGGTTCGCCCCCACCTGGACCGATTCCACGTTCGCCGGCGGGTCGGTGGCCGAGATGTCCGTCGCCCGTGCCGCGGCGGCCATCGCGGACGGCCAGTGCTCCACCGTCGTGATCTCCTACGCCAGCAACCAGCGATCCGCCCGCTCCCGCTCACTCGGCGGTGTGGTCGACCCCGCGATGCCCGAGGCGCAGTTCGAGACGCCGTACGCCCCCCTGGCACCGGTCAGCTACTACGCGATGGTGGCCCAGCGCTACCTGGAGACCTACGGCGTCGACCGGTCCGGGATGGCCGAGGTCGCCGTCGCCGCGCGCGCGTGGGCCCGGTTGAACCCGGCCGCGTTCCGGCACGCTGAGCCCCCGCTCACCACCGAGGACGTGCTCGCCGCTCCGCCGGTCAGCTCGCCCCTCGGCACCCTGGACTGCTGCCTGGTCACCGACGGCG